>JAABUP010009907.1_pt1 | contig 11470 bp, 8 predicted proteins | sample 5559201 | NCBI WGS metagenome assembly JAABUP01 (sample SAMN10711887, study PRJNA513373) | rock metagenome | isolation source: Antarctica rocks | place: Antarctica | reverse complement strand
TCGGAGTGTACTTTGCTGCAAGCGCTTTGTCTGGGCGTACCTTGCCCCCAAGGACCTCATCGCCAATGATTATGCATCCTGCCGTATGTATCATGCGCTTGCTCCGATCCTCCGCTGATGTCATGATGCTCCCTGCAAGTGACGAACGCGAAGCTGTAGGGGATGGGTGTGCAAAATTCGGGAGCGGACGAGAGAGATGTCGAGTCAGTTGGTTGAGTCTTGCAAACATGGAGGGTGGACAAAGGTTCGCGATGTAAATGGTATGTCGAGGAGCGAGAAGGAACCGATGCACGAGTACATAGCGAGCATAAGTAGATCCAGACCTGCGATCAGATCTGGCGGGGAGATCTGCCGAATCTAGCCGAACAAACAATTAGCATATGCAAGTTTACCGGGATTCCTTGGCACCCTTTTCTGCACTCAGCCCCACCCCGCGACCCGAAAAGAAGATTATAAAAGTGAGTGACTTTTACGAAAACCCCTAATAGCACGATTAAAATATAAGATAAAGGGTAACATGCTATATAAAATATACTCCGAGGAGCCTAAGCTATAATTTGCACTTTTTAGTTAAGGCCTAATAAAGATTTTCTTTTAGATAAGTACACTGGCAATATGATTTTAGTGGTAAAAGGGTGCCAAGGAATCCAGATAAACTTGCATATGCTAAAAGGCATTCTAAAGTACCTCGGTATCAACCTCGCAAACTATTCCTAGAAAACCGACATCATCATGGTCTGCCTCAGACAAAGTCAAGCTCTCAAATGTGTGCTGACCTCTGCAGTCTTCCGAGTCGCGGCTGTATGCTTTCTCCGATGAGACCAAGGGGAAGCTACGTAAATTTAGGTTAGGAACCTCCAGGGCGAAGGACCCCCAAGCCGTCATATGTACGTTTCGAATTGCTCTGATACTGTATGCGCCTCATCTTATCGAATCACATGAGAGGCAACATGCTTACGCCAAAGAATGAATAGATCAGATCGACAAGCACACCCTTGAGATTTCGCAGGCCGACGATGCGACATACAGCAACCTCCAGGAGCTAGCAGATGAGCTGCCTGGCCATTCTCCACGTTTTGTCCTACTCAGCTATCCTCTGACGCTAGTGAGTATTCGCAGCAGAATCAAAACATGAAACATCTCTTGACAATATTCCCAGGCTTCAGGTCGACTCTCCGTGCCTTATGTTCTGCTCTACTACTTGCCCGTTACTTGTAACGCCGAGCTAAGAATGTTATACGCCGGAGCAAAGGAGCTGATGAGGAACACTGCGGAGGCAGGAAGAGTCATCGAATTGACAGACGCCGAAGACTTGGAAACAATCGAAGAGAAGCTCGGTGGGGAGTAACGATACAAGAAGGAGATAGCGGATTTTCTTGTTACGCTTGGGACACATGTGATATTACAAACATAGTGGCCGTTTGGATACATTCCGGCGCCAATTCAACCTCGCCAATGTCAGTTCCGGACATGGCGATCACGACTTCTTGTGCATGACAGTGGCAGCAGCCTAGCAAAACAATCAGCGATGCGCACAATCAAAACAGGTCATATTTGCAGCTTGAACACAAGACTGCCAGTAGAGTAGGACAAGTCTTAGTTGTGTGGAACTCACCTGATGATTTGGGAAAATCAATGTATCAGCCACAACCACGTTTTCTCTTCTCCCTGCATTGAATACCACTACTTCTGCAATGTCATCAGGGGTAAGAGGCTCACAGCCGCTGGGAAACGGTCAGCACTGAACGTTGATTCTGTAATATAACGTACGCATAGACAGCGTCAGCCTTTGCCTTATCGCCATAAAACCTCACCATTGAGAACTCCTAATGTCCAAATCAGCTTAGGTGCCTGGTTATTCATAGCTATTCTTACAGTTTCAACTTGACCAGGATCGATCTATTTTCGGAGTTAGTATATCGCTATATCAGTGTGACTCGATCTGTAAGAAGTATTGGTTCTAGATAGGTATGGATAGCCTGACACATGTATGACATGGTCTAATCTACTATCACGGGAAGAATTTCCGAGATAAAACATACCTCCATTACTCTTATCCTGGTGGCAATAAGCTCCCTCCGCATGGCGTCCGTAAAGGTTCGAACGGCTGCCTTTGTAGCGCAATAGATCGATCCGCCAGGATAACCCTCTCGACCCGCAATGCTGCCAATATTGATTATGTCTCCTCTGCCACCACTGTCTCGCTTTTTGTAGATTGGTAAAATGGCTTGGGTCATGTTGATCAGGCCCGTCACATTGGTAGAGAACATCATCTCAATGTCCTCCTCCGCAATGTCAGGTGCTTTGGCTACGCCCTTTACAAGGCCCCTACCGGTTTTGCAAGTCAGAAAGCCAGCTTCTAGCGTCCTCTCGAGATTCAAGATTAGGCGTACGCATTGTTCACCAAAATGTCTATCTCTTGAAACTCAGTGGGCAAAGAATTCACAAAGCCCTTTACCTCACTGGGATTGCTGACGTCCAACTTTACTGGCAAGACTTTCACGCCTTCACCAATCTCCTTCTTGATATCTTCTGCGATTTGTTTCAAGGTATCCATTCTTCGGGCAGTCAAGATTAGCTTCAGGTTTTTGGGCGACGTGCGAGCGAATTCCATTGCTGGTTTGTATCAGCTTCGCATGCGCTGATAGTCGATTTGAGCCCCGAGACCTGTGCTTTTGCCAATACCCGAGGACGCGCCTGTCACGACGACTGTTTTCCCATCGAGACGCTTTGCCATCGCAGAAGCCATTGCCCTCTTTGCTGTTTGAGAGATGAGAGGTATATACGAGATGGTATGTGGGGCGAAGGAGAGCTTTGGCGACTTCGGAAATCTAGTAAGAAGGCGATAAGTCCCTCCTGAAAGCATACGCAATTGCTATCATTTCCCGCTTGGCCTTGGGGTATGGAAAGTCCGGTAATACGAGGTATATAAGTGTAAACCATCGAATCCCCACTGACAGATTTGATTGGATCATTCAGCAGCCGCGCGCAATTCGTCGCTTGTTTTTGCTCCAAGTCTAGACGGGCCAGATTCATCGACCACAAATCTGTAGAGGCATCATTGTTCTCACCGGTTTGACAGCACGTCAAATTCTGATAATGCATCTCTGTGGATGATCCGTACTTTTTCCCCAAATTGTGTTCGGCACTGAGCCTGTAACGGCCTACAATGCTACTATTGAGGGGGGGTAATACTAAAAGTGTATTTGTGGATGAAAAATCTGTTCATCTAGCCTGGACAATTTATGTCGTTCCAGCTGTGTCATCTCATTCACTTCCTGCTCTATTGTCTCATATCAAAACACCTGAAGTTTACAACTTACCAAGCGATCAAGGCTCCACTAAATAATATACCCTGATCATCTGGTATATCTACGATTCACTATTTCTTATCTATCGCAAGCAATGCTCGCTTGGGGAATCTGATTAGATCTAGCTTGAGTTCCGTTTCGGACAGCGAAACTTCTTTTGTGCGCACAATGAAGCCATCTTACGACCTCATAATTGGGGATATGCTCCCTTTTCAGTGTTCTCATCCTGTCTCCTGATGGGCTGAGAAAGCGGCGTGGCGAATTGCTGATTAAGTTGTCGTATCACTATGACCGTAGCTTCTGGCGCTTCTCATCCGCGTTGTACCACCATTGGCTCCTGATTAGCTGTGCATGCTATCTTTTCCTATACGAGTGCTCCTGTGTAATCTCCGCGAGAGCACGCTATGAGCACCCTGCATCAAGAATTCAAAGGCCCTGGTTTGAGGATTCCTCGGCGCAGTGTAAAGGCACATGAACTTCCTTTGTCTATTGCGAGCATCGCATGCTTGAGGCATATGTTCTTTGCAGGTACATATATATATCGAAGCTTGTCTCCTTGCCCACTCTAAAAGACTTGCCATTCGTTCTTTACCAAGTACACCAGGTTGTATGAACTCCGAAGTATTCGAAGGTTCCAAGCCTCTCCACTGTGTGGATGGGTTGTTGTATTGCTACGAGCACGATGTGTCGAACCTGCCAGACGAGACCGACAGATTCATCTTGCATTAGGAGGACGGCTGCAAAGAGAGAACCCTTGGAAGAAGATGCTGGTCTTGTTTTGACATGCTGAGGGCGGGGTGTATAACACCATAACATCAGTCAAAGTACGTCACGTTAACAATCCCCTTGACGATATCTCCAACACTCGTCTTAGCCTCAGCTCAGCCTGCGCCATATAATCTCTGCCAGCATCCAACATGTTTTCCACATCTCCACATTTTCACACACTGGATATCTCTTGAAAAGCTTTGCAATTTTAAAAGTAAAGCTTCCCAGCAAAACATTCAGAATATCACGCAAGTTCGAGCCTTGCAGCTATTGAGCTGCTCAACTCTCTCACAGCTTAGAGAATCGCCAACGGCATTGTTCCTATCTTGCAGGGTTCTCTCTACAACCACTTGGCCACTTTCAAAGCCAGGGGTATATCTGAAATCTTCACACACACCATCGGAAGATCATGTCTAAAACATGGATACCGCTCATGGAAGCAGCACTTCGCGACATGGTAAGCTTGGTCCAATCCGTGACCCATTCTTCATGACTGACACATAAGTACCTAGGCTCGTAGACAAGGCTTTGAGATCGCAGAGGGATCTTGGTGTGTAATGACGGAGGGGCCTCATGTAAGCACTTACTGCCGGTTAATTGAGCGTCTATCTTTCTGATCAGCACAGATCGCTCGCTTTGAGGATAACACAGAGGCTGATATCCCCTGCTATCATGCTACTGCAATCCTTCGTAATGGCACCAGCCAGACTTGCGATGAGCGATCATTCCTCGTGCCGACTGCGGTCCCTGAAAAGAGCTTAGATCAATACTCTGTCAATACTGACGAGGTGACGGGCATTGTTCATATAGCAAGTCTATATCGCCAGGTGTCTCTCAAGGAGCTACTCAACATCAAAGGTCCTAATTCATCAAAGCGTTCAATACATTTCGCAGAATTCTCGAAGGGAGAGATTGCAGCTGTGCCACGGCGTCGCAATGCCAAAGTATATGCACTGGGGACAAGTTTCAATGACACAAAGCCACAGCATATTGACTCCTCTGACAATCGTTCGAAACCGGCTGAGAGAGCATTTTTACCCAAGTCAAACGATGTAGATTCAAACATCGATACGAGGCCTCTTATAAGGAAAGTATCAGGAGAATCAACGCCAACAAATTTCTGTCCTGACAACCACGATACTTCAATCTTCGATGCTACCACTCCTCCGACTACAGCTAAAACTACACTACCGCTTTCTATTGACACTGGGAGTACTAGCTCCGTGTCTGCAGAGGCGTCGCCTTCATCTCCACATGGAGACAAGTTTTTGCCCGGTGCTGACAGACGGTACGACTCACGTCATCAGCGTTTGGGCATACGGGATGACTCGTTTCTCACATCGAAGAGCAGGAGAGAGATTCATTATCCACTCGACGATCTTGTGACCGACTGCCAACAGTACGGTCTCCCAGTACCAGCATTTGACTCCTCTACCGTTCAATATCGGACGCCTCAACAGCCCTCTCCTCATGGTGCACTTCGAATCGATGAAGACGGTACCATTCGGGAGGTATCGCATGTTGTCCAGAAGTCCCCGGCCCCGCCATCCCATGAAGCAGATGCACTGAATCATCTTGACCAAATCAAGGAATCCTATGCGATCAGCTCTCAAACAATCGACTCAGAGGAACCGTCAATGAATGATGCTCATTCCTCACAGTCTTCGTTGGAGACTGAAGCTGATATTGGCGCAGAGCTTCCGCGCCATACTTCATATTACGACAACGTCTTCCATAATGGAGACATCTTCGCCAATTCAGAAGACGGTCTTATTGGCGAACTACTGTTGGATGATCAATCGGCTTCACAAGTTTCTGAAGAAGGGTCTGTAACAGAAGAAGCTGTCCAATCCAGCTACGGCGAAGAAGCCATTATCCCAACCACAGCTCCAGAATCCCCCAGTCAGTCAAGCAGAAACAATCTCGATATCAGTGCTGTATTTGGCGATGAAGAAGGTGAATACAACCCCTTGGTGGCTACTCCCACAGCGAATGAGCCGGAGTCCACCGCTTCTACAGAATTGACTCCTTGGGATGCTACGATAGACTCCCCAATCGAGTTTCATACCGAAGTCTCAGTTGAACTCATGCGCCAGCTTAACACCGAATACAATGAAGTCTGGGACCGAGGTTTTGCGCATAGAACGTGTCTTCCCTGGGTTGATGAGCTTCACGTGCTGGAAATAGCTGTCAGTAATCTTAGAGGGGGTTCGAATCATATTCCAGATTACATCATCGGTATCATTCAGCTATTCAACAAAGTCTATGCGTGCCTTTCAGCAGAGGATCATTCGCATGCATATGGAAACTTCAGCCGCGAACAGTATGTAGCTCATGTTGAAGAGCTGGCAGCGTCCTGTGTGAAGTGGCAATACTTCACCCATGAATTGTATGAGTCTAGGCCACTTTTACAATCCCGAAAGCGACTCGACCGTGCGCCCTCTCCTTTGAATTGGATTGTCGAAGCGTTTGGCGAAACCCCTTTCTCTAGGGATACTAGGTCCGGAGAGCACCAAGCCCATAACGAGAATGTTCCTAATCGCAATATTGTCAGCATTGGAGATGAAAAGGTCGATGCTAACGAACACCACATCAATTTTCAAGGACAGTGGTTTCACGAAAAGTCGAATACTCCATCTTCCGTTTCTCTTTTTGCAGCGGTCACTGCTAGTCGGCAAGAACCGATCCACGATCGCATTTCCTGCAAAGCCGTGACTAAGTCACAAGCAGCGAAGCGTATCGATCCGTTCGAATTCGATGGTGACTTGGATTCTATCAATGAGCAGATCATATATTCGGATGGCCACGCTGAGTGGAAGTGGAAGGGGACAGCTTTGCGGGATCTTGCAACTGGAAGAACCTCTATTGTCTACGAAGCCCATGGATCATGGGGCTCCGACGCGTGCGGTAGCGATGAAGACATTCCCATTCTCGCTAATGGGCGCTACGAGGATTCTGCGACGCTAGATTTTAGCGGCAAGCACTCAAAATACAAGGGTTTGCAATGGCCGTACTTCATGAGGCCAGATGAAAATAGGGATGTCATTATAAATGATGATGGCAAAGGTCGTCCTTTTCCCAGCCGAAAGCAGAAAGATGAGAAGAAATGGAAGGATCCGAGAAATTGCGGACCATCACCCCTCCGGCTTGTTACAGATCAAGCTGGCATAGAATCGTGGATCGAGCCTCAGGCTTCAGACTATGACGAATATCTTACGAAAAAAGACGAGAGCGATGGAGATTTTTCCAGAGTAGAGATCACAGCTGACGCAGAAGAGGCGTCTACGGTGGACCCACTTGTCGAAGTCAACTACGCAGAAGCAGAAGTACAAGGGCTTTGCGATGTAAATGAGCAGACTACTCCGCAGTCCGCCACTGATATCGAGGATGCCAGTGACTCAGAAGCCGAGACAGACATTCAGAGCAATTCTGGCCTTCAGCGGGAGCCAATCAACTATGTAGAACCGAGCCTGGACCTGCTTGATACTGAGAATGTATCTGCAGAAGAGGGCGAAGAAGTATACGTCCAGAGTGATCAGCCTCCGTCAAGCCCGGACGATTTCGACATCGAAGCTATGTATAAACAGGGCCGAGATTGCATTGCAAAGCTAACGGCCAGTCACTGGATGCTCCGCTCAAATATGAATGAGTTTGATGAAGATGACGGCTCCGTTGTGGAGGGTGATCAAGAGTCTTTTGACAGCGCTAATGGTATCACCGATCAGGCCTCCATCTGGACCAAGCAAGCCAATCTGGTCAAGAATCCAAAGGCGGACATACTTTGGAAGTTCTCTGAAGCCAACACGTCTCAGAGCTCTAAGCATAGACTAGAGAGGGAGAGTTCCGAGGATCATGAGCCAAAGACGTCTGATTTTGATAGAGAATCGGCCCACAATGTAAGACACGCTTCTGGCAAGCAAGCTCTGCATTCGCTAGAAGATGGACGGTATATCTCTCCATCAAAGATGGCTCTGTCCAGGATAGACGAAGTTCATACCCCTATTCAGAGTCCCTCGAAGGAGCAAGATTACGGCTCTTGGGAAGTGAATGAATCTGGAGTTCATGAGACTCCGAGACGTAACCTGGCATTTCAGGCAGATGACGAGACAGGAGCCAAGAAATTTTGCAATGCTGCAAAGCGGCGGTCGGTCTTGCGTGAGCACTCGTCAGAGAAGACATTCGTTGTAGGCGCTGTGTTCAATCCGCTATCAAGGTCTAGAATTCCAATTCCCACCAATCGTCAGCCCGCAGGAAATTCTCAGGATGACGAAGATGTCTTCGCTTCAAGGCCTGCACAGTCGTCCATACAGACCCGAGCAAATGCGACCCCCATGACCTTTCCACAATCGGCATCGTCCACAGGCTCTATGCTCGAGATACAGCGTGTCCGGCGATCTCGGCCCTTCAAGCCGTCTGTCTCTCCTATCGCAGAGACAGAGTCGGATGTCGATGAAGCCACTTCATCTAAAGAGCTTGTAGTATGGAAAGCTCCAGGGTCTCGTAAGTTGGCTCGTTCTTTGAGCAATCAGGACTGTCGAGGCGCAGTTGAATCGTCTTCCAATATAAGGGATTTTGCAGTCTCTTCATCCCTCGGAGCTACAAAGCATGTCTCAACAGAGGAGAGCAAGTCGCATTCTCGCTCGTCATCTTCGTCTGAGAATCCGTCCAATGTCACCAGCAACACCCATTCGCGATCTTCGTCGCTGTCAGAGCCGTTCTCTGACGCAGATGTCCAAGAAGAATTGGTATTGGAGATTGACGCAAAGCCGAAGGAGCTTGCAGCGCCTGCGGTAGCAAACCCCATCGAGTCACCGTTAGAAAAGCATGTCAAGCACCTTGTGCGTGCATGTGCATCGCTTCCCAAGCGAAGTGTGTCTGGAGGTAATACGCACGCTTTTAGGAAGGATTGGCTGAAGACGGGAGAGATGAGATGGGTGAAATCCCCATCCCTACTGGAAGAAGTGAGCCCGGTGGCACACTTATCAAAGGACGCCCATACTACGGGAAGTGATGCGGAGCGCGATAATTTAAGGAAGGTGCAAAACGGTGGTGCGTCAGCTACAACCACCAACACACCGCCAGCAAAGGCAGCAGATGCTAAGCCCTTCTCGACCTGCCATTACCCCGTGGCTGACATTGCGCCGACACAGCCCCAGCCACCGGTAGCTATGGAAGCTGGGGATGTGGTCGAGCTTGAGAACGGAGACGGAAGCCACATGAAGTGGTTGGAAGCGGAGATGATTGGGCCACTCATCGGGCTGGCTGTTGTGGGCCTTGCATGCAAGGTGATAAAGAAGGTGATTTGGAAGACTCCTTGGTGAGTAACCTTGATCAACGCTTCTGGAGTTTTGATGGCCCGTTCGTGGGAACCTTCTGAATGGAAAGCTTTGGGATTTGGGGAGAAACAACTACAGAGCCACAGGTGGCGTGCAATATGTGTATTATGGATACCCATGGCTGGCGTTGTTTTGGCTTTTGCTTTGTCCAGGTTTTTGTAGAAAAAGCGAAGAGATAATGGAAGACGTTCTATTACCCATTTACGACTTGGTGCCAGTGCTATTAAACATGATGGTGATCTCCGGTAAAACGCTCGTTTCGTCTCGAGATGCGCCTACTTTTTGTTAGTGGCCGCTATGGACAATCAATACAGGGGCGTAAATAACAACAAACATACTCCTTGTCACAACGTACTCCGATTACGAAGTCTCCTACCTCGTTCAACCTCAAGCGTCCTCCCTGGTAACACATTACCATCCACCTCGTCAACCCAATTTTCTTTCGGACATAGACAATCATTATAAAACAATAAAATCACACACAATGTCATTTTCATGATCAACATCAAAGTACCAACACTTCACACAATAGTATTTCACATCTGCAATTCTCCATGTCATTGTTAATCATGGTCATTTTAGAGTTCTCCAAAAATTCTTCAAAGATCTGTGGAACGAAACCGAATCCAATACATACCCACTCAACACATCCAAGCTGAACGGGTCTATAGCCGACACGGAAACTTACCTACACAAGTCCGAATCGATGGAGCAATCCTTTCCAGACTTCAATCAACATGGCCGTAGCCCCGGAATCCGACCCATTCTTCACGCAGCTTTAATATTCGACCCAGATTTCAAACCTCCCATTGGGAGGTATCAACTCCCTCGGCTTCCTCAGCCCCTTAGGAGTAGAGCAGATGTTTTTCACACTGAGATTGGGGGTACGAGTAGCTCTGAGGGTGATAGAGAAGAGCATTGCGAAAACGATACGGAGGAAAATCGTTCAGCGAACGCTCTGACAGACGCTGCGCAGGAGAGAGACCAAAGCGACCAGCCACCTCTCCAGAGCGAAAACACGCATGATCCTACCCTCGGTGACCAAACTCGTTGGGACGCCTTCTCCTATCGGCACGGTGTATCTCCCGATTTGATCGCTGTCAACCGCGGATCTGCAACGAAGTCAAGCCAAGGGAGTTCTGTCAGTAAAGAGTGGGAGAAGTCAGGCTCTATCAGCATTAGCAGCTCCAAATCGACCGATAGCTCCCTCAACATCAGTGTTTCGGACGACAGTGAGGGCAGAATTCGTAGGGGGCGCTTTGCGGTTACGGATGAGGAGCGAGAGCTGTTGGATTATGAGGGTATTCGAGGGCGTTCGGGCAATGATGCTTTGTATACTTGCACCCAGCGGGCTGCATCTACTGGTCCTCAAGAATGCTCAGATGAAGAATTTGAGGTGAATCCACGGACAAGATGGTCATTGTGACATACATGGCGCACGAAAGATTGAGTAGCGAAGTGAAACTGGTAATTGAGGCCTTGCAGATTGAGATAATCTTGAAACCAATGGCGGATGGTGGTCGGTGAAGGCATTCGTTCTCTGATAAGAAAACACTTTGCTGAATGCTGTTTCTTGCTGATGCTGTTGCCCTTGGGAGCTGTGGTGACAGACTCTCCCACAAGCTAGGCTGAGTATTTTGGGTGAATGTAATTTTCGTGGCGAGAATAGGAGATCAAAGTGCCGGAGTTGTGCTGCTAGATTGGCTTATTCAGCCAATCTCCACTTTTCCTTTGTGCTGCTGCGCTCCTCGGCCCCTGACGCTCGCTTCTAGAGAGAATGCAAGAGCGGAAAACTCCGCGTCGAGAGAAGATATGGCCGGAGGTGATGAGCTTGCAACTAAACAGCAAACGAAGGAAGATTCGTAGGTTGGCATGCTATGTTCGCTAAAATATTGCGCCACTCCAATTTATGCCAACATGATGGTATTTCCAAGCTTATCAAATCAAATGCATATAGGATATACCCATGTGATCAGCCCAGCTCATCGAGTTCTTCCAATTCCCTCTCTTTCGCTCTTAATAACTCTCTTATCTGATCCGTCTCCCTTTTCAATT
>JAABUP010009906.1_pt1 | contig 11472 bp, 16 predicted proteins | sample 5559201 | NCBI WGS metagenome assembly JAABUP01 (sample SAMN10711887, study PRJNA513373) | rock metagenome | isolation source: Antarctica rocks | place: Antarctica | reverse complement strand
ACAGCCCGCGCACGCCGCGCACCACTCGCTCCCGCCGGCATGTTGCTGTAGCACGCCGCAAAGTGCTGCACGCGCCGCGCCGGCGCGCTCGGGGCCGAGCAGAGCTCCACCGCGCCCGTCTGCGGGCACACGCGCGCCTCCACCAGCGGCGGGGCGCGCGCGCCGGGCCCGGCCGCGCGCGGCAGCAGCAGCGCGGCGGCGATGCTGACGCGCGCAAGCGCCGGCGGCGCGCCCGCGTGCAGCGTGTCCTGCAGCATGGCGCCGCACGCCGCGGCGGCCTCCAGGAGCGCCGCGGCGGGCGCGAGCGCGCGCCCCGCGACCTGTACGCGGCCGAGCGGCGCTCGGACTGCCACCACAAGAAAATGGATGCGTGGATGAATAGGCAGAACTGTGCGGCACATGCTGGCTTTGTGAATGCGTCTTTGCGCAACGCAGCCTGCCATAGCGATATTATAGCTGAAAAACATGGTGTCTTGTTCATGACATCAAGTGCTCATGGCATAGATGTGACATTTGTTGCTTGTGTTCCAGTGGGCCGTCACAATCAAGCGGTCTGCTGCCAGGCGCCCGCAGCAGAAGTGGCCCGGCCTCGGGCGCGCGCCTGGTGGTCCAGCAGGTATGCGGTGTCGGCGGTGCACAGTGCAATGGCGAACACGCAGGCGCCGGCTGCGGCCGTGCGCGCGCAGCAGACCAGGTGGCTGACCGCCGGCACCGCCCAGAACGTGCGGCGCCGCAGCAGCGCGGCGTCCCGCGTGCTGGCGGCCGCCGCGGCCCGCGGCGCCGCCAGGATGGCGTGCGCGTTGACGCCGCTCATGCCAAAGGCGCTCGTGCCTGCCCAGAGGCGTCCCGTAACCCTCACCGCGCCCGCCACTTTCACTGCTGTATTGCGCTCGGCATGCGAGCGCGGTACCGGGCCTGACATTGAGGCTAAGCACCTCACATGGCAGCGGGATCGCCGTGCGTGCTGCGCGTTCACTCGGGCAGGGCTATGTAAAGCCCGTGCAGGACGCGCACCCGCACACCCCTGCAACGCGCCGGCAGCCGCTGCGGCCTGCGCCGCCAGCGGGATGCAGGGCGCCCGGCCGTGCTGGCGCGCCCACTCTGCTAGCGCCGCGCCGACGTAGGCGCTCATGGCGCGCAGGTGCATGACCGGCGGCGCGGCCTGGCGCCCCGCGGACACTGACGGCATGACTCGCAGTGCTTGTGCAGAAAGACAACACAGCAGTGACCAGCGCGTGCGGTCACTGCAAGCGTCTATGCCTGCCAGGCCTGGTTGGCGCCGCTCTGCAAAGTCACATCTTGAAGGAGATGAATGTAGAGTGTGCTGCATAAGCACAAGCTAAAAGTGCTCCTTCAGACCAGCATACATATGCGCCACGGGCACATGCGTGTTTAGCACAGTGACAGCATGCCTCAATGTCAGCGAGCAAGGTGGTGCACCTGCTGCTGCAGCGCCTGCACCGCCAGCATGGCGCCCGTGAGGCCCGCGGCGCCCTCAGTGTGCCCGTAGCACGACTTGACGCTCAGCAGCCTCAGAGGGATGCTGTCGTCGCCCGGCTGGCCGGCGGACCCAGCCAGGCCTTTGTCCGGACCCTCACGTGACAGCGCATGCCCCAGCGCGCCGACCTCGATGGGGTCGCCCAGCGGCGTGCCCGTCCCATGCGCGGCCACGCAGCCGACAGCGTCCGCGCCCAGCCCTGCGCCGCACGGTGCGGGCCCTCGCTGGCTGCACCAGCGCCGCTTGTGCCGGGTGCACCAAGTGTTGTGGGCAATCGACATGCGCCAGTGCGTGGGAGTTAATCAGCATGGAGACATGAGTTGCTGTGGCCTCAACACCAAACAGGGAATCGGACATAGCAGGTGCGATGCGACAAGGAACGGCATGCACAACCCATTTTGCGCAACATTGGGGGCGCCTGTCTCAGCGGCCTGGCCCACCTGCACGGCCGAGCACGCCGCGGACGAGCGCGGCCTGGCTGGGCCCGTTGGGCGCGGTGAGGCTGCTGGAGCGGCCGTCCTGGCCGACCGCCGAGCCGGCCAGCACCGCCAGGGCCGCCGCGGCGCCGGGCGCCCCGCGCTCCAGCACCGTGACGACGCAGCCCTCGCCGCGCCCATAGCCGTCCGCGGACGCATCAAAGGTCTTGCAGCGGCCCGCCGGCGAGAGCGCCTGCGCTTGGCACCCCGGTCGGCGTGGGCAACCCATTGCCATGCACAATCGTTGCGTGGGCACTGTTGTGACATGGCGGATGCACAACAGGCGGGTTCCACTACAGCCTGCGCATGCTCCCTCAAGCGGATGTCGCCCTTGTTCGGCAGCGGGCTTGGCAGGAGCCATGCTGCACATGCACTCGCCCAAACACCACATGAGCAGGCACAACTCCTTGGTGAGGCGTACACCCTGCCCTAACCCTATAATCCAACCTGCAGCTGGCAGATGCCGGCCATGGTGCCCGCCAGCAGGATCAGGAACACGCCGGCCGCCGCGGCCGCGGGCGCCTCGCGCCGTTCCAGCGCGGCGGCCGCCAGGTGCGCGGCGACCAGCGAGGACGAGCACGCCGTGTGCGTCGCCAGGCAGGGGCCTGCTCGCGAGGAGCAGCAGGAGGGTGGTGCTCTGCTTGCAGGCCATTCCGCAGCCTGGAGCAGCGCAGGAAAGTGCCAAGCGAGTCCTACCATGGGCGCACGCTGCATGCCCAAGGCATGGCCCGATGGCCATATCTTAGAAAGGATTCCCCTCATGCCTATCTTGGATAGAAGACTTGACTTGCCCCTGACAGACTCAACCCACGTTGCTGTCCCTGGCCAAGGCAGGCGCTGCGCCCCACCTGTCAGGCCGAAGGTGTACGACACGCGCCCCGCCAGGAAGTCGAGGCCGTTGCCGGTCGACACGTTGGGCGTCACGGGCACGCCCAGGCCTGCGTGATATAACAGATTAGAGATACAGAACAACCAGGCACAAGGATATCGACACCCAGCGGGCACACTGCTGAAGCAATGCACGGTCTTGTATGCTGCGGGGCGTTCACTTAAGCTGCGTACATGTACAGCTTGCATCGCATATGCGCGACCTGCGTGCTCCTGTAGACAGACCTGCAGCTGGTAATTAGGGGGCACGCTATTATTTCTATAGCCAGGGTGTTGCATCCTTACTGTGTGTGACGCACATGCTCCGTGGGCAACACACAGCGTTGGCATGCAGCGGGCGGATCATGAAATCAAGCTCGCACCGTCCATGAACTGGATGTACTCCATGTGCATGACGCCGACATAAACGCCCGCGCCGGACGGCACCGGCGCTGCAGCGCGCGCGCGCGCGTCGCCCAGCGCCAGCCCCGTCTGCTCTAGCAGCAGGCGGCCCTGCGGGTCCATAGCCGCGGCTTCCCCCGGCGACAGCCTGCGTGTGCACGCCTCACGCTGGGCAGATGCTGGAAGGTTGCAGATACAGACAGGTTTGCTGACCGCGCTCGTCATGCCAGTCCAAGTGAGATGCATCTCGTCCTGCGCTTGTGCCCTCCTGCTGCCCTATATGCTCAATACAACAGACGCCACAACGGCCGGGACGGCTCCCAGCAACAGCATAACGCGCGCCTGTGGAACACTTATTCCTACAAGCTTGTTCATCAGGCTGTCACGGCGAAAGCCGGGGCTGCATGTGCTATGCTCGGCAGCAGCTGAGGTGACCCATATCGGAGGGGCGCGCCTGAATGCGGCGGCGTCGAACGCGGCAACATCCGGCAGGAAACCCGCATGGCGCGCGTACATCCGCCCAACCTCCGGCGCCGGCGCGTACCACTCCTGCAGCGCCCAGCGCTCGTGCGGGACCTGCCGCGGGAGGTCCGCCGCCGCCAGCGCGCCCCGCCAGAAGCCTCTTGGGCCGCGCTCGCCGTCCTTGCCTGCACAGGCTGTGCCTCAATGTCAGGACAGCGCCCGGCGGGTCAGAGTGCTCCACACTTCCACGACCCTGTCCTGCTGTGCCGCATCCGGCGCCTGCTGGGGCTGCGCGTGTGCACCCGCTGCCCGACCCCCAGCACTCGCCCATGAGCGGCAGTGCTCCCGCCTCACTGCTGAGCATGAGGGAGGCTCCGTATGCGGGCGCCTGCGATGCAGCTGCTACATGAAAAGCGCTGGGCAGAGGCGAGTACTTGCTGTGCTTCTCTTGCGTGAACGTGCTTGCCTTATGACGCATCACTTGCGGAGACTTCCTCACTGCATTGTTACTGGTCCGCATGAAAGCTCTGGGGCGTGCCAGGGTACACGCATGAGGCGCCGATTATCTGCACCGCAGCTGTAGGGCCCTGCCCCTCCGCCGTCTGCAGCGCTACTGGCGCCGCCGCACTCTGCCGCACCTGGGCGCCACACGCATCTCAGCGCCTCAGCCAGGACAGGCAGGTGAACTCCTTGGTCACAGTGGGGCACGGCGCAGTCCCTTGCCAGTGCTGCATGATCGGAGGTAGACCAGCCTAGCCAACACTTGACATGCACATGGCTTCGCACACAGGTGGGCAGTGAGCATGCAGGAGCAGTGAGCGGGTGCGAGCATGGCTGGGCTTTCGACGTGCGTCCAGGTGCGGATATGGCCGGTGATGCCCCGCACCTCGCCCGGCGCCAGCGCGGCGTGCACGTGCGCGGCCAGGGCCGCCGCGGTCGGGAAGTCGAACATGGCGGTGGCGGCCAGGTTGACGCCAAAGCGGGCCTGCAGCGCGTTGCGCAGCTCCAGCGCGCCCAGCGAGTCCAGCCCCGCCTCCATCAGCGGCTGCTCCGGCGCGACGGCGCCGCCCGCCAGCACGCCCGCGACGGCCGCCGCCACGCCCGCGCTGCGCACGCGCCAGGCTGGGTCGCTCCTCAGCTTTGATGTGGAGGGTGCTGCAGTATGGCGGTCGTCGGCTCCCACTACTTCTTCAACACGTCGCCTTTCAATTTGTTGAACATGCTACATGCGGTCAGTGCATCCCGCATGTTGCAAATGGCAGCAAGGGATATCCTGCCTTCCTCTTAAACACCCGGAGGTTGTTGGTGCTTGCCAGCATGATCATGAGATTAGCAGACCTCAAAGCCCCTAGTGCGGACAGACAGCCCAGCGCCGGGCGCACGATACCCTCGCCAGGTCCCACGCGTGCTCGGCGGGCAGCGCGCGCGCGGGCCCCGGCGGCGTCGCGCGCGCGGCCAGCAGGCCCGCGATGAAGGCGGCCAGCGCGGGCAGGGTGGGGTAGTCGAGGCCGAGCGTGGCCGGCAGCTCCAGCGCGTAGTGCGCGGCTAGGGTATTGCGCAGGTCCAGCGCGCCCAGCGAGTCCAGCCCCGCCTCCATCAGCGGCTGGTCGGGCGGCACCTGCCGTGCGAGCCAAACGGCACCCATGAGAGGGGCGCAGAGCTGGCTACTAGACCAGTTTTACGACTTCATCGGCAGGGTTTGGCGCGCGCGCTTGCTGAGTCGATCTGTGCGCAGCGCATGCAGCGAGGCAGACCCTGCCACAGTCGGTGGCCGATTCGTCGGCCACCAAGCGCATTGTAACATCCAAGCGTGCTCCGCAGTCGTCATGGCATACTGCCGGATCTGTGACGCAGTTGGGCTGGCAGCCGTGTGCAGGGTGGGGGACCCCAGCGCATCCACCCCTGCCGTCAAGAGCAGCGCTTTAGCAGCGCCCCGTACACATGCAGGACACTGCACACCCTCATCAGGTGAGGGGTGTATTGCGGCATTGAGTGCGCATTGCATGCATGTAACAAAGTGGTAGTCGCAAGCGCAAGTGAACAGGCGATGCCTGGCGGCCGCACCTCCCGGCCAATGATGCTGCTGGCGAGCGGCGCCAGCACGGCCAGCACCACTGCAGCGCGCGCCGCCGAGCTGGCGGGCGCCGCAGCGGCGGGCTTTGCGCCATCCAGTCCGTGCGCGCCGACCAGAAGCGCCGGCTGGGGCGGCGCCGGCGGCTGCGCGAACTCGGCCAGGAAAGGCGGCAGCGGACCGGGCGCGGACGCCGCCAGCCGGTCCCACAGGAACACGTTGCCTCCACGCGCGCGGCCTGGCTCAGACAGGCACGGCGCCAGGGGCCTGTCTGTAAGCAGTGCTCACCTTCACGCAATGGCCGGAAAGATGGGCTTTCTGGCGAGGTCTCGCTGGCTGGAAGCAATGTGGCCGGCCTGCCCTTCTGCCGCCCATGCGCCCTGTGCAGCCATAGATTGGCTCACACACTGAGAGCCCGGGCAAGCCTGGCAGGGCCAGCGTTACGTCGCCCGGCTGCCGCGTTGCCGGAGGCATGGGGCGCACCCACGAGCACGGGGGGGAGCGCGGGGTGCGCGCTGCCCGGCCGCGGCCGGCCGGCCGCCGCCAGCGCCTGCTCCAGCACGGCCAGGCCCGCCGCCGGGCGCAGCACGCCCAGGCCGCGGCGCGCCGCGCGCTGCAGGAAGCCGGGCACGCGTGCCGCCATGCCCGCGCCGCCCCACGCGCCCCACTGCACCGCGCTGCTGGGCTGCCCGGCCGCCTGCGCGCGCGCCGCTGCTGGAAGCCACCCAGGCCTGGTACGCATCGTGTGCCGAGAGTGGGACCCTTGCGGCGATGTGAGCAAGCTGCACGCACGCAGGGCCCAGCATCCCCCAACAGTCTTCAGAATGCACACCAAGGCCAACTGCCTGTGCATGGTCCAGCCCACAAAGCGGCCGCCTCTCAAGCGCGGCGCTCGGGCCGGGCCGCCAGGCCGCGCCTGCAGCCCGGCGGCCCAGGCGTCCAGCACGGCGTTTGCGGCCGCGTAGGAGCCCTGGCCGCCCGAGCCGCTCACGGCCGCGAGCGAGGAGAAGAGGTTGCACGTGCGCAGCGGCGCGCCCGCGGCCGCGCCGAGCAGCGCCGCCGCGCCGGCCGCCTTGGCGGCGAACTCGGCGCGCAGGCCGCGCGCGGTCACGCTCGCCAGCACGCCCGGCTCCAGCACGCCGCCCGCGTGCAGCACGGCCTGTCCGTCCGCCCCAGCGCCAAGAGTTGGGAGTACAGTATTACACGGGCATTCGCACACATACACAGACATCCTGCATGTGACACGCATAAAGAACCACCGCACGCTGTGCGCATGCGGGGGTCTGCATGCACAGCAGCTCTGCGACGTAGGCAGTGCTCACATGCGTTCCGGGCGCGGGAACGGCATGTATGAGGGCGGGGCTCGTCGCAGCGCCCACAAGAGGGCAGGCGTGCACGGCCGCGCCTGGATCGGCGAAGCACCGTCGGGGTCGTGCACGCCGGCCCGGCCCACCGCGTCGTGCGCCTCCTCTGCGGTGCCCACGTCGCAGCGCGCCAGCACGACCAGCGTGGGCGCGGCGCCGGGGCGGCCGCCGGCGCCGCCCAGCACCAGCGCTGGCGCGTTGCGGCCCAGGCGCCCGCGGCGGCCGAGCAGGCGCAGGAGCGCGGGGCCGCGCTGCGCGAGCCACAGCGCCGCCAGGGAGCCGATGGCGCCCAGGCCCCCTGCGCGACTGGCCGCCTTCAAGGAATGCTTTGAGCACGATGCCATCTGTGAGGCTTAACTTGCAGACTGATTGCAATTCTCTAGCGGCCCCTGCGCTGGATACGCAGCATGTCGCTCATGCCAGCTTGCGGGCATGCACTTGACCTCTACCAGATCAGTGCATGAGACTGAGCATGCGGAGGAGGGCAAGCCTGTTTGCAAGACTCTCTCGAGGACTATGCAAAATCGTATCAGCCCAGGCGGCCTGCAGCACACATGTTGCGCATATGTTATAATCTGTGCTCGCGCGTCACACGCGCACCGGTGATCACTGCGGGCCCCGTGAATACCAAGGGCGAGTGACGTGCGTCCGCCTCCACCATGTGCCCGCCGGCGCCTTGCCGCATGCGCAGCAGCCGGGGCTCCAGCCAACATGAGCCCTGCGCAGCAGTGGTCACACCAGTGCTGCAAGCAGAGCAGTGTGTCGCCTGGTATTTCAGTTGGAGCAAGCAGCGCCGGCTGGAGCAAGCCAAACAACGCATGCAGGAGCGCATGCACCTGCAGCGAGCGGCCGTACACGTCTCCGCCAGCGCCTGTCGAGGGAGCGGCGGCCGCCGGACTGACGTCCGTGCTGCGCCACGTGAGCGCCGGGGTCTCTGCGGCGGCCACCCTGAGCAGCGCGGCGGCCGCCGCGCCCTCGGCCGCCCGGGACCCCGCGGCGCCGCCGAGCGCGCCCGAGCGCCCATAGCAGCCGGGCTGCGCGTCAAGCAGGGCGCCGCGCGTCATCAGCTGCACGTCAGGGTTTGAGCCAGGGCTTCCGCCGCGCCCTGGCAGTCCCGGCCCGCGCCCCCCGCTGCCCCCGGGCGACAGCACGGCCTGCAGCACCTGCACCTGCAGCGCGGTCGCCCGCGCGGCCGCCGCAGCCGGCCCCGCCGCCGCCCGCGCTGCGAGCGCCACCCTCAGGGGCCCCGGCACCAGCTCGGCCGCGCGCCGCGCCAGGCCCGCATCAAGGCCCGTAACGGTACCCGCGGCTGCTGGGGCGACCAGGAGGAAGTTGCCGGGATCGCCGGACCCGCAGCGCCCGCTCAGCCCGATCCGTGCACCGTGGGGGACGGGGCGCGCAGCGCGCGCGCGGCTGTGCGCATCCGCAGCCTGCCAGCTCGCCGCGTACATGCACTGCCGCTCATCCGCGTGCTGCATGGCGGCGGCGGCCGCCGGCCGCCCCGCGTCGGCTGGCGCGCCCACCTGCTTCGCCTGAACGCAGAACACGCAACATCAACATGAGCAGCGCACGCCAACAGTCTCTGCAAGCACTTTGTTCGCAAGGCACCCCCTGCGCAGCTTTCCAGCGTGTTTCTCTTGCACACGTGCCACAATAGGTAACTTCATGCCAGCTCGAGACTCGGATCAGCTGCGGGTTGCAGGTCCAGCGCAGCTCTTTGCTCCATATCGGCCGTGCCGGTAAGCACCTGCAGGCCGGCGATCGCCAGCGCGCCCCCCAGCAGCCAGTGGCTGCTGCGCGTGGAGCCGTCCGCCAGCGGCCGGCTGAGCGCGCCGGCAGCCCACGCAGCAGCGCCGCCCCATGCCTCCCCGCCGGCGCCCATGGGGCCCGTCCCCTCCGAGCCCGCTGCTGAGCCCCCGCCGGCTTGGATCGCCGCCAGGCCGACCACCACGCGCGTGACGAGCCTGGCCGGGGTCGCTCGGGCCGGGGCACCACCAGGGCTTAGTGTAAGGGTCTGGGCCCGCTTGTCCGCCGCCGCCTGTGCGGCGCCCGCCGCAGGCCCCAGCTGCATGCAGGCGTCCATGGCGGTCGGGTGGAGCAGGTAGCAGTCTCCCGGGCACGTCCGCGCCAGACAGACCTCCGCAGTGCTCCGCAGCGCCCGCGTCAGCGCCGCGGGTGCGGGGCGCGCACGAGCGGCGCCGCCGGGGCAGGCAAGCCATGCTGGCGCCGTGCAGGCCGCGGCTGCACCCGCGGGCGGCCCGCCACGACCGTATGATGCCCTTAGGCAAAAGCCGCGCCCTGCTGCGCGCGCGCGCCAGGCATACACGGCTGGGCTGCTCGCCATGACTGTAGGCTGGTGCCTGGCAATGCATCTACCAGACCATCTGCCAGACAGCGGAGCATGAGCTACAGCAAAAGTGCACCTCGGATCTCAGCCTGAGCAATGCTACTGCCTGAAGTGCACACACGGTGGAGATACAGGGGCCTCGTACCCAGTGCGGCCGCAGAGCTCTGTAGGTCGATGCTGCCAGTGCCGCATGAAGCATGCGCCAGCAGCTCCACGGGCCGCGCTGCCGCCGCGAGCAGCACTGGCGCCGGGATGCTGACCCTCCGGAGGCCCCCGCCCGCGCCCTGGCAGGTGCCTCATGGGCGTCAGGAGGCGAGCTACGCGCGCGTGTGCTCGACGCCTTAAAGCCCTGTGGCTGAGCGGCAGGCACGCATGCATGATCTTGCACGGCCTTTGCATGGGGCAGTCAGGAGGTGTGTGCCCATTTTGGCAAGCTAACACGGCGGCCAGACACAGCTTCACCCGCCGCACATCGGCCGCCCTTGCGGCTGTCATCACGCAGGAGCCTGCACACGATGATGCGCCCAGCTACTGGTCCAGATGCGGGGCAGAGGCGGGTCATTTACCGCAAGCGGCGCCCAGTCCGCCGCGCCGAGTGCCCGGCCGGCCGCGAGCGCCATCTCCAGCATGGCCGCGCCTGGCAGGATGGACCGGCCGGCCACGACGTGGTCCCACAGGTACATGGTAGCCGGTGCCGCCAGCTGCGCGGTCAGCCTGCGGGCCCACAGTAGGGCCCCTGTGCTGGCCCTGTGTGGGGCGAGTGGGCATACAAGTGCATGTGTGTCCACATGCGGATGCCATCTGTGCAAGAGCACAGCAGCAACCAATGTTGGAGCTTGCTTGCAACCACAGACACCTTCACAGGCCCGATTTCCGACCACCCCATGACTCCGCACACCCCCGCCCATGCACAGTCCAGCAAAGAGCATGCACCTGCGCTCCTCAGCGCATACGAAGCTGCGGCCTTTAGACTTCTCTCAAGCGGGGTCCAGCACACCTGCACACGCCCTCATCCCGCTCCCAAGCGGCCGCGAGCAGCAGGTGGTGCGGCTGCACAACCGGCCAGTGCCGCGCGCGCTGCCACTGCAGCGCAGGCGCACGCGGCTCTGGCGCTGCGGGGGCGGCGCGCAGGAGCGCGTGCGCGTTGACGCCGCTCATGCCGAACGCGCTCGCGCCGGCTGCCGCGCCGAGCGGCAGCGAGGCGTGCTCCTGCCAAATGAAATTTAGTGTTTACACTTGCACAGGTAAGCGCCGATGCTGATTGCAAACAGCCATGACAGCAACCAGTGCAACCCCGCGTAATAAATATAGCAATGCTGTTGCCTTTTAGACTCCTTTCTCAAGAACGACTCTGCCCGAAAGCAACAATTCTGCCCAAAAGCATTTCATCTTGTCACTGCGCTGCACGCTTTTCATTGCGAGCGCACCACCAGGCGGTGCCACACTGCTACCTGCAGACACGACCATTATGCATGCAGCAAGCGCCGCGGGCACCCGGGGAACTATGGCAATAAGGCCGCGCGTGCGCCGCCAGTCTGCGATGGCCGCGGCCACGTAGGGGTTGAGGCTGCGCGCGTGCATAATGGGCGGCGCGCCGCGCGCGCCCGCCGCCAGCGCCGCTAGCAGCGCGCCGTGCACGCCCGCCGCGCCCTCCGTGTGCCCGAAGCATGCCTTGACGGAGCCTGCGGCGCCGCACTTAAAGACTCCCAGCTCTCGACTTGGTGTTGCGGGTGGCTCAGTCTGTGCATGGCTGAAGCCGGTGACGCCGGCAGTGCACGTTACATGCTGTCACCTCCAGCTGGCGGCACATGGGCATGGATATCTTCACCCCGCACCTGTCATTCTGTTACCATTTAGGGTCACTGTATGACGCACGGTATGTGCTACTAGATGAGGAGCACACCCAGTGTGAGGCAGTGGCGTGCGCGTTGGCCGTGCGCCCCCTCGGCTGCCAGGCCGTCGCCCAGGGCGCCAACTTCGATCGG
>JAABUP010009903.1_pt1 | contig 11473 bp, 12 predicted proteins | sample 5559201 | NCBI WGS metagenome assembly JAABUP01 (sample SAMN10711887, study PRJNA513373) | rock metagenome | isolation source: Antarctica rocks | place: Antarctica | reverse complement strand
CCCCTGGACCGCCATCCGCCCCGCGTTGGCGAACTTCGGGCCAACCGTCGCGCCGAACGCATCGAACGCCGCGCCCGCGCTGTTGAAGGCGGCGGGGAGTGCGGAAAAGAGCGCGTTCCAGTTCGGGAGCGTACTGAACGGCCCGGTCTTGGCGGGTGAGTGCGGCATGTGGGCGTCGAGGTTGGCGATCGCCGCCAGCGCGCCGGACGTATCCACCACGGCGGTCACGGTGAAGCTCTTGGGGACCGTCGCGACCGCCGCCGTGACGGCATTGATCTGCCCCGTGGCCTCGGTCGCGCCCGGTGCGCTCACGGCGGTAGTGGCGGCCTTCGGGACGGCATTGATCGTGGTGGTGAGGTTGGACACCTGACCGCTAGCCATCCGTGCCGCGACCCCCGATGCCGCCGTGGCCCCCGCCGCGACTACCGCCGCCGCCGCCTGCGCCCCGAGCGCGAGTCCGTGCCCCATCGCCGCATTTGCCGCCGTGTTATCCGCCGCCGCCGCGCCATTGACCGCTTGCATGTGGTTGACCGCCGCCAGGGTGGCCGCCGTGGTCTGCTGCTGATTGATGCCGAGTTGGGCGTTGATATACTGGATCGGCCCCGCCAATTGTGCGAATGACGCCGCTTGTTGGGCATTGACGTTGGTGCCATTGGCCGTGGCGACGTTGAGCGCGTCCCACTGCGCTTGCAACGTGGCGAGGTAGCCCTTCAGTTGCCCCCCGGTGCTCCCCAGGGACTGGATCGCCTTATCGTAAGCGTTGGCCGCCGCCGCCCCGGCGTCCATCGAACTCGCCAGCGCCTTGACGCCACCGCTCAGATTACCGAACGATGCCGGGGCTGCGCTGGTGCCGGCCAGCAAGGCCCGGACGCGATCGATGAAACTTCCCGTGGCACCCGTCGCCGAGTTCATCGGCCCGACCATCTCGTTCGCGCCGCTGCCGATCGCTGCCGTGCTAGCGCCCACTTGCGGGCCGATGTCCAGCAAATGCACAAGCTGATCGTGCATTTGCTGGGTGCTGCCGATCGACTGGGTGCTCAGGTCTTGGAAGGACTTGATCATGCCTGCGGCCCACGGGGCCGTCTGGCCGGTAGTCTTTTGGTACACGTCGGCAAAGTAGCCGACCACCGTGGCCCCGAAGCCGCCGACCGCCCCGAGGATGCTGCCAAACATCGTCTGGAACGCGCCCATCAGCACGTCGGCGAGGCCCAGGACTTGCATCTTCATGCCGTCGAACGCCTTGCTGAGCGCGGTTCCGGCGTCGTGCCATGCGGCGGTCCAATTGCCGTGGATGAGGTCCGTGACGACGTTGATCACCCCGGTCAGGATGGCGGCGAAAATCTGGATACCGCCCGAGACGATCTCGAGCGACCCGGTCACGATGCGCAATGCCCCGGCCAGGGTGTTCGTGAGGAACCCGGCCAGCCCGCCGATCGCGCCCATGCCCACACCGATGGCGACCACCAGCGCGCCGCCCAGGAATTGCGCGAGTTGACCGAGTAGCGGTAACAGCGGCTGGATCGCCATGCCGAGCAGGGTGAAATAGCCCCCGACCCCCTGCCGCACGATGTTCGCGAGGGCGGTCGCCACTTCGCCCAGGGCGGTCACGCTCGTGCGTGCGGCGGTGCCGATTGCCTGGAAGGCCGCACCGATGGCGGTCGCGGAGCCGCTGGTCGCGCCGAACGCCGCGCCCACGGTGCCGAGGATACCGGCGAGCGCCGTGAGCGCGCCGTGTAATCCCGCGCCGATGGTCGAGGCCAGATCGCGTATACCGGCGGTGCTGTTATGGATGGTCGTGCCGAACGCCGAGAACGCCCCGCCGACCGTGGACAATGCCCCGCTCACGGTGGTGCCGAGCGTCGAGAACGTCGCGCCCACGGCGCTCACGGCGACGGTCACGGCGTTGCCGAGCGTGTCGTGGATCAGCGTCCCGAATGTCGAGAGACGCGCGCCTGCGGCGTCGAGCGCCCCCCGTACCGCCGTGCCGAGCGTCGAGAATGTCCCGCCCAGGGTCGCCAGCACGGTGCCGATCGCCGCCGCCACCGTGGCGGTGATCTCGCGGATACCGTGGAAGTCCTCCGCCCAGGCCACCGCCAGGAGCTTGACCCCCGTCCACACGGCGAGCAGCGCGAGCGGCATCCCCAGCAGCGCACTGATCGCCACGCCGACCACGGTGCTGATCGCCAGGAAGTGCTCGCGGAGGAAGGCCAGCGCGGGCGCGAGCAGGGCGCGCGCCGCCTCGGCCAGTTCGCGGGCCTTGGTCGTGGCGATCCCGACCGCGTTGACGAACGGCTGGATCGCGGCGGACGGCACCCACTCGCCGCGTAGCGCCTCGGTGATGGTGATCACGGTGTCGCGGAACAATTGCAAGCCGCGCAACGCTGTGGAAACGAACCGGGTCACTTTGCCCGTCGCGACCGCCCCGAAAGCGTTGTCTACGGCGGTGATGATCGTCCCGAACGCGGCGTTGAAATCGCCGGTGCGGAAGGCCGCGACCAGTCCGGTGAGCGCCGCCTTGGTCACGTCCACCGCGCCATTCACGGCGGTCCCGAAGCCGTGCCAGTTCGTCGCGTAGGCGCGGACCAGCAGCCCGCCCGCGAGCAGGGCGAGGGCGAAGGGGCCGGTCAGGACCGCAGTCACCGCGCCGAGCGCCTCCATCACCGCGCCGATCGACGGGGCCAGCAGCGCGTGCGCGGCGACCAGGACCGCGAACGACCCCGCCGCCGCCATGACCGCCGCGATCATGCTGGCGTGCGCGGCGACGAAACGCTCCACGGCGGGGAACACGAGGTTGATGGCGGTCAGCAGTTGTGTCAGTCCGGGGAGCGCGGCGGACCCGAGCGTGATCGCCAGCTCCTGCATGTTGACTTTGAGGCGCGCGAACTGGAACCCGGCGGTCTGCGCCGAGCGATTGAACGCATCCTGCGTCACCGTGGAGAGGAGTTGTTGATTGGTCATGTCGTGGAGACTGTTCTTATAGTCCTCGTTCGCCGTCCCCATCAGCACCGCGAGGCCGAGTCCGCCACGTTGGGCGTTGATCAGCTTCATCGCCTCTTCGGTCGCCTTGGCCTCGCTCATGCCCTGATCGAGGTACTTCTGCTTGGTTGACTCCAACGACCCATCGAGGGTCGCCAGCAACGCCGACTGGTCTTGTGTCGAGCGCCCGGTCTTGGCGAACGCGGTTTGGAGGTCGGTCATGACCCCATCGAGGCCCTTGGACGCCAGCCCCGCCGCCGAGAAGTCGGACACCAGATCGACGCCCGACGCCTTCGATAGGGCGCCCAGTTCCTTCGCCGCAGCCTTGCTCGGCGCGGCCATGTGAAACAAAATATTACTCAGTTGCGTGTTCGCGGTCGCGGCGTCGAACCCGTGCCGCGTCAGCGCGGAGAATGCGGCGGCCACTTGCTCGACCGGGACGTGGAGGTTCGCGGCGGCGGCGACCGACTTGCCGCTATTGTTAGCAAAATCTTCAAGTGTCATATTCCCCTCGGCACTCGCCAAGTGAAATATGCCCATGTAGCGCGTGGCGTTGGCTAAGACTTCGTTATGGCGCTCTTGCTCCGTCGCGGCGTGCGACACGTCCGCGCCGTACTCGTGCATCGCGTTGGCGAGGATATTGGTGGTATCCGAGGCTTTGCCGCCCGTGGACACCGCTGATTCGGTCGCGATCTTCAGGATGTCCATCGAGGCCGACAAGTCGCCGGTGATGTTCATCGCGTGCATGAAGCCGCCGGTCAGTTGTTCCAGTGGCGCGCCCGTCTCGGAGCCGAGCTTCAGCACCGACTCGCGCATCGCCCCGACCTGCGCGGTCGTCATCGTCGTATTGTTCTGGACATTCTGGAGCGTGGTCTGGAAGGAGGACGCCGCCGCCACGCTCGCACCCAGCGCCCCGATCGTCGCCGCCCCGGCGATCGCCAGCGCGCCCAGGCCGAGCGCCGCGCCGTCCGCGCTCGCGCTCAGCCCCGCGAGCGCGGAGGCGGTTTCGGCGACGCCCTCGGCGCGCACCAGGACGATCAGTTCGGCGGCGGTGACGGCCATGCGGCGACTCGCAAGCACGAAAAAGACCGGGTGCTCCAACTCGTCGGTATCGCGCGGATACCAACCGAGAATCGGAGCAACCGGCCTGTCCCCCGCCCGAGGGCGGTGCATGCGCTCGCGTTGCTGCTACCTACCGTAGCACGACTGTTCGGGTTTGTCTAGGGTGTGGCGTTGCCGACCGCGAAGGTAGGATTCTTATCCTGCTTGAATACCAGCTTCAGATCGGTCGCATTGGGAGCAACATCGAAAACCACGTGATACGTGACGTTCACCCCTGGCGGTACCTGACCCCCGATGCGCTGTGCCCCCTTGTATCCCGAGTACTCGTAGGAAGCACCGCCATCGGTGGAAACCTTGTAGGTGATACCATTGGCGGCCAGTAATTCAAGGTCGGTCGTGTTGACGCCGAAGTTGGTATTGCCGGTGTTCTTCATGTCAACGACCACGACGAACCATGTGCCTGCCGCCGTTGACTTGTTGCCATACTGCGACCAGACAAGTTCTTTCCCCGGTCGGACCACGTTGTTGACGGCGAGATCCCAGTTCTTCACGCTGGCAAGCTCGTTCAGGCCGTAGACCTTGGGCGGTGGGACTGGCGTATTGGTCGGCTTCACGGTCGCTTCGGGCTTCACAGTGGCGGTTGGCTTGGCGGCATCGGTTGGCTTTGCCGCCGCGCCGGTCGGGGCGCTCGTTGCTTGCGCGCCTACCGCCGCTACGGTGGTGCCAGAGGGGACGCTAGTCGGTGCCTGAGCGGCTACGGTTGGCGTGGCGCTCCCGCCGCTCCGGGCCACGGCCACAAGGCCGATCACCCCGCAGACAACACAGATGGCGAGGACAGTACCCACACCGATCAGGAGCCGATTGCGGCGCTTCTTCGCTGGCGCTGGCGGCGGATACTGGATCGGTTGGGTCATTCCCGGCGGCGGTTGACTCATGCGTGGCCTCTCCTCGACTTGCTCAATAAGGCCAGCATAGTAGAATAGCCCGCACTTGTGGTCAAGAGGGAGAGGAAAGAGGGATTATGCGTCACTTGCTCGCGGTGGGGTTACTTTGTGTGCTCATGGTGGGATGCGGGGCGACCCCGACGACCGCCACGCCGACGACCGATCTCCGACCGACACAGACACGCGCGGCGGAGGTGAGCCAGTTGGCGACACTCAGCGCCCCGACCGCAACAAGTGCGGCGACCAACACGCCACCCCCGGCCACGTCGACAATCGCGCCGAGCGCAACCAGCACCGCCGCGCCGACAAAGGCACCACCAACCGCTACCGCGACAGCTACCCTGAAACCACCGACAGCGACGGCAACTCCGCGCCCCCCAACGATGACACCGATACCACCGACGGTCCCGCCGCCCGCCGCACCATCGACCCACGTCGAGCTCAACGGCAGGGGGCAGCAGGCCATCCCCGGCGTGCATCTACTGGCCGGGCTGATGACGGTGAACTCGTCTTTCACCGGCCAATACAATTTCATCGCCGAATTGCAGGATAGTACCGGCAAGACGGTGGCCTTGCTCGCCAATACAATCGGCACCGGGTCTACCAGCAAGGCGTTTCGTGTGCCCGCCACCGGCGACTACATCCTCAATGTCACCCTCGGCAATGGACCCTGGTCATTCGAGTTTGTCCCGATTGGCGCGTTCGAGTTGCAAGCGGCGGTACCGCTCCCCCAGTCATTCAGCGGCACCGGCAACCAAAACACACCGCTCTTCATCGCTAATGCTGGAGCGGTATTCGTAGCCGGAAGTCACACCGGCAAGAGTAACTTTTTCGTGGAAGTGCTTGATAGTCGCGGGCAAACCGTGGCGCTTGCGGCAAACGCGATCGGCAATACAACCACGAGTCAAAGCATCCGTATCCCAACACGCGGGATTTATATCTTCGTCGTAACCGCTGACGGTGACTGGACGGTAGAGGCCAAATAGCAAGACGCCCCCGGCACCGCTCTGGTGCCGGGGGCGCTTGGCCGTGTGCTGTCAGGATTTAGCTCGCCAGTTGAATGCGTGGACCGTCCAGATCGATCCCTGCCGCCAGTAACAGATCACGAATCGTCGGCGCGTCGGGGTGGGCTTCCCACAACGCATCGAGCACCTGGATCACCTGCATCTTGCCGCTCTGCGCCCGGATCGTGGCGATCTCCTGCTTGCGCCACGCCGCGTACTCGGCGCGTGTCATGCCGAAGAAGGCGAGCTGGTCGTAGGTGCCGTCGGTCGCGTTGCGGACGCCCTGGTAGGGCTTCAAGGCCACGTCGCGCTTGTTCGTCTTGCCGACGGTCAGGGTGAGCGGGGCCTGCTTGCTCAACTCCAAGCCGACACGGTTGTACAGGAAGTCGAGCAATGCCCCATCGCGCAGACGCATGAGCCAATCGATCTTCTCGCTATCTTCCGCGTCGTGCGCGCCTTGCTCCTCCTGCGACAATGCCTCGGCGACTTTCGCGGTCAGCATGGTCAATTTCGTCCGACCGCCCAGTTCGGCGATGATCGGGCGGATGATGGCGTCTAGCCGGTCGCGGTCATCCCATTGCACGCGCGTCTGTCGATGCCCCGCCATTTCACGCCCCCTTCTGCACGAAGCTGACGATGCGGTGACGGTCGGCTCGCGCCGAGCGATAGCAGACGATCCATTGCTCCAGGTTGACCACGCTGGCCTCGAATGTCCGCGCCAGCGTGTCCTCATCGGCTGCCTGTGCGATGACCGTAGCGTCTTGCGTGGCGATAGTATTGATGGCATTTTCAACAACACGAAGGGCGCGATCGCGCTGAATCTTGCCGCCGGTCAAGCGGTCAAGGCCGGCGATCGCGCGCTCGTGCTCAATGACCTCGGGTGAGTCTGGATCTTTATCGCGCAAGGCGGCGCGGACCTTCTGCTCGGCGGCGTGGATCGTGGTCTGCCCCGCATCGAGCTTCGCCATCTGCTCCTTGGCGACCTCTTGCACCTCGGCGGGGGCTGGCTGATCCCCCTTGGCGATGTCATAGACCTTCTCCAGGTTAGCGTAGGTGCTTGGCTTCATACCAACACCCTCAGCCACCTGAGTTCGCGTCTTACGCATCTGCACTGCTTTCTGTTGTGCCAATATTGGCACAACAGAATCGAGCGGCTTCCGCTTCTGTCGCTCTTTCGCTTCCTCCGCAATAATGCGTTCGAGTGCTTTCCCTTCTGCCACCACCTGACTAGCGGTCTTGATGCGTTGCTTATTGCTTTCAAGCAAGAGTCGTTCGCCATCAAGCGGCGTGGGAGTTTCATGCACTATTACAGGGACAATCGAGAGGCCGATCGCCAGTGCCGCTCGATGGCGTCGGTGTCCTGAGTAGATCGTGCCGTTCTCGTCAACCAGCAGTGGGGTCAAGACGCCTAGATGCTTGATGCTGGCTTGCATCTCAGCATCATCCTCGCGCCCATAGATCGCCTCATTGAGGGGGTGTGGTCGTAATTGATCGGGCGGGCGGGTCTCGGTGTTCATCGTCACTCCTGCTATACTCCGCCTACCTTACGGGGGAGGTCCAAGTCCCCCGTAAGGTAGTCACTCCTGGTCGTCGCGTGATGGTTGCGGCTTGCTGCTCTTCCTCACGCGGCGACTTTTTTTATTGCTGCCGAAGATGCCACCGGCACCGGTTGTTTCAGCAGCGGCAGATCGCTCCGCTTCAAATAGGTGCGCTTCCCCTGACCAGGGATACGATAGCGCGTCACATCTGTCCGTTTTAGCATCAGCCAGACGGTCGATTCGCCTAACCCCATCGCTTTTGCCGCATCGGCAACGGTTAGGTATTCCTCTTCGTTCTCCACAAGACCACCCCCTTTCACCCCTAGTATATAGACACAGAGCCAAAATGTAAAGCTATTCTCTCGCTTTCCGTAGCGAACGTTCGGGCTACGTACGTAACTATACGATCAAAACACTTGACAAACCGCTACGAATCCTCTATGATACGTATATAGAAAACGGTGGTGTGTGCAGAACTTGCCGGAACGACACACACCACCGTTATGAAACTCCAGGGGTATTAGCCCCGGAAAGGACACTATACCATGAGCGCCTATGCCGCCCCCCGCCAGTTCAGCAAGCCGCAACCCGCCCGCCAGATCGAGGCCCGCGCGCGCGCCAAGGCCCAAGGGGTCCGCGTCGCGGTCGTCTCCGAGGCCCGCTCCTACGTCAGCATCAGCCAGTCGCAACCGGGCCTGACCTACCGCATCGAGCGCAGCCGCCACGGCTGGGGCTGCGAGTGCGACGGCTTCCGTTTCACCGGCATGTGCAAGCATGTCGCCGCCGTGGAGCGCCGCTCCGAGCGCGAGGGCTGGTCGTTCGGCGTGGTCGCCCCCCTGTCCACGCTCGTCGCCTGAATCGGCACGGGCCGGGGGGCACCGCCAAGTCCCCCCGGCCCGTGCCGCTTTTGCTACTCACCACACCAACGAGGAAGGAACGCCAATCATGGCCTTGCAGATGGAGCGACCCGCCCCGGCATTGATGCTACTCGACGGCGGGAGACATGCAATGGACAGCGACTATCCCCGTGGCCCCCACCCGCAAGACACCCGGACCTACCTGGAAGAACTCATCAAGGACGACCCGTATAACCTCAGCGTCGCGGAGATCGATGCGTTCGCGGATACCCTCGCCGCGCGGTTTCCCGAGCGCGATCCCATGCACCGGGGCAGCGCCCATATGTTGATGATCACCTACATGGATGCGTGGCTCGCAGGCTACGAGATGGGCTACCACAACGGGATCGATGAGGGCAAAGACATCGTGCGCCTCGGCTTGCGCGACACGTTGTCAGGGGATCGATCATGAAGGTTGTAACCTTCGGCGCGGCGCTCCGCATGGGTGGGGCGAGTATCACCGCGATCATGGAGGACGCGGCCTGATCGACTGGCGGTATCTGCACGCGGCGTAAAACGTGATCGCTAGACACAGGAACGCCCCCGGCCTACAAAGCCGGGGGCGTTTATTATGACGCGATCAGGCTTGCTCTGTCTTATGCGAGGGCACGAGGAAGCCCCGCCGCATGGGGGTGCGACGGGGCCAGGAGCGAGGAGGAGATAGAGGAGCGAGGAGGAAGATGGAGGATGGACGACTGGCTGCCAACCACGGACAGCGTAGCGGGCGGCGCTGGCGGGGTCCAGAGCCGAAGGTCCGGTACGAAGGTCCGGGGTGCGGCGCGGCTGGGGCGAGTCGCACGCCCATCGCGGGAGGGATGAGGTATGGAGACCCTGTACCCCCGCTGTGCCGCTCGCCGCCGCGCTACTCAGGGATAGGCAAGGGGCGTGCCGCTAGGGACTCAGGCGTTACGTTCGTTTATCAGACGCTCCACCTCGTGCTCCATGTAGAGCCGGTTGTGCTTCTCCGCGATGGGGCGTAGTCCTTCGACCAGAGCGCTGAATCGCGCTGTCTCGGCATGAGGGTCATAGATGTTCCGCGCAAAGTCGATGGTGGTAGTAACGGTATTGGCCGCTCGTGCGGGTTCTTCGCGCAACAGGGTCTCGAAATCCTCAAGGTGCTGCTGATGTTCGCTATGGTGCATCGACATGCTCGCCCCTCCCTTATACAAACCAACGCGATCGCTATTGTACTCGTCTCCCCGCGCCCTGCCCCGCACGGTGGGGCGCTCGCCGGTCGGAGCGCCCCACCGTCGTACTTGTCGTCAAGAAAGCGCGGGCTGCGTCGCGATCAGCGGCGGAACTCCACGACCCAGCGCAGCCGGGTCGGCAGGAACAGCCGGGCGAGCCAGCCGCGCGGGATGGGTTGCTGGTAGACCCGGGCGACGTGCCAGCCGGTCCCCGCGAGCACGGTCGCCAGGTGCCGCATGTCGGGGCGGTGGGCGTAGTAGCAGCGCACGACGCGCGAGTTGGCGGTGCGGTGCGCGCCGTGCGGGCGGTGCGTCGTGGTGTAGTAGGCGCCCGTACCGGGGATACCGGCGGTGAGGCGCAGCCCGCGCCGTCCGACACCCGCGCGCAGGCCGTGACCGCCCACCGACACGCTCGGCCCGGACTTCGACAGGTTCAGGCGGGCGAGGCCGCCCAGGTTGACGGCGCGGCGGAAACGAAAGCCCATCACGTCCCCCTTACGTTGGTGGTCGGGGCGCTCGCCATTCGGAGCGCCCCGCGTCGTGGCCTATGCGGCCTGCTGTGCGATCAGCGCATCCTGGGCCATTAGATACGCGGTCATGCCGCCGTAGCCCGCATCGATCGCCCGGTCGCTGTAGCTCATGCCCTCCCACTCCGCGACGACCGCGACCAGCGCCGCGTGCTCCTGCTCGGTGCGGAAGAGGCGGGCGTATACCCGCCGCGCCTCCCGGTAGACCGCCATGTCGAGCGGCGACACTAGGACGACCAGCGCGCCGCATGCCGCGATCTGCGCCTTAGCCGCGCGCCCGATGGCCTCCACCTCGGCGAGCGTCGTGGCCTTGGCGACCGTCTCTGCGGCGACGTGGGCGATGTACGCGGCCTCGCAGTGGGCGACATGCCAACATTCGCGATGCAGTTCGGCAGCGCGGCAGAAGCAGTAGGCGGTGCCGGTCGTGCGGTCCCAGGCGGTGACGTTGTGCTTGCCACCCTTGCTGGCGCTGTCCGACCAGAAGTAGGCGATCTCGCCCAGTTCGTCCATGCCCTTGAAGGTGAGTTCGGCGGCGGTGTGGTTGACGGCGGTCGCGGCGGTCATGGTAAACTCCTGTGTGGCTTTGCGGTCACATGAGGGGCGGTTTAGCTTCCCGGCGGGCCGCCCCTCGTCTATGTATAGATAATAGCACGTATCGCTAGTAATTGTCAAGGGGTACGTTGCGTATTGCTGACGATACATGCTATTATCTTGGCATGGATAATAACGACGACCTGATGAGTACAAAACAAGCCGCTGCGGCGCTCGGTGTCTCGGTTGGCCGCATCCGCCAACTCCTAATCAGTGGCGCGCTGCCTTCGATAAAGCCCGGTCACGACCGGCTCGTGCGGCGTGGCGATGTCGATGCGCTACGCACCCGCAAGACAAAGCCCGGACCGCCCGCCCGCAAGCCACCCCCCGCGCCCTGATGGCCGGGGGGTGTCGTCTCGCTGCGTTCCTGCTGTGACCGCCTACGCGACGTGTGCCTGCCGCGCGGACTCTCGCGCCGTCGCCGCGCCCGCGTAGCCGACGCACGTCCCGACCTTGCGCCCCTGGTCGTCGCGGACCGCGTGCCGCACCACGTAGGCTGATTCGCGGTCCGGCGCGGTCGGCAGCCGCGTGTAATACGCCTCCGCCGGCAGCGGGCGGCCACAACGGGGGCACCGTCGCTCCGTCGTCATGGCGCACCACCTCCCCTGCCTCGTCAATCGGCGACCGGCGCGCGCTGCGCCGCCTCGCGCGCCTCGTCCTCCGCGCCCTCCGCCGCCAACGCCCAATCGCGCCAGATCGTCGGCTGCGCGTCCAGTTCCCACGGCGTGACCCCCAGATACCGCGCCGC
>JAABUP010009901.1_pt1 | contig 11473 bp, 13 predicted proteins | sample 5559201 | NCBI WGS metagenome assembly JAABUP01 (sample SAMN10711887, study PRJNA513373) | rock metagenome | isolation source: Antarctica rocks | place: Antarctica | reverse complement strand
GCCGTTCCTTCTCGTCGAAGATCACCCGCTGATAGCGATGCAACAACGACCAAGATCAGCCCGGGTGACGCTCGTCGTAGACAGAGCAGAGACCGGCGCAGGTCCCGTGGATAACGGTCGGGGTCGGGAAGACGTTGCTCGCCCAGGCCCTGGGCCACCTGGCCATCCGCCGCGGCGCCGACGTCCGCTTCGCCAAGACCAGCCGAGTCCTGGCCGAACTCGCCGGCGGTCACGCCGACCACAGCTGGGCCCGCCGGCTACGCGAGCTCGCCCGGCCGGCGCTGTTGATCCTCGACGACTTCGGCATGCGCGAGCTCATCGCCGCCCAGGCCGACGACCTCTACGAACTGATCACCGAACGGACCGGGCGCCCGCTGGTGCTGACCTCCAACCGCTCCCCGGCCGACTGGTATCCGCTGTTCCCCAACCCCGTGGTCGCCGAGTCGCTGCTCGACCAGGCTGATCAACACCAGCCACCAGGTCCTGATGGACGGCCCCAGCTACCGACCGAACAAGCGCCCCGGCCACCAGCCCCTACCGGCGAAGGAGACCACCAAGTAGAACATCACCACGGGCCGGGCCCCCGGGGAATAACTTGATGCAGCCCTGGGGAATTACCTGATCGCCGACAGCGGCGCCCGCGCACGAGGTGCCCGGGCAGCTCCGGAGCAGCTCGGTGGTCATCTGGCGGACACACCCCGCTATGTCTCTTGCCGGGTCAAGCAACGGCGGCAACGATGCGGACGTGACGGATCGCGAGGATGACGCCCGCTCGACGGAGCTGGTCGCCAACCGGGATGGCCGGGTGACGATTCCGGCCCAGATGCGGCGGGCTGCGGGGCTCGAGCCCGGCAACCGGCTGGTGGTCTACGTCGAGCACGGACGCGTGGTGATCGAAGAACGCGACCACCTGCTGGCCCGCGTGCAACGCGAGGCCATCGAGGCCGCCGCCGCGGCCGACCAGAGCGACAGTGTGGTCGACGAGCTGATCGCCGAGCGGCGCGCCGAGGCAGCCCGCGAGGCCGATGATCCACCCGGCCCGGCGCCAGACACGGGCGCCGCGGGGCGGGCGCAATGAGCGCGACGGGGCCCGTGGTTCTCGATGCGAGCGCGGTGTTGGCGCTGGTCTACCGCGAGCCCGGCCACGACCAGGTCCTCGACCGGCTCCCCGGCGCGGTCATCTCCTCGGTGAACTGGGCCGAGATCGTGGCCAAGCTGGCGCAGCGCCAACATCCCGACCCGGCAGCGGCCGCCGAAGCGGTGCGCGCCCTGGGAATCGAGGTCATCGCCTTCAGCACCGCGCACGCGGTGCGAGCCGGGCTGCTCTGGAGCTCCACCCGTGCCGCCGGTCTCTCCCTCGGCGACCGGGCCTGTCTCGCCCTCGCGGCCGCCACCCCGGACGCGGTCACCCTGACCAGCGACCGCGCATGGGTCAACCTGGCGATCGACACGACCATCCAACTCATCCGCTGACGTCACGTTCCACTGCTCCGAACGTCGCGAACCCGGCTGCGACGGTCCTGGGGCTCGCCGCGCCCGACGGCCCACGGTTCGGACGAGGCCGGAACGTTCTCCGGTCGCAACACCGCACTCCTCGACCAGGTCGAGGTCGCGGGTGACGCGCCCGTCGCGGGCGGGGCAGGTCCCGGCCCAGTTCGGTGGGGTCGAGGTCCGCTCGGTGCACACATGGGCACGGCGTCCAAACATGGCGGCGCGCGGTCAGATCTGAGGTCGGGTGAGCGAACTTCAGCATGGACGAGTCGTTGTCGAACAGGACGAGCGAGTTCGGGTCAAGCTGAAGGCGAGGGGCCGGGGTTGGGGCTGGCCGAGGTGTGGGATCTGCGGCAGGCACGGCCGGCGGCGAGCGCGGCGGAGCTCGCCGGGCTGGAGACCGACATGCTGGCGGGGTTCGTGCTGGCCCGGGCGGCGGCGGGCCTCTCGGACGACACGGTCAGCTCGGATGTGTCGCATCTGGCGCAGCTGCGGGCGTGGTTGGACCGGCCGTTGTGGGAGATGGAGCCGGGCGACGCCGACGCCTACTTCGGGCGGGTGCTGCGCGACGCGGCGCCGGGCACCCGGCTGGCGCGTTCGCAGGCGCTCAAGACCTACTTCGTGTACCTGGAGCTGCGGCACAAGGTCGAGCTGCACCAGCTGACCGGCCGGGTCGTCGAGTGCCCGATCGACGAGATGAACCGCCCGCGGGGCCGACGCCAGGCGCGGCTACGGATCCCGCCGAGCCCGCAGCAGGTGGCGACGCTGTTCGCCGGGTGGCGCGGGGAGCTGGTGACGTGCCGCAAGTTCGCCCCGACCGCGCGGAACTACACCGCGGCCCGGCTGATGGCCGAGGTCGGGCTGCGGGTCAACGAGGCCCGCAGCCTGGATCTGGGCGACGTGAAGTGGAACCTGGGCCAGTTCGGGAAGCTGCACGTGCGCCATGGCAAGGGCGCCCGCGGCTCCGGGCCCCGCGAGCGGATGGTCCCGTTGATCAACGACGCCGGGCGGACGCTGCGCTGGTTCGTCGAGGACGTGTGGGCCGGCTTCGGCGGCGACCACACCGCACCCGGCGCCCCGCTGCTGCCCTCCGAGCGCACCAGCTTGGACGGGTCCCCGGCCCGGGTCGGCGACGAAGCCCTGCGCGCCGCCCTCGCCGACGCCGCTGGGCGGCACCTGCCGGACTGGAAAGCGCCGGTGACCCCGCACGTGCTGCGCCACTTCTGCGCCAGCGGGCTCTACGGCGCCGGGATGGACCTGGTCGCGATCCAGGAGCTACTCGGGCACGCCTGGGTGGCCACCACGATGAACTGACTCTCGGGAATTGCATCAGGCGGGCGAGAAACCGCTGGTCGCCTGATCAGGACCCTTCCGGAGTGGGGGTTCACGCCTCGGTCGCGCACCTGGGCGACTACGAGGGCGACCCGCAGGCCCGGCCACTGACCCGTGAGGAGCTGCAGCGGTTCCTCGACTACGCCGACGATCAGGTGGACCGGGCGGTGGCGGCCAAGCGCAAGGGCGCCCTGGCCGCCTACCGGGACGCGACCCTGTTCAAGGTCATCTACGGGTGGGGGTTGCGGCGTACGGAGACCGCCCGGCTGGACGTGGCCGACTGGGGCCGCAACCCGGCGGCCCCGGAGTTCGGTCGGTTCGGGATGCTGCATGTGCGCTACGGCAAGGCGGTGCGCGGGCAGCCGGCGCGGCGGCGCAACGTGCCTTCGGTGATGGGGTGGGCGGTCGAGGCCGTCGCGGACTACGTGGAGAACGTCCGCCCTCGTTTCGGGTGCGCCGATCACCCGGCGCTGTGGGTGACCGAGCGCGGCGGGCGGATCAAGCCGTCGGAGATCAACGCCCGGTTCGTCGCCTACCGCGACGCTCTGGGGCTGCCCCGGGAGCTTTCGCCGCACTCGCCGCGGCCGAGCTCGAACTCGCCCAGGACGGGCCGCGGCCCGGGCAAGCCCTCGTCGGGCACAACCACGACGGGCGGTTCAGTGTGCAGCGGCTCTCGGCCGAACTGACCGGGCTGAGCCCGCTCCCGCACCCAGTGCTGCTCACCACGATCGCGCAGCCAGCGCCGAACATAGTGGTGAACCGGCCAGCGAGGTCCTCACCCGCCTCGAACCCTACGCGTCGAGGCCGAGCGCGCCGCGACCGAGCACGAGCGTCAGCGCCGCCAGAGCCCACCCCACCGATGAACGACGCACCGTTTCCGAAGCGGCGTCGTTCACCTCCACTACGAAGTCGCATCCGCGTCTACTGCGTGATCAGGCAGCCCGGTACTCCGAAGCACCGTCATCTTCGCTGCGCAGCCACTGTCGTTCTTCTGTCGCTCCACACGGAGACCATCCGCCTCGCGGCCTCAATGCTCCAAACAGCGACCGACAGCCCTGGACCATGATCTCCCGCCGCGCCATCGGAGCTCAGTTCGACGCCGCTGAAGGGCGTGGCTCGCGACCGCCGCCCGGATCACCAGGCGGGGGTCTACTCGAGGCGTCCATTGCGGATGCGGGTCCCGCCTTGCTTGACCCGTCGCAGCACCGGGACGACCTCGGCCTGGCGGACAGCTGCCAGCGCCCCGACCTTGGTGGTGACGTAGGCGTAGAGCTCGTCGGCGTCCCGGCAGTTCACCGCGGTCATCAGGTTGGCTGTCCCGGTGACCGCGGCCGCGAAGCTGGTCTCGGGGTGCAGCGACAGGGCGTGCCCGGTGCTCTCCAGCTCGCCGGGAGCGACGGTCAGCCAGACGTAGGCCATCGCGTGGAAACCGAACCGCTCAAGTGCGATGTCGACCTCGACCTGCGCGGCGCCGCTGGCGAGAAGCTCATCGAGTCGCGCCGAGACCCGCGACGCTGGCCAGCCCGTCGACCGGGCGAGCTCGGCCACCCCGGCCCGTCCATCGCGGGCCAGCGCGGCCAGCAGCGGGGCGTCTTCGGTGCGTACCGGGTCCGACGGTGGCGACGGGGGGGACCCGGCACCGGGGCCGGCCTCGGCGAGCAACCGCGTCACCTGCTCCTCGCAGAGGGGGTCGCCGAAGGACAGCCATTCCGCCTCACCCCCGACGTGGACGCGCAGGACCTGGTAGGCGGCGAAGCTCAGTACCTGGTTGGTTCGGGGCAGCCGGTGCAGCAGGACCGAGCCCTGCGCGGCTGCGGGGTCGCTGCGGATGACACAGATGATCTCGCCGCCGCCCGCGGTCACACTGACCCACGACACGTCCTCGCGCGCAGCGATGACCTCGGCGAGAGCGTCGGCCGCGTTCGGCCGGCACCGGAACCGCGCGAACCATGTCCGCTTCCCGGTAGCCCGCGCGTCGGGCAGCACCAGGACCCGCAGCGCGCCCTCGGCGTGCAAGCTCCGATAGCGCCGCGCCACCGTCTGCTCGGAAACCCCGACGACCGCAGCGATCCGCCGGAATGACGCCCGCCCGTCTCGTTGCAGACAGTGGACGATCTGACGGTCGATCCGGTCCACCTCGGCAGTCTAGATCGCCCTGCGGCGTCATCATGGAGCTTCGGCGCGGCCATTGCCGCATTGTCGGCGCAGTCCAGCGCGCCGGAGCACCCTGACGGTGCCGGTCGGATCGATCCCTAATCACCAACCCCGCCGCTGGGAAACCGTCACCTGAGAAGAGCCATGCCCACCTTCCGTTCCGAGGGGCTGAGCCTGACCGTCGACGACGTCGACCGCTCCGTCGCGTTCTACGTCGGCAAGCTCGGGCTCGAGCTCACCCACCTCGCCTCCCCGGCGTTCGCCATGGTCCGCAACGCCGACGGCGGCCTGATCGGGCTGCTCAGCGTGGCCGAGGCCAGCAAGGAAGGCGTCGTCGTCGCCGCGCCCGCCCAGCGCCGCGGGGTGCACGTCGAGTTCACCACCGACGACCTCGACAGCCTCTACACCGAACTGCTCGCGGCCGGCGTCGAGTTCGCCGAACCGCCGCACGACGAACCGTGGGAGCGGGCCATGACCGCCTACGACCCCGACGGGTACTCCGTCGAATTCGGCCAAGGCCCCCGAGGCAGCTTCACCGGCACGCCGACAGCGGCGCCGTAACCCGACAACCCGACCCGCCGGGCGCACCGTGAGCGGGTGCCCCGCGAGTCGAGGATGACCGGCAGAACCCGACGGAGGACCCTGTGACCTCGCTACCCGACTACGACGCCACCTACCGCGGCAAGCCGAGCACGCCGGGGGCCGGGCGCGTGCCCTGGAACATCGGCGAACCGCAACCGGCGATCACCGCCCTGATCGTCGACGGCAGGTGTCCTCCCCGGTCCTCGACGCCGGCTGCGGTGTCGGGGAGACCACCCTGACCCTCGCCGCCCACGGCTACGACGTCCTCGGCGTCGACTCCTCGCCCACCGCCATCGACCAAGCCCGCAGCGCCGCCGCCCAGCGCGGGGTCGACACCGAGTTCGCCGTCCCGACATCACCACGCTGGCCGGTCACGACGGGCGCTTCGCCACCGTCATCGACAGCACCCTGTTCCACTCGCTGCCCATCGACCAGCGGTCGGACTACCTCGCCGCCGTGGCCCGCGCCGCCCGCCGGGACGCGGTGCTGCACGTGCTGGTCTTCGACCGTCGCGGCCCGATGCGACCCGGCGCCGGGCCGAACGCAGTCGACGAGGCCGAGCTGCACGAGGCCGTCAGCGCCCACTGGCATATAGACAGCATCGAACCATCAGCGATCCACGCCTGGACCCCACCCGGGTTCACCACCGAGGTCCACCGCGACGAGCAGGGCCGAGCGGTCTTCCCCGCGTTCCTACTCCGCGCCCACCGCCCGGCCTGACGGCCTCTGTCGCCGCGCCTGGCGCTCGCCGGTACGAACTGAGCAGCAGCGACTTGACAGCCATAACTGGACAGTTAAAGCTGCTGAGTCTATCGTGCTGGCATGGCCGAGATCGTTGAGGACGTCGCTGCGTCCGCGGTGCGCGCCGCGCGGGAGGTGCGGGTGGTGGTGGGCCGGCTGCGTCGGCGGCTCAAAGAGACCTACGACACCGGCGATCTGACCCCGTCGCAGACCTCGGTGCTGAGCCGCCTGGACAAGGACGGGCCCGCCACGGCCAGCGCCCTGGCCACCGCGGAGCGGGTCCGCCCGCAGTCGGTGGCCACGATCCTCTCGGCCCTGGACGAGCGTGGGCTGATCACGCGCCGCCCCGACCCCGACGATGGCCGCCGCCAGCTGATCTCGGTCAGCCCGGCTGGCCGGGAGTTCCTCGACGACAAGCGCCGCGCCGGCGAGGAATGGCTGGCGCGCGCCCTGCAGGAGCGCTTCACCGAATCCGAGCGCCACACCCTGATCGAGGCGATGGCGCTGCTGGAACGGCTGACCAACCCGTGACCTCACTGCTGACCCGCCTGCCCCGGCCGTGGCGCCGAGATGGCTCGCAGGACGACTTCGACCGTCGGCTGATCGCCCCGATGATCCTGGGGTCGGTCCTGAACCCAGTGAACTCCTCGTTGATCGCGGTAGCGCTGATTCCGATCGGGATCGCGCTCGGCGCCCCACCCTCGGAGACCGTCTGGCTGGTGTCCGCGCTCTATCTGGCCACCGCGATCGGCCAGCCCGTGGTCGGGCGACTGGTCGACCTCTACGGACCCCGCCCGCTCTACCTGGCCGGGGCCGCGCTGGTCGGCCTGGCCGGGCTCTTCGGTGCGCTCGCCCCGTCGCTGGGCATCCTGGTCGCCGCCCGGGTACTGCTCGGGTTCGGCACCTGCGCCGGCTACCCGGCCGCGATGGCGCTCATCCGCCGCGAAGCCACCCGCACCGGCCACGACAGCCCGAACGGCATCCTGACCGTGCTCTCGATCTCCACCCAGACCATCGCCGTCATCGGGCCGAGCCTAGGCGGGCTGCTGATCGGCCTCGGCGGGTGGCGGAGCACCTTCACCGTCAACATCCCCCTGGCCCTGGCCTGCCTCGCCCTGGGCTTCCTGCGCCTCCCGAAGACCCCCACCGCGACACGCGAGCAAGGCCCGCGACTGGCCAGCGCGATCGACCTCGCCGGCATCGTCCTGTTCGCCGCGACGCTGGTCGCGCTGCTGCTGTTCCTGATGACCCCGCAGCTCGGGCACTGGTACCTGCTCGTGATCGCCGCCGCGGCCGGCGCCGGCCTGGGCTGGTGGGAGCTGCGCGCAGACACCCCGTTCATCGACCTACGGGTCCTCGGCGGCAACCTGCCGCTGCTGGCCACCTACGCCCGCACCCTGCTCACCGCAGTCGTGTCCTACGCCTTCCTCTACGGCTACACCCAATGGCTCGAACAAGGCCGCGGCCTGTCCGCCACCGCGGCCGGTCTGGTCCTGATCCCGATCTTCGCCACCGGGCTCCTCGTTGCCGCCGCCACCGGGCGCCGCAGCGAGGTCCGCGGCAAACTCGTCGTCGGCGCCCTCGGCCAGATCGTCGCCTGCGCGCTGCTGCTGCTGCTCGGCCCGGCCAGCGCGATCTGGCTGCTGATCGGGCTGGCCCTGATCCTGGGCGTCCCCCAGGGCCTGAACAACCTGGCCAACCAGAACGCCATGTACCACCAGGCCGACCCGGCCCGCACCGCCTCCACCGCCGGGCTGTTCCGCACCTTCTTCTACCTCGGCGCGATCACCGCCGCCGCCGCCAACGGCACGTTCCTCGCCCACGGCGCCGACACCCCCGGCCTGCACCACCTCGCGGTGTTCATCGGCGTGTGCGCCGTGCTGTTCCTCGCCCTCACCCTCGCCGACCGGTCCCTGCGCCGCATCGGCACGCCCACCAACACCGGCACGACGCCGCAGTCGACCGGGCCCGTCGAGCCACCCCGTTCCTAAAGCGCCACCCACTCACCCCCATCCGCCAGGAGGCACCATGAGCCTGACCACGCTCGACGAGCGAACCGCGCTGGTGTTGATCGACGTGCAGAACGCGATCGTCGCCGCGACCGCGGCGCCGCACACCACCAGCGACGTGCTCGCCCGATCGGTCGAGCTCGCCCACGCGTTCCGCGCCCACAACCTGCCCGTCGTCCTCGTACGGGTCACCGCCGCCGACGACGGCTCCGACGCGCCCCCCGGACGCACCGAGACCCCCAGCCATGGCGGAACCCGACCCGCAGGGTGGGACCACATCGTCGACGACCTCGCCGGCCACGACGGTGACATCCTCGTCACCAAACGCAGCTGGGGCGCTTTCCACGGCACCGACCTCGACCTGCACCTGCGCCGCCGCGGTGTGACCCAGATCGTGCTCGCCGGTATCGCCACCAGCGACGGAGTGGAATCCACCGCCCGCAACGCCCACGAACACGGCTACCACCTGACCCTCGCCATCGACGCCATGACCGATCTGGACCCCGACGCCCACCACCACAGCATCAACAAGATCTTCCCGCGGCTCGGCGAGACCGGCACCACCACCGAGATCACCGAACTTCTGGCCAAGAACCGAGCCTGACACCCAGGCCCCCGCCGACCGCGGATGATCTCGGTCAGGAAGGGGCACCGTTCGCTGTGGCCTTCGACTTTGGCGATGGCGCCGAAAACCGGGGCAGCTCAAGGCCGCGCGGCCAAGAATACGCGGACGGGCCCCGCCTTCGGCGGGAGGTCTGTCGGCCCCGGAGCGTCACACGGGCGGCCCTCACGATCAAGGGTGCTTCGCATCGCTACGCGACGGCCAGAGGAACCGCCAGGCGCCGGATGGAACAGGGGGAGCGCAACCGCATTCGGGGCTGCTCGGCCTCGCGGCGAGCCTGGCTCGGCTTGCCCTGACGGGGGATGACCACCCTACCCACGCCGAGGTCGCGCAGCTCGTGGTCGATCTTGGCTTCGCCGTAGCCGCGGTCGGCGGTGACTGCCCGCACCACCTGGCCCAGCAGGGTCTGGATCCGGACCATCGCCGGGACCAGCAGCGGCCCGTCGGCGGGGTTGCCCTGGTGCACGCTGTGGTCGAGCACGATCGGAGTCGGCGTTGTCGACGACCTGGGCCTTGTAGCCGAACTCGACCGGCTTACCGAGGCGGCCCTTGGCGATCGGGCGGGCGTCGGGGTCGTGCAGGGACACCAGCCGGCTCGCCGAGGGTGGCATCACCCCGCCGAGCCGGGACCGGGTCTGGCCCACGACCTGCCCGGTGCGCCCCAGGATGATCTCCAGCTCAGCGACCGCTGCGGTCAGCCGACCCACCGCGTCCGTGCCCTGGCGGGCTATGCCGCGGCGGGCGTTGATCAGCACCTTTCTGGGCTTCGGTCGAGGTGGCCTCGGCCAGGTCGGCCAGCTCCGGAGGTGATCCCCAGCACCCGGGCCTTGGCCTGCTCGTTGCGCAGCTTCCAGGTGCGCCGAGATCGACCGGGCCCGCCGTCTCGCGGCCCGGCGCCGGTCGCGCACCGTGGTGCGGCTGGCCCCGCCCGTGGCGTGGATGCACGCCACCAGCGCCATGATCAGTCCGATCGCGCGGGTCAGCAGCCCGGAGTCGGTCGGGTAGGCCACGTTCGCAGCCACCACGGTGGTGTCGGCGCGGACCTTGTCGGTGCGCACCACCTTCGCCGCGCCGGCTTGGCCAGCAACGCCTCGTTCAGCGCCGCGATCGTCTCCGGCCCGCACCGAGCGGTGATCTTGCCCAGGGTCGAGGGGTGCGGCACCCGGGTGCCCAGCGGGACCCGGGCGAGCCGTGACCACGACAACGAGTCCGCGACCTCGCGGCACAGCGTCTCGTAGCCCAGCCCGTAGCGGTGCTTGAGGAACATCATCCGCAGGTAGGTCTCGATCGGGATCGACGGCCGCCCCCACCGCGCGCAGAAGCGCCCGATACGGCTCGAAGAACACCGGATCGTCCAGCAGCGCGTCGACGGCCGCGAGCTCGCGGGGCAGGTCCTGATAGCCCGGCGGCAGGATCGTCTCCCACAGCGTCTGCTGCGGAGTGGTGGTGATCAGCATCAGGTCTCGATTCCCCAGGTCCAGCAGGGTTCCGCAACCAAGATCCCACCATTCGCCGACGTAAGGGCGGAGGCACGCCGGGGTCTTCGCAGGTCAGCGACCTACCAGCGGTCTACTTTTTCGGGGGGAAGTAGTTAGCCTTGGGCATCCGAGCGCAAGCGAAGGAGAGCCGGACATGGATACCGATATGGGCTGGCGGGACGCTATCGCCGAAGTGCTCAAGACGAGCGACACGCCGCTGCACTACTCCGACATCGCGCAGGCGATCATTGACCGGGGTTATCGCCAGAACGTCGGGGCGACGCCCGCGGCCACGGTGGCAGCCGTCCTATCGATGTCGCTGAACAAGACGGCGAGTCGTCCCCCTTCGTGCGGGTCGCACGCGCGATGTACGCCTTGCGGGGTGGCTCTCCCTCGACCGCTGCTGGGTCGGAGACTGACGACGAGCCCGACGAGGCGACCGAAGCAGCCCGGTCAACTTTTCCGGCCAGGCGGGTGTCTACCTGCTCTACGATGGCAACCGCGTCATCTACGTGGGACGTGTGACTGAGCAGCGCCTCGGCTTGCGCTTGTGGGAAGCATACCCGTGACCGGCTCAGCAGGCGGTGGGACCGCTTCTCCTGGTTTGGCGTGCGCGGCGTCAATGGCGAGGGTGAGCTGCGGCCGATGCCCGCGGCCGGGAGCGCCGTGCACGGTCTGATTGCCACACTAGAGGCTTTACTTATCGAAGGGTTGGAACCGCCGCAGAACCGTCGCCAAGGCGACGGCTTCAACGCGGTGGAGTTCATCCAGGTGCCTGATGAAACCGTCGTGACCCATGGAGAATCCGGTATGCGCCCAGCCCTGACTTCGGTCAAGAAAAGAGAACTCCGGAGTGGCGCCTAGTAATCGCGGAAGGCGAGGGAAAACAGAGAGCATATGTTGTTAAGCTCCTTGGCGGCCCGTTGGGCAGCGACGTTGCGGTGCGCCCGGTCCGCAGCCCGATCAGCTCGCGGGCCAGGGTGGACACCGGCTGGGCGTAGACCCACTGATAGATCGCCTCGTGAGACACCCGACAAGCCTGATCGTCGGGGTAGTCGGTCACC
>JAABUP010009897.1_pt1 | contig 11480 bp, 17 predicted proteins | sample 5559201 | NCBI WGS metagenome assembly JAABUP01 (sample SAMN10711887, study PRJNA513373) | rock metagenome | isolation source: Antarctica rocks | place: Antarctica | reverse complement strand
GCACCGTGTTGCTGCCGTGCTTGACTAGTGAGTTCACAGTACTAACAGACTTTGACCTCACAGCAGCTGTCATAGCTGCGTTGCCTGCAAGGCAAAACATAATGTTTGAACAATGATGTGGTTAATTTGCCCTCGGACAAATTGTATACACCCCTGCATGAAGCAGCAGCGATGGGTGAACCAGGCATGATCACATGGCTGCTGAAGCGTGGTGCCCATGCCCACCTGGCAACGGATACAGGAGAGCTGCCTCTTCATCTTGCAGCTAGGCATGGTCACGTGCAAGCTTGCCAACAGCTGGTAGATGCTTACCCTGCGGCATTGCACACATACTCCAGGTACAGCAAACAGGCCCCACTGCATGAGGCGGCAGCCCAGGGCTGGCCAGAGGCTGTGGAGTACCTTCTCACAACTGGTGCCAAAGTGACGCAGCGTGATGTCACCAACAAGACCCCATTGCAGTTGGCAATTTGGGCAGAAACAACAGCTCAGAATGCCAAGTACAACAAGCAATTTCCTGCGAGGCAGCAGGCCACCATTCAGGCTCTGCTCCACAGTGAACCTGGCGTTGGTGACAGATCAAAGCTAGGGCATGCATTGGCAGATGCAGCTGACGCCAACAGCTTGAATGCATTCCAGTGCGTTGTCGATCTAGGGGCTGATGTCACCTGGAGAGCCAACAAGGAGACCCCCACAGCACTGCACTATGGTGCCTTTGTCGCGCCCTAAAGGTATCTGGGTCATCTCTTGTGAACCAATTAGTTCAATTGGTTCACAAGAGATGACCCAAATACTTTTAGGGCGCGGTGCCAAGGCTGCATGTAAGCTGCTTGCCGGCGCCATCCATTGTTGTGGTGTGGCATGTGCCTGGAAGCTAGACATCAGGACCTGTGGCACTGTGTTTGCACAATTTGCACAATCTGCTTTAATGTTCTCAATTAAGTAACTTGGCCACATGTCATTATTAGATGCAAAGGCGTGCAACATCAGAGCATTGGTATATTCTGAGCTTTGATTGCTAGCTAGCTTCAATGCGGAGAGGTCCATGCTGAGTCACCCTTGCTGAATGCACCACCATGTGAATAGTCTACATTTCTGGTACTGCAGCAGTCTCCAGACAGACTTCTCATTCACCTGACAATGCTCTGTCTCCATGTTGTTAAGGCATTTTTACTTGGCTGCAATCGAGTAGGTTTGGCGACCATCTGCCAGCCCAATGACAGCACTAGACTTGGCTTTGCAGCAGGGGAATGATCGCTGTGCCATGATGCTTGTGGAGACAGCTTTCTCCAAGGAGACTACAGCAGACAAAGGCTCCTTCTCAACATACGAGTCTTTGTCTGCACTGTCCTCGAGAGCCAGAGAGCAGTCCCTATTGTGTGAGGCAAGAGCCGGCATCAAAGACCTCAAAGGCCAGCAGAGAAAGGCTGTGCAACAGCAGTCCTGAAAGCAAGGTGCAGTCTGCGTCTTGATTGAAGCGGCTGACTGGTAAGACTGCTGTTCTCAACACCATATTACAGAATCATCAAAGCATCATGCGGTGCCATGTTTGCAGACCCTTTCTGCGATCATCTCCACACTTGGACCCAAGTGAGAGGCAAACTTGCTGTAGCACAGATTGCAGTATGATTGCATATCAAGCCCCGGTCACCAGCCTTTTGAAAGTGTTTGCATGCGGACTTGTATTGCGTAATCTGGGCATCAGCAGCTGTAACGGAGTCATACCAGTATGTAGCTTCCATGTGTGAGTTACATGATAACTTGTGTGGTCACTCAAGCTTGCTGTTGCATGCAGTCTGTCTGTGCTACAACACATATTGGACCATACAGACCTGACAGTGAACAGCCAGCTAAGGAACAGCCTCACTGCACCAATCCATGCTGCTGCCAAATCAGGCAATCTGGCTATAAGCGTGCCTTGACACTCCCGTAGTTGCGACAGAATTTTGCTAACATGGCATGGCGTGTGCACAGGCACATTCTTTTGCTTGAGTCTGCTATCACAACAGTGTCAATATGTTCGTGCAGCAATGGCATCATAGCTGCAATGGTACTTTGTTGTTTTGTGGTAAACCCCTCGTCAAAAGACTAGCATCAGCAGCTGGAGCAGATCTTGCCAATGCGATATTCTGCTGATAGTGTTGGTATCTATTGTTAACTATTTGATCATCTGCAGGACGGCTGCTTGTGCTGCAAGCTCTGCTGCAAAGGGGTGCTGATGCAGAGTTTCAGAACAAGAAGAAGTATACACCCCTCCTGGTGGCTACAAGTGCTGGCCAGTTGGGGTGCATAGAGGAGCTGTTGAGATGTGGTGCTAACCCCATGGCAAGAGGCACCAACAATGCCACTGCCCTTCTGCTGGCTGCAAGCCAACCCAATGCACACAGTCTCAGGATCTTGGACGCTATATTTGGTCAGCCTCCATTTCGTGGTGCGCGGGAGCAGCTGCTGAAAGCGCCTTTCACAGATGGACGCACTCCTCTGCATGTGGCATGTGCCAGCGGCAACGCTGAGGTGGCGGTGTGGCTACTGCTGCACAATGCAGACCCTCATGCCTTGACAAAGGATGGAGTCACTCCTATGGAGAAGGTGAGTCAAACAAACATTGCTCCCTCACCCACACAGTCCTGCAGCTGCCCTCTCAAACTTGAAAAGCATTTCATAGCCAGCGAGACACTCAACCAACCACCCACCCACCCACCCACCCACTCACTCACTAACTCACTCACTCACTCACTCACCCACCCACCCACCCACCCACCCACCCTCTCTTTTGATGCCCATATGGCATGCGTGGACATCAATGTCACATACACATCTGTCATCTTTGGACAAGCATCATCAGCGAATTGACCTTGTGCAGGCCATCACGGCTGGCAACAACATTATCACCACAAGACTGGTTGATGTGGGTGCCAATCCAGGCCAGCGCGGCAAGGATGGTCTGACCTTGTTGTCCAGGGCAGTCCTGTTCGGCAGGGAGAAGCTTACCACAGAGTTGGTGAAGCTTGGTTGTGACATTGAGGCGTACGGGCAAGATGGCTGTACAGCCCTGCAGTATGCTATGGGGGAGCTCATAAGGCTTGACACTCTCTTGCTTAAAGGACATGGCATTCTTCAAAAATTGCAAGTGCTCAGGAATGTCTGCTAGCACGGGCTGGTATGCCTTCATGAGCTCGTGCCAGCAGACATTCCTGAGCACTTGCAAAAGGATGCCAAGTCCTTTAAGCAAGAGAGTGTCAAGACTTCTTGGGTGAGCTTTCACGACTTCATAGAAGGGACACCAGAAATAGTGTCTTCAGCAAATGCTGAAGTTGATGTTCACCATTTGTCCTGTGTGCTGCACCCAATCAGTTTCATGATACAGCAAATGCTGCTCAGTGTAACAAAGTTTCTACCCACTGCAAATGTCCAAGACATATCTCCAATGTAGAAACATATTTCTGCTGTCCCCAGGTGTTTCTCATTTTAAATTTACATTGTGAGAGAATTTCCCTTTTTAATTTGGCTTTCCTGAATCCCAAACAGCTGCTCATCAACCTGGATCATCAAGCTTGCCAAATGTGTAACATACATCAGAAACAGCCACATGTGTCTTGGGTCCAAAGCGCTAACCTCATCGTTGCCACATCTGTTGGGTTCTACACTGCAGGCAATCATCCACCAGCTGCTGGCAGTGAATGCCGACTCGGAAGCGGACAATGATCAGGGTGAGCATGCTCTCCACAAGCTAGCTCAGAATGGGTTCTTTGGCCAAATCTCTGATACTTGGCCAAAGAACCCATTCTGAGCTAGCTTGTGGAGAGCATTCTTACCCTGATCATTGTCCGCTGATTCAGCACTGCTGCCCCACAAGCCTGCTCTGGTTGACCAGCCCAAGGCAGGTGGCATCACTATGCTGCACATGGCTTCTCAAGGCAACTTTGTGGAGCTTGCTGATGTTCTGCAGAGCAATGGAGCTGACAGTGAGAAGGCGGACTGGCAGTTAAGCCTCAAGCCTGATGTCCTTGCCATGCCAAATGAGCACGCAAAGCAATGATGGTGTGTCATGATGTTGCACATCAGTTGCACTCGTTGCTGTGTTTACGTGCTTCTGCTAGCGCATGCAAGGGTATATGCTGCACATGGATGTTTGCAAGAATGCAACGTGAGATCCCATTGCTCTTCTTGCAATCCGCATGAAATTCCGCTGGTGCAAAACATGGGACCTGAATCAGCAGCTTTGAGGTCTGACTTGACTTGTACAAGTCATGTATTTGCAAGGCAAGACAGCGCTCCAGCATGCAGTGGAGAACGGCAGCACAAGGGTTGTGAAGCAGTTGCTGAGCCTGCAGCCTGTTCCCGCAGATGTCTTAGCTATGGACAAGGATGACCATATGCCCCTGTACTATGCACTTGACCCGACATGCTTTAAAGCTTACTTGTGTGGGTCAAGTGCATAGTACAGGGGCATATGGCCATCCTTGTCCATAGCTAAGACATCTGCGAGCCGCAGAACGTGATTGTGATCTAATCAGACAAGCTTCTGGAACAAGCATTTGGACATACAGTGATGCACACCAACTCGCTTTCGACAACATTATAGGCTGTCGTCTGAGCGTCAGCTAGTCTGCTGTCTGTAAATGCAGTCTTGCGCATGCGTATTTTACTGCACACACGACTGAAACAGGCTTCTTTGCTGAATACGTCTGATGTCAGCATTCAGGCTTGGACCAGACACTTAGTCGGGTCATACCAACACTCATGACGTGTCAAGGCATCAGCAGCTGAGGATAGGTCAGTGCATTGTAGGGGTGATGAGGAGAGCTGGACCTTTATGCTGGCACTTCTGCTGCTGGCCAAGCTTGGCAATCTCAGTTATGCAGCGTACCTGTCCCAGCCTGACCATGCCAACAGCACCGCTTGGTCTTTGGCAGCCTCCACAGCAGCCAGCTTGCATGCAAGCCAGCAGGCAAAAAGCAGGTTAGCCATGCTACAGAATCCCTACAAGCTGCAGGACCTCTTTGCCAAGGCTAACCTAGGGAGCTTCTGGACTGCCTTCTAAACATGAGATGAGTCCAGCTTGTTACTAACAAGCTGGACTCATCTCATGTGCAGAAGGCAGTCCAGAAGCTCCCTTCACCCATCTAGTGAGATATTTTCTGCTCTCTAGTTACGGCATGCCAATTGTGCCTACTCAATTGCTGCTCGTGCAGCACTGCATGCATGTATCTGTCTAGATTTTTGGTAGAGAGAAAGCAAAAAGAAGAAGAAGAAAGACAAGTCAAGTTTATACAAAATAAAGTTTGTCACAGCGTCGGTTAATCTGATCCTTGCTGCTTATGCAGCATCGTGTGAACATCTTTGTCCATGTCGCCGGGTACCATACAACACTCAGTTCATTCTCCACCAGCACTGTCACGGCATTGCTTGAAACAGATCTCCAAAACTGGTTTGGCTCAAGCACCCCAAACATTGAGTGACTGCTGGACACATGTGTACAGGATCAGCTGCTGTACAAGGGCGCTCCCAAGCGCAGCTTGGTGCTGCCCAACCTGGCGAGTCTTTGCTTCAACAGGCTCAAGCACGGCAAAAAGGGAACGCATGGCAAGAGCAAAGGCAAGGCTGCTTTGCTGTGCAGCGTAGCACAAGCTGCTAAGCCTTGCTGATAGCTACACTTCAATCATGGCCATGGTCGTGCAGACACATACAACAGCCAATATACAGACATGCACACTAGTGGTGTGCACAGTACTGGTGCTTGTTAGTCTGTGATAATGTAGCTTGTACAACATGTGCAGCATGAGCCTACCAGACATGCATTTGCACAGACTGGCCCCAGTCTCACTGCCTTCCAGCTGCAGGCTGCTGATCTGTCATCGGTTATTTGGCAGGCATGGACACGTGTGCACACTGTGTCTGAAATATTTTTGACTTTTGCTGTAGGCTAGGGGAGGCACTGCAATATCAACGGGCCCCTCAGAGCAGGTGAGACACTTGTATCTGGCACATAAAAGCTGTCTTGGCAGGGCAGTGGTTTAAAGGGTGCATCACTGTTTTCGATTGGTGTCAGGCTAGAATGCATGTTTGAGAAAGGTATAAGATACTGTAGGTATTGATGCAGGGGTCGTGAAGTCATGATGGTGACACCAACATGTATTGACATGACTGTATACGTATGCAGGGAACCAAAAGCATGGCCACACTGCTCCAGGAGCAGCAGGAGTGCTTGCAGAAACTGCAGAATGCCCGTACACGGCAAGCTGACTCCCCTGGACCAGCTTCCCACAACACTGGCCCGTCAACCCTTCGAAGGGGGTGGAGCTTGTGCTAGAAAGCGCATGGGAAGTTAAGTTGAATTCAAGCCATAACTTCCCATGCGCTTTCTAGCACAAGCTCCACCCCCTTTGTAACTCCGGACACCAGCCCAGAAGAATCAGCTTGAAACTATCTACGATGAGATCCATTATACTGCTAGTAGTGTTCACTTGCAACTGCCTGACTTTCTTGGGACAGTTGTCTGTACCAAACCTCTCTTGATCAAATTGTTCACGAACCATTGTTTGGCAACTCAGGTGTATCTCTGCCCCGGGATCTGCATGCAGAAGAAGAATAGTCTGTGTGCAGAGGTCTGCAGGTCTAGGACTGCAGAAGAAGGTTCGGAAAATTTCTAGGTTTTGGTAGAGTTGAGTCATGATCTGCAGATTATCAGTCATAATCCAAGGATGTCACCCATCATCCCAACATTCAAGGGCAAACAGGGTAGGGTGTGTGTGTGTGAGGCCAATCCACCATGACCCTTGAAACCCTCCTCAGAATCCTTTTCAGCTTTTGGCAGGCTAGCTAGCTAACTATAGCTAACTATAGTGCTGACTCACGAATGCTTTTGCGACATGATTAGTAATTAGCTGTCATCATGACATCGCTGACATTGGAGTCCCATTTTGTCCAGAGCACTGTAAACAAGCTTGTTCAATATGAACTCTGAAGCACGATCGCAAGGCATCGCAAGGGATTGTGCGTGAGCAGGGGCTCGGGGACCACGCCTGAGTATGCAATGCATTGTGAGTCAGTTTCGGTGCACAGATTTTTACAGGTCGTGTCTCACTTTATTAATAGGCTTGTTGTCAAGGACATATAGTTTACACAGGCAAACTTCACTGGTGAAATCATTTGGTTGATGAGATGAGACTTGTGGCAAAGCATCATAGATTTAATATCAACTTCGCCAAGTGCCATGCTGCTGGACTTTACAGCTTTGTCTTTGGTTTTCCAAAATTGGACTTCCAGCTGTACAAAAAGGTCTAAAGGTCTAAGCTGCTGAGGCTACCGATAAATGGCAACAAGCAAAAGTCAGCAAAACTGAGCACACGCCTGACAAACTTCACATTAGACTTCTGACACGTTCAATACATAATCAGCACAAAGCAGCAGCGCCCAGTTATCAGTAACCAAAACTTCCCAAAATTTTGCTATACAGTTCCAAGTGCTCCGCTCCCTCTCATCGTTCAGTAAGGCAGCAAGCAAGCAGCAATGTCAATATCTACTGCGCATTTGTAATAACAACAGGACCCCCAACGCCCAAAGAACACCGACAGTAGGCAGCACTTGAGCCTACAAGTCATCTACACATGAGCTGCCTTGGTGACAGGCACAGACTGAGTCTGGCCAGCAACATGAGCCTCTCCCTTGCCGAGGGCACCAGCATTAGCTGGCATATGATCCCCAGTAGTCACCCCAGAACCCAGCAAGTCACCCTTCTGGAAGGCAGCGCGCTCCTCAGGGGTCATGATGATCTTGCTCCAGAACCAGTGGCGCCTCCACAGGATGCCCATCTCCTCAATGGGCACTCCCTTGGTCTCAGGCAGGAAGCCTAGGGCGTACACAGTCATGCAGAACACCCAGAAGGCAAAGAAGATGTAGGTGCCGTACTCCAGGCTGCACAGACAACATTGGATGATCAGGGGGAAATAGGCGCAAAAGCTAGGCTTGTCAGCTGACTGCGCATGCAACAGGAGATTGAGCTGCAGCACTCAACATGAAGAGTGATTAGGCACGCGCACACATTGCTTTTTCTTGAAACAGCAGTCCTGTGGTGCTGCTGAAGCAAAGCTACCGTAGTGCGGGCACAAGTACAACCGTTTGGTCATGCAGTAGGACTGCTATTGCTTTCAGGTAAACTCAAAGTAAAGCATGTAGCATGAGTAATGAGTTGGAGTGTTCAATAGTACAACAGCAAGCTCAAGGAATGGAGTGCTTACTGGCAGAGCATGGTGAGGTAGGCTTGGCCGATGACAAAGGAGAAGAGGAAGTTGACGCAGACAGTGATGGCCTGCCCGGTTCCTCGGGTCTCAATGTTGTGGAACTCAGAGGGCACCAGCCACCCCAGAGGGCCCCAGGACCAGGCAAACCCAGCAGTGAACAGACACTCAAATGGTGGACGCCGACTTCCTGGGAATGTAACCTGTGACCTTGTTGAAGCTGCCGCCCATGACACCAGCCACAACCACAAAGCAGATAAACATCTGAATGCCACCCTCAGCAAATAGAACCTTGCGTCCGAGCCTGTAGAGGAAAGGATACATCAGCAGACATCTTTCATGCAAGAAGTCATGCAGGCAAGAGACTACACCTCAGCAGACAGGAAGACAATGCTCACGGCAAACTTGGTGTTCAAGCTGGGGCACATGAGTGAGGATTTGACAGCATGCAAACAGATCACGCAAACTGGTTTGCTGAAATCATATGCAATGGACATGAAAGGGCACAAAACATGACTGCATCAAGGAGGCAATACCTGTCTACCAAGATGATGGCCAGAATGGTGGAGCCCACATTGACGGCGCCCACAATGGCGGTGTTCAGCAGAGCAGCATTGGCACCATCACCCAGCACGTCAAACAGCTCAGTTGCGTAGAACATGATGGTGTTGATACCGGTGAACTGCTGGAAGAAGGGGATCAAAACAGCTCCAGTCTGCAGCAAGCATGTGCACCACTTACAATGTGAAATGATGCCATGCCATTGCAAGGATGTGTCATCTGACGTGCAGCAGTGTTAGCATTACAATGTCACACTCAAAAAGCCCTTCGAGATGCAAATGATGGAACGGCTGCTAACACTGCACAATGCAGCTGCATGCAAAACCCTGTCCCCAAATGACAACCAATGATTCACAGACAGCCAATCACAGCTCAGAGCATCTATTTGAAATTGAAAGGCAGGCCAGCTCACCAGGACAGGGCGGTATTTCCTCTGGAAGATGGCCATCTTGTTAGCACTCCTGCTGGCATCCACAGCCTCCACAATGTCGGCAAATTCAGCATCTACATTGGGGGTGCCGCGCACACGCTCCAGAGTTCTGCGAGCCTGCTCAATCTTGCCACGGTGCACAAGACTGTTGGGGGTGTCAGGGATGATCAAACTGCCCAAGAAGAGGATGAGGGCTGGCACAATGGCCAGACCCACGGACAGACGCCAGCCGTGGGGGTGCATGTTCTGGGTGCCGTAGTTGATCCACTGGGCAACCCAGATACCGATGGTGGTGGCCATCTGGAACATGATGTTGAGGGTACCACGGGCGTGAGCAGGGGCAATCTCTGACAGGTACAGAGGCACAGCCTGCATGAGATGAAAGCATTGCTGATGACAGCAGTGCAGGCAGCAGAGCCTAATGCAACAGTACTATGCGCTTTGGGTCAGCAGTACATAACTTACAGCAGCTGCAATCAGTGGGCAGTAGTGGCAGAGCTTGTGAATCTTAGCAATCACAGTACAGCACAGCGACACAGATTATTGCAAACCTCACAGTGCATAATGCAAGCCATGCTGTGCACTGCAAAGGGCATATGCAAGTGAGCCCTCACCGGAGGCTCAAGCTCCAGAGTCAACTACGGTGAGTCAATTGCAGTGAGTCAATTGCAGTGAGTAGACATACCTGGTTGGCAAAGCCAACACCGGCACCAAGACAGACACGGCCAATGATGAGCATGGCCAGGTCCTGAGCAAATGCACACAGAATGGCACCAATGCAGAAGAATGCTCCACCCATGATCATGACCAGCTTCCTGCCACCAATTTTGGCTACGGGATTGGTGAAGAAGGTGAAGAAAGCGCCTGTAAAATGTACAGCATACAGTCAGCAGTTGCTGGCTGTATGAGCAAAATGCGCACGAAGTCAACCCAGAAGTGGAACGGAATTCATGCAGGAAGTCAGCACTGCAGGAAAGTGGACCAAAGACCTGCAGACTGCTAAACCAAGTGAAGATTGGCATTGAGACTGACCTGACAAAAACAGGACTGATGTGAAGGCTGATAGCTTTTGGCTGTCGTATGAGCAGTATGGGTTCACGCTGGCTGAAGCTGCCTTCTGGGCGGCGACGTCAGGAAAGAAGAGGTTCAAGAACTCAGGAAATGACTCGACACCACCGGTACACCCAAGTCATATCCAAACAGGAGACCACCACTGGCCGCGATCAAGGACACCAAGATCACGTACCAAGTGACCTTGCCGTGGTACTCCGCTGCGCGTCCTCCAACATTGGTGACGACCAAGCCACCTGCCATTGTGGCTCACGGCCGGACCTACGACGAAAAGACTTCGCTGAGAGAATATGGCGGAGACAATTTTGACACGTGCAATGCCATTGAACTAGATCTGCTTCACGAAAGCTATGTTATCGCTGCAGCACATTTCCATAGCAGACAAAGTACTGCAGCGATGCTCTGTACAGCTCTGTCAGGCACAAAAGCGAACCAAGGAGATGCATCAAAGTAGCCCTGCAGCCGGACTACAACGACTGCAGCTGCTGGAACTGACTGGAAGAGCGTTCAATTCGTGGCAGAACAAGGCACCTGGTCATGAAGTTCTTACCTCGTGCGTACTAAAAAAGTGCGGGAATGACTGCAGCCCTTGAGCAAACGTGACTTGAAAAGCACCTGCGTACAACACCAAACTCATTTGAGCAGCCTGCATTTCGTGTTGTTCTACGGCAAGTCTTGCCAAGGAGGGCGCACGTATGTACAACTGTCGAGGGATCAAACAAGATCCGATAGCTATATAGCCACCGTCAACCGCTCACCTGAGGCTTCAGCGTTGACAGCAGACTAAACCAAAACACGGCACAGCTCAATTAGTCCTGACTGTGCCTCGAGTTGCGCTTCCTTTTGCTGTCACAAGCAGAGTCGGCACCGCACTCTCAAGCCTGTTTAGATTTGTAAAATCCATCCAGTCAGCTAAAATTCGTAATTTCATCTTCGAGCTACAGCTGTCCCGCATCACGTGTACATCAGGTAAATTCACCTGTATTTGGCGTAAGCGACCTGAAGTACCCCCTTAGTTGCAGGACGTGGGCAGTGCTGCTTTGTATTGTCCTCGTGAAGCTCCCACTCGAGGTGTTGTTTCTTGCACTTATGAACAGTGGTTTAGGCCATACAGCCTTCGTAGGCGTTATTGTCACTTGCCTGTTTCTGGCAGGCGCATGCAGCGCTTTCTGCAGTTT
>JAABUP010009895.1_pt1 | contig 11484 bp, 8 predicted proteins | sample 5559201 | NCBI WGS metagenome assembly JAABUP01 (sample SAMN10711887, study PRJNA513373) | rock metagenome | isolation source: Antarctica rocks | place: Antarctica | reverse complement strand
ACTTGAATAGCAGGTCTTGATTCTTTGATAGACTGATCTTAACTACATTAACAGTAGCATAGCTTCTTGATGAAATGCTGATTGTTTTCTCTGAAAGAATGGTTTTCTTAATCTGATTTGCTGATTGAGAATGTACAGTTAAAGGTACCCTGATGTTGTTGCAGCTTCTGATTACAGCTTTGATATTGTTCATCATTATGAAGATTTTTTTTGAGCTCAGAATGTCAAGGCCAACCAGCATTTTCACCTTGAGATCTTTAACAATGTGAACCTTTTGTTCTATGACAATAATTCTGATTTTATCACCTGAGAGATAGATGGCTAGATCTGCATATTTCTCACACTGATGAGTTTCAGCCTCTATGCCTTTGATCTGTATTGATGAGAACATTCACTTTATGATAGTTTTAAGCGCTTGCTTCATCAGGAATTCTCTATTCACAAGGCTCATGGTGCATTCAGTGTTCAGACATATGGGTTCATTCTTTTCTTCTGAGATAAGTTGAGTCAGAGCCGTGACATATCTTCAACCTCTAAACCCATAGCCCTTGATGTCTTTTCTTTTTGTTGTGAATTTAATGAATGTTGATGTATCCTTCAATGGCTCAGATTTTTGAATTTTGGGCTGCTTCTGACATTCTGCGTGTAAATGTAAATAAAGTTTGTTCTTTGAGAAAAAGTTCTGTTTGCATGTTTGGCAGAGAATACAGGTTTCAGTCACATGTTTAACATCAATCACTTTGTGAACCTTCAAAGTGTCTTCTTCTTTAAGTTTCTGAGTATTTTCTGATTTGTAGACCATGTTATGCTGATTGTTCTGAATGTCTGACATATCAGCTTTGTGATACTCTCTGTTATAGTACACATTTTTAAAATTCTGATACTCTGTCTGGTCATTGATTGATGGGTTTTCTTCTAGAGACTGGTTCTCATTTGATCAATATGCTTGATTGTCATAACCACCGTGCCCTCTTTCTACGTAACTGTCACATGCTTCTCAGTGGTTCAGTTAGTTGAAAGGCTGTCTGTTCTGATTAGCATATCACTGATTAAATATGAAGAGCTCAGGTGACAGTCTTTCATTCTCTGACATGATTTGAAGAGACAGTCTGAAATTTAGCTGAATGTTTGACAACACACTCTGCAGTCACTGCTGATATAAATTCTGCTATTGCAGCTGATTATTAAATTGACCTGATGACTTGAGAGAATAGTAGGAAGAATATCTGTATCTTGCAGGCTGATATGGCTGATAATATGAAATGAAAGAAGATTGACAATTGTAGGCATTTTGCCCACAGTTACCCCGATCTGAGTTATACTGACCTTGTTGATTTCTTTGAATCATTCTGTCAGGCTGAGCACAAGAGTAGCTGTTGTATTAATTTGTCTGCTTAATCAACAGAATGTTGACAAACTCTTCAATGATAGTCTCATTCTTCAGTTCATCAATGTTGTAACAAAAAGGCATGTCAATGTGCATTCATGTCTGAATCATCAGATCAAATTTCAATTCATCTTGCTCACAGCTTTTGACTGCTGTCATAAGGGTGGTGACATATTCAATTGAACTTCAGTGGCTTTTAACATCTTCAAGGGTATATCTGATTGTGGTGAACTTGTTTCATGCCTCACTAGAAGATATCTTAAAGTGTTTCTCTAGTGCCTTGCATTATTCTTTGATGCTGTTAGGGTGAGCCACTAAATCTAGGCAGATAATCTCTGAAAGTTGTGTATTTCATCAAAGCTCAGCTTCTTCACACAAGTTTGCATCAAGGTTTTGATGTATCTGCTTAGCATCTTGAGTAGCTGCAGCCACTCTTACTCAATTGATAAAAGAGTAGACGTTTCAATAGTAATTCTTGTTATTCTTATCAACTACATCACTGTCACCTCAGTTCTTAAGCATGTTAGGGTAGAAGAGGTCAATATTAGCTGATTTTCAGCTGAAATTTCAGTCATCATTGTTGTTGTTCTCTTTCTCTGAGCCACAAGGCTCAGATGGTTCAGATGAATCAAACAAGCCACACTGAGAGGCATTGTGACTTTGTGATTGTTCTCATGCTACTGAGACGGCAATGATCTGTAGAATTTGTTCTCAAACAGCTGAGTTTATTTCAGCTGATGCAGATGTACTGTCATTGTTGTTTTGAGGGCTCTCATTGCAGTTGTTATTTGTCATATCTTTGAATTGGTTTCAAGGTATGTTTTCAGTAGTTTTTAAGCTGAATTCTGACTGATGTGAAGGCAGTGATGTGATAGAATGCCTAAGGGTGTTAAGGTTCAAGTTTGATGATGTGGCTATTGAACGGCATAGACATCATCCTGCTGCAAATGAGTTAAGTGAGTTGAACTCTGAGGTACTGTCAGAATCAGTAGGCTGGCTGACTGTTTCTGCAGCTCACTAAAGAAAGGTAAAATTGTTTTGTAATGTTACTATGTCTTGAGTAAAGGCTTGTAAGACAGTGTTGAACAATGACCTATTGTGTGTTCAACTAAAAGAGAAGCTTGTGTCTGATTGAGTACCTGATCAAGTTTCTCAGATGCTCAGTCATTTATATAGAGTAGTGACATTGTGAATGAAGGTGATAAGGTCATCAGATATCAAAGAAGCAAAGGTAAGGTTGACAGACTCATACTCTTTCAACTGAAAGGCTAGATTTTTCGTACAATCTGACAGTTTTGACACATTCAGCAAAGGGGATTTGTCAAAGAGTTTCACCAGGTTGACAATTTACAAAACATCTGAGTAAGAAGATAATGTAATAGTAAGATAAGATAGGGCTGAAGGTCTGATGATCTAGCAAGCTAAAGCCTGATGAACTTTTGTTCTGATGGTGCAGTTGATGCTATCAAATTGTTATTGATTAAGTTTGTTTCAAGGTAAAAAGCTGTCTTTCTATTCAGGCAATTTACCTCAGCTATATACCCTTTTGCTAACTAGTATTACGTCATGTCAGATGAGCAAAAGAAAAGAAAGCAAAAGAGAGAAATGTCAGAAGAAAAAAGAGCACAATGCAAGAAAAACAAATTGAAGAGAGGTGGTAAATCATCAGAATAACTATAACATCTCACTTCTGTATGAAGCTTTTCTTTTCTCTTCATAGTATTCTTCTTGTATTTAAAAATTATCAATTGAGCATCAGTCTCATTATAAACTCATGATAAGAGTAGATTATAGATTCAAGCTGTTTCATAAAGAAAAACTGATGAATCATTGCTTAAATCAGCTAAAGCTAGACTATATCACATGAAAATATCAGAAATTGACTCAATTGATTCATTTAAGATCATTGTGAATGTGTGATGATGACAAGATGAACAACAATGTTAATATGAATTGATGACAATGAGGTGGCTCACTTAGGTGACTGGCTCAACTAGATGACTAAGACATTAGTAATTAGTTGTATTCAGTTTTAGTGTAGATTACATACTAAATAAACACAGTCACATCATAGAATCATGTTTCAGTGAGAAATTGTAAATTTCATACAGACTATGATGTTTTATATATTTTCTATGCTAATCTACCTCACTGTTGTCAACTTTAAGACCTTTAGTGTCTTTTATTTCTTTATTAGATTCTTCACATTCTTGCTACTAGTACTTATTTTAGATATAAATTCAGTCAAACCCTGTATTCATAGCTGTATAACCCTGTTCTTAATGTTCAATTTCACAGAGTTTCAAGTTTCTCTTTAAGCAATCAGTCTTTTTAAGGGTGTGGGTATGCTCTGTTCAATTGTCATTTTGTTAAAGTATGACTGCACTTTTGTTAAAAAAGTGAGTGACAGTGAAACTCATTATACACTGCTGCTCAACTCTGACAGAACATTGCTGAAACACTAAAAAGTCTTTTTAAACAGGAATTGACTTCTTTTCAATATTGACAACATAGATAATTTGAAATGACACAGTCTGAATAGATTCAGACATTCTGACAACATTAAATATTGTTCACATAGGGCTGATTGATGTTGAATTCATCAATTGACATCACAATGAGTTTCTTATTCAATAGAAAAAGCTTTTCCCTTACAGATTTGATGTCAGAAACAACAGAAATCAAGAATGATGATATGGTGAACAATGACAGTGAGATATGTGTAGGTAGGTAGAAAGGTAGATAGGTAATGGACTGCAATGCACCTGTGTTTATTTACTATGTAATATACACTAAAATTGGATCAAACTAATTACTAGGTGCAGATGTTAGTGTTGCCCGATTAATCGAGTCCGGTCTTCGAAACATCATCCTGTGTTGTACAACCAGGTAGCATAAAGTTAGCGGACTCGTGAGGCCGTGAAGTACTGATACGGCTAACGTGCCTTGCCAAAGATTGCAGTCAGTCACAATCCACAATCTCTTGGTTTCAGGGAACCTGGAGATGTCTTCTGTACTTCTCAAAAAGTCTTTATGACTACATCTCAAAAATTCAACATCTGCCACCTAACGCTCAATCTTACGATCATCTTGAATTGTCCTTCCCTAGATTCCGCCTCCAGAGCTTTGGTTCACCCTTAGATACTGTCTATCCGCACTATCCAATTACATCCAACATACTCGCACTCAAAGGAAAGAGAATATAGCTCATGTAACCATTAGCATACCTCATCTCACATGCTCTCCTACCCTAGACAGTCTCCGTACCGCTTGGATTTACGGCATCGTTCGTCACCGCACCGCTCGTCACCGCCCCGTTCGTCACGCCATTGTTCGTCACGCCATTGCGATGCTTATCATTGTTGTACTTCGAGTCGACACCTAAGGGAAGATTGTCATAGTCGCGAATGTGGATACCCAAGCGCGCCGGATCAATGTTTCGATGGCCCCAGAGGAGAAGAGCACCAAACACCGGCTTCGCCAAAACGTCGAGCGTACCATAGAAGGCAGCCTCGGAATCTGGTGCGATGACGTTACCGCCCTCGCACAAACCCCATGAGATCGGATACAGGAACCACAGGAATATCGTCCAAACACCGCAAATGAGATAGGTACGGTAAACGTCCGAGCCAAGGGCTCTAGCATGCTTGCGTGCTACCCAGGTCACGTTCCAGACAACACCAAAGAACGCAACGCAGCCGAAGGCAAAGTAACCTGCAAAGGTTGTGTTAGATCCGCTTTAGTCTTTCAGGAAGCGAGACTGTGATCATACCCCACTTATAGGAGCTCTTCACAAGTGCGCCAACCAGACCGCAGACCACCATCACCCAGTCCAAAAGGATTGTATAGAGAATAGTGGGCCATGGTAGACCAGCTGTGAGGAGGAGATCGAGAAGCAGGAGAGGAGTGGTGATGAACCTAGAAATATCAGTACCGATTGAGAGAGGAAAGGGATCAAGAATGACATACCAGTCAACGTAACGCACATAGAAAATCTCGCGGTTGCGGCCGCGAACGAGTGGATTTGACCGTCGGAATTCGACATCAATGGGAGTCCACCCAAGATTGGAGGCCATACTGAAGTAAGCAATCGCCGCAACTAGTGTGATACCAGCTGTAATGTAGTGGAATATCCGATGTGTACGAGGCTTAGTGAAGCTCAGACCCATGAAGATCAGGGTCGCCGTGCCCATCACGGCAGTCGCAGCCCAGTACCAATCCGAGCCATGGGTTGTGATATGGATATCAACAGACTTGCCATTGACGGTAAAGCCGTTAACACTTAACGCCTCGTTGACCATCTTTGACAAGAACAATGACAAGCTTCAAGAGAGGAAGCGTCGACTAAGTGGAGGAAACGACGATGTTTTTGGAGGGTTGCTTGCTAGAGGCTCGGGGAGAGTTGGTCGGAAGAGATATTTGTATGTGCTGGTTGAGCGAAGCTGCAACATCGTGCACGTGTGAACTCATCGTAAAAGAAGTCGACTTGCCGGCGCCTTCCGGCAATGACTGCAGATATCCCACGTAGCCAGCAATCTCACCGTTTACTGGTCCTCCCATGGCCGAAAGATATCGGATTCACCGGCAAATGACGTGTAGCTTATAGCTTTTCCTGGTGATGAGTACAGTACCAAGTATGGCTTCATAGGCTGACCTGGTTTACTAAGGCAGGCAATATTGAAATTCCTTGCGAATTTAACCATTATGTCGATGACCTCGCGGAAGGGGCAGACGAGAGTGACAATCTTCAACCCTGGTAGCGAGACGCCAACCCAAAGCTTAGTTGAACGACACCCAGCGAAGCGACCCGTGGGTGTCGGCACCATTATACTCCGAAGCTCATGTGACTGTTGTCTACCTGCTAAGATACATCTACCTCATGTGAGGTACTTCCTTACTATGCATGAGAGATATCTCCATGACAGGCTTTCCGACGCAATGTTACTGCAAGAGCGCTATTGGGTAGTGCCTGGTTGCCGCATTGCTTGACGTTAATTTCAACGGCGCAGATTGGACAGTCACCAGAGGCAAAGTCAGATTGGTCACTGGGATCCTAGCATGGAAAGCTTTGCAACTCGAGATTGACACAGGTGCAGGACTACCGGGCAGTTTGAGTGGACAAAAGCCCCAGGTTTAGTCATATGACAGGCCAACAGTGGTCAGAGATAGTATAAGTTCCTATTTCCCTTCGTACGTGGCGAGACTTGTTCGCTTGATCTTTCCATGCTTAGGGATCATTACCCTTGCTCCCATCGTGCTCCGTTCCAGCCTTTCCGTTGCGTGGAAGCTTAGCTACAACGGGCTGCAGTATTCGAAGCTTGAAAATGACGATGACTACGGCGTCAAGTCTTGCATCATCTCTGAGTGTGCTGGCTAGCGCTAACCATCATGCCCTTGTGTCTTCGGACGTCGATCCGTACAGGGTCAACAAAGAGCTGTGCTTAGACTGGCCCGCGGATGAAGTGGGAATATTAATGCGGACCGACTCGGGCCGGGCTTTGACTAGTTCGATGGGCTCGAAAGCCTTATTTCGGGTTTATCGGATCATACAGACGAGGGGCCTCCTAGAACTCACATGCCGGTTGCCAGCCAATGAGTGTCTTCCAGACGGAGTTACTCGAACCCCATCATCTTCCAAAGGAAAATGGCGAGCAAGCACAATGTCCTACCACCGCCTCTTCATTGTCGATTTGACGTCTGGCACGTTACTACTGGGAACACTCAGAGAAATGCATTAATACAAGAATGTCTGCGGTGCCTTCAATCTCATCAGAAGCACAATTCCCACGGTGCATTTCTCTTCGCAGTGGTTCGGCTCATGAGACCGTCGCTCTACCTTCGGCGCAGCGGGGAAGCCCGATGGTCACGCCCGCTGTATCACCGCTCTATCCGATGAAGACTACTCGAGCGCTGGCATGCAGCGCCTGCGACAACATTCCACCAAAGAGTGTACCAGTGGCGTCCTCAAAGGCGGTCTCCATAACGATAACGCTCGCTGAGCCGTCTCTTTTCCTGCGTGGATTCCACCTGCATGAAGAACGGCAGCATAGTACAGCAATGCTTAGAGGTACTTTATTAGTAAAAGTTAACAAAGCTACGGAGATAAGATCGATCTGTCTAAGGTTCAGCGGCAAGGTCCGGACGGTGTGGCCGGAAGGTAATTGCAACTATCCTTGGTCTGCCGACAACAAGTAAATGGACTTTGGAGGTTTTCTTCAGATTGTCCCATGCTGTCGTTGGTGAAGGACTTGAGTATTTCTAACTTAAGAGTTTTTAGGAATTCCACCCAAACACGAGACATTTCTAGAGGAGCACTCACAAATGAAGCATACGTGGGTTCTCTTCAATGCTCAACCTATACCGGCAGGACATTATTCTTCCGCAGACTCTGCCAGTCCCCACGAGCAGGGCAAACCCACGGCAGACGGACGGACCCCGGCACTGTTCCTTAGCTCTATTGGCAATCTCGCGAGATCTGCTTCAGACCTGAAAGATTCGAGGCGTGATAGCAATAGACGTTGGTCCTTACAATCGAATAGACGGAGAAGTTTAGAGGCAGTAGCACTGCAAAGCGACAGCACCATGGAGCAAAACGGCTATAAGAAGTTTCAGCCAGGGGACTATGTCTACAATTTTGAGTTGGCCATTGCCAATGATATGCCAGAGACCACCAATGTCCAGTTTGGGACCGTGAAGTGGGAGCTAGAGGCTCTGGTAGGACGTGCAGGTTTCTTCCGTACCGATCTTTTGGGTACGAAAGAGGTGACTTTGGTCAGGGCTCCTGGGGAAGACTCGCTCGAATGCACTGAGCCTATAGTGCACAAAAACACCTGGGAGGACCAGCTTCGGTACGAGGTCGTTGTATCAGGCAAATGGTTTCCTATGGGTTCGCGAATACCGATCGCGTTCAACTTTACGCCACTGGCAAATGTTCAGTGCCACCGCGTAGAGGTTTCTCTGACAGAGAAAGTCGAACGTTTCACAAGCAATGCGAAAGGCTATAAATTGGGCTCCAGTAGGTCAATCCGCCTACTCGAGAGACACGCAGACGGGACTTTGTCCAGCGCTTTCCCTGGGTCCTCGGTAAGGATACTCTCCGATCCAGGAATCGATACCGGCGAGCGAGAGAAGGCTGTATCGGATGTTACGACTGCTGAAAGGGATGGACGCAATGGTATGCTCAGCACTCCAGAAGTGGAACAGAAAATAGGTACAACGAAGATGGAGTTTATGGTACAACTGCCCAGCTGCAAAACAACCAAAGTGAAGGAACGGATCCACGTCGACACAACATCAAAGAACATCCAGGTCCATCATTGGATCAAGGCATGGCCCTCCCCCTCATCCACGCAATATTTTCTGATTGATGCCCCGCAGTTTATCATCTCCTTATCTCTACCAGACCTCGACGACTCCTCAAAGCGCAAGCACCAGAAAATATGCATCAACTTCCCATTCAAGGTCCTTTCCTGCCATGTAACACCTGCGAATCTCGATCTTCCGGCGTACACCGACCCCCAAACCCCTAGCATCAGCCGCGAGGGTGATTACTCCGGAACTCCACGGCGCAATGTCAGTTCGTATACTCTCCACGAACCAAAAATGAAAGATGCGGAGAGCAAGGACATCACACCTCCATCATACGATAGCGTTGTGTCGAACAAGAGTCCGCGACCTGCTTCGAAGGCTGCCACTCATGACGCTCAACCATTTGTAAAAGCCGCTTTTCTACAAAAAAAGGCCCAAAAAACTCAAACCGCTTAATCCGTGTATACTAGCCCTTCACATCTGCACGTCTCTCCCTTCCCCGGTGGTACATAAGCGTCTCAATATTATGACTTTAGTACTTGCAACTATATAGAACGTCTACTAATCAACCGAGGAAAATCCTTACCTCCCCCTCCATAAAATTTACGATTCTAACAACGTTCGGTATCGGTATGGAGGGGTAGCGGACGAGTTAGTCATGTAGGGCGATAGCAATTAATTAGTATAATCTAATGAATCCGTGACTGCCAAGCTAGAACGCACCCTCGGCCACACGTTGCTTGCACGCTCTTTTATCAGGTCCCTTGTCCGTCACCGACAAGCGACGCTGCTTCGGCGGCGATCTATGATTCCGAAAATCTCACGACATAACCACGACCGTGTCCTCATCGGCGAAAAAAGGTTCTGCGTGACTCGTTGCCCAAGACCACAGCCACGGCGACGGCTACGAGCGGAGCGCGTGTAGAGTAAAAGGCTTTACTTTTCCACGATGCCCTAACTAACGAACACTCCGCTCCTGCGCAAGCGATACACCCCACTGTCTTTCACCATTGAGGCTTCGGATGGTAAGGTAGGTTTAGCCATCGCTCGCTAGCTGCCGAGGTGCAGTCCCATCCGAGTTCCCGCTTTGGTTGGTACTAGTACTGTGCTCCGGAGCTTGATTCGACAGGTGAGCGCAGGTGATGCTACGATCCTCACGTGTTTTGCTTTTTATCGGCACAGTTGAGCGGGTCGAGATCTGGAGATTTGAGGACCGTGAGTGGGATAGATAAGAGGAGCATGTCTGCGAGTTAGATGCCATGCCATGCATCGAGTGTTCATCACGTCGCCACGGCAGTGACGGCTAGGGATTTGGTATACTCGTAAGAGAAGTGAGAATTGTGGGAGATGTTTGGATCGTTCACGCTGAGATCTGCAACTACTAGGTAGGAAGTGGTAGGTATTTGTATGTACGGTATAAGGTCAACGCACACGCTATGCTCCCATTCCTAGAGTAAATAAACGCGTCCATTACCCTGATGATTCTTTTCAGATATCATCGCCAGCATGTCATCGTTGTCAACCACTCTTGTTCTTATGATTTCAGATAGAAAACCCCCTCTAGAGAAAGGGCTGTTTATGTAACTTGACTGATCACTCTATAAAAATGTCAATTACTGATTTTAAGACTGTATAACCATATATAAACAACATCAGATGTTGTTGTGAACTTCGTACCTATTCAGATTACACTCACTCTTACTATCATTGTTGTCAACATCAGTTAAAACTCTGAGAGGCTCTAGAGTCACTTCAAAGTTAATATTACAGCTTGAAAGAGAATATGAAGGTTTAGCAGTGTGATTCTGAGGTCAGGGACAAAGAGGTACAGCTGTGAATACAACGGCTGGCGGAGGTCATGTCTACAATGAGCAGAAAGAATGCAGAGAACCTTATGTGAGGGTACTGAGCAAATGAAGATGTCAGTGACAACAGAAAGGTGTGTCATGAGTTGAACCCATACTAAGGTCTTATGGTCTAGTTGCTTACTAAGACCCTAAGACTAAAGCACATTATCTTTTTGCTTCTGTATGAAGCTCTTCTTTTTCTCTTCATAGTATTCTTCTTGTATTTAGAAATTATCAATTGAGCAACGGTCTCATTGCAAACCTGTGACATTAAAATACTATTCTCATTTAGACCTGGCCTATTCTAGAGGCCTTGCTGTACAACTGTTGAAATCAGTGCAGAATGAGCACAGAAACCTCTATGACAGGTGAAGTGAAGACTGTTGCTGAGAAGATTCCTTCTTGAGTGCAAATACTTATGACAGAACTATACAGTATAAAGAGTCATACAGAAGAGGACATGCAGAACATGAAGGCTTGTACAAATCTTCTTTACACCTTTGTGATGAATTGAGACAACCTCATGTCAGCTACATCAGTAAATACAGCTATTTCAACATCAGCTGTTACAACATCACCTTCTTCTCAAGAATCAGTCAATTGTACAAACGGTCTCACTCTAAAGCAGCTCATTGCAGCAATGAGTATGAGTCAACACTCAAAACGGTGTCTTTTTGATTCACTCAGATTCAGAGAAAAGAGAGTGGAATTCAGACCTTGACTACAACAAATTGTTGCTAAATTGAATGTGAACATGTCAGACAACAATGTCAGTGTGCAGTTCTGATACTTACACAGTTGACTTGAAGAATTGGCTTTAAGCCAGGTCACACCTTGAATTGTGGCTTGTATCAAGTCAAACAAAGTTTTAAATCATACAACCATTGAGAAGCTGATCAATCAGCTTCAGCACGTGTACAATGACTCAGAATCAAAGAAGAA
>JAABUP010009894.1_pt1 | contig 11485 bp, 12 predicted proteins | sample 5559201 | NCBI WGS metagenome assembly JAABUP01 (sample SAMN10711887, study PRJNA513373) | rock metagenome | isolation source: Antarctica rocks | place: Antarctica | reverse complement strand
CGGGTGAATGGATGGCTTCGACACCCAATCCATAAACACGATCAGCAGCTTACGCGATACCCGCCGCCGAATCCCTGCCATGCCCTGAATAAGATGGGTTAAGTGTTAGAAGCGCGTGATCTGTCCTGGTTACGTAGGGCGTGAAATGTCCGGATTGTTCGCCGCCTGTTCTAAGCTCGACTTTGGCCATTACGCGGCTTGGCAGAGTGCGTAGGTGATGGCGTTGCGAAGGGCTGGGCGGAGTTTCTGCATGTCGGTGATGCGGGCAGAGGTGACGAAACCCTGTTCGCGCCAGATTTCGCGGCGCACGGCGGCGAGAGTGTCGGAGAAGGTTGGGCGCTGCTTGTGATATCAGGCGCTGGTGGCTGTGGCCCGGCGTGCCTGGGGCGTGAGCTGCTTTCCGAGCAGGGCCACAAGTGAGAACAGGCCAAGCAGGCAAGGTGTCGTCCGGGCGATGGCCTTGTCCGACCACTGACGCTGCGGCTCGACGCCAAGGTGGTCGCGCACTTCCCTAAACGTGACCTCCACCTGCCAGCGCTGGACGAACCAGCGCAGCACCTGGACGGGATCCTGGGCCGGACCGGTGCAGAGCAGGGCTTGCGGGTCGAACCAGTCGAGAGGGTCGCGGATCAGCACCCACCGTATCGGGACGACGGGCATCCCGCCATGGCGCCAGACGGCGGTGTTGGTGCTGACCTCGACGGTGCGCTCGCCGCCGCTATACCAGCCCAGCACGGTGACGCGCTGCCAAACCGCGGCCGGGTCGGTCAACACATCGGACAGGTTCGCCAAGCGCTTGCCTTTCGTGCGGGGGCGCCCAACCGTTCCGGGCAGGCGAGGTAGCACCGGGTCGTAGAGGGTGGCGTCGAGCCGCAGGCGCGTGATGACGGCCACGCGATGGCGGCTGACGGCGGCCAGGAACTCCAGGGCGGCGAAAGCGCTGTCGGCCACGACGACCAGTTCGCGGTCGGGCAGCCAACGGCGGGCTTGCAGCACGAGCTGCCGCCCCCAGTCGGTCAGCTTCTTGTGCCGCCGTCCGCGCTGCTGGCAGTATCCCTCCGAGGGCGCCAGCGCCGTCAGAAACGGCAGGGCCCACACGCGCTGCGCCCAGGGAACCGGCGCCAGCAACATCAGGCTGAGCCAGCGCAGGCCAGATGCCTTGACGAAGTGCCCGCGCGACGAGCGCACCGGGTCCCGGTAGATGCCCTTGGCCGCGATGCGCTTGCCGCGTCGACGTTCGATGGTGTCGTCAATCCCGAGCACGACTGGCCCGGACAGCGCGAAGGCAGCGACCAGCAAGCCGAGCAGCAGGCGTGCAGCGGCCCGCGGGCGCCAGGCCGCGCGGTTCAGCACGCGGTGGTAGTTCACGAAGCGCCGCTCGCGCGCGAGACCAGTGATCCGCAGGATGCTCGTCACCGTGCGCTGGCCTGGCGCCAGGATGGCGCCGGTCAGCAGCACCTCGGCGTGCCGCCAACTGCGTTGAAAGAACAAGGGCGCGAAGGTTAGGATGACCGCGGCGAAGCGGGATGGCAGGCGGGGCATGGCACTGCCTCTTGGCGGGGACACGCCAGCTTAACGCACCAAACCGCTCCGCCACCCACCCCAGGATTGGCCAAAGTCGAGCTTAGGAGTTGAAGCCTCCAGCAAACCCGGCGCGGTTCACTTTGCCCCTGCTTGAAGTCCTGGGGCGGCAGTGTCAGACCTGGGTGCTCTTCCCGGATGTCGGCTGGAAGGTCGTCTGCGTGCACGTCTCGGTGATGCTGCCCTCGGTTTAGGCAGTTGTGGGAGGGCGGCTCAGCCGTCCCGCAACGCCATTTCCGCGCGCAGTCGCAGACCATTGCGGTCTACCTTGTTGGTCGAGGCGAGCAGCATCGTATCGAGGAACCAGACCTGCCGCGGATGCTGATAGGCTGGAGCATTGGCGAGAACGTGCCGCTTGATCGCCTCCTCATCGGCGGCGACGCCGGGGCGCAGCACGACGAAAGCCACCGGCTTGGTGCCCTTGATCGCGTCCTCGACCGGCACGACGCAGGCCTGGAGCACGTCGGGATGGCTCTCGATCACCAGCTCGACCTCGCAGGGGAAGATGTTCTCGCCCCCTGAGACGAACATGTCGTCAGTCCGGCCCAGGAAGGTGTGGAAGCCGTCCGCGTCCCGGCGGAACACGTCGCCCGTGACGTAGTAGCCGTCCGCGGTGATCGGCGGAGGCGTATCCGGCCTGTTGTGATAGCCCAGCATGATCGCCGGGCTCCGCATCTGCAGCGCCCCGGCTTCGGGAGCCTCGGGGCCGACGAGGCGCACCGCCACCTGGGGATGGGGGTAGCCCACGGAGGCCATCGGCATCGGCAGCCCGTCGGGGTGGTCCGTGAACACGATCGGGCCGCCCTCGGTGGTGCCGTAGGCGTTGACGATGCGGGCGTTGGGCAGCAGGGCGCGGGTCTGGAACGCCAGGGTGTCGTTGACCGGGGCGGAGCCCATCCGCACCACCCGCACGCTGGTGAGATCGGTATGATCGAGCGCGTCCCGCTCCCGCAGCATCATCGAGATCATCGGCGGCACGGCCGTGAGCCACGTACAACGGTACCGGCTGATCGCCTCGATGTAGGCCCGAGCCTCGAATTGCGGCAGCAGCACCATGGTCGCCCCGGCGGCGCAGACCAGCAGCGCCAGCGCAAGGGCGTTCATGTGGTAGAGAGGCGCCGCGATCAGCACGCGGTCCCGGCGGAGGTCGTCCTCCGCCATGCGCGTCCGCACGACCCAGAGATGGCTCGCGTGCGAGAGCATCACGCCCTTCGGACGGCCGGTCGATCCAGACGTGTAGAGGAGGAGGCCGACCTCATCGGGATGGGGGTCGATTGGCGCAAACGGTCCCAGGTCCAGCCAGGGTTCGAGCCCGTCAGCGCCCGCGGCGTCGAAGTCGGCGACGCGCAGATCCGGCGGCAGATCGGCCGGAAGCTGCCCGCGCCGGGCCGCATCGCAGAAGACGAGACGCGCCCCGCAATCGGCGATCACATGCCCGGTCGTGGCGGTGGGGAACTTGTAGTTCACCGGCGTCGGGACGATTCCTGCGCGCATCGCGCCAAGCAGGAGCGCGATGTATTCGGGCCGGTTGGCCGACAGGATGGCGATGCGCTCGCCCCGGCGCAGGCCGGCGCGCAGCAATCCGCGCGCGAAGGCGTCGGCCATCGTGTCGAGGGCTGTGCGGGACAAGATCGTCGGCTCCGCACCAGGGCGCACGCCGACGATCATCGGCGCATCGGGCTCGCCCGAGCGGTCAACGAGGGCACCGAGGTTCGTCACGGATCGCATCGGGCAGTCCTGCAGCGGAGCCGGAGTTCGAAGTCGGGCAGCTCCAGGTCCGCCTCCTCGGGCGAGAGCTGCTCCCAGCGGGCGTTCGGCATGGTATCGGCACGGGCCTTGACCACCGCGAGGTCCGCGAAATGCAGTGCGAGGCCGGTGAAGCGCGCAACCGGGCCGGGACTGATCTCGACAACCGCCTCGCCCAGGCGGACCCGCCAGCCGTCCCCCACGCTCTCAGCCGTGGCACCGCAGGCGGCCGCATAGCGCGGGGCCTCCGTTTCGGACGCCGGGCTGGCCACCATCAGTGCCCCGATCCCGCGGAAGCCGTTCGGGTGCGCGAACCAGGGCTCGCGCCAGACGAGGTCCGGGGTCAGGTGCTCGCAATGGTAGACCCGGCCCGCCGGGAACAGGTGCGCCGACAGGCGCACGGTCCGGAACCGGGCCTCCTCGGTCCTGTTCCCCAACGTGACCGGCCGCGAGAAGGCCAATGGCGGCCCGACCAGCAGGCCAGCCGCCGAGAGGCGTGCGGAGGTCTCGTCCGCGTCGCGGCTCGCCAGGACCAGGCCGTTCAGCCCGAATGGACTGTCGAGCACGTCCTGGCGCTGCGGCCCGGTCTCCGGGACCCCGACGAGTTCCAGATACGGGCCGGGCGTCATAATCAGGTGGTTGACTGACCCGAGGGAGTGGCGCCCGAGCGGCGTCAGCTGGAAGCCGAGGCCCGCGAACAGCGCCGCCGCCTCGTCCATCCGCCGGAGCACGTTGATCACGACGTGGTCGAGCGCAGGGCTCTGCGCGGCCGAGCGCCTGCCGGCCCAGCTCATTTCGTCGGCGCGGTCATGTAAACGCCGCGGCCGCTGGCGAGCAGCCGGCCCTCGGCATCGAGGACCTGCGCCTCGGCGACCGAGAGCTGGCCGCCGAACTTCACTACCTTGCCGCGGCAGGTGAGGTCACCCTGCATCGCCGGCCGGTGATAGTCGACGCGCAGGTCCACCGTCGGCACGCCGCGGCCGGTCTTCGACACCAGCGCCCAGTCGGCCGTGAGGTCGACGAGGGTGGCGAGGATACCGCCGTGGACGTAGCCGCGCTCGGCGTTGACGACCCATTCGGACCGCCACGTCGCCTTCAGCGCGATCTCGCCCTCGCCGACCGAGACCACGGAGAGGCCGAGCCACTGGTGGAACGGCCCGCGCAGGAGCAGGGCTTCCACCTCTTCCCGGCTCAGGGGCGCGGGCTTGGGGGTATCGGACATCGCTTTCGGCTCCTACGGGCTGACGACGATCTTGCCCACGACCTCGCGGTCCCGGATCATGCGCAGGCCCTCGGCCGCCTCCTCGAGGGGCAGGACCTTGTCGATCGTGGGCTTGAGGGTGCCGGCCTGGATCATGTCCATCAGGGCCGAGAGGTTGTCGTCGTAGAAGCTATTCGAGCCGATCACCTTCAGCTCGAAGCTCCAGATGTAGCGGAGGTCCTCCTTCGGATCGTGACCGGCGGTGGCGCCGCAGACAAGGAGCGTGCCGCCGCGCTTCAGGCACTTCAGCGAGGGCACCCAGGTATCGCCGCCGGTGAAGTTGATTACCACATCGACGCCGCCCTCGTAGGTCCGGCGCTGGGGCTTGCCGTACGCCTGGATCGCCCACTTGGAGAAGTCGGTCTCGCGGTAATTGACTACGTGATCGGCGCCGAGTTCCTTGAGCCGGACCATCTTGTCGGCGCTACCGGCGCAGGCGATCACCTCGGCGCCGAGCTGCTTGGCCAGCATCACGCAGCCCGTTCCGACGCCGCCGCTGGCGCCGAGGATCAGCACCCTGTCGCCCGCCTTCACGGTGCTGTGCGTGATCAGCATGCGGTGGGCTGTTCCGTAGGCGACCGGAAGCGAGGCAGCCTCCGCGTAGCTCACGTCCGGCGGCATCGCGATGAGCTGGCTTGTCGAGACGCGGCAATACTCGGCCATGCCGCCATCGAGCATCTCGCCCATCAGGCCCTTGGCCTTGTTGACCGGGTTGACCAGCACCCGGTCGCCCACCTGCCAGCCCGCGACGTCCTGGCCGAGCTCGACGACCTGGCCGGCCATGTCGAGGCCGATCACCACTGGCATCGGCACCTTGATCCCGGGCATGCCCTTCACGGTGAACACGTCGTGGTAGTTGAACGACGAGGCGCCGACGCGAATGAGGACCTCATCTGGTCCCGGGGTAGGCTTCGGGTAATCGTTCACGACCTTCAGCGCGTCGATGTCGCCGTGCGCCTCCAGCACGAGGGCTTTCATCGTGGTTGCCATGGTGGGACCTGCCTCCTATCTTAGCGTCGGGTTTGATGCGCGAAGGCTACTGGATTGCCTTCGATTGCTCGTAGGGGCCGGGCACGAGGGCGGTGTCGGGCAGGCTTCCCTTCACGGCGCCGACCGCCTTGAAGACCTCGAACTCCCGCCGCAGCGAGGCTATGTCGGCGGGCTCCATGCTGACGGCGTAGATGCCGTCCCACAGCGCGGCATAGGCCGTGGCGTCGGTCGCGCTCAGATTGGCCGAGGCCATCAGGATCTTGGCGACGGCGGCCTTGTCGGCCTTGCCGAACACGAAGGCCTTGCGCATCGCCGCGACGACCTTGGCGGGGGCCCCTGGGTTCTGTTCCATCCAGGCGTTGCGCATCAGTCCGACGCCAAGCACGGGCGGCGCATCCTGTTTGGTGAGGCGCTTCCACTCCTCGCGGAACGTTGCGAGCCGGCGCAGCTTAAAGTCCGGCAGGAGCGCGATGGTCACGGTGCGGAGCGCGGCTGCATCAACGTCCTTCTGAACGAGGAATTGCGCTAAGCGCGGATCGTTGCCGGGCACACCCTGGTAGTCCGAGGGCTTGAGTCCGTAATTGGTCTCGAGGATTGCAGCGGCGATGGCGGCGGTGCCGCTGCCGACCGGTGAGGTGCCGATCTTCCTGCCCCGGAGTTCGGCCATCGACTCGATCGGAGAGTCGGCCGGCACGACGAAATCGAGGTCGGCCACCTGGGTCGCGAGCACGATGCTCAGCGGCAGGCCGTCGGCGGTCACGCTGAGCGCAGTGCCGGCACTCGCCGCGATGGCGAAGTCAATGGCGCCGGCCGCCATCGCCTTGGTCGGTGCGTTGACGTCTGGGAACCTGACGTATTCCGGCGTCAGTCCCTCCTTCTCCATGAACTTGCCGGCTTCGAGGACGGCACCAAAGCCGAGGCTTATGCCCGAGCTCCAATACCCGATGCGCACCGTCTCGGCGCACGCGAGATTGGAAAGAGCGACCGCAGTCAGCGCGGCAGCGACGAGGACACCGATTCGTTTCAAGACGTGCTCCACACTGGCAGCATTCCAGGCCTCGTTCTCAGCCGATGTCACGGCTGTGCTTCCTTCTTCCAGGCGAAGAGGTGCTGCTCCACCGGCTTGAGGACGAGCGTCTCCAGGCCGATCATCAGGGCGACGAGGGTGAGCGTCCAGGCGAAGACCTGATCCGTCTGGACCAAATCTGCGGCCTGCCGCAGGCGGTAGCCGATGCCGCTACTCGCCCCAAGGGACTCGGCCACCAGCACCACCCGGGCCCCGAAGCCGATGGCGAGCCGGGCTCCCGAAAAGAAGGACGGCAGGATGGTGGGAAGGTAGATCTTGGTCACCACCTTCCGCCGGGGCATGCGAAAAGTGCGGGCGAGTTCGAGATGCTCGGCGCTGACCGTGCGCGTGCCCTGCCAGACGCTCGTAAGGACCAGCGGCATCGCCGTCATGAAGACCACGAAGATCGTGGCCCAATTCGACAGACCGAACCAGATCAGCGCGAAGATCGCCCAAATCGCCGACGACACGGTGTTGGTCACCGTCAGCACCGGCTCGAAGAATGAGCCCAGTGACCGGCTCGCGCCGAGCGCGAGACCGAGCGGTAGTCCGACGAGCACGGCGAAAGTGAAGCCTGACGCGATTCGCCCCAGCGTGATGCCGAGATCGGCGGCGAAGCTCGGCGTGGCGACGAGGGAAGTCCAGGCGCTCCAGACGCGCGCCGGGCTCGGCAGGACGAAGCTCGGGGCGTGGAGCGAGCCGATCTGCCACGCGGCCAGCGCGAGCCCGATCAGGGCCGCGCGCTGCAAGACCTTGCCGCCGCGGGCCAGCGCGGTGCGCGTCCGCGGACGGCGCAGCAACGGGTCCGGCGTCCTGGCTAACATGGGACCATCCCGCCGGAGAGACCAAGGCGCAGGCGCCGGACCTGTTCGGTCACCGCTTCCGAGAGCGGGTCCCGCGGACGGCTGAGGGCGATCTCCTGCACCATCCGCACCCGGCCGGGATCGGGCTGCAGCACCACGATCCGGTCGGCCAGCACCACCGCCTCCTCTGCGTCGTGGGTCACGAAGATTAGCGTCATCGCACGCAGGGCGGCGATCCGCAGCAGCTCGGCGTGCATCTGCGCGCGGATCGTCGGGTCGAGCTTTGAGAACGGCTCGTCGAGCAGCAGGATCGTCGGCTCGGTCACGAGGCTGCGCGCCAGGGCGACGCGGCTGCGCATGCCGCCCGACAATTCGTGCGGGTAGGCGTCGCGGAAGCTCGACAGGCCGACGAGGCCGAGGGTCTCGTCGATGCGACGGCGGCGCTCGGCGGCAGGCATGCGGCCGGCTTCGAGCCCGAAGGCGACGTTCTGCGCCGCGGTGCGCCAGGGCAGGAGCCTGTCCTCCTGGAACATGTAGGTCATCGCGCGCCAGTCGCGGAAGTCGCGGGACAGGGTGCCGAAGAGCCGGACGCCGCCCGCGTCCGGCTCGATCAGCCCCGCGATGATGTTGAGCAGGGTGCTTTTCCCGCAGCCCGAAGCCCCGACGATCGCCACAATCGCCCGCTGCGGGACCGCGAGCGCGATGTCTTGGAGGACATGGAGCGGTGCGCCATCGCGCCGGTCGAACCACTTGCCGACGCAGTCGATCTCGACCGCATTCATCGCTCGCCCTCCCTCGACTGGCATAGGCCGGGGGGCACGATCACCGCCGTGTCGCGCAGGCTCGCGATCACCTTCTCCATGGTCATGGCGCGGAAGGTCTCGACGTGGCGCCGCGCGACGACGGCGGCGCTGTCGGCGTCGCCCGCGACGAGGTGCTCGATCATCGCTGTGTGGTCGTTCTCGATGTTGGGCCGCACGCCCTGCACGCCGAAGCCGAGGGCCACGAGGCGCGTCATCTCGTCGAGGAGGCCCGAGAGCGCGCGGCAGAGGCGTTGATTCCTGGCCGCGACGGCGATCGCCATGTGGAAGCTCCGGTTGGCTTCCAGGAAGAAGTCGATCTGGTTGCCGACATCGACGTCGATGCGCCTGCGGCAGGCCTGCTCCAGGCGCTCGAGCTGCGCCCGGTTCACCCGCCCGGCCGCCCCGCAGGCGGCGAGCGGCTCCAGCTCGGTGCGCAGGGCGAAGATCTCGTCTACGTCCTTCACGGTGACCGGCGCGACGCGGTAGCCGTGCCGCGGCATTGAGGCGACGAACCCCTCTTGCGTCAGGCGTTGGAGCGCGATGCGGCAACTGGCTTTGCCCAGCGCGAACCGCTCCATCAGCTCCGTCTCCGTGAAGCGCGTGCCCGGCAGCAGGCGGCAGGAGACGATTTCGCGCCGCAGAGTGTCGTATGCTTGGTTTCCCTTGAGCGTAGCGGACGGCACGGCAAGCACGGTCTCTGCGTGAACCGAAGACAGGTCGCTGCCAAACTTCCTCATGACCTGACACCCGTCCACTGGGACGTTCACGGAACTCGGTGAGCATCCCACAGTTGCATGCGGCGTGCCAACCCACTGATCACGGCTATAGAACCGGGGGCATTGTCAGGTTGGCGGCCTCGGTCGGGCCGTGGCAGCTTAGGCGGCATGACGACATCGCCTAATCCCTATCGCGGCTTCCGCTTTCCGGCCGAGGTCATCGAGCACGCGGTCTGGCTGTATCACCCCTTCAGCCTCAGCCTGCGCAACGTTGAATTGATCCTCGCTGTCCGCGGCGTGGTGGTGTCCTACGAAAGCATCCACAAGTAGAGCCTGCGCTTCGGCCGGCTGTTCGCCACCACCTTAAAACGGCGCAGGCCAAAGCCGGGCGACAAGTGGCACTTGGACGAGGTATTCTTCCGCATCCGCGGCAAGATGCACCCCCTCTGGCGCGCAGTGGACCAGCATGGAAACGTGCTCGATATCCTGGTGCAGAGCCGGTGCAACGCCATCGCGCAGCGATCCCCCGACGGGATATCAGCGAAGCTGACAGGAGCGGCCAAGCGGTTCTTCGGCAAGCTGCTCAAGGGCCTGCAATACGTGCCCCGCGTGTTCGTGACCGACAAGCCGCGCAGCTACGCGGCCGCGAAGCGCGAGATTCTGCCCGGCGTCGAGCACCGGCAAAGCCGCTACATGAACAACACGGCTGGGGTGTCGCACCAGCCCACGAGGCAGCGAGAACGGCAGATGCAGCGGTTCAAGTCAGCCCGCCATGCCCAGCGCTTTCTCTCGGCCCACAGCCGCATCCACAACCACTTCCAGCTCCGCCGCAATTGTCTGACCGCCTCCGACCATCGTGCTGCTCGCGACGCAGCTTTCCGCACCCGGCGCGAGGTGGTCGGCTTCACGTCCGCAGCGTGAGACCTTGATCGCTCGTCAGGCCCTGGTGGCGCCCCAACCATCCACCTGACAATGTCCCCGGACCGCTGGACAACCGACGTCTACGCGCCGGACATCGCCATGAACTGGGAAAGATTGGCAAGAAGCCGGGCTATACCCCGTCCCAGCTAGTGGATAACACCTGACGGAAGAGTCCCGCTTGGGATTCCTGTTGCGGGCGTGGTGTGCGAGTCTGGGCGATGCGCACCGGTATCGTCATCCAGGGACTTCGCACCAAAAATCCTGTCGTGCTGAGATGCTAGCCAGGCGTGAGGCAGCGTTGGATCCGGCGTAGCTGAGCAACGTTTGTTCGCGAATGTCAGAGGCGTGCGTCATGGTTCCTTCCGCTTGTAAGCTTTTCACCGGGATCGACGATCCCCGGGTTGTTGGCCGGATCACCCACAGCCTGGCGGAGATCCTGTTCGCGGCGCTCTGTGCCACGCTGTGCGGGTTTGGATGCTGCGACGGCTACGCGCAGTTCGCCAGGGCCAAGGTCGACTTCTTGCGCCGCTACCTGCCCTATAAGGACGGCACGCCGTCCCACGACACGTTCGGGCGACTGCTCCGGCTCATCAAGCCGGAACAGTTCGAGGCGGTGCTTGCCGACCTCGCCCGGCGTGTCACCGCAGGATCTGCGGGCCACGTCGCCATCGACGGCAAGACCGTGCGGGGCAGTGCGGATGTGGCGCGCGGCGTCCGAGCCCTACACCTGCTGCACGCGTTCGCCACCGATGTCGGCCTGTGCATCGGCCAGGTCGCCGTGGACGGCAAGTCCAACGAGATCACGGCGCTCCCGGAACTGCTCGGGCTACTGGACTTGCGCGGGCGCGACGTGACGATGGACGCGATGCACACCCAGCGCGCCAGCGCCAAGCTGCTGCACGAAGCCGGAGCGCACTACGTCATGGCCCTGAAAGGCAACCAGCCGACGCTGCTCGACGACGTGCGGACGGTCCTTGGCGACCCGCTCGTGCCTGTTTTGGAACATCAGGACACCAACGTCGGGCACGGCCGGGTGGAAATGCGTGTGGCGCGCGTCTCCACCGACGTCGCCGTGCTGACCCACCACTGCTGGCCCGGCCTTGCGGCCGTCGGTCGCGTCGACCGCACCCGCATTTGCAAGCGGACCGGTGCGACAACGACGGAAAGCCAGATCTACCTGCTTGGACACGCCTATACGCCCGAGCGCCTGCTTGCCCTCTCGCGCGGTCATTGGACCGTTGAGAACAACCTGCACTGGGTTCTCGACGTGACCATGAGCGAGGATGCGTCGCTCGTGCGGCGCGACCACGGCCCGCGTAACCGCGCTACGCTCAAACGCGTGGCGCTCAACGCCGTCCGCATCGTCACGGGCAAGAACTCCATTCGCCACACCATGCGGGATGCAGTGCTGGACGTGCGCGTTCTCGCCGACATCCTCAACCATATGCCCGTCGCTTGATGCGAAATCCCTGTATCGTCATCAGCCTGAGCCCTGCCGATCACGCCTGCCTCACTAAGGTCGTGGCGGATCGGAACAGCCCGCAAAAGCATGTCTGGCGGGCGCAGATCGTGCTGCTTTCGGCGCAGGGCGTCGGCAC
>JAABUP010009890.1_pt1 | contig 11487 bp, 5 predicted proteins | sample 5559201 | NCBI WGS metagenome assembly JAABUP01 (sample SAMN10711887, study PRJNA513373) | rock metagenome | isolation source: Antarctica rocks | place: Antarctica | reverse complement strand
AAGAGGTCCAGCAGGGCTCACAAAGGGGTCCCAGCAGGGCTCACAAGGGGGTTCAGCAGGGATCACAAAGGGGTTCAGCAGGGGTCACAAAGGGGTCCAGCAGGGGGGTCCAGCAGGGGTAACAGGGGGGTCCAGCAGGGCTTACAAAGGGGTTCCAGTAGGGCTCCATGAGCACCACCTGCTGGGCGCATGTGACAGTGATGCCGGTGCCGCTGGCCAGCAGGCTGGCAAGCATGACCACCACCTCACCCTCCCCCCTGAACCTGTCCAGAGCCTGCACCAAGGCAACCAGCTCTGATTTTGTACAAAAGATACCTTTTTCAGCATGCCGTTGGATTTCTCTAGACGGGGCAGAAGATGGCAAGAAGAGACAGTGAGGGTGTGGGGAGAAGATCCCCTGGTGGGAGGAGGAAAGACAAAAGGCGGGGGGGGTGGGGGGGAACAAGAGAAAGGTGGGGGCCAGGGGGTGGGGACAAGAGGAGGGAGGAGAAGGAGAGATGAGAAGGGAGGGAGGGGAAGGGAGGGAGGGGAAGGGCAGGAGGGGGTTTTACAACAGGCAAACAGTGAAGATAGTGGAATCGATTGCAGATTTCAGGCTGCCAGGCTTTGTGGTAGATGGCACACTCTTTGAAAGCGCAACAAGATGCAGCAATGATGGGCCCCTCAACACTGGCACACTTTCTGCAGTCATCAGACCCTAAGGGTACCTCAAGTGTGTTCCAAGTACTCGTATGTGTGTGATGGATGAATTGTGAAGTACAGTAGCAGTCAAAAGTCTGTATCCAAAACCAGTGCTTGCTTAGCAGAACAGTTCGTGTGCGACGACAGCTCAATCTGACTGGCGGTACGGCCAGCTAGGCGTAGTACACCATCGAACGCATGTGTGGGTGGGACCGATGCGGCAGATAACGTCCGTAGCGCTAGCTGCAGAGCTTTGACCCTGACTGTACGTTGACCTAGGAAGTCTGTTGTCAGCAGGAGGGAAAGTTTGCTGCTACGCAGCAAGCAAAAACCATAAGCAAGCAGGTCTCAAGAGGGCAGTGCTGTCTGTGAAAACGGGCCAGCTTTCTTTTGTAGTATCCAGTTTGTGAAGCCAAGCAGTGTGCTGTTAGCCAGAGCATTTTCACAAAAGGCAAGGAATCTGCTTGTTGAGCAAGCTTTGCTGTCACTTGAAGCAATGCTTGTGCAACCAGCAAGCCCCTGCAATCCCTTGCAAGTGTCCAAAAAATTGCCAGAGTGGTTGCTATTTGACTTAGACGGCAGACAAAGACAATCCACAACTCCACTTACCTCCCCTTACCTGCGCCTTCGGCTGCGCCGAGGCAAAGCAGATTGCTATACCCCTCGCTGACAGCTGAACTCTAAAGCTGTTCCTTTCAAACTTGATCACGTAGTTCCCTGTGATGAGCTGACTCATGATACCAAGGCAGTTGGGAATGCAAGGGAATGCTGCAATGTACAGCAATGCAAATGTTTGGATGCAGACTTTTGACTGCTGCTGTACGATATCCTCCTGAAGTAGAAAAGCCTGATATAAGGTCTCAGGAAGTGATTTGCTCTGAAAGGGATGTTTCTTATAGAAAAAAGATCATTCCGAACCCCTAAGAGGTAGACATAATGACACAAGCATGCAGCAACAGTCCATAGGCTATATATACGTTGTACGTGCGCTATGTAGGCTATATAAGCTAAATATATATGCTGCATACATGTCTATTGGGTGCTGTAGGCCAGCCCAACAGACATGTACACGGAGCAAGAGCGTATGAGCATACCTGAGATCGCTCCTCCCGGCTCATCTGCCCATGCAGCATCACAAAGCCCAGCTTGTTTTCAGCCAAGGTGTCTGCCATGAGATGCAGAGCTTGGACAAAGGTGCTGAAGACAATCACTTTCTGAGGGCCCTCAGGGCGCTTCTGTGCGTCCTGCATCAAAACAGCCCTTGTGAGGCATTGGAACAGCCCTCATGAGGCATCGGAACAGCCGGAACAGCGCTCATGAGGAGAGGCACCTTGACCAGGAGGCTAGGGGGGAACACAAGGAAGATGCCGCTATGGTGAGCCGCAAGCAGCAGCTGAGCGTCCTGCAGCGACATCAAAATGCCACCTTTAGGCAATTTCCAGGCAGACTAGCTTGAGATATAATGTGCCATATGTCCTGTGCAAACCTCTATGTACAGTGGGTTCTGCGTTGTGCTGAAGTCAAAGAGACAGATTTGTGTCTGCTGGGCCACACTGTCCAGCTTTGAAGCAATCTTACAGCTATGACATCATGTAAGAGTACTACATGATGTCATAGCTGCTGCTCATTTGACAAGCAGACAGCCACAAGGCTTGGTCTGGCCAGATCAGAGGGAGGCTTGGGGGTGGGGAACAAGGAGGGGGAGGGGGAGGAGGAGGGGGAGGGGGAGGGATGCCTTTTGGTACTGATTAATGCACAAGGCCAATCAGTGCTGATAATTGACTGCTGGTATGATTGATTGAGTAATTAGCTGATGAATCCATTGATTGGCAGAGTGATTGATTAATTGAGTGATGCAATGACTGATTGATTGGTTGATTGGTTTACATAACTACCTGGTAGAGATGCGCAAGGCTGCTTTGGAGAGACAAGACTTGTCCTGCACGTACCTAGCTCATCATGAGCTGGAAAGCGGTTTCATTACTTTTATTACTACTATTACGATTATCATTATTTACTTGATCATGACTACCTTGCTTGCCAGCTCTCTTGCCCAGACAGCATCCAGGACAGAGAGAGGAGCCACAATGAGGGTGCCACCCCGAGGCGCCACGCCCAAACCATCATCTGCAATATGTTGCTCTCTGCTTGAACCAGCTTCTCTGGTGTGCAGCACAGCAGGATCTGCAGCACCATTGATAAAACACTAAAATAAAATAAAAAAATCAAAGTCAAAATCAAAATTAAAATCTGGGGGGGGGAAAAAATGAAAACAAGTCAGGTTTTTTGTGTAATGACAGTGAAAACAACAACAATACCAATGATGATGATGATGGTGATGATACTACTAAAAGCAACAACAGTAACAGCAAGGGTGCCGTTGACCACGGTCATAAAAATGGAAAATCGAAATGAAAATGATGAGCAACAGGCATCAGCTTGATGCGATGCAAGTTAGCTCCCTCCAGGCAGGCTTGCTCAGCGCATCAGCATTACTAATCACGCCACAAGACAACACAAAACCGTGATACAGACCAGCGCTTTGTGGTGGTGATGAGCGTGAGCAGTCTTCCGGCTGTTGGCTTTGTGTGGCTGCAGAGGTGTGGCTCTCAGAAGGGCCATCCTGCCTTTGTTCTGAAGGGCCATCCTGCCTTTCCTGCCTTTCTTGTGAAGGGCCATCCTGCCTTTGTTGTGAAGGGCCATCCTGACTTTGTTGTGAAGGCTGAAAAGGCAGCAGGCTCTGCTCGGCAGAGTCATCAGCAAGTGGGGGCTGGGAAGAGGAGGAGTGACCAAGCCATTCCTGCACATTGAACACTGTGTCAGTCTGTCGCTCCTATGTACTTATCCGTATCAACAAGAACATAAGACACAAGTGATCAATCAAGCAACAGCTTGCAAAAAAAATTGTTTGCGCGTTCACAGTGGCTACATACTGCTGATTTACTCGGATTTCTTCAAAAAAACATGTCTTTGTGGACAAAATGGCAGCACCTCATGAAGTGCAGGTGGCTGGCTAAGCAGAAGAGCAATGGCAAGCATTTTCAGGTGCATGTCTCAGCAGAAGAGCACTGGCGCAGCTGTTCAGGTGGGTGGTTAAGCAGAGGAGCAATGGTACAGCTGTGCAGGCTGATGGCCAAGCAGAAGAACGATGGCAAATCTAGATGAAGAGCAGTGGTAGACCTTTGCAGGCGGATAGCCAAGTAGCAATGGCAAATTTGTGCAGGCTAACGGCAAAGCAGAAGGGCAGTGGCAAACCTGTTCAACTGGGTGCACCAGCAAAAGAGCAATAGCAAAGCTCATCAGGTGGGTGGTAAGCAGAAGAGCAATGGCGAACCTGTGCAGGCGGGTGGCTAAGCAGAAGAGCAATGGCAGACCAAACAGAAGCGCAATGGCAAACCTGTGAAGGCGGGTGGCTAAGAAGAAGAGCAATGGTGGTGACAGTCTTGCCGAGGCCCTGGTCATCTGCCAGCAAGCCCCCTGGGACTGCTGGCTTGCCTGCTGCTTGCTCCCTGTGCAGCATCCAGGCAAGGGCACGCTTCTGGTGAGGCAGCAGCTCCACTGTCAAGCCTCCCTGCACTCAGAGACTATTCTCAACATGCATGAGAGAAAGAAGAAGAAGAAGAAGAATAACACGATGAGAAAGGAGAGAACAAGAAGACGAAGAAGAACACAATGAAGAACAAGAACACAAGGAAAAGCGAGGGAGCACAACATGGCAGGTATACGTCATTTTGCGCCTCAAAGTATGCTTTGTGACAACACCTGTGGAGGCTCAGCAACGAAGGAAGGAAAACACAAGAAGAAAAGGAAGTTCATACGTTCCTTTGTGCCTTATAGTTTGGTTTGTGACAACACCTGTGGAGGATCAGCAGTGTCCACAAAGTCACTGCCGGCGCAGCTTCCAAGCAGAGTCTCAACTGCCTGCTGCCTCTTCTGCTCGTTCCACCTCTCGCTGACATCTTCTTCCTCCTCTGCAGGCTTCTTCTTCGGTGTGACTGCTTCATCATCAGTCTCGTCAGGTGCCTCTTGCTTTGGGAGATCCACTTCCAGGTTTGCCTGCATGTTGAAGTCAGGCTTCTGTCAGAAAGCTTACAAAAACTTACAAGAACCTACGTACAACTGACGCCTGAATTTTTTCATGCCTTATTTGAAAGTTCTGTGTCTGTCCTGTCAGCATTCCCAAATCCATCCATACAGAGTGCATGTATACATGTCAAAAGACATGCCTGCACAGGTGTCATGTCATTGCGTTGATGACACATGGGCATACTAACCATAGTAATAGTATCAGTAACAGTAACAGTGACAGTAACAACATCGCTTTCCATGGGCATGCGCAGAAGAAGCACTGGCACACCTTCTCCCACAGCGCTTTGACAGCAGAATCTGCATCAGCAATGCCCTTGGCTACCCACTCTGGGGCCACGTTGAGCCAGAGACTGAAGTGATGCTGCTTGTGGACAAAGTTTGGTCTGTTGTTCACAGCAGGTCTCTTGTCATACCACATGTCAGGCTCACTGAACAGGCTTTTCCATAACTCTTCTTGAGGCGGCAGTACAACCGGCTGCAGGTCATGACATAAAGGCATGTGAGAGCGCGCCTCTGGTGTTGCATACATTGGTGGCAACAACTTGGCAAACAGTGACGACGCAACCGGCTGTACGTGCAGATGGTTAACACTGCCAACGTGCATTGCAAGCACAATGTTGACCGCAACTGATGTGGTTGACCGAGCTCAGTAGCAACCCTTCCAGCCATGCACGCCCTATTGTCCAACAGCACATTACGCAACACTAGTTTGTTGATCTTTGAAGTCGATATCATGTTTGACAGCATATTGGTTCTACATGACTTGCCTTGCTGAGCTTGTTTGCAACATCATCATCCCACTCTTTCACAAGTTCCACAAAATCTTGCGGGGCGCTGTTCAGCCACAAAGCTTGCCGGCGAAACTTGTGTTTGAAATCAGGAGACTTTTCACTATTTTTGGCTTGGCGTACATCAAGGAAGTTTTCAGGGCTTGATCGTACATGCGCAGCAACCTCTTTTGGACCTGTAAGCTGAGGGCTTGTCCGCAGTGCAAAAGCCTGTATGACCTGCACAATTAAATCAGTCAGCAGTCTCTACCAGGGAAGTCACAAGCAGCGGCTTACAACGAAGGTGCGCTGTCAATGCCCTCAGCAAGCCTTCAAACAACACGTGCATGCTGTATTGGAGCGGTGTTGCAAGCGTACCAGCAACCCAGGGCGACTACGCCCTTTTTCCGTAACAAAGCAGCCAACAGCCCGCGCCTGAATCCTCATCGGTAACGCCGCTAGCATTACATGCACCAAACTACAATCGTCTGGGAAGCTAGGAACAGCTCAGGGCACAAGAGACACGATCGGCCGTGCGGAACAAATAAGTCTGCGAGTCGTGATCACGTGCAGAGTAGGAAAGTTCGCAAGGATCAAGCAAAGCTTGCAACCCACCCGTAGCCGCCACACAGCGTGTGAGACACCTTCCAAGCATTGGTCGATCCTAGCATATTTGGCCCACAGAAGCATAAGTCTTGGAGCAAACGAGCGTTACAAATCTAGGGCACCGTTCTGAAAGCACTCATAACCTGTTCAGTCTGAGAGCTTACTGCTATCTCTCATGATGGTAAGGCCGTCCTACGACTTCTTCTTGTCCTCAGTTGCATTGATGGATCCCTCATAGTGGCCCTGTCATACACCTCAAGTGTAGTAGGTTGTCATGACTTGTGACTGAGGCCACTGCGTGAGCAAAGACGTATGCTGCTAATATCACAAGCCTGAACTCCAGATCTGTGGCGCTTGTATAATGAGGGCTGTAATTGCCTTCCAGATTGCATAGTAAGCCAGGGCACGGCACCGTGCGCAGTCATTGATGCCGCTCACTAACTTGATCTGACATGTATACATCCTTGGACTCGCATCAACTGCACCGAAGTCTGTGTAAGCAGCTGCACCTACAATAGCTGGCCCCGTGCACAGAAGCTGCAACACTTGTGTATAAGTCCTACCAAAACATGCTTGTGAGCAGTCCTATCTGAGAGTCAGCCAAATAGCCACAGCCCAACCATGTCAGCTCTGCGTTACAGCTGAAAGGCAACTGATTGGCAGCACTTGTGAGACAAGCCCAAAAGTCAGCAGACAATGACTGCTCTAAAGCTGACACATGCAGCCAACAGCGCAGAAGTAACTGCAGATTCTGCTAAGCATTGCGGCTTGGCCAAAGCATGTACGGGGCAAGCAGCAGCTGGAGGCTTGCACTCACACAGACCCTGGAGCTCTAAAGGAGCTTTGATGAAATTTCCATACTAGCTTGAGCCAGTTGGAGCAGCTTGGGCAGGACCACAGGGTTGAGCTACCTGGCTTGACCAGCGCCATGGTGCACAAGGTGCTTGATCAGGCATGCAGCTCAGTCAGCTCAGCCCAACTTGAAAGGCACTTCAGCTTCACTGAGGAGTTTGGCAGAGAGGGCTGAGCTGAGTTGCATCCTACTCTGGCAAGCTCCGAGCTGCCGCCTCAGGAGGCTCCCGTTGTGATCGCTGAAAAGTGTGAAGTTTACTTTACTTTACTCCTGCTCTGGCAGGCTCCATCCGGACAACTATGCTCCTGCATGACTACGCCGAGCAGCACCAGATGTAAGTCACTTCTGAAACTGCCGTAAAGCAGAGCGGTAGTTGACAGCATGGCTAGACAAACTGCCTCCCCTGACATCTTGTTGTGAAGGTAACTATAGTAATTTTTGTGGTTGAGTGACATTGTTGAGTTGCAGCAGCATTGCCTTACATTGCCAAAGCCGGTGTCCTTGGTGAAGCCTTGGTCAGGCCTACAGGCAGTCCGTCCGTTGTAGCCTCATGACCACACATGTTGCGCTGCAGTTGTCTTGTGTTCACTCATTCAGAAGACAGATTCCTAACAACAACATAAATTGAATCCCCAGGCAGTTGAATGGAGCAAGAAATTGATTAGGGAAGCCTAAAATCTGTTTGCTCCATGGAAATATTGTATTCACAGTGACTCAGGCATCATTCTGTGATCACATGAGTTTAACCTTACAAAAAGAATCCTGGCCTATACCTGGCCAGGTCTGAAGTTAAACGAGTTCCTCGTGCATTGGATATTGTCACTCATAGTGACACACTGTGCAAGATGCATTGAGTTTGCATCAAACACGCCAACCGATGTATGTATGTATGTGACGCGTACAGGCGTCACTATGCAAACAAGTGCAAAGCGCGCAAAACTTCTAGCGTGTATGAGTGGTTACAAGTGGGTAGACTAGAGAGGTCTCAAGTCAAGAGAGGTGATCGTAGAATGTAGAGGTCTGGCACTTTGGCCCGCTTATATAGATGCCTGTGGAATCTAAACTGAGCGCCCTGATTCTACCCGAGCGCCCTTCCATCTAGTGTCAATCAGCCCTATGATTACAACAGTCTGGCCCTAATTACTCCGCACAGCCCAGGGCTGAATGCAGAGGAATGGCAATCATTCCAATCAGCCCTCCATTACTTCTATCAGCCCTGCATTTAGTCCCATTAAGCTCCAATCAGCCCTAATCACAGTGATTCAATAATAATAGTGTAGGATAAACCTGGAATGAGCTAATAGTCTCCTAATTCAGCCTGAGTCCTGGATAATCATTGCTGAGTCAGACTTGATCAGAACTTACTAATAACGTGCTCTTACTAATAGCGTGCCATGCGCATACAGGGAGATGAACCATCAGTGTTCTAAGGCTGCATGCCTATATCCCTAGCAGCTAAGTACTGCAGATACATGATTGACTGGATATCTAATGCTTCGTCACATGTGTCTATCAAAGTGCTATACAGGATATATATATATATATACAGGCATGTTTTGCTGACTTATAGGACCTGTCTGACCTACACTAGTGGTTGGTGCACATCAGTTGTGTGTACATGTACATCTGTCCATGCCAGCCTGCTGTAAGGCATGTCTGATTGGCTGCTCTGCGTTGCCAACTAATTTGTGACTGCGCTCAGGAAACTGCCAAATCAGTTTGCCCGATTACATTACGATTCCTTGCCATTTTGTCAGAAAGGCTTTGCCCCACTGCCGCTCCGCAGGGTTGCAGCAGCGGCAAAGTGGTCCTGTTGTGCTCGTCGCATGGCGGTAGCTGCGGACTCTGCTCGGAGGTGACCACCCACTAGCGGTAAGCACCTGCAGACTGCGCAAAAGACTTTGAATACTCCAAAATCTTCAGCTAAACACTCAGATCAAACGCAAAGACTTTCAGGTGAGAAGTCAGGCGATATGTTTATGCGATGGCTGCATTCCATCAGATCTCTGCACACGGATGACGGTGTACATTATTGCTTCCTTGATGTTGTACGTGACCCCGGGCTTGTGCTCGTTTTCTGGTCGAGTCCCAAAAGCGCAGCTGATCACTTTAAGGGTAGACAGTAGGACGAGTTGTCCGGCCGACATGTGGAGTTTTCGACTGACTACATGCGCCAGTGCAGGTTCAATATGGCAGCCATGACTACATCAATCACCGCACCACTATCAGGCGCCCGCCTGAATGTCAAGAAGAACTCAGTGGCCCGTTCAGCAATTCGCAGCGGACGCATGCTGACAACTGCACAGGCTAAGGGATACAAGAACTCTCAGCTGGATTCTCTGGTCTCATCCACACCCTTCGACAACTTCTCCTTTGCCCCCATCCGCGAGGCAGTTGTCAACCGTGCCATGACCAGCAGATACTTTGACGACTTGACCAAGTACTCAGAGTGCGACGTTGTCATCAGCGGAGCTGGATCAGCTGGACTTTGTTGCGCATACGAGCTGAGCAAGCTCGCACCTGACGCTAAGATTGCCATCATCGAGCAGGGTGTCGCCCCTGGTGGTGGAGCCTGGTTGGGTGGACAGCTGATGTCAGCCATGGTGGTAAGCAACAGCTTCCTTAGCTTTTCACAGTGGCAGTCAATGTTGAGTACATAAAATGTTGGCGGCACACTTTTGTAAGTGTAGCAATGCCAGGCTCCTTGATTTACCTTTTTGACGGAAGCAATTCATGACCAAGGCAAGGTGCTGACGCAGATCTGACTACTAACAAAAATGACAATTTCCAACATTGACTTGCACCACAGCGTTAATTAGGTCAGTGATGCTTTGCTTCAAACATAGCCTGTTTTTGCTTTACCCTGCCAAACGCTTTGTAGCAATCATGTCTGTATAAACATCAAGTGCTCTCCCTCCAGCATGCTGTCCTTTGCCCTAATGTTAACTAACAGTACGCAGACATGCCAGTACAATCTGCTTCAGCAAGGGACATGCACACTCTTTGCGTCGCACAATATGCTTCAAACAGGTGTCACATACACTCCCAAATTCACACAATCTGCTTCAAGTAGTGACATGTGCACTGTTGGTGCGTGCCATACAATCTGCTTCAACAAGTGACATATGCCCTGTCTGTCTGTGCAGGTGCGCAAGCCAGCACACAACCTGCTGGACGAGCTGAACGTGCCCTACCAGGACGAGGGAGACTATGTTGTCATCAAGCACGCCTCCCTTTTCACCTCCACCCTTCTGTCCAAGGTCCTAGCGGTGGGTTGCCCATCCTCCTCCTGCTGCATGCTTGAATAAATGTTCGTGTCCCTTTTTTTGCTGATACATAAATAAAAATAAAAAAGTGCACATCTGCTGTTTGTGGCCGGCTGCTTGAGCTTGTGTGTGTGTGTGTCTGTCGTCATTAGTCAGTATATACTCACTTGTGACAAGAGAGATGGAGGTACACACACAAGTGCCTGCAGCTTTCACCCTATGCATCTGCAGAGCAATCTTGTCAGCAGGACATCATCAGCCTTACAGTTGACAGCAGACGTGCATGCATGTTAAGTTGACCCAACCCAGTGTGCATATCTGCTTTGGCAGCTTATGCGTTTGGCTGTTCCTGTACCAGCTCGACATCACATGAGCAAGCCTTACAAGGACTGCCACACCAGAGTGCTTTACAGGGACAATACTTGTCCTGCACGTACCTAGCTCATCATGAGCTGGAAAGCATTACATTGTTCATCATTGTTGTATAATAGCAATTGTTGTTCTGGCATGATAATAATTACTGTTCTATAATTATAATATATACAATAACGGCACTAAATTGTTTCTTAATAGCATTAAATGCATTAACAGCATTTACTTATCTTTTAATATTGCTGTCATGATCATCATCACACTGTGTTTTGTTTCAGGCCCCCAACGTGAAGCTCTTCAACGCCACAGCCTGCGAGGACCTCATCGTGCGTGAGGACCCAGTGAGTGGACGCTACGTGGGCGGTGCTGTCACCAACTGGACTCTGGTTTCCCTGAACCACGACACACAGATGTGTATGGACCCCAACGTCATCGAGTCCAAGGTGTTGGTCTCCTCCACCGGCCATGACGGCCCCATGGGAGCTTCAGGTGGGTCCCCCCGTCTGTCTGTGCTGCAGTATGCTTGTGCTGTAGTCTGTCTGTACCACTGGCCATGACGGCCCCATGGGAGCTTCAGGTGGGTCTTTTTGTCTGTCTGTGCGACTGTAAGTACCTGCTGCAGTTTGTCTGGGCGGCAGTCTGTCTCCTGACTGCAGTCTGTCAGTGCTGCAGTCTGTCTGTGCTGCATTTGCTGTCGGTCTTGAGTGTTTGTGGCTGAGCTTCAGGTGGGTCCCTGCTGTCTGTCTGTGCAAACGTATGTACAAGATGCAGCCTGTCTGTTCCAACACAATTTGGTTGCAATGCACATATGCTACCATGACATCTGCAGAAGAGGGCTGACTGGCTGCCTGAA
>JAABUP010009889.1_pt1 | contig 11488 bp, 13 predicted proteins | sample 5559201 | NCBI WGS metagenome assembly JAABUP01 (sample SAMN10711887, study PRJNA513373) | rock metagenome | isolation source: Antarctica rocks | place: Antarctica | reverse complement strand
TTTCTCAATCAAGAAGAGATTAAATCAAGTTTCTAGTGTTCAGCTCACTGATTCTGCATTACATTCTATTACAGATTCAGGATTATGTTTTACTGTCTGACAACTTCAGACCACAAAAAATCATTGTGACTGAGAATACCTCACTTGTGACTTGATTCTATGAGTAAGTTCTTAATCATCTTCATATTGATACAAAGATGTTGGCTGTGTATCTAAAGACTGATGAAAGAAAAAAGGTTGTAAATGACTTCACTGACTCAGCATCTTCACTTCTGATTCTTATTGTCATGTATGCAGTGAGCACACAAAGACTAAACCTGAATCTGTGTTGTGCTCAGGTATTGATGACCTCATCAGCAGTCAATGTTGCTGCTGAAGTTCAAGCTTGAGGCTGAGTCCTTTGAGTGAGTTATTTCTTCATATCAGTATGAAGATGTGTTTAACTAGCAGCAGGTGTCACAAAAGCTAGCTGTTATTATTCTTCACATCAAAGTACAAAACAGTCACAATCAGTACAAGAATTTTCAGACAATGAAGAAGATAAAAGCAGAGCTGGCTACAAGAGTCAATGATTCAACAATTCAACAACTTCTGATTCAGTTGTTGAACTTAGTCAATTCAGATGTTCAACAAATTCAGCAGACTCTTAAAGCACAGGTCATCAAAGTCAAAGCTCACAAGGAAGTTTCACTGCAGAATGTCATTGTAGAAGAATTGAATGATCAACTATTGACTCAGACAGTACATGACAGCTTAGACCTTCATATGAATATAAAGAATGGTCAGAATATCACTGATATTATCATTGCGCAGACCACACACTCTGAAAGGACCATAAAAGCTCTCAAAAAGCTACTGAAAGAGTATCAGAAGGATGATGAGTACATCACAGCCTTTATCATGTCAAAATCTTCTGAACACAGAAAAAGAAAGAGATCAAAAGCCTCTGAAGCAGACTTTGTTGATGAGAATAGCTCAGATCAGAATGATGATGAGAACATTGATGACACTCACATTCTGAGTGATGATGAAAAGAACAATGACTTTGTGTAAAGACCTGATCCTGATGAGAACAATGAGCTGAGAGATCAGAATATCTACACTCACCTTTTAGCAATCACATTGAGATGAGCACAAGTGATGATGCAAAATAAAAGCACACTTAAGCAAAAACAATTTGATCAGAAGAAGTTCAACATTCAGATGGTTCTCAAATTAAACCCTGATCATGTCTATATCAGTATAAACATGAAGGACTCAGACACTCTGAAATGAGCTCTTATCTTGTTATGTCAAGCTTGATTCAACACTGAAGCTTCACATCTATGATTGACACCTTATATCAATTATGATGCTCTGTCAGCTGCTGTTGTTCAGGTCATCAAACAAAGAATGAAGATTGATGTCAAAGAAGAGGTCAGATTGATGAAGCTTTTCTTTGAGGCATCTATAGTGTAAGTGAGTCTCAAAGACATTCATTATCCTCATACTAATATGAAGATCAGCATCAAAGCCAAGTTAAAGAAGACCATTCTGAACAAAGTCATCATGAAGCTGAAGATATCAGTCAATGAGGTCAAGAGAATACTGAAGAAAAAGCAGAAGACAGAGCCTGAGAATGATACTCTGCAGAAGAAAGGCTCTGAGTTCATGATAATAGATAGTGACTCAGACAGCTCAGTGCTCACTAATCTTGATGATGTTTGAAGAAGAAGCTATTTGATGAAGACATGAACTTCAGATAGCTTATACAATAGGTAAAATAAAACCTAACATTCACTGATCTTTGTGCATGACAAATTACTAAATATGTGTAAAGAGCATGTGACATATCATGTGACTTCACCTTCATACCTATATGAAGGTGGCTACATACCTTGCCTAGCTGTTCAATAATCAACTTATCATGCCTCAATCAGTTATTCTTCTTGAACATCACAGGGAAAGAATCCTTGAACTGTCTCATAATGGTGTCAAGATATCAGATATTCACCAAATTCTACAAGATGAATACCATGTCAATATAACTCAATGAACTCTGCACAACTGACTTCACAAATGACAGATAATCAAGAATACTTGATCTGACACAAATGATGAGTTTCATGACTGAATCAGAGAACTCTATCTACTCTGTCTGTTTGACAAGGACATTCTTTAAATCCTTAAAAATGAAGGTTATAAAATCACAGAACCCTCTCTCATACACATACAAAAGAAGCTGAGATTGAAGAACTGCGTTGATCTGGTTGATAAAGAGATAGCAGATGCAGAAATGCTTTCTATCATAGAAGCTGAACTGTGAAAGGGAACCATTGAGAGTTATGGGTGAGATATGCTTCACACTCATTTCTGAGAGCAAGGTCACCTAATATCATGGTCACTCACATCTTCAACATATTCTCTTCTTTATTAACACGTTATAGTGCTCAACTCTACAACTTGATTAAGATTCTGAACCCTGACAGTGTTGCTCAATGAAGATATGACTTGCAGTGAACTTGAGACAAATACATTGTTTCAGGTCTGAACTTCATATGGTCAATTGACGGTTATTGCAAACTGAACATGTTTGGGTTTGAGATATACAGGGTCATGAATGCATACTCTCAATATATTGTCTGAATATACATTGAGGTATCAGCCCATATCAGTATAAGCTGTCTTTGACAGTTTCTGAATACAACAAAGAAGACAGACAAGATTTTGAGAATCATAAGATCTGATTGAGAGATGAAAACAGGCTTGCTTGCTGCTGCACATCATTGCCTTCATCACAGTTACAAACTGAATATTCTCTTTAAGAACTGCTTTTTCTATGAAACAAGCACCAAGATTCAACAGATTGAGTCTTGATGAAATCAGCTCAATAAAATGTTGATTTATTGCTGATGTGTAGGTTATCTGCTCAACAGTAACCTATCTTCATACTAATATGAGCATAGGTGTACTTCAACAACCTTTGTGAAGAACAAAGTTTCAACCCTCTGTCACTGACAGACTGCATTTGTCTTCATGTCATCTACATGCTCATACTATGTCAGGAAGTTTGTTTCTATGTTAAAAGCTGAAACTATCATAAGATTCATTGACAAAAGAATCAGCTCAACTGTGTTTCAGGTCAACTGTGAGTTCTTTATCATCACTCAGAACAGACTTCAGACCTAGCTCTTCAATCTGATCTGGCTTTGCTTAATGAGTTGTCAACAGATGTGACAAAATATAGTATGTTCTTTTCTTGATCTGCTTAATGTGTCTTGCTAATAAAGAACAGATGTGAATGAGTATCTATCTGTCAATGTTCTTGATTGATGTTTGAAAGTCATGACTGACCTTCATATTGATACAGAGTAGCTGAACATTAACTTTGAGAAGGGATTAATGCATCATAGTCAACCTCACTATCAAAGATATCTTTGCTTGAGAGAGTTAGTCTACAAGCACATTGCATCAGATAGTTTATCTGACATGCATGAGACAGCACATTCAACTGACAGTGTACAATGAATGCTTGAGATCAATAAAGATAATGAGTAATTGAGTGTGTCATAGACCTGATAGACAAGAAAGCTGCTGCTTCACATGTGTCACATTACATAGCTATTACTCTGTATATAACCCCATTAATTTTCAACAGCTCATATGAAGTGAAAGAACACCACAGTCATATCAGTATGACAGAACCATATTGTTCTCACACAGACAAGCCTCATGCTGACCTGTCAGTCAACATCAAATTCTGCCCTGAATGTGATACTAAAAACCTACAAAGTGCCTTGTCTGCATCTTTCAGATCAAATACCATTGAAATTATTGATCTTAGTGACTCTTCTTCTGTCATTTCAAGATCTTCATCATCAAGGAGTTCTCAAGCTTCTGCAAGATTACATGATATAGAATCACAGCTGGCCGCTCAATTCTCTCAATTAGATCATCATCAAGCAGAGACAGCACAACAGAAGTCATTTTCAGCATTTAAACTCTTTATCAGATGACATTCATTGACAGTCAACAAGGCTACAAGGGCTCATATTGCTCAGTCTACCTCAGCAACCTATACATTTGAGGTGCACTATATCATTGAGTTTCATTCTGAGCATGACACTGAACAATCAGTGTCTTGTAAAGGGTGAACATGAAACTCATTCTGTATGTCAATCTTCATATCTGTATGAGACAACTGACTGATTAGCTTTCTCACAAGATTGTACTCAATTGTCAATTGTCAATGTTCAAATCAATGGCCTGAATGACTTCATTCACTGATGCCTTTTGTCTCAGACAACACAATTCACAGATGCATTTGCTGATCAGCTTTGCAAACCATATCTGATCAATGACTGAAACAATAGAAGCAAAATTATACACATGACAGTAGAGGCTGAAAGTGCTGTGAATGTCAAACAGTTGCTTTCATACCTCAAGAAACTGTCTGAAGAGATTTATTAAATATACATCATCATTGAGAAAACAAGAAGAAGCTCTCTTACATAGTGATTCAAAATATTCAACTCAACTCAACATCAAGAAAAAACCTGACATCAAGAAAAAACTCAGCATCAAGAAAAAACTTGACATCAAGAAGAAACTCAACATTAAGAAAGAATTGATTGTCAAGAAGAAATCAATTGTCAAGAAAAAGCCTTATATCAGTATGAAGTTTGATGTTCTATGACACAACATGATTAAATTTGCTAACTGATATAGAACTCAGAACATCTAGCTCAGACAGTGTGCTGCATGCTCTTGAAGAATTTCAAGACATTGAATACAACAATTCTCAACTCAGCAACAATGAAAACCTGTCATCATCACATGAAGAGGTTAACAATTCAGATGAACATTACCTTAATGCTATAGCAGAGGCTGTTGCATCAAAGATCATTGCAACCTCATTACAGTTCAAATTAACTTATAAGGTGATATCTCACTTTCATACTTATGAAGATTGCTGATTGAAGTTCCTAGAACTGTGATGCAGATGCAGATGTCAGTTCAATTAAGGTGCAAGATCACTTCATTCACAATATGTCAAATGCAAAGAACATAACTCTGTCAAAATCAGAACATAAATGTACATGATCTCAGATGTCAGTCAGTGAATCCTCAAGTCATCAGCCTTTTAAATCAAGAAAATAGAGGGTGAAAGACAGTTTGCACACAAGACAATGGGTTTCTATTCTTTAGTCTATAGTCTTCATACTGATATGGGTATCCTCCTTCATGTCACTCATATTCACAGTATATTCTACTTCATGTCACCTGATTCTACTTTGCATTGCTCATAGCCACAGTATCCTTCTTCATGTCGCTCATATTCACAGTATATCCTACCCTGTGTCATCTGGTTCTACTCTGCGTTGCTCATAGTCACAGTATCCTTCTTCATGTTGCTTATATTCACAGTATATTCTACCCTGTGTTGTCTGGTTTTACTCTGTGTCGCCCATAGCCACAGTATTCTACTTTGTGTCGCCTGATTCTACTCTGCGTCGTTCATAGCCACAGTATTCTACTTTGTGTTGCCTGATGCTACTTTGCGTCGCCTGTACTCACAGTATATTCTACTCTGTGTCGCCCATTATTCAGAGTATCTTACTCAATGTCATTCTATGTTCTCTGTGACAATATGGTTGCTCAGTGAGTTGAGACTGTTGAACCTCATATCAGTACAGACATGCAAACCTTTGATTGACTCATACTAGAAGAATGCATCTACACATACACAGGTTGATTCAAAGAACATACTACACTTCTACATTGACTAACTACAATTGACATCAAGACTAGATCTTATGAGGTGATTTAACCCACAGCGTCACTTGTCTGACATTTGACATCTGAAATTCAAAATCTGAAAACTGAAAACAAGGTTTTTTCAGTTTGCACAATATGAACTGCCGTAAAATGCAGGCACTACCTCATTCAAATAGTTTCTGAAAGAAGATAATCATGAACATAATTACTGACTTGCCTTCAAGCAAGCACAATGATAGCATTTATGATGCAATTTTGATGATAGTAGATTGCTACATCAAGATGACTCAATACATTTCTATCAGTAAGACACTCACTGTTATGTAACTAGCTGATATATTCTTCAAGAAGATAGTATGTCACTACAGAGCTCTCAAAGAGATAGTGTCTGATAGAGGTTCAATCTTCACAAGCAGCTACTGATTGAAAGTATGCTATCAGACAAAGATTAAGCGCTGACTTAACACTGTGTTTCACTCACAAACAGATGAACAAACTGAACATCAAAATCAAACCTTAAAACACTATCTTCAATGCTATTGCAATGAAGAGCAAAGCAATTGGGTCAAGCTTCTTTCTCTTGCAAAATTTGCATATATAAACATAAAGCAGTCTACACTAGGGTGTAGCTTCTTCTACATGATGACAGAGTATAATGCTTTCATTCATTACAATGTTGAGAACAACATCTGAGAAAAAGAGGTGCCCACAGTTAAGAACAGAGTCAAGCAACTACATGAAGCTTGTGAAAAGCTATTAAAGCAATGAAAAAGCACTGTAGCATCACAAGTCAAAGCTTACAATCAGAGACATAAGTCTAGAACATACAACAAGAGCAATCTAGTTCTGTTGTTAATGAAAAATCTGAGTCAGAAACGCTTAAATAAGAAACTCTCACATAAGTTTGCTGAATCATTTCACATACAAGATATTGTTAAGAAGCAAGCATATCACCTATATCTATCTACTCACTACTGAATTCATAATGTTTTTCATGTCTCATATCTTAAACCCTACAATCAACATTTAAATGATGAGATAATGCAGGTGTTACCCTCTTCAAAACTGATCAATGAGAAAAAAGAATATGAGATTGAGAAAATTCTAAGAAAGCAATGCAGAAAAGGTGAACTGTGATATAAGATTAAATGAATAGACTATTCTCTAAAGTATGATCAGTGAATTCTTGAACAAGACCTTAATAGTGCATCAGAATTATGTGAAATGTATGATGTCAGAGTAAAGAAAAGACATCAAAGATAAAACACTGCAAAGATGAAGACAAGAAGCTGTATTTAGCTCATATAGAACAATTGCACCTAAAAGTACACTAGGGACTCAGAAGGGTAACTGTCAACTAAATCAAAGAAAAGCGTCAGCAAAGTGCAAACAAAGCACCTTTTATGATAAGGCTGATTTGTTGTCATCTTTTCCCTTCACAGACCCAGTAGGTGTGATGACAATGTGCTTTAAAGCAGAAAGATTGTTTTGAAAAACGTCAGTAAGAGCATGTATAGTGAGTGGAAAATGACAGCGTACCACAGCACAATATAAATTGAGCATGTCTTCAAAGAGACAGGTTTGACAACATGACTTCTCAAGCTACAGAAGCTTTACCTCTATCATTGATGTTGGTTTCTTTCTGAGACCATAACAGCTTGCAACATGCAAGTGAGCCTCAATTACTTTGATATAGCTTGTCTGCTGCTGAACCAGCTCTTTGTTCATGTTCTTTCTCTCAGATATAATGACAGCAGCAGTAAATAATTTGTTGACTTAAGCATTGAACTCAGTTGAGATCTAGTAGAACTGTTAGTCAAACATGATGTTTCATTGATGTCTTACATACACTGTCACAGGCCTTATGGTTCTTGAAACATTGATCACATCAGACATTCTTCATCACTTTGCATTTGTGGTCAGACAGAGCAACAATGACTTTGCTGCATCAAAGACAGCAGAAATGAATGAGTGCAATTAAGAAACCACAAGAACAAGAAGTCAATGATGTTGCAGCAACAAGAAAGAGAATAAAGTCAGCAGAAGTATGTGAAGAGTCAACTTCTTCAGACAACAAAGATGATGATGCAGTGACAGCAACACAAGCACATTTTGCTGAAGTGACAGACACACTAAATGAAGCAATGTGTTTCTCACAGTCACAAGCATCATTGTGAGAATGACCCTGAAGCCAGTGTCAGTACTGCACACAAAAGATGTGTATGAAACTCACAGAAGTCATGATAAAGGTTCAGCTTTTGATAGACATTGTGATATGACTTCTGAAGCGAAAACAAGACAACAAGATAGCAACAGTGAGGTGGTTGATGTTGATGTCATGCAAAAGAAAAGTTAAAGAAAAGTGAAAGAAAGAAAGAAAATATATTCTTGCACTCTTTAACAGTGAATAGCATTGTCAGCACAACAAGCACACTAAGTCTGAACAAGCTTAATCAAAACAAACAACAGAAATTCACTCTTGTGAGCACAACACAATGATGGCCTTACAATACCTCAGCTCTATGAAGGCATCAAAGAACCTGCACTCAAGAGAAAAGGCAATTGTCAGAGTGAATACAGATGTAGTTCATGTTACTAAGCATGCTAAGTGAGAACTCATATAAGAAGAGCTTTTTCATACATGAAGACTCTTCAGAGATTAGTCTTGACATCAATTAAGATATATGATTTCACTCTATCATCAAATAGTCTGTGCATTGTCATACCTCACACTGTTATAAACCTGTTCTGATACCTATCTGAGATGAATAGGTGTGAAACCTTACAGTTTCATTGTTATCATTGCTCAGTTTGAAAGCAACACAGCAAACTTTAACAACTGCACAAGACTTGTTCTGTTTCAAAGTCTTGAAAAGGTGAAGAACCTTTGCATTCAGCTTGAAAAAATGCTCAGCCTGTTTCACACACTCATTTATAGCCACCTTGAGTTCAGATTTCAGTCAAAGATGAGCACAATTCAGAGAATCTAACAATATTGACACACACAAACAACCACAACAGGTACACTCAGAACACTTTACATGACCTGTTATAATAATGCAAGAAGAAAGAACAGCTGAACAGTGATCACAAGCAATAAGAGAAGTGAAGTTGAAGATTGTAATGATTTTTGTGAGATAAAGACAATTGTGCTACTTATGAGAAGGCATAACAGTGAAAAAGCTATCTGTCTTTATACTCTCACTTATATAAACACTAAAGAACTAGCATTTAAAAGAGAAGAAATTGTGTTACAGTCAGACTGTAACCGGCTAGTGTGTTTTAGAAAATATGCAAGAAAAGTGTATACCTGAACATAAGCTCACACAGCTTTATATGCTCATGACAAGCTCAGCAAGATAATAGACCTTTGATAGATCTATCAGCTCTATTGCTCTATAGTGAGCAAAGTGAGCACAGTGATTCTATGATATATAGTAGGATCATTTCCCCTATGAAAATGGGTTGTGTTCAACTCAATACAAGTTATCAACTACTGGTTTACCCTACACTGCACACTGAGATCTTTATATCAACAAGCACAAACCTTTCATTGACAAGTTAAGAGACCGCTCTCAAACATAAGCAAAGACATTTTGGCTCAGAGCGCTAAAACCCCGCTCAGAGCCCGCTCTGAGCACAACAGTTTGACTCAGAGTGCTTGAAGCGCTCTGAGTGCAACCTTTTTGACAGTTCATAGTATATCTTCACTGATGTTGAATCAAATGTTCATTGAACATCTGAATCAACATCTGTGAAGATGTTCAATGAACGTTGAAAAGTGAGTTATGATGTTCACTGAACATTCAAATTGACTTGATGATGAATGAGTTCAGTGAACATGTTGAGTTGCTGTCTGAGTACCATCTGCTTGCTTTCAGAATGAGGTTCACACACATACACATCAACATCACTGAGCAGAATACTTATGTGACAGCAATTAAGTTAAACTAAACTATATTTGTGACACTCTACTATCATCTCAAGCCTTATACATGCTGCTGCTGCTTTATACTGCAACAGATTCATTTAACATATCATTGACATTGATAGGCTTCAAATCATCATCAGTGTCATCACTCACCCCTTTTGTATAAATGTTTTGCACAAAGTTACTTGAATTCAATGCTTGTTGCACAAGGTGCATTCTTCAATTTTGTCAGTCATAGATGATCTTCTTCACTTCAGACCTGACACATTGTAGAGTGTAAGTGAACGTCTGTTTTTTTTGACTGATACAGTTTATCCGCTTTTTGACCTGCTCATGATCACAATTCATTCACTCAGAATCAACAATCATCAATCTCTTCACTTTGTGTAATGTATAGTCTACTTTGATGAGTTTGATTGTGCTGACAATGTATTAAGAAGGTGGTATGTTTGCATTTCATGCAATGACAACTGACTCTTTCTGAAACAATCAAATGATCTTTATTACAGTGAATTTGATCAGTCTGATGTGAATGAGGGTCACTGAAGCTTTGATGACTAGGCGTAGGTACTTTATAGAAGTCAGTGTGATTTGAAGACTATGATTCACTCTTAATGTTGTCTTTAATGAATTAAAGACCTTATGTAGTGACTTACTCAGTATACAATAAGAGCAACTATTGGCCTCATTGTGCAAAAGACTGTCTTCTTGCTCAAATCCCATTTGGCTTGAAGAAGATTGTTGATTGCAGCAATCTTGATGAAGTTGTGGTTTGAGCAGATCTCAGCAACATGAACCTTGTATGATGAATCACAAGGCACAAGGTTGTAGAGATGATTTGACTGATTGCAAATTCAACCTTTTTGATGATCTTCTATTCTCAATAATGTCAGGTTCTTTGTATCTTTGAGTATTTTTAACATTGAGAACATGCTCAGAACTTGCAGTCTTCACACTCTCTGCAATCAGCTGTTTAGATTTAGTGTTGATTCAGTTCTCAGACAGTTGTTATTCTGTCAGGTCTGCAGCTTGTCTTGCAGCTCATTCTTCAAGTTGCTTGAGATGATTGCAATTGATGCATTTACAAGATTAACAAATCTATTCAGTAACAAACAGTCAATGTTCTAATGTGTGTTGAGTGGTACATCAGTCAGAGAATGACTGTAGAAAGTGAACTGAGTTGCACTGCACTTGAGCCACAGTGTTTTTAGCATCTGTGTCAAAGTCTTTATGTATTTTTTTTGACACATATGTTCAGCTCCTTTCTGTCAACAATGTGTTTGTGTGTCTTTCTCATATCATGAAGCATTGACACAGTGCAATCCTTAAGTCTTCTCTGATGCATGTGCTTCTCTAACCATGAGCTGTGAGTAGAGTTGATTCAGTAGAGTGTCTCAATGAAGCTTATTCATACTTGCATTTGCGCAGAGAAAGATTCAAATGGTGTGTCTGTGAGAAACCATTTTCTCACCTCTGAGCCGAAGATTTTGAACATATGAATTGTCGTCGCATTCATGCTCACTTCAGTATGCACCTCATTTGCCACTACTTTACCTCAAGCTATATTTCAATAGATGATCACAAGTGAGGAAACTTTTTGCTTCTTGAGTTGCTTGAGTGGGTAGACAATGTCTCACATAACCTCTGTGATATGACCTCTGTAGAATTGTTTTGTGGTGATGACTATGGTTTGTGACTGTTCAAACTGATGTTGAAGGTTGTCTTCTCTGTCAGATATGTGTTCAAGAAGGCTTTGATTGTCATGAGACAGCTTCTTTGCAAGTTGGTTCATTTTGTGGT
>JAABUP010009888.1_pt1 | contig 11489 bp, 15 predicted proteins | sample 5559201 | NCBI WGS metagenome assembly JAABUP01 (sample SAMN10711887, study PRJNA513373) | rock metagenome | isolation source: Antarctica rocks | place: Antarctica | reverse complement strand
CACGATTACAGCGTGTCCAAATGTCCCTGTGCAGGGGAGACAGGCAAGCATCGCATGGTCAGTAAGTCTGACGCAGCGGCTAAATCCCCCAGCAAGCCTGCCAACGCTGTCGATGCACAGACTACAGTTGAGGCTAGTCAATCGTCCGAGCGATCTTGGCTGAGTGGCCTATGGGCTTCAGGTATCTTCTTCATTTCATGCTTTACATTGGTGCATCTTTGTGACAGATGTGTTACTGGGACTGAGCTGTTCAGCCATGCAGATGCAACTATCCAAGACAAACCCAACACAGAAGAGGAATCGTTCACTGCTACAGATACATCTGACAGGTGAAGAATTGCTTTGAGTAAAGCTAGAATTACCTTTGCAATGCCGCTGCTGTGCGCCTCAGTTCAGCTTCTTAGTAGCACTCAAGCCTGAACTGCAAAGTTTATGCTGCAGTGCCGATGAAGCTGTAGAATTGAATTGCCATAATTTTTAGCTGACACAATGCAGATATACATACGCGCAGGGCAAAATAGGTCCCTCCCGAGCAGTCTGTGCTGAGCATCCATGAGGTTTATTGATCTTCCAATTGTTGATCTGTCAGTTGTTTAATGATATGCATGTGCTGATGCAGGCCCAGCAAAGCTATCAAGGACGTCAATAAATCCACACAAGACACTGACATGCTAGAACCTTCCAGCTCAGGTATCATTCTAATAGATTTCATGCCTGTTTAGACACTGTTCAGGTTTAGATTGAGCATGAACACATGGCTGTATCCTGTATATAGTTGCCTGGGTCATACACATGCCTCAGGTGTTCTGCAAAATGAAGCTCTTTGGCCAAACACGTGCATTTGCACTGCCAGCCTATTAAAATGTGCCTGCTAGTAACTATAAGCAAGGCATACAACTCAAGTTATCATAGGTGGTGAGAGTACTTGGGAGAAAGTAAGCAGCTTTGCTGACAGTGGGGAGGAGGGACCATCTCCCAAGGATGACTACGCCGCCTTGACTGCACAGCTGGCCGCCTCTGGCCCGGCTGCTGGCACGCGAGCCAAAACCAAGCGCCCTGCCTCTGCAGTAAGTACCCCAGCTTGTGTGGCCTGAATCCTAAAATCTGATCAGCTATCCTGCTCACTTGAAAGAGTCGGCTGGCACAACCCTGTTGCCTTCTTTGGTTCCCTGCAGCTTGTCTTCACAACACACAATGGTCAGCCTACCTGCCTATCTTTGCAAGGGTGCTACCCAGATGCTGGTGTTGACCATATGCATAGCAGCTGCAATGTTGGTATGAGCGTCTGTGCCATGTGCTTCTGCAGAGCAGAAGGTCTAAACTAGCACCTCAGCAGACTCTTGAAGAGAAAGAGACAGCCAAGACATCCACACCTATATCTGCAGATCCAGCATCGCCAACCCCTGCTGCAGCCCCAACTGGCCCCTCCTTGGAAACACCCTCAAGAGCTTCCTCTCAGACGCTGAGTCACACTACAGCAGCAGCACCCGATGACATGCAAAGGGCGGCATCACATGGCAGCGCATCGCCGTCAAAGCTGGATGCTGTGCATACGCAGAGGCTGAGCAGTGGTGGACAGGCAGATGGCAGTCCAGCAGCAGGCGCTAGCACCAGCCTGGACGCTCAGCAGGCAGCTGAACCAAGTACTTCAGGTATTGCTACCATGTTTGAGTATCAAGTGACCATGCTTTTAGACAGACGTCAGGCACTTGACGCACCTGCCGTGATTGTCACAGCCCTCAAGATCACAATGGGATGTGATTGCCACCTGCATTTGTAGTCACAACGGCCAAAGCAGCAGGAAGAGCTGCACAGGGTTGGAAGGAGCTGCACACTGCTTGGAAATGACTGCAGGCAATCCAGCAATGTCAAGTCCACAGCATGCTGAGACCAGCGCAAGGTCTCCCTCACCACCTGTACGCTCTGTGTCTCCTCTCAAGGAAGATGAGCTGCATCAACGCGGTGAGATATCGTGACACAGCCATTATGCAGGTCATCTTAGACGAGATAATGATTCTACACAATCTGTGTAGCAAGAGATGCAACAAAGTAGTTGCATGTCGGTTCTGTCCTTGTTGTTGGACTGCTAACGCCTCCTTGGGCGCATAGCAAAACATCAGCCATGCATCATTTGCAGGGCGACAGATAATGAGGAAGTCCATTGGGGTGGTGAACTGGTTGAAAGCCTCCACAGACGCTGCTCTCACACTACACCCTGCCTCTGCCCAGGTCAGCACAGCTTTTCACTCACTGCTGTACCATGTTCCATACCCTGCTGCAAGCCGTTCATGGCACATAATCCACAGTGCCAAATGGTGATATATATACAACTTTGCTGTGCTAAGTCAGGCTGGCATCATTGCAAAGTGCGAGATAGGGATCTTGCTGCATGCTGTGTGCTATGCAGTTCCTGACTGCATGTATTGCTGACAGAGCATCCAGGCACTGGAGCAGAGGAATGCATGTTCTGCGGATGATGTGGAAGCAGTGCTGCTGTGGCGGGAGCCCATGCAGACCAGCAAGCTCTTCTTGGGCGTCATGTATATCCTCATCTGCCTGCGCCAGCTGGTCTTAGGTCAGCCCAGCATATGCTTGCCGCTGTATCTGGTGTGTTTGTGTGTTCCAGTTGCTGCCATGTCACCAAAAACAGTCTGTAGCTGCCCAGACAATGCTGGGACCATAGCTTCCTGTGGTATGTGTGGTCATAAGTTTCATCAGGTCCTGCACCACCCACTGTGGGCAGCTGGACATGACCAGTCATGCGGTGCAGTCTGATCTAGCACTTATGTTACAGCAACAGTTGAATCATAGTCATTACAAGTGGGTCATTTGCAGGAGTGGAGCTCCTACAACCATCAACAGCTATTGCCGGCGTGCTGCTGGCCCTGCTGCTGGGCAATACAGTCAGGGTTGCACTCATGCCTGCATCACAAAGGCAGCCTCCAAGGCGAGAGTTAGCCCTGCAAGCCCAGATCACTCAAGCCGTGTCCAGGAGAGGGGCTCAAATGGCATCTGTGCTGGGAGCCATAGCTGTGGTCATGCATCGCCGCCTCTCTGGTCAGCTTCAGAGCCCTCGTTGCATGACCATGCATGCATTGTTGTATGACTCACCTTTTGACGATGTTTCCTGACATCATTTGCTGTGCTCTCAGTGCTGAGTCAGTAATGTGTGAGCTGGCCCTTCTATTTCCTCTCACCCAGAAGCTTGCGCAGCTGCAAGCAGTGGTAATGCTGTTTTTGCCGCACCACCTCACTGAGCACTAAGACTGCATCACGCACAACATTGTGAGCATGGTGCGGAGGATGGCTGCCTGGCTGTCTGCAGGTCATGATCGGACAGGCACCACAGTGTGGCTGGCTCTGACCCTGTGGACCGCCATGGCCCTGGGAGAAGCAGCCCTGCTCTCACAGTCCAGCATGTCTTTGGCTGTTTGGTGCGCCATCTTTGGCCTGCCCAGCCTGTACCTGCAGTGCCGCCATGTTTTGGATGTGCTGGTAGAAGAGGCCCTGCAGCTTGTAGCAGCTTTCCTCAGAGCAGGTGGCCTACTGTCCATCTTTTGCACCTTTTGTCTGCAGTGTCATAGCTCAATTCAACAAGCATATAGTGATGGCGTTTTTCCTGTCATGCTCAGGTGGCTTTGAGCTGTGGCGCTGCCCTTCATTGCCAGTGTTCATCACAAGCTGTTGCAACAAGATATGTTGCACGCATGATGCCTGATACTCTCTCTGTATGTGCAGGACAGCGGGGCACTGTGATGTTTGCTGCTGCCACGGGACTGGTGGTCCTCACGGCGGTCCCTCTGAGTTTGTTTGCTCGCATGTCACTTGCTGCCATGACAGTAGGCAATGTGGTGTTTTGGAAGGCTTGTATGCCATCGTCAAGAGCAGTCAGAAGACATGTTTGATGCCTCCTGTCATTTGTGTATCACCATAACCACCTTGTGCAACATACTCGGGGCTGCTATGTTCAGTGCTGATGTTCACAACACAGGCTTGTGCTGTCCCTTCCAGTGCCAGACTAGTACAGTTGTAGTAATTATGCTGTACGCGTCATGCATTGTCAATGTTGGTCTAACTTTAACAAGTGCTGTCACATGAAAGCCTTGGTACGGTGAGACCTTTGAGCAAGGTATTAAACACCAGGCCTGAATGCAGTCCCAAGTTTAGATGCATGACTAACAAAAAATCCCAAGTGCATGTGAGCTTCAGCAATGACTAACAACATGGTGGAGGTCAAGGCAATGATGCCTGGCTTCGAAGCGGCAGCGCTCATGGACGAGACCGATCCTACTTTCCAAGCAGCAGCAGATTTTGTGGAATCGCACGCTTCTAAAGTTGCCGACGGACGTAAGCTTGACTTGTATGGCTTGTACAAACAAGCCACCTCAGGACCTTGCTCTACAGCGAAACCGTCGTTTTTTGACCTCAGAGGCCGAGCAAAATGGTATGCTGCACCTTGCTGATAAACAACTTCTATACGGTGATGAGAGCTTTGTACATTTTCTGGCGTATTCAGGTCTGCATGGAATAGCGTGGGAAAGCTCAGCGAGGCAGAAGCCAGGGAGCAGTATGTCAGATTGGTACATCAGGTCTTCCCTTCTTGGCAGCCAGATGACGCAAGCCAACAGCCGCGCGGGACTCCCGCTGGGCCCGTTTTTAGCTCTCTTGCACATTCCAAAGGGGATATAGTTGTTCCAGACTCTATTGTGAGTGCAACTGAAATACTGAGTGGCTCAGACAGGCAAGAGTGTTCTTGATTAGAAAGCTGCAGAGGTGTTATGCAGGCGAGTGACAGTTTGCATATCAGGGCTAGTGAAGGCGATGTTGCAGGTGTCCAAAAATTGCTGAAATCAGGAATTGCTGTTGACCAGCGAGACGACCAGGGCTGTACAGCGTTGCATTGGGCTGCAGACAGAGGTGCAGAACAAGTACGATACGTCGGTCGTGAAGTGCAGAAGTTAGTGTCATTGGTACCAGTGGCAGATTTTATGTGCCTTCTGTGATTTTATTGCTGATCAAGGAGCTGTGCATCTTGGTGTACAGGTGATCACTGTACTTTTGTCCCATGGAGCTAATATCAATGCAACAGATGAAGATGGACAAACACCTCTTCAGTACGCATTGTTGTGTGATCATCAAAGTCCTTGTGCTGTCAAAGGAAACCTATGTGCATTGTGGTGCAAGTGTTCAAGTGTCTGTGGTGCAAGATTTGACTGCCTGAAACTTGTTGTTTCAAGAGAACTGTCAGTACTGTACATGTCCTGTTGTGCAGGCCTATAACACACTAGCAAGGGCTGGTGGACCATCATCACAGTCTGCATATGCATGATCAGTCGGGCGACTGCCAGAAAAACCTGACAGGTTGTGTCGCAGATGCGTGGTGATTGCCAAGTGACACCAGACATACTTTCTTGACTCAAGCTGTTGTTGAGCTTCTACCGTTTGCAATCTGGATTAGAAGTACATGGGTGCAGAATTGTATGTCAAGCTGTTGTCGGGCTTCAGTACTTGCTCCTGGGCTGTATTTAAGTGACATCAGGATAGCTTTTGTTAACACCTCAGTCTGGCTTGTGACAATCGACAGCTGTTCAGTGTACTGACTCACGTCGACAGCCTGCAAGCTCTTGCAAAAGCTTATGAAGTTTGAATGTCTGGCAGCTGCCACATTTTTACAACAGCTTAAACCAACACACCTGCACCTTGTTGATGTCATATGAGACCAGTGTATGATGACAGGGCATCGCAACACAGCAGGAACTTACAGCAATTAATTTATAATATTACATATGGTTGATGTTACTGGGCAGCTATATTGATTAAAATATAATGGTTGAAAACAATTGCCAGCCAGCCTGGTGAAAGATATGCTACTATAGACTTAGGAATGCCACACTGGGCGTGCCCTCATTTGCATAAGGCGTCTGCAAGCTTTTCAAAACTTTTGAACTCTGCATCTGGCTGTGCAAAAAATCCAGGATATGGAGTACCATCACGATTTATGTAAGCTGCTTTCAATCCAGCCTGCATTAAACCCAATGATTAAACGCACCATGCATGGTTCATGCCAACTGATGCTTGCAACATGTCAGTGATGGTCATGCCCAAGCAGTGCACCACAGTGCCCTACAACCAATACTTGCTTGATGCACCAAAGGACTTAGGTGTCTGTGGTACACATGCACATGCTGTTGACTTATGCATCGATTGTAGCGCCTTCCATTGTGCCATGCAAAATTCGCTGCAAATTACTGAGCAATACCTCTTTTGCTCCCGCACAATCCCAGGGATGTATTGCAACAAGCATCACCTGCAGAAGTTGTCAAGGCTGAAAGCCCACAAACGATGACTTGCGATCTGTTTGTCAACGATGCTACTCGTGCCAAGGTCACGCTGCCATGGTACTAGTAGACACAAGCAGAAATGTCCATAAGTCCAAGAAACCTATCGCTGCCAAAACATCTCTGGGACAAAACCCCACATGCCATTCAATAAAGCCAACCATGCTGCTAGCATCCCTTATTGCTTTGATTCCAGACAGTACCTCTTGCACATCACAACGTTGCCTAGATGACTTTGTGAAGCCATGCTTTCAACCTATGATGTGCAGTACTGCAGGACTGCACTGCCAGATGCCAGTCTGTCTGTTCAAGCTAGAGAGAGAGATTGTTTACTCACGCAAAGATGGCGAGCCTCACCTGCTCAGGACTTAGATTCAGCTGCTTGACTGCAAAATGGTATGCAGCAGCGCTAGGCTTCCAAGCTTTGGGCTGTGTGATATCCATCATCTTATCAACATACTGCTCCACATGTGCTTTTTCCAGAAGGCCTTTTGTGATGGATATGCTTCCATTGGTCATGGTGGAGATCTAAGAGCAACGTCGATGTCACAGTATGGGCATCAATGGGTTGATGATCAAGGATCTATATGCCATGCAAAACAAGACAGTTGTTGTCATGGTGAGCACAGGTTCATGCATCAACGTCGATTGGCCAATCTCAGCATGCAAAGCATCGTTGAGGGTCGAGGGTTGAGTTCCATCTCGTAGCTCAGACTATTGGCTCACCTTGATCCCTTTGGCGTGCATTTGCTTGAATGCAGGTGCCACATCAGCCATGCATGTTGCATCATCAAATCCTGACATGACTGTTTGCACAGCCTGGTCATGGTCCCCAGAGACGCCAGCTTTTCTCAGCATCTGATGAAGATGATAAACCCCTATGTCTTTGAAAGGCGCAAATGAGCCAGAAGCACCAGTTGCCAGCCCATCTCGCAACACACTTGTGAACCATAGCTGCAGACCGAGTACATGATTATTACATAGGCATGCGCTGAGCATGCATGTTGAACACCAACTTTGGGCTACAATTTCGAGAAGCTTCTGTATTCGCCACATGCACACAGGACCAAGAATGACAAGACACACCACTAAGGCTCACCTGCAGGTCTGACTCATGCAAGCCTACTTGTTGCATGCGCTCTCCAAGTGGCTGCAAGGAGAACATAGTGCCATTGACATCACACACAATGCCTTTCACGTTGGAACAGGATGTCATTGGGTACGCTCGCAGAGTGACAGGCGAATTTCCGTTGCTTACTTGCGAACTCAGGTGTTGTCAAGGCTCTGTTGCTACGAGCTACGAGCTCAATTCAGGCGTAACGCCAGCCTGAACGCATACCATTCACGCCTGAATTTACTTCATCAGTCACCCAGAACATCGCTGTGAAAAGCATGCACACCCAGTTCGCACGTTTGTTTTATGTAGTAGTTTTGTGTGTACTCGACTTCAACAACTAGCATATACTTTAGGAGCGTGCTTCTGCGTTAATGCAAGATCTCATGACTGGTGAGCCTGTCCACTACCAGCACTTGGTTTTCACGGTGACTCAACTATTGCTGTCATGCATCATGATGACTTTGACATGCAACAAAACATTCGGAAATGTCCTATTCCTGACAAATAGTGAAAGGTCCTGGCTATATCTCCATGATCCAGGCACTTTCCCAGGCTCTGCGCAATATGTTGGCTGAGAATACCTAAAAAACCTGATCAAGAGCTTCTTCAGCACCTCAATCTGTGCTTCAGCCATGCAGTCCACAAGCCGCTTTGACCTTTTGAAAAATCAAGATACATGCATTCTTGTGACATAATTGTGACCTTGTCAAATCCTCAACATGACCTATCACTAAGTTCTTGATAGATTGGATCTCAATTACACTTTCCCAATTGCAAGGATATTGATGCCGGAGTCAGTACAGCGCTCCAGGCGCAAAAGGGGCTGTGACTGCTGACTACACATCAGTAGGCCATTGCCGAAGGATGCCTACAGGGCGCAACAGAGACTTGAGCACTGATACTGCAGGAATCCTTTCAGCTGCCACTCTTAGCACCATAGAAGTAAGTCATAGCACAATACCAAAAAAGACCACAAGAAATTGCACTCACCCTAGGCAATCTCGTAAAAAAATTCAATGGCTTGTGATGGAAAAGTAACCTGACCCCCACCATAAGCTCATGATGTCCAGATGCCAGGGCAGCCATCTCGCCAGCTGTATGCACCTGTTGCACAAACAAGCTGTTATACAGCAGTGCAGAAAGCTTGGCCACTTTTGCTACAATCCCAATGCACAGCCATTTCTAGTGTGCCTTAAATTGCCTCAAACTTTGCTTGGCATGTCAGCTTGCATCAAATGGATGGTATATTACCCAAAGTGAGCAAATCAGCATGACACCCAGCAGGCATATCAGCAATGCTCGTGATCTTTAGGTGGGGTAAAATGAACACTACTGCAGCTAAAGCGTTCTGTGATAAATCATGCACAGGATATTGCAGACTAGTCCTGCCAACAGCATCACACCTGTTATGATGTACGCTGCCAGTCTATGTGAGGTAACGTTCAGATGTTTGTGATCATACAGTGCTCTGCTGCTGTTCCAGGCTGCCCGACAGATCTTTGTATAGGGCAACGACCTGCGCTTCAGCACGGCTCAACAAGTTGTGATTTTATTGCGGAACTCTGGGAAACGTTGTACCTTGGCGACGTTGTTGTTCAGCTCTCGAATCAAGTAAACATTCCTGGCCAGCCCGTCAGAGGACCGAATCTCGTGATTATTGTTGATCTCGGTTATTAACAGCCTTCACAAGCAACACACGGGCTTGGCTGCAATTCGCAGCACAACACAACAGCATCAAAACGCCCACTCCTACTTGTTCTTTTCCAGGTAATCTTGTACGAGGTTGAACTTTTCTAAACCAGGCCAGCTGCTTGCTGTCGGAGCAACCGCTGCAGTTGTCATCCGGTACGTCAGGCTAACACAAACAGCGGAGTACGATCAGCCAGCCGGAGCAAGTTCAGATGTGCTGCAGTCATTGGTGTCTGGCTGCGCTGGTGTCTGGGCTAGCTCACAGCGCTGCATATGCTCAGGCAATTTTCTTGCGCTCATTTTACTGACGCCGTACTCCACTCTGGCGCACGTGGAACAACACATGCAGGCCACCTCAGCATCGTCCAATGCATTTAGGTAGAAAAAGTTGTGCCAGCATATCGCACGAGTGGCAACTTCAACAGCAAGCTTATTCTCAATATGGAGCGTGTAGCAAGGATCGCCGCTCATCTGCTCCCACAAGAAAGACATGAACAGGTGCTGCATCTGCAAGCATGCTTGATTACGTGCTGCTGCTGTTTGATCTGCTGACTTTTTGGCATCGCACACCGAATCAGACTATGAGCTAGGTCTTGTTGATTCTACGTGCCTCGCAGCAGTCAATCTGCGTCCCAAACTTGCTTTGCTGTTGCAGGCAAACAGTATACAGCAGCAGGCAACTGCTGCACAAGGGCTGCCCAAGGTCGCAGTCCTTGGTAAGTCACATCTATCAGCCGAAAGTGCTTTGCCCTCGATGAGCACTTACTTGCCAAACATGACCATAGACCCGTCTGGGGTGTAGATCAGTTTGATTCTTCACTGCAGGTGCTGCTGGAGGCATCGGCCAGCCTCTGTCCATGCTTCTTAAAATGTGAGCAATGCATGCAAAGGGTTGCCTGCAAGCAGACATGCCTGCATCTTCCTTGTATACCTGTGTGCATAATCTGAGCAGGAATTGCTAGGTTTTGTCAAAATGTTGCTTTTGCAGTTGATTTACAGAATTGCAATCCTGTTTTGTAGGATGCCCAACATTGGAGAGCTGAGCTTGTACGATGTGGTTGGTACACCAGGAGTGGCAGCTGACGTGTCTCACATGGATTCAAAACCCAAGGTAGTCTGAAACAGCATCTAAAGATAAGAAAACACTCTGCAGCCCTACCTAGACGGTCACATACAGATTGTCTGGTGTCAAGCAGCGTTGCTATGTGCAGGTCACCAGTCATCTTGGACCTGAGCAGCTTCCCAATGCCCTATATAACAGTCATCTAGTCATCATTCCTGCTGGTGTGCCTCGCAAGCCTGGAATGACCAGAGATGATTTGTTCAACATCAATGCAGGCAAGTCTGTAAGCTGTCATGCATCTGAACTCTTGCTTGATTTGCATGCATGTGATTCATTGTGCTGATTGCTGATGAGCAACAGCACATCATGGATTGAAAATGCAAATTGGTCCTCACAGGAATTGTGAAGACCCTGTGTGAAGGCATTGCCAAGTATTGTCCAAAGGCATGGGTGGCTATCATCTCCAATCCTGTGAACTCCACAGTGCCAATCGCAGCAGAGGTCTTCAAGAAGTATGTCCCGCTTTGTTCCCTTTAATTCTTGGCAGTTGATGTTGCCAATCATATCATCCTGTGCATCACCCTGCTGTATCAACCTCTCATATGTGATGTGCGTTTCACATACAAGAAGAGCCTTTAGTTGTTATGTTGCTATGCATGCTGCTCTTTGCAGTCCTGCTTTTCTTGCTGAGGCTGCATCGGTGCGACTCTTGTTGCTGTCTGTAGGGCGGGTACTTTCAATGCAGCCAAGCTGTTTGGAGTGACCAAGCTGGATGTAGCCCGAGCAAATGCATTTGTTGGCGAGATTCTGGAGGTTGACCCAGCGCAAGTGAATGTACCAGTCATTGGTGGTCACGCGGGTGTCACCATTCTTCCCCTGTTGTCTCAGGTTAGTTGTTCCCCATGTTAATAGTTAGTATGCCCAATTGTGTTGCTGGCTTGCAGGCACTGTTGTGGTGGCCATTGCTGACAAACTTTCCCTGTGGTCGCTTGTTTGCTGATGGTGCTGCATTGAGCCTCAGGTCATCAACTCATGACCTAAACGCAGCTACATTTCTGGTTGTGCATGCCAAAGCCTCATCAGACTCATTATTTTCTATGTGCAGGCTCAGCCAAAAATTCATCTGCCAGATGCAAAGGCAAAGGCTCTCATGGAGCGTATTCAGAATGCTGGCACAGAGTCTGGCTGCCAGCAGCAAAATCATTAGAAACAGCAAGACGCTGCTTGTATGCAGCTCCAAGCTGCAGCTTTGGCGCAAAGCGTGGGTGAGGAGATCACCCAG
>JAABUP010009886.1_pt1 | contig 11492 bp, 15 predicted proteins | sample 5559201 | NCBI WGS metagenome assembly JAABUP01 (sample SAMN10711887, study PRJNA513373) | rock metagenome | isolation source: Antarctica rocks | place: Antarctica | reverse complement strand
GAGTTGCATGCCATGTTGCAAGCCAGAGTTGCATGCCATGTTGCAAGCCAGAGTTGCATGCCATGTTGCAAGCCAGAGTTGCATGTCATGTTGCAAGCCAGAGTTGCATGCCATTTTGCAAGCCACAGTTGCATGCCATGTTGCAAGCCAGAGTTGCACGCCATGTTGCAAGCCAGAAATGCATGCCATGTTGCAAGCCAGAGATGCATGCCATGTTGCAAGCCACAGTTGCATGCCATGTTGCAAGCCAGAGTTGCATGCCATGTTGCAAGCCAAAGTTGCATGCTATGTTGCAAGCCAGAGCTGCATGCCATATAGCAAGCCACAGTTGCATGTCATGTTGCAAGCCACAGTTGCATGCCATGTTGCAAGCCAGAGTTGCATGTCATGTTGCAAGCCAGAGTTGCATGCCATGTTGCAAGCCAGAGTTGCATGCCATGTTGCAAGCCACAGTTGCATGTCATGTTGCAAGCCAGAGTTGCATGCCATGTTGCAAGACACAGTTGCATGCCATGTTGCCAGCCAGAGATGCATGCCTGGCGCGTGATGTTGCTGCTTGGGGTCATCAGTGTTCCAGGTGGATGCCCCGGGCTTGAAGACGGCGTCCTTGGATGCAGGCTCTGGCGGCTGTAACCTGTAAACCCACACTGCTTGACTCAGAGAATAATTCGTTGGTTGGTTGGTTGGTTGGTTGGTTGGTTGGTTGGTCGGTCGGTTGATGGATGTATTGGCGGATTGGCTGATTGATGGATGGATGGATGGGTGGATAAATGGATTGATTGATTGATTGATTGCTTCCTGATGTGATACCTTTGCCTCTTGCTAATGCCTCTTGGTAATTGCTGAACCCAGATTGAACAATGCACATGCCATCGCTTTCAAAGGCCTGAGGACTGAGCCACCAGCTTTGCTCATGTACCGTTCGCCGTTTGCTACACAAGATGTGATCTTGTCAGGTGCATTGGTCACAATTGGTCCTGAGGGAGTTGGAATGGTTTGTATCCCTTGAGATTGTGACTGCCACTGAGCAGAGAGGCAACGCCAGCTGGAGTGCTCACAGCAGGGGATTGGCGCCCCTCATGCGGAACAAAGAAGGGGGAAAAGAAGGGAAAAAAGAAATTGGCGCCCTTTATGCGGCAAAAAAAGAGAGAAAAAGGCGCCCCTCATACTCAACCTTGTTTTCCAGGCTTGCTGAGGTAGCGACAAACACTAGGCCATACATGCAGCAGGACACATTTCAACAGTATACGAACAGTACTCTTATGCAAATCTGGCTGCTAGTCATGTACAGTCATGTAAGAGTGGCTGCACAGCAGAGATGCAGCCTTGCACACATAGTTCGCACATCATACAGAATGCAAGGAAGATATAAACATCGAAGCACACAGACTGCAACACAGACCACACTGTGATGCTTGCTCAGCATCAGACCCCCCCACTCTAGACTTTGACACAGTTCCTATGGACATAAATCTAATACAGACTGCAAGGAAAACATGTATGTGGTGCTTGCCTAGCATCAGGCCCCCACTCTAGATTTTGACACAATTCCTACGGACATAATTCTGATATAGACTGCAAGGGAAACATGAATGTGGTGCTTGCCTGGTCTCAGACCCCCCACTCTAGGTGTTGACATAGTTCCTACACACACAGTTCTGATGTAGACTGCAAGAAAAATAGAATGTGGTGCTTGCCTGGGGTCAGGTCCCTCAGCCTTGGGCTTCTGGCTGGCCACCGCTTTGGCCTCTGCCAAGATCCTGTGGGCCACAGCTCGTGCGCCCCCACCACCTTCCTCAAAAGCCTACAGACCCAACAAGCCAGGCCTGACTCATTCAACAGAACAGACGACAAAGCATTCCTCAAAAGCCTGCACACCCAACCACCCAGGCCTTTGACTCACACAGTGGACAAGAACTTAAACATCTCCACAATGTTCTCCACAACGCCTTGTTACCGACCCCAGACGTTTCTGAATTCAAATTTCCTGTGTGGGGATGACGTTTCTGAAATCAAAATAGACGTTTTGGGATTGGAAAGAGCTAAAACAGACGACAAGCTCTTCCAAATTGCAAAGACGCAGGACACAGGGAGACTGCAAAGCACTGTGAGTGTGAGGCAAAACACTTGGAGTATGCATCATGATAGAGTATGTCCATGTGCCAGGTGAGCATCTAGTGAAGGAGCCTTGCAGGCTGCAGACAGATTTCTGTTTGGAGATTGCAATGTTGCACAGTCTTGCACGAAGTGGTGTTGGTTTGCTTGGCGTCTAGACCAAAGGCTTGTTTACGTCTACTCAGCAGCAGGTCATGGGTATGCATTGTATCACTCTTACAGCAAATGCTCATTATCATACATTGCATTGCCCTTGCAGTAGAAGGTTGTTATCGTGCATTATATCACCCTTGCAGCAGAAGGTAATGATCACGCATAGAACTCGCAACACATCAGCCTTGCGGGACAGCACAATGTAACTTGATCTTATTGCGTTCCTTGACACATTTACGCATCTTTTGAATGCAGACATTTCATTCAGACTACAAACACTCATGTTTGTCTTCATGCATGATGAGACTCAGGCGACTCACGGTGGCTGAGTCTGCAGAGTTGAGCTTGGCCATGACACGTTTGGTGTCCTCACTCACGTGCTTCAAGCTGTTGACAGGATCTGCCTGCTGTGCCGCCTGCTCCTCAGCAGATACCAACTGCCTGTCATTCTTCACATGGTCAAACTTGGACAGGTTGCGCCCCTGCATCCAACGTCAATTGCCTGTCATTTTGCATATGATCAAAGTTGAACAGCTTATGCCCCTGCAGCAGACATCAACTGTCTGTCGTTGTTCACATGGACAAATTTGGACAAGTTGCGTCCCTGCAGCAGACATCAAATGCCTGTCATTGTTCACATGATCAAACTTGCAGCCACTGCAGCCAAGATCGACTGCCTGTCAATTTTGACACGGTCAAATTTGGACAGCTCATGCCCCTGCAGCAGACATCAACTGCCTGTCATTGTTCACATGATCAAACTTGCAGCCAGTGCAGCCAAGATCAACTGCCTGTCATTCTTCACATGGTCATATTTTAGACAAGTTGCAACTCTGCAGCAGACATCAACTGCCTGTGATTGTCCACATGATCAAACTCAGAGCCAATGCAGCAGACATCAACGGCCTGTCATTTTGCACATGACCAAACTTGGACAGCTTGCGTCTCTGCAGAAAGCGCACAGCCGTTGGTTGGCAAGTGCGCAGTGGCCTTTCTTGAAGCTTGTTGCAGCAGTGCAGCACATTATAGCGGGCGAGCTTAGTGCAGCGCTATACTGAACTGCAGCAACGTTAGCTGACACAGCAGGGGGAAAAAACAAGCTTTGCAGACAAAGCTGCAGCTGCAGGACAGCCAAGCGATTGTTGTTCTGGTTCACCTTGAGGAGTTGTGAGTCTGAAGGCCTGGCAATGGTAATGCCCACTTTGACGTTTCCAGATAGCAAAAACACATTATACACACGCAAAATGATGGTACACACGTGCGTACTGGTGCACAAGCTGTGATGTAAGCTCTCATGCTGATCTAGATGCAGTGTGTTTTTGCTATCTGGAAATGTCAAGTGACAAATTCAAACCTGACCGCCTCTGGCAGGATGTCAATGATATACGGTAACATCAACCGTAACACCACTGAAACAGTAACAGTAACATTAACAGAATTCAAGTCCCTCTGCAACTATTGGAGGGGAGTCAACAGGATTGACAGGGTGCAAGCAGCTCAAACTACCAGTCACACTTACCTCCAAATTCATCGGATCCTGGATGTGGATGATGTCCTTGCGCGTGAAGGTCTGATCTGTAAGGAGATCCTTCATGAATCTGGGCTTGATGTTCAGCTCTTCCACAGCTTCCCAGGCATACACATTGCCAGACGTGCGTATCGCCACGATGTGTGTGCTCTCTGTGAACACCTGCACAATGCAATGGTGCTGGAGCCATGTCACCAAGCATGTCAACCAGCTGGGCCTGACTGCACAAGAATGCCTCCGAGTATGAACACCAGCAGTCAGATGAAGTGTGGGAAACGGCTTTTGTCCAATCCCAAATCATCTATGTTTCTACAGAAGCGTCTGTTCTACAGTGGAAATGTGAACCCAGAAATGCTTGGGGACAGTAAAAACATGTGTCTATATTGGGGACATGACTTGGGGAACGTCAAAGGTGGATTGTTCTGTTCAGCCATGGTGACATCAACTGCACCACCAATCTGCATTTAGAGCATCAGAGCAGTTCGCCTGATTGTTGCAACCCTACAAGCCATGAACTGTATACTCGCACAAACATGAAACAGCTGACATAGGCAGGCCATTGCTTGTGAGACAAGTTTGGTGCAGCAAGCAAACAAGAGCTTCTGCAAGACTGACAAGGTGTGCAGCCTTGGGGCGCACCTTGTGCAGGATAGGATCATGATACTCATTGTCAGCGTTTTTGTGGAAATGCAGCTGGACGATGTCCTTCAGCTGCAGAGGCTCCCCAGAAACAGGATGCTTCTTGAATTTCTGAACGTATGGTACAATGTTTGTGATGTCGTACACAGTGCCATCAGCAGTGCATGCCTGCGGAATGCAGCCAACGTCAAATAGCCATGATACTGAAGTCATAAGCAGCAGGGCAGAATTCAGCAGACAGAATGCTCAGTACAGCCTTGAATCATGCAATTTGCACGATGCCATAAAAGCATGATGGCAGTCGAGTTTCCAGAGATGTGCAGACATGCAGGAAACGCAAAGGGCAACATTTGTGAGTTATGTGCTGAGGGCCATCATGACGACATGCAGCAATCTGCACTGGCACAGGTGCGCCTGCTTGCTTCACATGAGGCAAGTAGGCAAGAGTGCTAGAAATAGGCACTGAAGCTGCGCAACATGTAGCTGCAGCCATTGAAGATACTTACAGGGTCCTCAAATGGGGTGAATGTGATTGCACAGCAGTGAAAAGGTAACCTCTTGAATGGCAGGTGGCTCTTGTCTTTGAAGCCACCTCCTTCTGTTCTCCACTCTGTAGCTGTCAAGTATCTACAGTACAAACATGATTTTGCATATGCTTTGGCTGAACGTGCAGGTTTGGTCTCTGAAGCTACTCATAGGTTAGCTGCAACTTGCTCTGTGGACTGCACTTTGTTCCCAGTGCATATTGGTGCAAACGAGCTTCACGTTGCAGTGCAGGGAAGCACATCACGACAGGCTACACTCGCAACCCATATCGGCACTACTACTGTCTTTCTGGGTGCTTCAGACGCGCCTGCAGCGTGCATATGCACACGCAGACTGAAAGAAGCTTTACCCACGGTCCTTCTGCTTCTGTTTGCCCATGTATTACGATTGCACTCGCTTCCGACAAAACTATTGTGCTGTCCCGTCACGTTCAATCAAAGATGATTGGTTCAACAAGGGCTCGGACGATCTCGCCAAACATGTCACGCTGTGCACTTTTCGCTCGCGATGTCCCGCTCAAGCAAGTCGTTGTGCGTGTGCCGATGGGTTTTATGAAGCAGCCAAGCACGGATGCGATAGCGCCACATACACAGTAGCGCTCTGCGGAGGACTCTGCAAGTGGAGCAATTGAAGGAGACGAAAGAGCGCAGCACGCAAACCTTCCGTAGACACGCCGTGAAAACTAGCCTAGCGTGAGCGTGATGCGTCACACAACAACGAACTTTGTCGAAACGACAAGGGACCCAACTGCCACGCCGAAATCCTGCCAATATGCGGTGCTCCAGCTTGTGACTTGCTCTGAGTCGTGACCGTCGTGGTCTCACGTGCAAGTTTTTGCTACGGATTGACCACAGGCGATCTGTCGTTTGACCTGTTGAACACGCTTCCACAGCTCGCGCTCGCCGCAACGGCGCTCGAAGCAGCTTTGAGCAACAATTACAAGCACTTTACGACCAGATTCAGTTTCTCCCTTGGCCTGGCAGGCGCAGGGGGTGTATGCAGTGACTTGATCACCTGAAATATGGAGTCGTATACACGGCTCGCAGACGGAGGACGATCGCCAGACAACGAACCCGCGTTTACACCTCCTTTCAGCTCAGAGTATGATCAGCGACAAACGCCCGTGAGCAGGCTTCGTGCCTGGTGGGCTGAGCATGTGCGTGGCTCACCTGCAAAACAGTATCCTGTGAGCGGATACCTTACTCTTATACCATTGTCAGGCAAGCCTTTCCTTGCTGGCTGAGTTGCTTGTAAGCATTGTGTGCAAGCTGCCTTTCTCGATTACAACTGACAAGGCAGTCACTTCCAACAGTGTTTTGTGATGTTGCAGATGAGCGCTTGAAGCCCAGACGGACAAAGCTGCTAGTGGGAGGCCTGGTCAGCTCACTTTCAAGCCCTCTCACGTCTGTGTACTTCCCAAGCAATGTTGACACTGCTCATAAGCTCTGACATGGCTGTATATATGCACAAAGCTTCACAACATCCTAATACTGTTACCCACTACTTCTTGCAGCTGCTGTTCAGCTGTCCTTGGCATACAGCTTCAATCAAGTTTTGCCTTGCAGATGCTATTTGCTGTTTTGGCAGCTGTTGGTGTGTTTCTGCTTGTGCCGAGGGGCATCAGCGTAGGGGAAGTAGAACTGCAGTCTGATCACATGTCGTGGAACACCACCAAGGGGACTTACCAGCTGAAGCTGTTGGCCAAGATACCTATCTACAACCCAAACTACATGAAGGTGATGCTTTTTGCATGCACAGGTGGCACGAGAGCAGGTTTCTTGCTCCATTACATGCACCAAGGAAGCCTGTAAAGGCTGATTTTGTGGTCTCAGACATGCACACTGCAAGCCTGAAAAAACCTGCTTCTGACTGTTTGGCTGACTGCATGATGCAGCATGGATGTAAGTGCGTTCTCGCCAGCCTCTCAGACTGCACGTCATGTTCTGTATGTGTCGCTGCTGAGTGTTAACTGACTGTGTTCTATTGATTGCATCTCAATCATGCTATCTGCAGATGTCGTTCTGACTACAGCGACTCTGCATTGTCCTTTTGGCAGAGAGTCTGCCTGCTGCTGTCTGTAAAAGCTATCAGGAAACAGCTTCTGAGTTTGCTTGGGCTCTGCAGCAAGGCTGTATCTGTCCTGTGCAGGCTCATCAGCATACTCTCCTACATCCTGGCTCATTCAGAAATCATATTGCCTGTGCAGTGTGTCACTTCACCCTCGGGTTGCTGCTGTGCGCTCACGCGCTTGTTGCTCTCCTGTGCGCAGGCACGCATCAAGGGCAGTCTGAAGGTGTTCTTCTACGACACCGAGGCTGGCATGACGCAAGTGGAGCAGGTGTTTGCCAGACCTAGGGCCTTGGCAAAGAGCCCCTACATGCTAGAGGTGAGACATTGTACGTGGAGTATTGGGCTGTCAAAGTCTCATTTCAATGCATGTTGTTGTGCCATCAGGGTCAAATTTATGAGTGGAAATTCTGCTTTTACCACTAAAGATAATTATGGCTTTCAATGTGCTGAGCATAGCTTTTGATTTCGACTCAAAAGCTCAATGTGCTTGCTTATGTTGCAATATGAGTTCAGTGGCAACATCAAGTGATGGTTGCATCTGCCTATCTGGACATGCTGTAAAGATTGCGTATTTGCTGCGCAAGCTGCATGCAATGAAATATGCTCAACACTGGCTTCAATCAATCAGACTCTTAGGATATGCTCTGGCAGATGTGGCTCATTGCTGGCATGCCAACAGGCTCAACACATGGCTGTAGAACTACACTGATGTCTCTCATGGAACACCTGATGTCTGTCACTGCACTGCTGTCTTCCACTGCATGGCTGATTCTCTTACCTTACATTGCTGATACTGTTGCACTGCACTGCTGTTGTTCATTCTGCAGCTGGTGGTGGATGCAAGCAATGTGCCCAGCAAGTACATCCTCACGATCCTGAGTGAGTGCGCCACCTTCCCACGCCGACTCATCTTCTTCGTGAAGGGCAGCTTTGGGGTGAGCCTTACACCTCCCTGTTATCCATCCCCTCCTTTGCCTCCTGCTTTTCCTTAGTGTACTGTCTCTTCTGCTTGTGCAATGTTGTGATTCTGCTGAGCTATGTCTCGGGTATGCAACAGAGCCATTATGGTGTGCTGTGGTGCGCTGCCCTTTTGTTGCAAAGTGTGCCTTTGTGACTCAGCATCTGTGGCTGTCATCATGTCATTGTATGATGGTCCCAGAAGTGCCACCATGATATGTACTGCCAACTCTGCTGCCGCAATGGCTGCACAGCAGCGAGCTGCAAGTGTATCAGCCCTCACAGTTTGCATCCAGCAAGCTTCTGATGTTGCTGAGTGTTTAAGCTCCTTGCTCCAGGCTGCTGCCTTAGGAGGCTCCCTTCATGATCGCTGAAAAGCGTAAGCTTTTCTTTTTCTTTTTTTAAAGCTCCTCGTGCTGGTGCAGGCACACTTTCTGGGCCAGACACAAACCTTGTCGCCAATAGATACGTACTTCATGATAGACTGTATCAATGGGGGCTCAGTCCCCCCTTCAGCCCCCAGCCCCCCGGACCTTGCCCATCAGGAGCATTAGCTTGATACATCCATCTGGCCTCAAAAGGCAGAAACAGCAGCTGGCTTGCCTTTCCTTGTGGTCATTCCTTTCCACTTCCTGTTGGCCATCATAAACTGAATGCTGTCAGTGCAATGTCAGGCCAGGCGACGAATGCTTGCTTGATACCAGCCACTAGATATGTGGACTTGACATCAGCATGGACTCTGGGGTATGGGAGAATCAGGAACATGTGCCTTGCAAGATCAGTAGGAGTCAGCTGCCCTCAGGATGCTTGTTGGGGTGAAGGATCTACTCATAGGTGGGTCCTTCACCATGTGCTCTGTGTACACGTGTGGTCTGACTTCTGGGTCATCAAATACGCAAACTTTTTGCTTGGTCTGCATGCGCTGCAAGGCCGCTGCAACTGGGTGTTGTACTGCACTGTATTTACTTGTTGGTATTGTTCTGTGCCTTTACTGTTATATGGCCATCCATAGGTGCAAGGTGGCATTCTATCATATATGCATGATCTTTTCTTGCAATTTTGGTCTAGACTGTCTGTTGGTGTTTGTTTTTGGCTTGTGTTTGATTTGTATACAAGCTGGTAGATTTGACATAGAACATTACATTAAACATCATTCTTCCATATGGAGCACTCGGGGTCCGCAAACCAAATGCTCATGCGAACATCATTGTAGCACTTTCTCCTGTTCACAGGCATACAACTTTATATTCCCGTGACATGATTTGACCAAACTGCCTGCAGACATGACCGCCACAGCTATCACCGTCAATGACTGCAGAGCCCGACCCATTCATGTTGCCTGCTGACCCCGTTCTACTGCACATTTGCGCTTGAGTCTCGCGTTTGCCGGTGCCTGCCTGGTTGCCTGTGGTGAAGCTTTTCGTGCATCTGCTCGATCGCTTGGCACTGGCACCTGGTCGCAGCGTACTTTCGGTCTTTCGCGCTTCGTCGTCATGTGTGGCATCTTTGGTTACTACAACTTTGGGGTCGGCCGGAGCAGGAAGGCCGTGCTGCAACTGTTGTTCACTGGCCTGCGGCGACTGGAGTACCGAGGGTGAGTCACGTTGCTAGCAGCACAATAGGCCTCGAACTGGATCTGCCAGTCTGTCAGTCCACAGGGCGATCTTGTCCGGACAGTTGAGCCAATGACTTGCTGCAGGTATGACAGCGCCGGTGTGTGCGTCGACAAGGCTTCGCGAACAGCAGCAACAGCTGTTGCTCCGATCCAAAGCTCCAGATACGACTCAGTCAACTTGGACGACAGCCGGGGCTTGGCCGTTAAGAAGCGTCATGCTTTGCAGCATCGCATTCTGCAGAAGCCAGAGACCAGCAATGCGCTGATCATCAAGTCTGCTGGCAACATTGACGCCCTGGAGACACAAGCCAAACTGCAGCTGAAGGACGAGGGGGTTGACGAGAACATTGTCCTGGACAATCACGCTGGGATTGCGCATACTCGCTGGGCCACTCACGGTCCTCCCGAGGCCAGAAACTCTCACCCTCATACCAGTGACCCGCTGAACGAATTCACTGTGGTCCACAACGGCATCATCACCAACTACAAGACCATCAAGGAGCTGCTGGTAATTACTTACAAGCACACACTTTACTATCTTTGGCATTCCATTTGTCATTCTAGCATCAGCACTTGCCAGCTGATTTCTCAGACCAGAAGATTGTGAACACCTCCCTGTGATCAGAATCTGGATGCATTCATGTTCAAATGTGCAAGCTTGTACATGGTGTGCTAGTTGTCATGCGTTGCACACTTTTGGCAAACTGGCTGTGATGACTTCCAGCAAGCATGTGCTGATTCATAGGCATTGCTTTGACGTGCAGGAGAAGAGTGGTGCAGTCTTTGAGTCAGACACAGACACGGAAGTGGTTCCAAAGCTCCTCAAGTATGTTTACAGCAAGATCGACAAACTCAGCCACCATCAACCAACCCTTCCTGAATTAGTCATGGAGGTCATGTCACAGCTGGAGGGAGCCTTTGCCTTACTCATCAAGTCCAGTCACTACCCTGGGGAGCTGGTGGCTGCCAAGAGGGGGTCACCCCTGATTATGGGAATCAGGCAGGGCTCCATCACAACCCTAGATGGGGTTGTGAACCCTGATGTGGAGGCTTCTGCCATTGGCAAAACCATGGAGCTGTTTTTGGCTAGCGATGCCAGCGCTGTTGTGGAGCACACCAACACGTACTTTCAAACAACACTTGTATATTGTTATGCCAATAAAATACAATAATACCCAGCTGTACAGTTCATTTGTGCTCATAGCACTGCAGCATATATTGGCTTGCATAACACTGCATTGCTGCGCATGTCATGCAAGTATGGTATCTCAAGTGCTTGACTGCTGCACAGAAGAGGCATTTACTTTGCGCATAATACGACTTTGCCAAGATGAACATATCAACTCACATGTAACAATTTCAGTTCTCGACTGCGTCACGGCGATTGCAACTGCTCAATGACTCGTGACTCACAGCTCATGACTAATGCAGGGTGCTGATCCTGGAGGATCATGACTGTGTCCATGTCGCAAACGGATCCTTTGAGGTGTTCAATGCCCACCAGACCAGCCCTTCCAAGTCAGTGCAGAGGGTCCACCAGATTCTGAACCTAGAGGTGAACCACATCATGAAGGGAGGGTATGACCATTTCATGCAGAAGGAAATTCATGAGCAACCAGAGACTCTGGCCAGAACCATGCAAGGCCGCATTGCTTTCAACCAATCTGCTCAGGTACAGCAAAATGCCGAGAACAACTACAGCACCATTTAGTTTTTTGTTTTCTGTTGTCCTATGTGCTGATACAGCACCAATCTGCTCAGGTATGCACCTAATCTTTGTGCTCCAATCCTAGTAGCACTTCCAACTCAACGGAAAATCACAGCAGCTTTATCCCCCCTCAATCACTCATGTCATCTAGTCATATACAT
>JAABUP010009883.1_pt1 | contig 11501 bp, 10 predicted proteins | sample 5559201 | NCBI WGS metagenome assembly JAABUP01 (sample SAMN10711887, study PRJNA513373) | rock metagenome | isolation source: Antarctica rocks | place: Antarctica | reverse complement strand
CGCCACCCTCACGAGCGACGACGCATGACTCGGGGCCGCCGCGGGTCGCTAGCCCTTCGACGTAGAGCTCTTCCATCTCCTCCTCCATACCGGTTTACCCCGGCGCTCCGAAACCTGAGCCAGAACCGATTATCTGGCGTAGTTCTTTCGCTTGGGGTTCCAGCGGCCGTGGCAACACCTGAACTTCAGGAGTTGCCGTGGCAGTACCGAAAGATCTGCCCCAGCTTGGTTCTGGCACACCGGTTGACGGCCGAACGGGAAATTTACCGTCGGCTGAGGGCCCAGGGAGCAACCATCGTGCAGTCTTCGACCTGACATAATCAAGGATCGTGGCGTCGGTCCTTGGTGTGGTCGCGCCGGTTTATTTGCTGAGCCCGGCGACCAGGTTGATGGTGGTGGCGATGATGATCGCGCCGAACAGGTAGGACAGCAGCATGTGCCGCAGCGCGGTAGCTCTGATCAGTTTTGTTTTCAGGTCGGTGTCCGACACCTGGAATGTCATGCCGATGGTGAACGCCAGGTAGGCGAAGTCGGAGTATTGGGGCGGGTCGTTCTGGTTGAAGTCGATCCCGCCGTCGCTGCCGGAGTAGTACAGCCGGGCGTAGCGGGTGGTGAACACGGTGTGCACCGCCGCCCACGCCAACGCGACCGCCAAAATGCTCAGCCCGGCTTGCACCAACTTATTACCGGAGCCGCCGGATAGTAGTAACCCGACGGCGAGCAGGCTGGCCACCGCCGCGCCGAGCATGACGACGTCGGTCAGCGCCCGACCGGGATTTTCCCCGCCGGCGTGCGCCGCGGTTCGGCCGGCATCCATCGGCCAGATCGAGAACCACATCCACCCGGTGAACACCGCGGCGGCGCTGATCCAGCCCAGCAACAACCCATACCGCCACGTTCCGGGAACCGACACCCCAGCGCCGACCACCACCCCGACGATCAGCGACGTCAGCAACCTGGTCCGCGCCGACACACCATGCCGTTCCGTGGTTCCGCGTGGCAGGTCCTGCGTCGTCATGAGCGGCCCGCCGCACTGTCGATAGCGGCCCGCTCCGCTGCGCCGCACCACCGGTCCTGGCAGGGGGCAGCCGCCCTCGCAGCCTCAGGTTCCGCGGCTGCCCGGCGGATCACCACGACCACCGCGCCCGTCTCCAGCTCACCCTGCGGTCCGACGCCGGGCTGGGTGTACATCCGGCAGGCCAAACCTTTGGAACGTTGAGCTGAGGAGAACGGGTCGGCCCCAGCCAGCAGGACCGCCGGAGATCCGGCGAAGCCCAGTTGTTTGGCCTGCTCCGCTGCGCCGACCACAACGGTCCGGACCGCTGTGGCGCCGGCTCCCGGGTCGGCGAAAGCGCTGTCGAGCATTACCCAGGCTCGCTGTTCGTTGGGGCAGTTCGGAACCACGAGCAATTTCACATCCATCGCCTTATCGTCCTCGCAGAGCTGCGCCGTCAAGATGCGGCACGCCGCAGGTCAGCCGGCGGCACCGCCGATCAGCCGGCCGACGGCGAAGGTCTCCGCCACGGCGACCGCGAAGAACAGATGTCCCGCCTCGTGCCAGGCGATCAAAGCCAGTAGGCCGAGGAAGAAAAAGTGATGCCAATTGCAGTCCACATGCGGTGGGCCTATCGAGGCGGCTCGCGACCATGATGGCTGCGACGGGCCTTTCCTGCGGCATCCAATTCGGTGGTGTCCAAAAATGGAAAGCGGGGCTCTGGTCGTGGACAGCCGCAATCGTTCTCAGGCGCCGGTTCTCAGGCGCCGACTATGGTGAACTTCTCCCACGGTCCGGCAGCGGTCCGGTTGGCGATCAGTGGCTGGGCGGCCGCTTGCTCGGCGGTGACGTAGCGACCGTTGGCCGCCGCGCGCAGGGCGGTAGTTCCGTCTGACTGCGGCGCCGTGGTGAAGGTTTCCCACAGTCCGACCGCGTCACGGTTGGCGATGAGCGACGCACCGCCGGCTCGATCGGCACACACGAAGCGGTTGTTGGCGTGTGCGCGGAGGGCGACCTGGCTGGTGCCGACGGCGATGACGTCGAACTTCTCCCACCGTCCGATCATAGTTCGGTTGGCGATCAGTGGCTGGGCGCCCGCCTGCTCGGCGGTGACGTAGCGACCGTTGATGCCGGAGCGCAAGCTGATCACCCGCGCCGCTGGTGGCGGTGGCGGCGGGGCTAGGCCGCGGATCTTCGCCACCAGGGCCGGGAGTTGGGGATCTCCGGGTGGCACGTTGATCTCGAAATGCATCTCATCGGGGGTGCCGGAGAAGTCGCCACCCCAGTAGATGACGTCGCCGCAGTCGGCCAAGATTTTTCGGATTCCGCTGGTTTGGGCGGCGGTGAACGTTCCGGAGGCGCCGTTGGGGTGCAGGACGGCGTTGAAGTCCACGGCAGTGCCGGAGGCATGGCAGGACCACCAGTTCGGGCTGTTGACATCGACCCGGTAGTCGTAGCCCCACACCTGCCAGCCTTGCAGTGGCTCGACCTCCGAGTTGAACCGGGCCGCGAGGTACATCAGCGCCCAGGCGACATCGCCGGCTTCGACCGGGATGGCGATGGAGGTTCCAGTCACGTAGTAGGTCTGGACCCCGATCGACGACGCCGGGGTGCCCACCGGCCATCCGTTGTACGACGTTGGGGCGGCGACGCCTGTAGTCATAGGCATCATCTGGCTGCGCACATGTGGATCACCGGGCGCGGCGCCGTCCTGTCCAGGACCAGCGGTATCGGGAGTGGAAGCCGTAGCCGCGGTCGCACCGATGATGAGGCCACCGGCTGACAGGGCGCCTAGCTGGATCAGCCGGCGCCGGGACGGACTACTGGATCCGTTCAGGTGTTCAACGCCGAATTCCCGCATAGCTGCCGCCGTCCATTTCAAAGTTTGGTCGAGCCGTCAATAAAGAAATGAGCGCGCCGGATCGAATGATGTGACTTCAGCTTTTCTGCAAGCTCACGCGAATCCGCCAGCCCCTGCTGAAATACCAGGCCCGACTGGTTAACCAACACCATACCGGCGGCCTGTGGCGTCAAACGGGATCTGAATGTTTTTCTACATAGTTCATTCGTCCGTGAGAAAGATGCGTCCGGATATGACAGCGGGTGAGCTGCCCGGCTCGGCATCCGGCGTCCCGCCGGTCGCAACACTGCGATTGATCACGATTTGACAACAGCTCCAGCTTCTTGGCTCGGTGGGAGGTCGCGGCCAGCAGTTGCGTGGCCGCTGCGACAACGACATCACCGTGGCCACGCAGGTTGGACGGCAGGCAGGAAAACGCGCCCGACCTGGACATCGAGTTCGGCCGTGGTCCCGGCTTGCGACCGCTTGGCGGGAAATGAAGGATCTTCGCGCGATTGGCTGTAGAGCGAGTGTTACACCGCGGCTGCGTTCGCTCAGCAGCCGTCGCTTCTGGCTGCGGGGACGGTGTCGGCGGGTAGCCGGTGCGCGGCCCGCTGATAGGTCCGGTTGGTTTCCGAGCCGAACGGCGAGGAGAACGAGTTCCATTGGTAGCAGCCGCCTTGATGCCGACCGCCGATCAGGCCGACGACGACGTTCGGCCGTCCTGGGTGCTCGACCAGGAACGGGCTGCCGCTGGTGCCGGCCGGGTAACCGTTGCAGTTGAAGGTCGGGTAGCCGCCGGTTCGGGTGAGCTTGGCGGTGCAGGTGATGGGCAGGTCGTCGATACCGGAGGGGTAGGCGATGTCGGTGACGTTCGTGCCGGCACGTGGGGCCACGCCGAGCACGGCGCCGCCGGTCACGTCTTGGATGTTGACCCGCCGCTTGTTCATGACCTGCGACGCGCCTTGCAGGAAGGCGTAGTCGTTGTGTGGGTCCTGCGAGGTCTTCCAGGTTCGCGAGACCCACGTCTTGAGTACCGTCCAAACGCCGTACGCAGTCTTGCCGTGCGCGTAACCGGGCGCAAATACGATGCCCGCGCCGGTGCCGGAGATGCAGTGCGCCGCAGTCAGTACCAGGTCATGACCGGGGCTCTGGATGACGCTGGTCGAGCAGGTGTGCGGGTTGTGGAGTCCGTGTTTGAAGATGGCTCCGACGCTGGGGACACCGTTGAAGTGCACTGCGGTGGGCGTGCCCGCAGGAGCCGGCGGATCGGCTGCGGCCGATCCGGCTCCCACACTGAGCGTTAGGGTCAGGGCCACGGCAACGACGACAACGGGCCCGAGAAGTCGCCGAATCATGCGTCGATCCTGCACCGAAATTGGGTGGGCGCACCTGATTTCCGGCCCGGCATCTGCAAGTTGGCCGCGTCGGGTGAATCCGATGAACGCCGGGTCAACCGTCATCGTTGTTCACGTCGACCGGTTCTGGCGGTGTGGTAGAGAGGCGGGCTATCTGAAGATGAACACGGTGTGGATGAGCGTCCATGATGCAACGGCCGACAGCAGGGGCGAACCCGGCTGGTAGGTACCCGTTGTTGCCCGGGCGTGGCCGGCGGCGATGAGGCCGGCCACGACGGCGCTCAGGCCCAGCACACCCAATGCGGCGGTGCGCCGGTCACCCGCGATGACCACCCCCAGTGGTGCCTCCCGGATACCTTCGAGTTGCAGGTCGAGCAGGTGCTGCCCGGAATCGCCGTCGAACGCGGCGGCCTGGACAAGACGCTCCCGATCGGCGAGGACGGCCGCCCGCTTGCGGGTGTCGGCCGCCCGGACGACGATGAAACGCCACGGTTGCCAGTGCCCGACGGGCGGCGCGGCGTGCCTGGCGGAAAGCACCCTGCGTAATACGCAGTCGGGTACGGGGCGGGTCAGGCGTGGAACGCTCGCAGGATCCGACGGGTTGGGCGTTTCCCGGGCACACCAGGACTACGGTGTACGACGTCATCCGCGCTCGACAGGATGTGCGCCGCTTCCGAGCACCGTTTCCGTTTCCGGCCGTGGCGGGCGGTCGAGCGCGGCGAGCCGATCAGCACAGCGCCGCCGAGGCTCGGACTCCTCCTGGTGATGGCGCGTCCGGATGGAAATACCGACGGTGGTGCATGGCAGCCCGTGGCATCGCCGTTCAGCAAGTGCGGTGTCCGGTGCAGACCGTCGGACTGAATACGAGATTACCCACGCCGCCGACTGCGGACGAGCTCGGTGTCCAGCACTGTCCCTTCCGGATCGCCGGGCCGCAATACGGCCGATCGTCGTAGTGTGACCTAACGTAGTCTATAAACTACGGACGGTGGCAGTAGGATGTCGACAGAGGGCGCGCGGCCGCCCTGCGTGCGACCAATGCCCATGCGGTGAACCCGGCGGTCTTGCCCAGCCACCACCCCGCCACAGCGAGCGCCTTCGGCTGCCCAGGGGCAGCTGATCCACGCATCCGGGGTACCAGCAGACGCGCGACAGCCACAAATCCACGGTTCGACCGCTGGTATCGCCATTGCATCCATTGCGCTGGGCTGATAGAGTGATACTGAGATCACAATGTAAAGCATTCGGGGTATCCCGGTGTATCGCCTGCGATTTCACACTGAACGACACGAGCGAACCCCGCATCAGTCGGGGACGCAAAGCCACGGGACCACATCGGGTGGGCCGGGTGATCACATCGAGGAGAAACCGTCGTATGAACATCAAGCTGATCACCGTCGCCGCAGCTCTGGCAGCTGCGGCAGTCGCCGTCGCCACCCCCGGGATGGCCAACGCCGCCCCCGCCCACCCACACTCCGCGCCGGCGCACAAAGTGGTCCACGCCAAGCCCGTGGCCCACGCCAAGCCGGTGGCCCACGGCCGGCCGGCGGACCCGCTGGCCGGTGTCCGCAGGGGCGCAGGTCACGCTATGGACGCCGATACCGCCAAAGTGCAGCGGATCGCCGCCGCCGCCGCCGCCACCAGCACGGTGGTCAACAGCGCCGACAAGGCATCGCTGGCCGCCGCGGAATCGGCTGATCTGGCCGCGTTGACCGCAGACAGGGCAGCGATCGCTGCGGCCACGACCAGGCAGGGAATTGTCGCCGCCCGGCAGGCCGGAACACGTACCGCCTCCGGCGCCCAGTTGCAGGTTGACCTGGTGGTCGCCGCTGACCGCACCCAGATCGCCGCCGCCTCCCTGAGCGCCGAAGCCGCGGCTGTGACTGCCGCCGCCGCCGCGCTGCCGACCGGCACCGACCTGAGCGCTGTGAGCACCCACCTTGACGATCTGGCCACCCAGATCTCCACCGCCGTCACCGACGCCACCACCGCAGCGACCGCGGCGCTGGCCGTTCCCGCCGCACCATCGCTGACCCAACTGCGAGTCGTGCAAAAGGCGGCCCGCCAGGACCTCGCAGCAGCCCATGAGGCGATCGACGCAGCAGCACAGGACATCGCCGCGGCGCAGGACGCGCTCACCGTTCTACAAACCCCACCCACGTCCACCCCGGCGCCGACGACCACGCCGTAGTCCGGAGCGGCCTGCGAACCCGCCGGACCGTCAGCGCACATTTTCCGAGTCGAAGGAAACCCAGCATGGCTGCAGCCAAGACCAGACCCAACAACCGATGGCGCGCGGTGCGGGCGTGGGCCACAGCCGGGTTGGTACTGACGCTGCCGTTTGCACTCGCCGGTCCGGCATCGGCGGGTGTGGCCGTCGCTGGCGCCGCGTCAGCCATCGGCGCCACCCCCATCGCCGCTGCGGTAAGAATGGCCGCGCCGAGCCCGCCGCGAGGCGCGGGCCATGCAGGTCCGGCGAGTCTGAAAGGACATCGGCACGCGCGGGTCTGCGGTGCTCCGTCGAAACGTCGGGCCGCGTGTGACGCCGTCGTCGATCTGGATGTCAGCGGCCCACTGACGACGTCCACAACGGCTCCCAGTGGATACGGACCGGCAGACCTGCAGGCTGCCTACTCGCTGCCCTCCGCCGCGTCGGGTCGCGGAGTCACCGTCGCCGTCGTCGACGCCTACGACGCGCCCACCGCAGGGGCCGACCTGGCCGCCTACCGGAGCCAATACGGCCTGCCGCCCTGCGGTGCCGGCTGTTTCGCCAAGGTCAACCAGACCGGCGGCACCGCTGCGCCGCCGGTGAACGCCGGCTGGGCGCAGGAGACCTCGCTGGATCTGGACATGGTGGCCGCCACCTGCCCGAACTGTCACATCTTGCTGGTGGAGGCGAACTCCTCCTCGGTGGATGACCTGGGCGCCGCGGTGAATACGGCGGTCCGACTCGGCGCGGTCGCCGTGTCCAACAGCTACGGCGCCCCGGAGACCGGTTCGCAGACCACCCTTGACGCGAAGTACTACAACCATCCTGGGGTGGCCATCACCGCCAGCTCAGGGGATTCCGGCTACGGCGTCGAATATCCCGCGGCGTCGCAATACGTCACAGCGGTCGGCGGTACCAGCCTGACGCGGGACACCAGCGCCCGCGGGTGGCACGAGAACGTCTGGGGTTCCAGCACCGCCGGCGCTATCGGCGCGGGGAGCGGCTGCTCCCTGTACGACCCGAAACCCACGTGGCAACACGACTCCGGCTGCGCCCAGGGGCGCACCGTCGCCGACGTGGCCGCGGTCGCGGACCCCAACACCGGTGTCGCGGTATTCGACAGCACGCCCAGCAACAACCAGGCCGGTTGGCTGGTTTTCGGGGGGACCAGCGCGGCCTCCCCGGTGATCGCCGCCACCTACGCCCTCGCCGGCACACCGGCCCAGCAGAGTTACCCGGCGGCCCAGCCCTACCTCGCGTCGCCGGCGGCCTTCAACGACGTGACCAGCGGGAGCAACGGCAGCTGCGCAGTGCGCTACCTGTGCACGGGCGGTCCGGGTTACGACGGACCGACCGGCCTGGGCACCCCCCGCGGGGTCGCCGGCTTCAACCACGCCGCCAGCGCCGCGGGAGACTTCCACCCGGTGGGTCCGCTACGGGTGTTGGACACCCGCAACGGCACCGGCGCGGTCCAAGCCCCCGTCGCCGCCGGAGCGTCCCTGAAGGTGCAGATCGAAGGCGCCCACGCAATACCCGCCTCCGGAATCTCCGCAGTCGTTCTCAACGTCACCGTCACCCAACCCACCGCCGGCGGATACATCACCGCCTACCCCGACGGCGCCACCCGACCCACCGCATCCAACCTCAACTTCAACCCCGCCCAGACAGTGCCCAACCTCGTCGTCGTCCCCGTCGGCGCCGACGGCAAAATCACCCTCTACAACGGCTCCGCCGGCACAGTCCAACTCATCGGCGACATCGCCGGCTACTACCTCGGCCCACCCACCACCGCCGGCGCATTCGGCGCCACCGGCCCGACACGGGTGTTGGACACCCGCAACGGCACCGGCGCGGCCCAAGCCCCCGTCGCCGCCGGAGCATCCCTGAAGGTGCAGATCGAAGGCGTCCACGCAATACCCGCCTCCGGAGTCTCCGCAGTCGTTCTCAACGTCACCGTCACCCAACCCACCGCCGGCGGATACATCACCGCCTACCCCGACGGCGCCACCCGACCCACCGCATCCAACCTGGACTTCAACCGCGCCCAGACGGTGCCCAACCTCGTCGTCGTCCCCGTCGGCGCCGACGGCAAAATCACCCTGTACAACGGCTCCGCCGGCACAGTCCAACTCATCGGCGACATCGCCGGCTACTACCTCACCGGCCCACCCGCCACCGCCGGCGCATTCGGCCCCACCGGCCCGACACGAGTGTTGGACACCCGCAACGGCACCGGCGCGGCCCCGTCCCCTGTCGCCGGCGGAGCATCCCTGAAGGTCCAGATCGAAGGCGCCCACGCAATACCCGCCTCCGGAGTCTCCGCAGTCGTTCTCAACGTCACCGTCACCCAACCCACCGCCGGCGGCTACATCACCGCCTACCCCGACGGCGCCACCCGACCCACCGCCTCCAACCTGAACTTCAACCCCGCCCAGACAGTGCCCAACCTCGTCGTCGTCCCCGTCGGCGCCGACGGCAAAATCACCCTCTACAACGGCTCCGCCGGCACAGTCCAACTCATCGGCGACATCGCCGGCTACTACCTCGGCGCTGCACCGCAATGAACCAGCCGAACTGGAAGCGACCAGTCGGCAGGGGGTTCGCTGCGGCAGCACACGGGCTTACCGGCTGCTCGATGCCAGTGCATCTTGATTCGGTCGACCGGGGCGGCAAACGCTATAACAGCGCAAAACCTTGGTGTTGGATTCTCGCGCTTGATTCAGACGTGATCCCACTGATCTCATCGACCATAACTTCATGACTACGCAGACCGGCGGCCAGGAACGGCTCCAAATGCCGGGTGTCGCCGCCGGTGAGGGTGTGGCTGGCCAGACCCAGAGAGCTGCGGTACGCGGTCTGCTAGCTGGCAGTGACGTGACACCGGAATACACCCGCACGGGCGGTCCCAAGATTCACCGGAAAGGGTCCCCGGTGACGTGACAGCGTCCAGCGGGGGCGACGGCGCTGGGGCGATGCCGTCGGGTCGGCGTTGACGAACCCGCCGACTTCTACCTCTGGCCGCCGAAACACTGAGATCCGCAAATCCGACGTCCCGCTCAGAGGATCGACGATTGATGCACTCCGGCCTCGATCTCAGCCATGCTGCTTGCACCGCTCATCAGGCCATGATGTGCGCCCTCGGTCGGGGAAATCTGCTGTATCCACCGTGTGCTGCTGGGCGTTCGGGCACATCGGAGTGAGATCGGGCCACGAACGGGGTGTCTGCGGAATAGCAGCACCTGTAACGGGCAATGGTGTCGAACAAGCTGGCACGAGCAGTAAAGGTGCCCGGGGTGGAGAGATGAATGTTAGGTCGTCGGCGGTACCGAAATCTGACCGCCCATGGGCTGCATCAGGTGATCACCGGGGTGCACAGCAACGTCGGTGAGGACAGCACAGTCCAGGCGGTGACCGACGCGGTGGTCGCCTTTGCCGGGTTCGGGGTGGCCGTGGTCAGTGTCCTTCGCCCGGGTGGATTGATGGAAACCGTCGCGGTCGCCGGCAGCGAGGACGCCAAGGGTCAACTGCTGGGTCTGCGGAGATCCCGTCAGCACTACGACGAGGAATTCGACTTGGCGCGGCGGTGGGGCACCTTGCTGTTCGTGCCGCACCAGCGGTTACCCGACGCCGATCAGCGGGGCTGGATCCCGCAAACCGCCAGCAACGGCCGACGACGCAGCCGGCGCCGGGTTTGGCACCAGTTGGACGCGCTGTACGCGCCGCTGCGCAGTCCGACGGGCGAGTTCCTCGGGGTGCTGTCGGTGGACCTGCCCGTCAACGGAACCCGCCCCGGCCGGCGGCAGCGGGAACTGCTGGAGATCTTGGCGGTGCAGGCCGGCATCGCCATCGACAACGCCAGGATGGCCGAGCAGCTCCGGGCCGGGGAGAAGTTGTTCCGGTGGGCCTTCGACGGGGCCGGCACCGGAATGGCGCTGATCTCCACGGCCGAAGGTAACTACGGCCGGTATGTGCGGGTGAACCCGGCCTTCGCCCACATCGTGGACCGCAGCGCCGAGGAGATCTTGACGATGACTGCGCAGGAGCTCACCCATCCCGAAGACCGCGATGAAGACGAACAGCACCTGCGCGCCCTGTTCGCAGGTTCGCAGCAGAGCTATCAGCGGGACAAGCGTTACCTCAAGGGTGACGGCAGCCCGGTCTGGGTGTCGGTGACCGTTGCCTTTGCCGGCTCGCCCGACGGCTCCGCCCAGTACGCGATCGGGCAGGTCCAGGACATCACCGAACGCCGCGCCCAGCAGCAGGACCTTTTCCACCGGGCCAGCCACGACCCGCTCACCGACCTGCCCAACCGAATCGAGTTGACCGGCCGGTTGCAGCAGGCCATCGCCGCCGCCGTCCGCACCGGCCGGCCCGGTGCGGTGCTGTTCGTGGACCTCGACGGGTTCAAGGACGTCAACGACCGGCACGGGCACCTGATCGGTGATCAGGCTTTGACCGTCGTCGCCGCCCGGCTGACCGCCGCGGTCCGCCTGGGCGACATGGTGGCCCGGCTGGGCGGCGACGAGTTCCTGATCGTCGCCGACGATTTGACCTCCGCCGGGGCGGCGGAGCTGGCCGACCGGCTGGCCCGTGCGGTCGCCGCGCCCATCAATGTCCCCGGCAGCGACACACTGACTCTGACGGTCAGCATCGGCCACACTCCCATTCCACCCGAACACAGCGACCCTGATGAGTTGATCGCCGCTGCCGACCACGCCATGTACACCGCCAAACATGATCGGCGCCGTGACTGAAAAAGGGCCGCCTCGGTAGGGCAGGTGGCCAGCGATCGGTCCTCTGTTGACTCAGACCACGACCGTGACATTGGCCAGCCCAACAAACCCCGGCGGAGCCGACCTGAAGGCAGCGTGCGGTTCACGAGCGACGCTGACCAGTGTCACGACGGAACGGTAGTCCCATCTACTTGTTAGGCCGATTGGGTAGGACAGCAATCCAATCGGTGCAACGCGCCGGGCTTGGGACGGCAGGAGTTACGCCATCTAGTTCCGTGGATGTACGCCGCATAATTCCGTGGACGACAGGCATGGGCGCCGGGATCGGTCGGTGCGGTTGGGCTCGCCGTGCTCATCGTGGTGGATT
>JAABUP010009882.1_pt1 | contig 11504 bp, 8 predicted proteins | sample 5559201 | NCBI WGS metagenome assembly JAABUP01 (sample SAMN10711887, study PRJNA513373) | rock metagenome | isolation source: Antarctica rocks | place: Antarctica | reverse complement strand
CCGAGCACCCGGCGCACCGCGATGTCATCCTGGCTCTGCTGACTGTCGCGGTGCCGTTGCTGCTGGTCCTGGCCGAACCCGCCCTGGGTATCGCGATCATCGTCGCGTTGTCCGCCCTGGTCGCGTTGTCGATCGGCGGCGCGCCGTCTGGGTGGGTCGTCGGGTTGCTCCTGGTGGGTGTGCTCGGCGGCGCCGGCGCGTTCCAGGTGCATCTGCTCAAGCCCTACCAGGAGCAGCGGTTCACTGCCTTCACCGACCCGAACTCGGTGACCACCCCCATCGGGTACCAGCTGCATCAGTCGATCATCGCGATCGGGTCGGGAGGCGTGACCGGCAACGGTTTTTTGACCGGTAGCCAGACCAACGGCGGGTTCGTACCCGAGCAGCAAACCGACTTCGTGTTCACCGTCGTGGGCGAGGAAGGGGGCTTCGTGGCCTGCGCCGGGCTGCTCGCGGGGTTCGCGGTGGTGTTCTTGCGGGGACTTCGTATCGCCCGCCGGGCCAGCGACCCATTCGCCCAGGTGCTGGCCGCTGGGCTGGTGTCGTGGTTCGCCTTCCAAACCTTCATCAACGTCGGGATGACCGTCGGGCTGATGCCGGTCACCGGTGTTCCGCTGCCCTTCGTCTCCTACGGCGGCTCGGCGATCTTCGCTGAACTGCTGGGTGTCGCGTTGCTGGTCGGCATCGGCCGGGACACCGGCCGCCGGCCGGTGCAGTAACCACCCGAACCAGGGACAACATCGCGGACCGTAGCCGGCGCCACGGCCGGACCCATCCCCGTCGACGATGAGGAGTGTCCGGGCGTGACCAGGACGGCAGCAGGTTGTAGGTGAGCTACCGTGCCGGGCACTGGGTAAGCCCCCCCACGGCTCCGGCCGGTCGGCAGTGAATGCGCCCGTCGGCACCGTCGGCACCGTTGGACCTGCGGGCGTTGACAGCTCCCGTTCCCGGACGTGGTGCTGATGGCCGGGTGCACCTGTTCGGGTTGCCCGAAGCCTGATGGTTCATCCGCTGCACCGCCGTGGCTGCCTGGTCGTAGGCCCCGAGTTGGTGTCGGCATCAGCTAACGCCCCGCCCCTAAACTCTCAGCCGAAGATGCTCTTCGAGATGCGTTGGGGGGACGCCCCGTACAGCTCGCTGTCATAGCCATCGATGCTGGGACGTTGCGGGCGGGACGGCGGTGCGTCCCGGGGTTGGAGTGTCTGTTGGGTGAGCTTGAGGTCAGGCTGGCGAGGAGGCTGCGAGCAGCGCAACGCCGACGATCGCGGTGAAGATGGCGATCATCGCGGCTGGGATCAGCCATGGTCGGCGGGTAGGCGGCGCCATGCCGGCTGGGCGTTGCGGGCGACGGCGGGCGATGACGATCGCCAGCACCACCAGGGCTTCCACGGCCAGTAACGCCCCTGCGATCAGCGCGAGGTGGGCGGCGATGAGCACGACGGTGAACACCGCCAGCGGCAGCACGTAGGCGATCAGGATCGCGGTCAGCTCAAAGGCGCGGCCAGGTTCCTCGGCCGGCCTGGGCGGCACCTTTGGGTGCTGGCCGGGGTCGCTGGGTTTAGTTGCCGCGGGTCGGTCCGGGGCGCTCATCCGCCCAGTGTCTCCCACCACCAACCGGGCTGCCCCCCACCCCCAGCACCGCTACCTGCCGTCTGCCACCGCACACCGGCTGGTCTGTTGCTATCCCAGAACTAGCCACACCGTCGTCAGAACGACCACGGTGAACAGGGCCATGAGCATGACCAGCACCGCTGACAACGCACTCGACGCCGGCGACGCCCTCACAGCTGGGCCAGGTGCGCCACGCAGGTCCTCCGCGCCGGTCGGCATCTCAGATCACCTGACTGTGCCACGGCGGCCCGGGCCGCCGCCCCCCTCCCTGGGAACGGGCCAGTGGCCGTGGGCCAGCGGGCCAGCGGGCCGGCCTGGGGCACCGTGGATGAGTGCTCACCTACTCGTCCGCACCAAAGTTCGTATGGCTACCGCCGTTGGTTGGGCTGGGTTGCGCCTGAAGGTGATGGCGCTGGATAGCAGCTTGCCTGGCGCGCTCTGCACCGGCCCGTCTGTCACCGAAGGTTGTCGGCTGTCCCGGCACCGAGCGGTGTGCCCGGGGCACCGGTACCGCTGGCTTGTGATGCTGGCCGTGGTGGTAGCAGGTTGGTCACCGACCGCAGCAGCAGCCTGCGCAGCGGCTGGTCCGGGCGGCCGGCGGCGACCTGGGGTGGAGGTGTGTTGACATCGGTCAGGGCGCTGACCCTAGCGACGTCCCTGCTGGTGCCGCACCTTGCAGCCACTGGCCCGGCTCTTGACCGCCGGGCTGGCTGTGCCCGCAGCCCCGGCGGTGGGTGAGTAGGGCGGTGTTCAGTGCAGGGCGGTGAGGGCGTGTTGGGCGACTGGGGTTTGCAGCGAGTTGAAGTGCGGGTTGAGCGTCAGGGCGGCGTGCAGGTCGGTTCTGGCTGCTGCGCTGCGACCTAGCGCTTTTTCGATCATGCCGCGGTGGAACAGGAACAGGGCGTTGCGCCAGCCGGTCCCGGCGGCCTTGTCCGCCCAGCCCAACGCCGCCGGGTAGTGCCCGTTGACGTACTCCGCCCAGCTGTAGGCATCGGCCATCTCCAGAAACGGCCGGACCCGCCAGCCGGCGGCGGCGTACCGCAGGGCCGCGGCGGGGTCGCCGTGGTCGGCCTCGAACAGGGTCGGTTCGGTGTCCAGGGTGACGCCGTTAGCGGTGAACAGCTGCTCCTCGGTGCGGAACAAGGCGTACTGCCGGGCCGCGTCCGGGTTGTGCTGGGACTGCTCGAGCTCACCGAGTTCCAGCACGTACTGCGGCTGCGGCACCGCGCTGACCACGGCCCGGTAGTCCACCAGCGCCGGGCCGAGTTGACCCAGAGCCGCTTCGGCCTTGGCTTGCCCGGCCAGCGACGCGAAGTCCCGCGGGTCGACCTGCAGGGCGGCGTGGAAGTGTTGCAACGCCCCCCGGGCGTCTGCGCCGTAGTTCAACGCCAGCTCACCGAGGTAGTCCTGAGCGAACGCGATGTTGGCTGGGTCGGGGCTGTCCTGCAACGCCAAGTCCAACGCCGACCGGGCCCGCGTTACCTGCCCCCGTAGCTCGAACACATACGAGGCCCGGGTGAACGCTGCGACCCCGGGCTGCAGCTGGTTCATCCGCTGCACCGCCGTGGCCGCCTGGTCGTAGGCCCCGAGTTGGGTGTCGGCGTCAGCTAACGCCCCGTACAGCTCGCTGTCATAGCCATCGATGCTGATCCCGCGGAGCGCCGCCGCCCGGGCCCCCCGAAAGTCATGCTCAGCGGCCTTCAACGCCGCCCGCGCCCCCCAGCCGCTGAAGTTCACCGAGGTGTTCAACGCCAACGACCGGGCGACCGCGCCCTCCGCCTTGCCGTAGTAACTCGGGTCGACCGTGGCTTTGGCCTGCTGCACATAGCCCAACCCCAACGCAGCCCACGTCGCGTAGTCCTGCGGCCGAGACACCAACATCTGCTGCGCCAACATGATCGTCTTGGTCAACGCATCCACCGCCGCAGCCGGCGCCCCCGACCCCCCAACCGCCACCGACTGGGACGACGGGGACGACTGGGCCGACTGAGCCGGCTGGGTCGAAGGGGAGCTACCAGCGCCGCTGATGGTGAACAGCCCGCCGGCCACGGCCAGCACCCCGGCACCAGCCACCGCACCCAGCACCCAACGCCTCCACCCGACACCCACCATCAATCGCCCTCACCGTCAATACGCCTTCATCAGCAACACGCTGCCAACACCGAACGGGTCAGCGCCGCCGTCATGTGCGCCCGCAGCGCCAGCACGTGTGCCCGGCAGGTGCAGCCGTCCTGCGTCGTTCGGTGTGCCGGTGGCTGTGGTTCAGGTGGGGCTCATTTCACGCATGGGATGCCGCCGCCGGGCAGGGCGGTCAGTGCGGTGGGGGGTGGTGCGTTGCGGCCGGTGCCGGTGGCTGGGACGGCGCTGGCTGGCGCTCCGGGCGCCGCCGGTGAGGTGGTGCTGGGGGGCAGGACGAAGTCCGCGCCCAGTACCAGCCGGATGGACCCGGCCGGGACGCCGGGGTCGGGGCTGTCCGGCACGCCGAGGGTGGTGCTGAGGGCGGCGGCTGTTGGTTGGCCACCGGGGCCGTAGGTGATGCTGCTGCTGGCTTGGGCGGTGGTGCTGGCGACCCCGGTGAGGTGGAACCCCCGGGCGGTCAGGGTTTGTTGCGTGCGGCGGGCTAGCCCAGCCCGCGAGGTGGCGTTCAGGACCTGTACTGGTCCGCCGGGCGGCGCCAGCGCGGCGGTGGGCGGGGCCGGGGCCGGGGAGGTGCGGTGGGCTGGCGGGGGGTTGAGCAGCTGCCCGGCGGTGCTGCGGATGACGGGCAGGTCCACGATGTTGACGTCTTCACCGCGGGCGGTGCGACCGAACCGCTGGACCGGCAGGGTGTAGAAGGTGAGGTTCCCACCGGAGAGCCGGTTAGCGAGCCCGGCCAGGCTCAGCACACTCAACCCGTCATCGATCGCGAAGTTGGCCTTGGCGACGGTCACGATCCCGGCTAACTTCCTCGGGTTGGCCAACGTCCCGGCCTGGCGCAGCTGGAAGGCCAGCGAAGCGATGAACGCCTGCTGGCGCCGTTCCCGGTCCAGGTCGGTGAAGTTCAGCTCTGGGTGGGTGTCGTCGCGGCGTTGCCGCACGAACGCTAACGCCTGCGCGGCGTTGATCTGTTGCCGGCCTTGGTGGAAGTCCGCCCCGGAGTACCGGTCTTGGGTGTTGCTGTTGACGCACACCGTGACCGGCTGCACGACCTTGGCCAGCTCATAAAAGGCCACCAGGGTCACTTCCACGAAGTGATCGATGTGCACCCCGCCCAGGAACTGCCCGACAGCAGCGATCTGCGCGGTGCGCCCAGCGTCGCGCTGCCGCTGCACCCGCGCCGCCCCACCCGGTGCGCCGGACCGGTTCAGGTGCCGGGCGCCCTGGTCGAAGGCCAACCCGTACGCCTGTTTGATCTTACCCATGCACTGGCCGTCCGGGCAGCCCGGTAACGCGACGTAGTCATCGCGCGGGATCGACAGCGCTGTGGCTTTGCTTCCGTCCCCGGGTACGTGCACCACGATCAGGACGTTGGCGTTCTCCCCACCGCTACTGGCATCCCCGGCGTGCAACGCCGCATAGGTGTCGGCCGGCAACGGCCGGCCGTTCTCATCCAGGCGGCTGTCCAACCCGATCACCAGCACGTTCACGTCACCGTGCGGGGACCGACCGCCCAGCCCAGCCGCGCCCGCGCCCGAGCTAGAGAAGATGTGTGACTTGGTGATCCCAGTCGACAGCCGCACGTACTGCACCGTCGCGAAACCCACCACCAAGGCAACCAGCACCACCAGCCCGACACCGATCCGGCGCCCCACCAACCGACCCCGCCCAGGCCGAGTCACAACCACCTGCGCAATGACGGCCGCGGTGCTGCCGTCGGCGGCACACCAGCAGGACGTTCTTCACCCATCCGTCCCACCACTCCTGGCTGACCGACGCCTACCCGGCCGCCTCGCTTGCGCAAGGGGTCCGACCTGCAGAACGTAATCGACCGGGTAGAACCAAGCCCCCCGAGTGAACCGCGACCAGCACCGCCCTGGGGCGGGATGACCCGTGAGGTGTGGCTCGGCGCGGGTGGGACGGGGTCGGGGTCAGCTGCGGGCTCAGCGGTCTTCAGGGCTGTTCGGGCCTCTCGGCTGGACGAACTGGGACCCGACCACGCGACGTGGTGGGCAGGGGTGAGGGCAACCTTCCCTGTCTGGAACGGGTCCAGTTATGGTGCTTGACTGTGGTCATGACTTCCACGACGTCGCCGTCGACCGACGGCGCACCGGGCATGTTGGGCGCGGACGGCTTTGACGGTGAGCAAGCTGCAGCGGGTGAGCCGCACGGCGCTGGTGCCGGTCGGCTGAACTGGTTGCGCGCCGGGGTGCTTGGCGCCAACGATGGGATCGTGTCGGTTGCCGGCATCGTGGTGGGGGTCGCCGGAGCGACCGCTTCTCGTGGGCCGATCTTCACTGCGGGTATCGCCGGGTTGGCCGCCGGTGCGGTGTCGATGGCGCTGGGGGAGTACGTGTCGGTGAGCAGCCAACGCGACAGCGAGAGCGTCCTGTTGGCGCAGGAACGGCGCGAGCTGGCCGAGACCCCGGAGCAGGAACTCGCCGAGTTGACCGCGCTGTACCGGGCGAAGGGCCTGACCGCGGGCACGGCCAGCGTTGTCGCGCAGGAACTCACCGCCCACGACGCGCTTGGTGCGCACCTGGCGGCCGAGCTGGGCATCGACCCGGCGAACCTGGCGAACCCCACCCAGGCCGCGCTGGCCTCAGCGGTCTCGTTCACCCTGGGCGCTGTCCTACCGCTGGCCTCGATCCTGCTCCCGCCGCAACAGCTACGGGTACCCGTCACGGTCGTAGCCGTCCTGATCGCTCTGGCGCTGGCTGGTGCGGTCAGCGCCCGTATCGGCGCCAGCCGCGCCCGACCCGCCGTCACCCGCGTGGTTCTGGGCGGGGCCGCTGGCCTGGCCCTGACCTACGGGATCGGGCACCTGCTCGGTACCGCCATCGGCTAGCACCCGACGCGACACGAGGTGCACTCGGCGCAGCTTCGGGTGGTCAGGTTTCGCGCATCCCGGCGCCGCGGCGGATCAGGACCAGGGCGGTCGCCAGGCCCAGCACGACGCCGGCGTTGACGCCGAGTTCGAGCAGGGCGTTACGCAGTGCGCTGGGGGCTTTGTCCCCGGCCAGGGACAGTCGGGCACCGACGGTGAGGATCTCCCGGGTGGCACTGACAATCCCGATGATCAGAAAGGGTTGGAGTTGGAAGCCGGTGTGCTCGAAGTGCGCCACGACGGTGCGTAGGACTTCCATCACGATGACCACGAACAGGGCGCCGTTGACCACGGTCGTGACGTTCTCCGGGAACGGCAGCTGGGTGTCGAACAGGGCCCGGCCGGTGCGGTAGAGCACCACGGCTGCGACCCCGAACAGCAGCAGCGTGACCAGGTAGTGCACCGCGTCCTCAGCCAGCCCGACCAGGCGTAGCGGCGCTGGCTGGTGGTGCAGCGCTTCTTGCCGGCCCTGGCCGGGTTGGACCGGGTCGGGTGCGCTGGCCGAGGCGGGGCCGGCGGTGCTGGTCACCGCCGGGCGGTACCCCGGAACCACCTGGCGCACCCCACCCGGGCCGCTCCAGGGTGTCGCCCGGCTGCGGGCAGGGCGCACAGTCAGACCTCGGGTAACCCAATGCTTAGGGCGGCATGTCCGCGAGTATGACTGCAGCAGCGCCGACGGCGCGCCGAGACGAGCCAGGCAGGACCGGGCCGGACACTGACCCAGCGGCGGCGGTGGGGGAGGTCGCCGGCGCGCTCGCTGGGGTGCTGGTCGGGCCGCTGGCGGTCGCCGCCGGGGTGCTGCGTACCGCGCCGCCGCCGGTGTTCTACCTGGGTGCGGGAGCGTTGGCTGCCTCCGGGGTGGTGAAGTGGCCTGTTGTCGCTTTGGTCACCGCCGGGATATGGCTGGCGGCCCGGCGCACCGGGCCGGCGCCGACCGCGGCACTGACGTCGCCAGCGGCAGGGGCCCGTCGTGGGGGAAGGCGCCGACCCCGATCTGGACCGCGACCCCACCGGCCCGAACCTGCGTTGATCCCAGCACCAACCGGGCAGGTGCGCCTGGAACGGCGGGGTTGGTGCTGACGTTGGGCTGGCGTGGCTGCTGATCCGTTGACTCGCTTTCGTGCGGGTCAGGTCCTGCCTGCCCGGCCTGGGTCACGGGCCGTTCGGGCTGGCCGCGCCTTCGGTGTAGTGCTGGCTTTACTGGTACTGCTGGTGTTGGCTGCGCGGGTTGGGCTGCTGGGACCGGCCAGCGTCGGGCTGCCGGTTGCGTTGCTTGCGGTCTTCGCCGGCTGCGCCGTGGCGTTGACCCGGGCGCGCGCCCTTGCGTTTCGCCTGCTGGCTGCGGCCGGGGCGTTGGTGGCTTCCAGTGCGTTCGGGATCAGTCTGGTCAATCACTACTACGACTACTACCTGTCCTGGTCGGCGTTGGGCTCGGACTTGGCAGCCGACAACGGTGCCAGCGCCAAACCGGCGTTGATACCTGTCCTGCACCCGCAGGTCGACGCGCACCGGCCGGCGCCACACCCCGGCCGTAGCGGCCCGGGGCGGGTGGTGACCGTCCCGATCCCCGGGACCGCCAGCGGGATTGTCGGCCGTACGGCGCTGGTGTGGCTGCCCGCGCAGTACGACGACCCGCGCTACGCCGCTGTCCACTTCCCGGTGTTGGAACTGCTGCACGGTGACCCCGGTGAGCCACGCAGCTGGCTGACCCTGGACCTGACCGCCGTGCTTGACCAGCAGGCCGCCCGGGCCGCCACCGACCCGATGGTGATCGTCATGCCCGACGTCAACGGCGGGTTTCACAATCAGCAGTGCCTGAACGCCCCGGGCGCGCCGCAGCTGGACACCTACCTGGCCCGTGACATCCCGGCCGGGTTGACCGCGGGCCTGCGCATCGACCCACCCGGCCCGCATTGGGCCGTTGGCGGGCTGTCCTCCGGCGGGTACTGCGCGGCCCGGTTGGCGCTGCACTACCCACACCAGTTCGGTGCCGCGGCCATCATGGACGGCTACTTCCGCCCCGACCTTGCCCGGTCGCTACGCCAACGGCTCTACGGCAAGGGACCGGTCCAAGCTGGCGATGACCCCACCAGGTTGCTAGCGAGCTTCCCGCCAGGTGAGCCACTGCCGGCCTTCTGGATCATGGCCGGCACCGCGAACGCCACCCACTACCACGACGCCATCACCTTCGCGACCGCCATCGCACGCAGGCAGGACCTGCGGTTCCTCACCGTCATCGGTGGCCGGCACACCCCACCTGCCTGGCGCGCGGCCCTGCCCGATCTGCTGCGCTGGGCCGCCGCCACCGTGCACGGCCAAACCTCCAACGGCCAAGCCGCCATTCCCCTATAACCCCAATGGGCAGCAGCCAGGAGACCCTTGGCAGGGCCGAGCTTGCGCCCCGGGGGCACCGTCCCAGTCAGCGACCTGGTGGAAAGGACCGTTGGAGACCGGCGCGGAACTGCGCCACCGCGGAGCAGCAGGACGCGGCCGGGCAGGCCGCCGGAAAGGCAAAACCGACGGGGCGAGCCGGCCGGAGACGATCGTGGAACGCACCCGCGCCCAGGTCGCCGCCGAAGGCGTCGACTTGGGAGTCGGTGACAGCAGCGGAAGTGAGGGCCCCACAGCCGGTCCGGCGACACCGCGGGGTGATGACGCTCGCGTCCCGAGCATGGCGTCGCCGTCCCGAACATCCAAAGCGCCACCCGTAACAGCGCCGGGGTAGCAAGCAGGGCAGCGCCGCTGACCTACGGTGCCAAGAAGGCGCGGCCGGTGGTCCTGGCGGTGCGGTGGCTGCTACCGCTTGCGCGGGATGGCCAGGACCACGATGAGAGTGATGATGCTGAAGATCAAAGACAGGAAGGGTGATCGGGACAGGCAGTCGGACGTGCAGGGACACGCGGGGTAGGCCGTGTGTCTGGGTTGCTCATCAGATTCTGCTGGTGGGGGTGCGTCGAGTTGCTCGGTGGCCGTCAGGTCGACCGGTCACACGTCGTTGACCGGTGACAACTCGGCAGGGTTGTTGGGCGGGTCAGCCCACCAGCGATGCAAGGGCGATGCCGGCCGGGACGAGCAACGCGGCTCCCAGCGCTACCCCGGCCAGAAACGGCCGTCCGCGCTGGGCACGGGCCAGCACAAGCACGGCAGCCAACGTGATCGTCGGCGCCACCCCGTACAGGGCCAGGGCCAGGCACACCCGAAACCCGGTCTCGTTCAACGTCTGCACGACCAGCGACACCCCCACAGCCATGATCGCCCCGGCAAGGGTCGGGACCAGCAGCAGCGCCGTCAACAAGCCCCAGCACAACCGGCGTCCGGGCCGGCGTGCGGGCCGGCGTCCGGGCCGGCCCCGGGCCCGGCGCAGGCGCACAGCACCAGCCAGCCCCCCGGGTCTAGCCGCACCCGGGCCCACCCGCGTAGGAACCCGGAAGGAACGCGGCGGCTTGACTGCACTCAACGGTGCCTCCAGGGACGCGAGGGACTGCCGAAGTCCACCGGCGCCTCGAGCTATGCCCGCCCGGAGATCATTTAGGCCCTACTCTTCGGCTTAGGTGCGCGTCCACTGCCTTCGTGGTGGTGCGGTGTGGACGAGCCGGATGGCTGGCTGTTACCGGTGCTGGTCATCTGCGATCGGGCCTGCTACTTTTCCGGGCGCTGCCGGTCACCGGCTGCTGCTGGGGCCGTCACGCCGAATCCTGTCCAGGACGCCCAGTGCCAACGATCACGACCGGGCAGGGCCGGGGGAACCATCGTTTGTGGAGAACCGGCCGCTGGCCGGGTCTTCTTGGGGTGAAGTCGACCGTGGGTGTTGTTGCGGTTGGCCGGGTCAGTCTCTGCGCCCGAACCCGACAGCTCACCTCGTAGGCGTGCAGAGGAGCCCGCCTTGCCCACCCACGCCCAAGCCAAGCACGCCCCGAAGCACGCCCGACCCAGCCGCACAGCTAGCCGTCTGATGGTGCTGGCCACCGGCGGTGCGGCCGCCGCGGCCGGCGGTGTGCTGTCCGCCACGCCGGCGCACGCCTCCACCCAGGGCGACCGGGTGGTGTCGGTCGCCAGCCGCTACGTCGGTGATCCTTATCTGTGGGGCGGGACCAGCCCGGCTGGTTTTGACTGCTCCGGCTACGTGCAATACGTCTTCCACCAGGTTGGGGTGCAGCTGCCCCGGACGACCAACGAGCAGTACACCGCGGTGCCGCACGTCAGCGCCGACCAGAAACAGCCCGGGGACATCATGTTCCTGCCCGATAGCAGCGGCAGCATCTACCACGAAGGGATCTACGCCGGCCAGAACTCCTGGTGGGTGTCCTCCCACACCGGCACCGTGGTGTCGTTGCAGACCATCTGGACCAACAACTACCTGATCGGCCGGCCTACCGCTGCGCGGGCGGTGGCTGCGGGCGTGGTCACTGCGCACGCTCAACCGGTGTTGCAGCTGGGCTCCACCGGGCCAGCGGTGGCGCGGCTGCAACGCCGGATCGGCGCGGTGCCGGACGGGGACTTCGGGCCGCTGACCCGCCAAGCCGTCATCACCGCGCAACGCGTCCACGGGCTGGACCCCGACGGTGTTGTGGGACCGCTGACCCGGGCGGCCCTGGGCCTTTAACCAAAAAGGGGCTATCCGGATGACGGCAGTACGTGACTTCCTGGCCCACGATCTTGTGATGACGCTGCCCGGGCGCCACCACACCTGGCCGGCGTAGACCTGTCACTGCCGTGATCCGGATAGCCCTTTTAACCAAAGACCGCGAGGCAGTGAGGATGTCCCGAGTTCCGTGGAACTTCGGTGGCGGCCCGTTGATCGTTAGGCCACGCTGACCCGGTCATCATGGCAGGCGGCTCCGACAGTTTCGGTGACCTCGCGTTCGAGGGC
>JAABUP010009881.1_pt1 | contig 11505 bp, 14 predicted proteins | sample 5559201 | NCBI WGS metagenome assembly JAABUP01 (sample SAMN10711887, study PRJNA513373) | rock metagenome | isolation source: Antarctica rocks | place: Antarctica | reverse complement strand
GCAGAATGAGAGAGCAGATGCTTTATTGAGACAGAAGCAAAATGTGTTAATGAATTTCTCAAATAACAGAGTACAACATTGTACAATGCAGATGATACATTCTGAGATAATAAGCAAGCCTATACAGACTGTCTCAATGACAGTAGCAGACATATCAGTCTCTGTGCTCATACAAGATCAGAACTTGTTCAGTGAGATTACAGATCTTAAACAGATGTGAGTAAATGCTGAAGCAGAAGATGAGTCATACAATGATCTTTGTCAGATGATTTGCAAGAAACAAAGATTATTTTCTACTGTTTTAAAAGTGAGAGTATTCATAATGAAATGCTTCTTAAGCAATGAAAAGAAGCTACTCTTTTGCAGAAGACACTGAGTGTCATTTTCAGAATCTCTTCATACAGAACTGATTTAGTATACACATAACTCAACAATGACTGAACACTCAAAAAGAAATGTAACTGATGCTCTTTTATCATGACAGTTCTTTTGACTCAGAATGCTATAGAGTGTCTGTATGTTCTGCTGAAATTGTGACAAATGTCATATAAACAACAGCTGAAAAGATCACTGACAAGGCTTCTTGAAGCCTTTATCTGTATTGAAGAGAATTTGATGAAAGATATTCATTAACTTTGTAGTAAATTTACTGTCAAGTGAGAGGTGTATGAACCTTCTGATAATTATGAATTGTCTTAACAAGAGAATAATACTGAAACTGTGCAAAAATATGACTGAAGAATGAGTGACTCAGACATTTGTACAACATTTCTATTGAGCTCATAAGCTCTTTATCACAATAGTCTTAGATTGAGGCACTCAGTTTGTGAGCAGCTTATGAAAGAGAGTTTGTCAACTTTTAAAGATTGTATAAAGACTGTTCACAGTGTATCACTCAAAAACTGACAGAGCAACTGAGAAAATGAATCAAAATGTTGAGCTGTACATTTGTATGTTCTTCAATTATAGTCAGAACAACTGAGCAAGCCTGTTTCTCATGACTGAGTTAGTCATAAACAATCATGACTTCATCTCAACAGAGATGAGTCTTTTCTTTTTGTCTCATAAGTATCACATAAAGCTCTTACAACTACTTAAGAAGTTGAAGCCTGTATGATCTGCAAAAAGTTCAGTACAGAAAGCTGATCAAATTGTATGAAAGATGAAAGAAGCTACAGAGTGAGCACAGATGACTATGACTGTTACTTAGCAGATACAGAAGAAAATGACAAATCAGAGAAGACAGCAGCCTTATAACTTTAAGAAAGAAGACAAGATCTGACTAAATTTAAAGAACATATATATAAACTGTTCATGTAAGAAGTTTGATGTGAAGAATGTCAAGTACATCATTGTTAAGAAGATTAGCTTGCATTTCTTCTGTCTGAACACACTGTTGAGTATTCATAATGTGTTTCACTCAGTCATGCTTCAGTCAGCAGTCATGAATGCTCTCTTTTCTCAGTGTATGACAGATCTGCAACTCTTGTCACAAATAGTGAGTGATGAAGAAGAATTTGAGATAGACAAGATTTTAAGAAAGAAGCTCATATGACAGAGAGAAGAATTTAAGAAGAAGTACTTAATAAAATGAGTTGATTATATCTGACCTACATGAGAATCAGCCTCAGCTCTGCAGAACACAGTGACAATGAACTGATGAGAGTTAATGCAACTTGAGGTTGTTAAATCTTAACTGTATGAGTTGACATCATCAGTCTACACCTGATTCAAATCATATGAAGTTCATGATTTAGTGTTGAGTTTATTTGATTTATTTCTATGCTAATTACTAATGATGCCTTCTTTATTTTGTTGAAGCTACTTGTTCTGAGCACCACACAGAGATAAGACATACAGCTCAGATGTCATACACAGCTCATACAACTAGATCTATACTAAAGACAACACAAGAAAAGAAAAAGAAGTTATACATATTTAAAGGTTGAGGTTGATAACAACTGTCTCTGTCAACAACAAAATTGATGCAATCTGTCTTGATCTAGCAATGTGCTCATCCTCATTGATGCTGTTGTTGTTCTCATTGTCTGAGATGACAATGAGCACATTGTTGTTGTGTACAAAGTAGTGAGTAGTGTGATCATGTCACTTGCAGTTGCTGCAACACTCACTGAAATGTTTTGACATATGACAACATTTCAGAAAGAACATCATATCACATTTCTGACAGTCAGTATAACTGACAGAAATCAACACATTTTGACTCTGAATCAAAATTGCATTGATGTATAACAGTCAATGAGTTCTCATCTGAGTCAGTGTGATACAGTTTTGTACAAACAAAACATTGTCACTGAGCAAAGCAAAAATAATCATTGTCTGAGAGAAGTGAGCATACAAAGCAAGCTGCTATTGATTAACTCAGAGAACAGAATTGACATCAGTGTTCACAAGAATGAGAATGACAATATAAGCATTATACAAGATAAGAACCCTACAAGTTGTCAGCTTTAAGATACATACTTATATGACACTTACATGATGATAATTGTCATTGTTGTTGTTGCTGCTGAGCTTGTCATACAAGAGTCAGTGCTGAAATGTGTCAATCAAGAAAGATTTCACATACAAGAGATGAAGATGAAGAAGTTGAAAGAAAAAAAAAAGAGATTTGAGGTGAGGGGATTATAACTCACTTCACTGACAGATAAGCTGAAGTGAATTGTTGAAGAAAACCATGTGTCAGCAAGTGATAAAAAAATTTCATCTGCAAATTTTACTCATACAAAGCAGACAAACATGTGTCAACAGACATTGACAACTGTACAACAACCTTTTCAGACACTTAAAGCACAATCTTGAAAGAAAAAGAAAAAGATGATGTCATGAGTTGAACTCATATTAAGGTCTTATGATTTAGTTGCTTACTAAGACTCTAAGACTAAAACACATTATCTTCTCACTTCTGTATGAAGCTCTTCTTTTTTCTTCATAGTATTCTTCTTGTATTTAAAAATTATCAATTGAGTGTTGATCTCATTGCAAACCCATGACAGTAGTACTCTTTATATGCAATCTTGATGCTGATGCAAAGACTCATCAGTGAAGATGAGCATATCATTCACATAAATTGAACAAAACTCATTTAAAAAGTTCTGCAAGACTCAGTTAATATATTTTTAAAATGTGCTTAAGACATTGACTAGCTGAAAAGAAGTCATCATTTATTTATATAACTTATATCTTGTACAGAATGTCATCTTTCATTTGTTCTCTGCAGCAATTCAAATCTTGTGAAATGCTGCTATGACATTCAACTTAATGTATTATTGAGCTTGTTCAATGTTTCACAGAGTCTTATATATCAATGAAAGAGAGTAATGATTCTTTTGAGTGATTACACAGAACTGAAGTTCATCTTCTGACTTTCATATAAATAAAACAAACACTGCAGCAGATGAGTTACTGACTCATATAAACTGTTTATTCAAAAGTTTTGATAATATCTTGTGCAACACTAGTAGCTCCTCTTTTATCATGTTGTATAGAGAATCTCAGAGTACTTTTGACTTTTTTTCATTCATCTCTTTTAGTTTAATCTGATGATCTGTGTCTTCTTCTCTTAAGAAAGACAACTTTTCAGTCATTGTATGATCAAACACATTTAAAAACTCATGATAATAATCAAGAAGTATAGTTCTTAAGTTCATCTTCTTTTGTGAGATTAAGACTTTTTCAATATTGATCATGCTAGCTGAGAACACCTCAATCTTCTTCTGTTTTTCTTCTTTCTTCTGTATGAGGTTTAAAAAGAACATAGCTGACATCATAATATAATTGAACTTGTCTTCAGCTGAAGCTTTTTCATTCTGTACAACAGTTTCTGTGAATTCAATCATAAGAAAAACTCTGTCTGCATTCAATCTGATCTCATTCTGCTTCATTCATGATAAACTCAGTATAAGATTATAGAATGCTAACTTAAAAACAATATAAAAGAATGTTCTTAACTTCTGATGTTCATTGATATCAATTTATACAACAGTTACTTCATGTACTGATGAATTTGAAGGTTCATCAAACTCTGTAATCATACAAGATCTTATCTTCATGCGCTGTAGATTGTGATTTTTAGCAACGTGAGAAGTAATTATTTCATAAAACAGACACTCTGTGTTATATAAGGTATGTGCATATAATTTCTTATTAATTAATGTTGATATAGTGAAGAGAGCACTGTTCATCTGTTTCTCAAATTTCTTTCAGCTTTTATCACATTTTGTACGCTCTCAGCTGCAACTTTCACTAAAAGCTACTCTTTTTTCAAGTTCTCATCTGTCTTTATTACTTTCTTTGCAATCTCAGCTGCAGTGACATTGATGATTTAAGATCATACAGTCAGTAAAAGTTTGCACTCTTTAATAAAATGTCTGTTTTCTTCACATTGCATGCATGCTCTGTCACTTTCTTCTCTGACACTTATTGTGCTTTGTGTTTTTCTTCAGTCTCTGTTACTGTTACACTGATGTTCTCAGTGACTTCTCAGTTTATGAAGTTAAAGTAAGACTGCTGTGTGATGATAATAGTGATCATACAACATTTTTGAGTAACAGTCTTTTGAATTGACTTTAAGTTGTGACTGACCTGCTGCAGTAAAGAAATATACTCATTATATGACACAGAAATTGATGTTGCAACCAGGGCTCACATAAGCATTACATTTAGACTGTTACTGAGAAATGTCTTCTTAACAGTATCATCTCATTTTAAGCCTTTTGCTTTTAGCAATGTTTGTTTAAAGATGGTCAGATGTTTTATGAATGACTTTTCTTTCTGTTTTAATGCTTTTAAGGTACAAGTTGCTCTCTCTTTTGATTTTAAGTTGTTGTATGCATGCTGAAGTTGATTGATCAGCTCTTCAATGATTGTGTGATTTGAGGCTTCATTTGACTTAATTCAGACTGCAATTTAAGGTGTGACTTGACTTAAAGTTAACTCTTTCAGTCAACTGTGTAAGTATCAGAACTGCACACTGTCTGACATGTTCACATTCAATTTAGCAACAATTTGTTGTAGTCAAGATCTGAATTTCACTTTTTTTTCTTCAAATCTGAGTGAGTCAGAGAGACATCACTTTGAGTGTTAATTCACACTTATTGCTGCAATGAGCTGCTTTAAAGTGAGACTGTTCATACAATTGACTGATTCTTGAGAAGAAGATAATGTTGCAACAGCTGATGTAGTCAGTGTGAGATTGTCTCAATTCATCACAAAGATGTAAAGAAGATCTGTATAAGTCTTTATGTTCTGCATGTTCTCTTTCATATGACTCTTTATGCTGTGTAGTTCTGTCATAAGTATTTGAGCTTAAGAAGAAATCTTGTCAGCAACAGTCTTTATTTCATATGTCATAGAGGTTTTTGCACTCATTCTGCACTGATTTTAACAATTGTACAGCAAGGTCTTTAGTGTAGATCAGGTTTAAATGAAAATAGTATTTTAATGTCATGAGTTTGCAATGAGACTAACACTCAATTGATAATTTCTAAATACAAGAAGAATACTATGAAGAGAAAAGAAAAGCTTCATACAGAAGCAAGAAGATAATGTGCTTTAGTCTTAAAGTCTTAGTAAGCAACTAGATTATAAAACCTTAGTATGAGTTCAACTTATGACAACAAAGAAAGCTGAGCACAGTGTTTCATCTGCAAACAGACAGTTTGTCATGAGTTGAACTCATACTAAGGTCTTATGGTCTAGTTGCTTACTAAGACCCTAAGACTAAAGCACATTATCTTTTCACTTTTGTATGAAGCTCTTCTTTTTTTCTTCATAGTATTCTTCTTGTATTTAGAAATTATCAATTGAGCGTCAGTCTCATTGCAAACCTGTGACATTAAAATACTATTCTCATTGAAACCTGACCTACTTTAAAGACCTTGCTGTATGATTGTTGAAATCAGTGCAGAATGAGCACAAAAACCTCTATGACAGATGAAGTGAAGACTGTTGCTGAGAAGATTCCTTCTTAAGTGCAAATACTTATAACAGAACTATGCAGCATGAAGAATCATACAAAAGAGAACATGCAAAACATGAAGGCTTGTACAGATCTTCTTTACACCTTTGTGATGAATTGAGACAACTTCACGTCAACTACATCAGTAAATACAGTTATTTCAACATCAGCTGTTGCAACATCACCTTCTTCTCAAGAATCAGTCAATTGTATGAACGGTCTCACTCTAAAGCAGCTCATTGCAGCAATGAGTGTGAATTGACACTCAAAACAGTGTCTTTTTAATTCACTCAGATTTGAAGAAAAGAGAGTGAAATTCAGACCTTGACTACAACAAATTGTCATTAAATTGAATGTGAACATGTTAGACAACAATGTCAGTGTGCAGTTCTGATACTTACACAGTTGACTTGAAGGGTTGGCTTTAAGCCAGATCACACCTTAAATTGTGACTTGTATCAAGTCAAACAAAGTTTTAAACTGTACAACCATTGAGAAGCTGATCAATCAGCTTCAGCATGTGTATGATTACTCAGAATTGAAGAAGAAAGCAACTCATATCTTAAAAACTTTAAAACAGATGAGAAAATCATTTGCTAGACATCTGACCACCTTCAAACAAATGCTGTTGAAAGCAAAAGGCTTGAAATGAGATGATGCTGTCAAGAAAACATTTCTTAATAACAGTCTTGACATAACATTTATGCAAGCTTTGATTGTCACCTCAATCTCTGTGTTGTATGATGAGTACATTATCTTGCTACAGTGAGTCAGTCACAACTTAAACTCAATTCAGAAGACTGTTACTCAAGAGTGTTGTATAACAACTATTATCATCATGCAACAGTCTCACACAAACAACATGAACTGAGAACTCACTGAGCACATCATTGTTGCAGTTACAGAAACTGAAGAGAGACACAGAGCACAATGAGTGTCAGAGAAGAAAGTGGTGAAACATCATATGAAACAACTATGCATGCACTGTGAAGACAATGACCACTTCATTAAGGACTGCAAACTTTTGTCTGTTGTACAATCTCACATCATCAATGTTGCTGCTGCTGAGACTGTGAAGAAAGCAACAGAAGAAGAGAAGAACTCAGAAAAAGAGTAGCTTTTAGCAGAAGTTGCAGCTGAGAGCATATAAGATGTGATAAAAGCTGAAAGAAGTTTGAGAATCAGATGAACAGTGCCTTCTTCACTATGTCAACATTAGTTAATAAGAAGTTATATGCACATACCTTGTACAACACAGAGTGTCTGTTCTATGAAATGATCACTTCTCACTTTGCTAAAATTCACAATCTACAGCGCATGAAGATAAGATCTCATATGATTACAGAGTTTAATGAACCTTCAGATTCATCAGTAAATGAAGTAGCTGTTGTACAAATTGATATTAACAGACATCAGAAGTCAAGGGCATTCTTTTATATTGTTTTTAAGTTAGCATCCTACGACCTTATACTAGGTTTATCATGAATGAAGCAGAACAAGATCATATTGAATGCAGGCAGAGTCTCTTTTACAATTGAATTCACAGAAACTATCATATGAAACAGAGAAGCTTCTGCTGAGAATGAGTTCAATCATGTTATGATGTCAGCTATGTTCTTTATGAACCTCATACAGAAGAAAGAAGAGAAACAGAAGAAGATTGAGGTGTTCTCAGTCAGCATGACCAATATTGAAAAAGCCTTAACCTCACAGAAGAACATTGGCAAGTTGAGAGACCGCTCACAATTATAAGCAAAGACATTTTGGCTCAAAGCACTAAGAACCAGCTTGAAGTGCGCTCGAAGCCAAATGACATGGCTCAGAGCGCTTGGAGCCAAACCTTTTTCACTCATTCACAGTATATGTTCACTGATGTTAGTTAAGATGTTCAATGAATGTTAAAAGGTTGGCTTATGATGTTCAATGAACCTTCAAGGGTTCATTGAACATCTTAATTTTCTAACCAGGTACCATTTGCTTGCCCTCTTTCAAGACAAAGTTTGCACACATACACATCATTATGAATGAAATAGCATATGCAACAGCATTTCAGTTAGATTAAACTATATCTGTGACACTTTACTATCATCATACATGCTGCTGCTTCTCTATACCGCAAGACCTTCTTTGATCAGATCTTTGGTATCAATATGATTTAAATCACCATCAACATCATCACTCACCCCTCTTGTATATGTGTCTTGCACAAAGGTTTTCAATTCTAATGCCTGTTGTACAAGGTGTGTTCTTTGATTTTGACGGTCATAGATGATCTTCTTCACTTCTGATCTGACACATTGTAAAGAATAGGTGTATGTTGATGCTTTTTGACCAATGCAGTTTATTCGCTTTTTTGCCTGCTCATGATTGCAGTTCATTCACTCTGAATCAACAATCATCAATCTCTTTGCTTTGTGTAAGGTATAATCAACTCTGATGAGTTTGATTGTGCTGATGATGTATTGAGAAGATGATATGTTCACATTTTGTGAAATGACAGCTGACTCTTTCTGAAACAACCAAATGATCTTCATTGCATTGAATTTGAACAGTCCGGCGTGAATGAGGGTCACTAAAGCTTGAATGACTAGGTGTAGATACTTAACAGAAGTCAGTGTGATTTGAAGACTATGATTTGCTCTTGATGTTGTCTTCAATTGATACAAGACTTTATGTAGTGACTTACTCAGTATAGAACAAGAGTGACTGTCGGCCCCATTGTGCAAAAGACTGCCTTCTTGCCTAAATCCCATTTGACTTGAATGAGATGATTGATCACAGCTATCTTGATGATGTTGCAGTGCAAGCAGATATCACTCACATGAACCTCATATGGCAAATTGCAATGCTGAAGGTTGTAGAGGTGACTCAGCTGATTGCAAATCCAACCTTTCTGATGATCTTCAATCTCAGTCAACCTCAGGTTCTTTGTAGCTTTGAGTATTTCTAACATTGAAAACATGCTCAGAACTCACAGCCTTCTCACTTTATGCAACCAGTTGTTCAGGTTCAGCGTCAGTTCGTCTCTGAGGCAGTTGTTATTCTGTCAGATCTGCAGCTTGTCTTGCAGTTTGTTCTTCATCTTGCTTGAGATGATCACAATCAATGCATTTACAAGATCAACAAATCAATTCAGTAATGAGCAGTCAATGCTCTGATGTGTGTTGAGTGATACATTAATTAATGAATGTTCATAGAAGGTGAACTGACTTGCATTGTGTTTGAGCCACAGTGTATTGAGAACAGTTGTCAAATTCGTTAGATATTTTCTTTTAACAATGACATTCAGCTTCTTCTCATTGACAATGCGTTTGTGCATCTTTCTCATTTCATGAAGCATTGCTGAAGTGCATTGCTTGAGTCTCTTCTGATGTGTGTTCTTCTTTGATCATGAGCTGTGAGTAGGGTTGGTTCAGAAGGGTGTCTCAATGAAGTTTATTCACAGTGCCATTTGCACAGAGAAAGATTCAAATGGTGTGTCTGTGAGAAACCATTTTCTCACGTCTGAGCCGAAGATTTTGAACATATGAACTGTCATCACAGTCATGCTCACTTCAGTGTGCGCCTCATTTGCCGTTACTCTTTCTCAAGCTATGTCTCAATTGATGATCATGGGTGAAGAAGCTTTTTGCTTCTTGAGTGGCTTAGGTGAGTAGACAATGTCTTGCATAATGTCTCTGATATGACCTTGATAGAATTGTTTAATGATGATGACTATGGTTCATGACTGTTTGAACAGATGTTGAGAGGTGCCTTCTGCATCAGGTTGGTGTTCAAGAAGACTTCAGTCTTCACAAGACAGCTTCTTCACAAGTTGGTTCATCTTGTGGTTCTTATAGATGTGATGTATCTTTCATTTAGTGAACTGATGGTTTGAATTCAGATGATGCTTAGCCTCTTGTAATCAATTCAAAATAAGAGCGGCTGAGACTATGATCAGATTAAGGCCACTCTGAGGTTTTAAACAAGCTGTCAAACCATCATCAACACATGAACATTTGATGAGCCACTTCTTGCTGAATGAACATTTAGTGTCTGACAACTGAGGTGTCCCTGAAGTTCCTTGAGCCAGATGTATTAAAGTCTGCTTGTTCTTGCAATCTGCAACGATCTTGACATGAGCTTGTTTTAGTATTCAGTTTAGGCAAATAACTTTCAGCATTTCAATAGTCTATCATCAGATTCAGTATCATGCCAAAAAGATTAGTGAGTCTGATGTGCAGTGTACCTTTTTCAGTTTCATGTCATCCGCATTATAGCCTTCTTCTTGAAACAACTTCATCTCAAACATCACAAAGACTTCAAAGACCTGATATAAGTACAAGGGAGTTAGAAGGCCTGAAATGCAGATTCTTTTGTTAAAACTGATGTTGTCTGAGTTGTGAAAGAATAGTCTTGCACAATTCTCCCATCGCTCTGTCTCATGAAGATGTTTGATTACTGTCAGCTTCAAACTTGTCAGAAGTCTGAAAGGTCATATTAGCCAATACTCAGCTTCATCACATTGAACTAGACATACTCTTCAGCCATAGATGTTTGAGGTGTCTCTATGTCTTTGATGTCTTGAAGTTTCTCTACAGTGTCTTCATGAAAGATCAGCTTCAGTTCAGAGCTAGTCTGAGTTGGTTTTGATTGCACAGGTGTTGCCGTTGATTGTAACTTTGAGTAACAGATGCTGTGTGCCTCATCTGAAGTTGTTGAGTTTGTCACTGTTTGTAACTCTACTGAGTTGGTATCAAGGTCTTTCTCTGAAGCTTTGTTGATTGAAGTAAACTTTGCGTGGTCTGCTGTTTGTGACTCTGCCTTGTTGACAGCAAGGTCTTCTTTCAAAGCATTGTCAATTATAGTTATCTTTGCGAGGTCTGTCATTTGTGACTCTGCTGTGTTGATATCAAGGTCTTTCTTCAAAGCATTGTCAATTATAGTTATCTTTGCAAGGTCTGCCGTTCATGACTCTGCCTTGTCAGCAGCAAGGTCTTCTTTCAGAGCTTTGTCAACTATAGTTATCTTTGTGTGGTCGCTCAGGGTTCTTGTTGATAATGCATTGTCAGATCTATCAGATTGTCTCTCATCTTGTTTCATTCTCAACAATGTGTCGCTCATGAAAGGTTCAGTGATGTCTCTGTTCAAACTCATAGATATGTCTCTCAGAGGTTGTTCTGAAGCTTGCTCATCTGATGTATCATGATGAATACCTCTCACATGTGAACCTGTTGTCTTTAAGTCTTGTTCATTGATCTTGTGACATTTGTTGAGCTGGTTAAATGAATGTTCTTGTTCTTTGAGAATGATGATGTTCTCAGTATTCTCAGTCTGACTTGATTTCACGGTACATTTGAGCAATAATGACAGTCACGATGCTAGTAGAGAGTTATTCAGATGAACACTTGAGTTCAACAAACAGTTCAGCTTACAGTCTTTCACTTCAGAGACAACTTCAAACTCTGTGTATGACAGTCTTCTCATTCTGACATCAAGAATGGCTGTACAGAACTTTCTATCCTCAGTTATATTTGTTGTAATGC
>JAABUP010009879.1_pt1 | contig 11506 bp, 9 predicted proteins | sample 5559201 | NCBI WGS metagenome assembly JAABUP01 (sample SAMN10711887, study PRJNA513373) | rock metagenome | isolation source: Antarctica rocks | place: Antarctica | reverse complement strand
ATGGATACATGCTAATTTGATGCAAGAATCAAACACCTTCAAAAGAAATCGTCAAAGTGTCATTCGTCCTCCAACCGTACCAGGACCTTCTCCCCAGCGTCGCGAGCGCAGATGGGTATGGAATCTCCGAGATGATGCTTCAATAACAAGGGCAGGGACGCTGACTGTTTCGCTAGCAACTCACGCCTAAACGCTAACCGCATGCTTCGAGGAAGGAAGATCTTGGCATACGTCGCAGAACGTATCGAGCCTCAGCCGGAGCACCAAGATACGAATGCCCTCAAGCCTGAGGAGTACCTCGAACTTTATTGTCAGAATCAGGTCAGTAGTGCATCCCGTGCGGTCTACTGAGATGTAAGACATTGTTGATTTATACCGTTCGATAGCTGGTACCACCCACCATGACCCTTGCGACTCTACGGGCTCATGTCTGGAAAACCGGCGGAGATGTAATGCTATACTACAGATCGAACGGTCGAAAGCAAATATTAGGCGCCAAACCTACTTATCAAGCTGCTGAGGATACAGCACCGCAGCCTCTTGCGGAAGCTGCGTCTTCGGCCTTGAGATAAGAAGAGCTTCTTGGTCTAAGTGAACTACAAATGCGAAGATAGTTTCACAGATTAAGTAATAGATCTTGGTTTAACGATGTAAATATCAACAAAAAGGGGGAAAGTACTCCAGGGTCTGTACCGGAGACATTTTGAGAGCCAAGAAGATCTCTTGCCTCAACCTAGGGCGGACTCAGACATCATTATATTCATGCTATCTTGCGGTATCGTCACTCTTCTGGCGATTGTCGACAATGTGCATGCTCTTCTTCGCTGCAAGATACCCCATGACCGGATGCATCAATAGGACAGTGGAGACCTGCAGTGCTTAAGATGTGAGGCCCTTGATCGGAGACTGAATGCCGATCACCACATCAACAAGGTCATGAAATCACAGTACCGCGTATCATCTAACGCCTTCCAATGCATTGTATGCCCATTGATAACTGCCTAGAAAGATAGCTCCACCTGTCGAAATCCAGAAAATCCTGGGTCCGATGCCAGCAAAGAAAGCCCGAGGACCTGAGACTCTAAGAATCTGCGTCAGCAGTGGTATCATAGCCTGCTTTTCCTTCGCCAGCATCATCCTCGTCTTCAGCACATCCAGCGGCGTTGTAATCCCTGCAGCCACAGCCCCAGCTATCGACCCAAACACTGCACTTTCCATGGCAGAAATACTCTCCCGGCCCTCCGTCCGTCTTCTCCACTCCTTCATGCCCTCCCACAACGGGAACTGTATCACCGTAAAAGGCACCTCCCTCATGACCGTAACACTCCACCCCCTATACAACTCCCTCCACGCCCCTCCCACCCCAACCTTCCTCCTTTGCCCCAAAATATCCCTCAGCGCCGCCCCCGAACTCGGAAACTGCACCGCCTGCGCCCGCTGCTTCACCACCTCCGTCGGCACCCGCACCGCACAAGCAGCCACTTCCCCCGCGCTCGCCGCAATCATATGCTCCACCGGCTCGCTCCACCGCCCCAGCGTCCCCCTCCCTGGACCCCCATCCAGTCGGTCATCAGCCTCACGTCCTTCTCTGAGAAATCGTTTGCAAGTCTCGTAGGTGACGAAGAAGAGAGCGGCGCCTGGAGCGGAGCCGACGAGTGCGGAGCCGACGCCCGCGTAGATCCCACGGAAACCGCCGGCCGAGGTGAAGCCTTGGGAGGATTGGAGCCGTGTTTTGAGCGTGTCGATCGGGTAGAGGGTTAGGTCGACGGTCGTGCCGGCTATGCCGCCTGCCTGGGGGGTTGGCGTTAGTGGTGTGGTTGGGCGAGAGGAGGGGAGCTTACGATGAGGGCGCGGGCGAAGGGGGATTCAATGCGCGAGTTTGATGTTGATGGCATGTTGTGTGATCGCGCTTGGCGCAGGTTGTGTCACCGGAGCATGTTGGAATATGGGAGGAATATACAGTAAGCGGAGAGGTATAGGTCCTCCGAAGGGGTCAGAAGTAGGTGCAGGGGTGCCACGCGAGCACGTCCGGCACACTCAGGAACAGCCCAACCTCCTCGTCCTGCTGATGTCCAACGTGGAATGAAGCCCACCACGGGCTTGTTACAAGGAGCTAACTCGCACATACACACCTCAGAGTTCCGTGACGCACTTTTGTCAGTATGGCGTTGGCCCAGCGGCGTTGGCGCCCCAAGGTTTCCAAAGCTGGGTATGCTTCAAATTTCCACCTGCATCGTCCTAGCCTGTTCTATGTTGTAGGGCGTTTGGTTGACTCTCGAATTACAGCTCTTGCAATCAGCGGCGGAGTGGACTCAATGGCTCTGGCTGTCCTTTGCCAACGGCTGAGCAGAGACTTTCCCAAACAGAAAGTCAAACCACGAGCTTTCGTGGTCGATCACGCAGCGCGTAGTGGCAGCGACCTTGAGGCTGCCCGGGTATCAAAGAACATTGGAAAATTGGGTACTAGGCTCCCACTGCGACCAAATACAAGATAAATCTGGTGTAATGGCTGATTGGACTAGGCATCCGATCTAAGATCTTGACTCTGCAATGGCCCGGGGATGTCAAACCCCTGGAACGTCCAGATTTTGAGTCCCAGGCCCGTAAACTTCGTTACCAAGCAATCGGAAGAGCATGTCGCGACTACGGTATCCAATCCTTGCTTTTAGGTCATCACGCGGATGATCAGGCAGAGACTGTGCTCATGAGACTTGCGGATGGGCATACGGGGTCAGGATTGCAGGGTATCAGAGGTTCTGCAGAGATCCCGGAATGCTGGGGCATCTATGGCGTTCATCGCAGTGGTGCATCGGAGCAAAGGCTAGCTAAAAAGGAACGTAAGAGATCGAAGGAATCCAAAAAACGTCGAGCAAGTAAAGCACGGAAGGGAGATGGAGTGGATGACGAAAATCAGAAGACACTCGTTGATATTGAGTATGGCGGAATCAAGATCCATCGACCACTTCTCGGCTTTAACAAGGAACAACTCTTTGCTACATGCCTGCAATACAACACACGTTGGGTTGAGGACCACACCAACAAGGATCCAACATTGACTCCTCGCAACGCCATCCGACATTTGCTCAAAGAGCGATCTCTGCCACACGCTCTGCGGAGAAGCTCACTATTAGCAATCTCGGAAAATATGCGACAGAAGATAGCTGACCGGGCCGCCCGTGTGGAGAAATTATTCCAATTGTGTCAAATCATAACATTTGATGCACGCTCGGGAGGCCTTGTCATTCGCTTTCCGAAGCGTGGAATGGGCGGTGTTCGTGTCTCTCATGCATACCTACAGCAGCAACTCAATCGTGAGAGCTATAGAGCTGCCGGTCTCCTACGCCGCGTCATCGACCTTGTCACGCCTTTAGAAAACGTGCAGTTGCGGGACCTGGAGTCTGCCGTCCAAACCATTTTCCCAGACTTGGAAGACCGACCTTCAAACGAGGTAGATAGAGAGCTCCAGCCAGCGTCCTGCACTGTGGGAGGTGTTCACTTCAGACGTCTGCGCCTCCCCTTACCCCCTGATGAGCCGGCCCCTGAATTGAGCTCTATTTTGGACCGGACCTTTGTCTGGGTCGTGACACGCCAGCCTTACGCAACATCGCGCGACCTGCCTAGAATCACCGTCTTCCCGGCGCCACGAGACTCTCTTAACAAGACACCCTCCCCCAGCCAGACTAGCACTACCGAATGGTCCGAATGGCAGCTCTTTGACGGAAGATTTTGGATCCGCGTTCGCAATTACACTGAAGATCCAATCATTGTACGACCATTTGAGGAACAAGATCTCAAACTTTTTCGCACTTCATTATCCGAGCAGGATGAGGCGCGCTTCGATGAGCTTCTAGATCTAGCTGCGCCAGGGAAGGTCAGGTGGACTTTACCTGTGTTGGCACGGGAAGATGGCAAGGTGCTTGCTGCGGTGACGCTTGGTATAGGATTGGCAGAGTTAAAGGGCGAGGTGGTATGGGAGGTGAGGTATAAGAAGATTGATCTGGGTGAAAAGGGCTGGGGTGCGCTCGTTCAATGATTGTCCACTGGGGTACAGGGTCCTATAATGTATGAACAGTGTCCTGAGCTGGCACGATAACATTGACCCTTGCGTATATGTACTCGTGAGTGTAAAGAATATAACAACCCTCATTTCCTACTGGAGCATAGTAGAAAAATGTGACCTGCTAGCAAAGCATCACCAAACGATCTCCAATTCACTACACTGCTCAAATCGCATTCACCGCCGTGACTTAGGGTTAACTAGATATTCAAGCTACCCACATGTACAACAGTATCGCTTCCAATGACATTCTCACCCCGGCGTGCTTTCATCGACCCTCAACCTGTAAGTCCCCGATATCAAATGTTGGGAGGAAGATTTCCTTGACATCAATAAGGTAACGGGGATGTTGGTAGTCCAGCAGTTTTGGGTCTTGCGGGGGCCCTTCGGTGAAGACGGAGGGTTCGTGAGGGCGGCTGTGGCTGAAGCCGACGAGCTCATATCGGTACCCCATGCTTTGCTCTCGTCGAGGTAGTAGGGTACGCATCGCGCGTTTAGTATCGCGAGCGTGTCTAGATCTAGGCAACACATCCCGTCTGCCTCCACGCACCCAGCAGTCGCAACTTCTCCCTGCTAATGTTGGACTTGCAAGGAGAGAAACGCCGGGTGAGGAGTATCGGTAGGTGTAGGTGTACCGACTTTCGCATCTGAAAAGCAGCGTGATCATGGTCGTTCGAGAACGTTCAGACCGAGATATCGGAATCCTATCCTTGCTTTCTCACCGTTTCTCCAAAGTCCAGTCGCTGCTAAACAAAGGCCAGACACCGGATTCTCGGGAGTGGCATCTCACTAACGACCATACTGGGTAGTTAACGTGGAGCTGCCACCCAGTGATGATGCGGACTAAGATCGAGCACTGCATCTCCATCGTTGGTTGCTATCTTAGGGAGCGACGGCGGCCGAGGCAGTATTCTCTTTCTTGAGGTCGCCGATATGCCAGGCAGCGGCCGTTCTCAGCTCACAGGCAAGCTCGGTGACGCACTGCTGCTGACTATTACAGCCTCGACCTGCTCTCCGGTGTCCACCACAGCGATTCGTTGCCGTTTGCTTAATCTGGATGACGTGGTTCCCCTCTTGATGGGGACCTTCGTGGGCGGTAGCTTGCTTCGAAGAGTTGGATTCGATTGAAGACGGTGGCATTGACTAAGTGGCGCTTACGATTTACGATTTACGATTTACCGGTGTGGGGATGACTAAGTTACGATTTACGAAATCCAGGTGTGGGCTGACTACGGTAAGTTGCGCTTACGAATTACGATTTACAGGTGTGGGACTACGGTAGGTTGCGCTTACGATTTACGATTTACAGGTGTGGAGATGACTAAGTTGCGCTTACGATTTACGATTTGCGCTTACGATTTACAGGTGTTGAGCTGACTAAGTGCGCTTACGCTTTACGATTTACGATTTACCGGTGTGGGGATGACTAACTTACGATTTACGAAATCCAGGTGTGGGCTGACTACGGTAAGTTGCGCTTACGATTTACGATTTACAGGTGTGGGACTACGGTAGGTTGCGCTTACGATTTACGATTTACAGGTGTGGAGATGACTACGGTAGGTTGCGCTTACGATTTACAGGTGTGAGACTATGGTAAGTTGCGCTTATGATTTACGATTTACAATGTTGAAAACTGTGCAGTCCTGCATCAGATCATTTCAGGTTCCGTTCTGAGGTCATGTGATCCCGACACACATAAAACTTAGCTAGATATTATTCTAGCAATCTAAGCAATACAAGGATGTTCATTCTGACTCTATTATGTTCAACAGATTATGAGCTCAACACTATACACTTAGAACATTTTAATTGTCTTCATTCTGACAGTCTTTATCTCACTGTTCTCAATTTATAGTCTTCTTCTGTCTGTTAATTGCAGTTGCATCACATTTTAATTGATGACATGACTTTCTTAAACAGCAACATTTATTTTATAGCTAAACTCACTGATGTGAGCAATTATGCTTTCTGAACCATTAATATCAAGTATGTTCTTATGAACAAAGATGTTTGAGAGATAGTTAACAGCACTTTTACTGAATCATCTTCTCTTTTCAGTCTCAAATCTTCATTTAAGACCCTCTTCAAGTTGTTAGTTGCTTTTTCTTATTTATTCTGAAGTAAAGACAACAGCAAGACATGTGTCACTATTGCATTCAGCTGCATAAACAGCTTTAAGAGATTCATTAAGAATCTTGTTGAAAGTATTGATGTTGTTGTTATTAAACCAAACACTGTGTGCGTTATCTATGTAAATGACATTAAGTAAACTAGCGTCTTGACTCAAATTCTGACACACCCTCTGAGTCAGACTGCTGTGACTGCTAAAAACAGCTCAAAAACCATGTTTGTGACTTTGTGAACTCAGCTATTGACCACTATGACCTTCATAGCTATTGCTTGCTGAATTCACGCATTCTAGCTCACTATTGACTGCTATGACCCTCATAGCTATTGTCTGTGTGACATGCATTAGCTATTGACCGCTGTGAACCTCCCACAGCTATTGTCTGCTAATTCAGCTTCAAATGACATTCTTATAGGCCTCATACTCTAGAAATTCAGGGTCTTTAAGTGCTCATTCTTCTTCTTATTCTGCACTCATGATGCTTGCTCTGAGTGCTTTCTTCAGCATGCCTTCACTGCATGTTCTGTCTTTTCACAGTGATTGCATTTCATTCTCTTTTTTTCACCTTGTATAGTCAGCATGGTTACTTCTTCATTCAATTCATCATCATTCTTCAACCTCTGCTTCTCTTTTAGTAGCATTTTTGTTGCTTTTGCTGTTGTCATGCCATCAGTTGCACTTCATATTTGTATGAGAAAGTGATACCTGACTGACAGACTCATTGACAGGCAAAGAAGGGTTCATTTATTGTTGTTCATTTGAACATTGATCAAATCAATGTGTTCTTCAAGAATTTTCACACATGTGAGAAAGTCAGAAAAAGACTCATTGTCATTAAATCAAAGAGTGTAATACTCACAGATAAGACACATGAACTGAGCATCTTCATCAGACTGCAGAAGGTGGCTCAGTTTTGTGAGCATTTTGTACCTGTTGTTGAAGTTCTTCTCTGTCAATTTTCTTTTGATTTCAGCAGACAGTGTTGATGTCATGAGGTTTGCTGCTTTCTCTCATTTATTCATCTTTTTTGACTCTTCTTCAGCCGTCACATTAACATTCTTCTGAGTGTACTTTCATAGCTTGCTTTGATGTAAGTGAGCCTGTATATCAACAAGCCACTTTGTGAAGTTATGCTCTGTGAGCCTAGAAATTGTGAAGGTGATGACATTAGCCATTGTGTGTGATAGGGCTAGAACTCACAATAGTGAGGTAAGGACTGTGGGTATGCATAGGACTTCTCATAGCCTAAAACAGAACAACAAACAAGCAGATTTGAGTGTGGTTCAGATGCAATCTGAGCTCATAACCTGTTGAAAGTATTGATGTTGTTGTTATTAAACCAAACACTGTGTGCATTATCTATGTAAATGACACTAAGTAAACTAGCGTCTTGGCTCAAATTCTGACAAATCTTAATGTTTATTTTATATCATTAAAGTTAAAGAAGTTGTACAAAGTTCAGAGATTTAATGTCTGTTATCTGACATTTACTACTCTTCTTTCTCATCACTATAACAACTGTAAATCAGTGAAGAATTATGTTGAACAGATTAAGATGTGTTGAACAGAAAAACATTGAGTCATTGATATTATGACCTTTATGAAATAACTGTTTTTGTTTTAACTAGAATGCAGAGTCTGCATCAACAGCATGACTTTTGTGTGAGCTGACTAAGCAGCATCACGTGACACAGCAAGTTTTGGCGCTAGGTCAGAATAGGACTGAAATTCTCTGCAAAGCCTCCTTATTTCAACACTTTTTCTCAGTTCTAGATGACCTGAATATTCATTCACTAGCCAGTATAAAGTTCTTCAATCTCACTAGAAAGTGAGTTTAACAGTAAGATAATGAGAATGTGAAGAAGGTTGCAACAGTGAGGTAAGAAAGTGAGAATGTAAAAGGCAACAAAGAAAAAAAGGTTGACAATGACAAGGTTTGAATGTGTGTTGAAGACAGGTCATTAATTAAATATAAGACCTGACTGAATAAGAAAACAGCTAAACTTGACAGCAAACAGAGCCTTAGTAAGCTCATCTGCTGCTTGCTTGATGATAGGTATGAATTCAAAGTCAACAAGGTGACAATTAACAGCTTCACAAACAAAGTGATATTGTATGTTAATGTGCTTGATATGAGCATGAAACTCAGGGTTTCTAGCTAGGTTCATAGCTCTGTTGTTGTCAGCTCAAATGACAACAACATTGTTGTCATGAAAATAGTCAATTTCATTAAGAAAACAGCGTAGTTAAATGGCTTTCTTCATAGCTTGCATTTCAGTCATGTACTCAGCCTCTGTCAAGAATAAAGCAACAGATTGCTGACATTTAGAACATCAGCTAATGAGACCTTCATATAAAAGAAAGAGATAAGTCTCAGTGAACTTTCTGATGTTGTAACAGTCACCTCAGTCAGCATCAGTATAGTTAATGAGGTCATTGTTAATGATGTCATAAATGACATCAAGATTCATAGTGTTGATGAGATACTTAAAGATTCACTTAACAGTATTGTAGTGTGATGTGTTAAAGTTCTGAGTGAACTGACTAACAGTAGAGACGGCAAAGGTGATGTCAGAACATGTTTGCAACATAATGTACATTAGTGATCTGACTGCTTTTTAATACTGTTGAATGACAGTAATGTCAGTCTGAGTGATAAACTCCTTCATGAGTACTGCATCAGAATTCATAGAAGTGTTGACAGAAACAGTCTGTAACTGCTGAAAGGTCTGAAGAACCTTGTTGATGTAAGCTGTTTGAGTAAGACAGATTGTGTGTTCAGTGCAGTTTTGTTTCACTTTCATGTCTAAATAGTAGGACACAAAACTGAGATCTGACATCTTAAACATGTCATTAAGACATTGTTTAACATTCTGAATAGCTGACTTATTCTTTTCAACAAGCAGAAAGTCATCAACATAGACAGTGATGATGACACCGTTTCATACAAACATGCTATGATCAGAATCAAGTCAACAAAAATCAAAAGACATGAGAAGATCATGTAAAGTCTTATATCACAGATGAGATGCTTGCTTCAGGTCATAAAGAACCTTATTCAGTAAAGCAACCTTGTCAGATAGCTCATAGCTGTGAGATAACTCAACATAAACAATTTAATCAATAGAGTCATAAAGAAACGCAGTAGTGATGTTCATTTGATTCACTTCAAGGTCATAATGTGCTGTAAGGACAAAGAGGGTCTTATACATCTGCAGCTCAACAACAGACACAAAGATTTGATCATAGTCTATGTCAAACTGCTGTTCATAGTCTTTGACAACTCAGTGAGCCTTATAGTGACTAACCTGATCATGAGCGTCACGCTTGACCTTGTAAACCCAGCGTCCTTTAAGGACATGCTGATTCAACGGCATGTTGACAATGTCTCACATGTTATTATTCTTCAGTGACTGAATTTCATTCTTCATAGCCATCTTTCATTTATCACACAGAGGTGACTTCACAGCCTGCTTATATGTGGTTGATTTGATGATGTTGTCAATAGAAATTGCAGCATACGTATATAAAACATGTGCATCAGACTTATCAACAACTGAGCAACCATGAAGGTTGTAGTGTAATACAGCTGAGGCTGAAGAATTCAATGAATCAAGCTCATCTGAGGCTGAAGGGTTCAATGAACTGAGCTCATCTGAATCAGACAACTTGTTTAAAACTTGTGAGTCTGAATCTGTGAGTTCAAACTGACAATGTGAAGAGGTAGATGCTTCTTCTAAAATGAAAGAAGATGAAGAATTTGATTGCTGTAATAGTGAGAATCAAAGCAGCGGTGTAGCTGATGCAGACACTTTCTCTGAAACAAAAGAAGATTGTGACAACAAGAATGAGAACACAAAAGAAAGATCAACAGCATGATTGCTAGTGCTAGTTGTCTTTTTCTTGCTGTGAATCTCTATGTTAGCTATGTTTTCATAAGCGGTAATGCTCTCATTAACAAAGCAGTTATGAGACTCTAGAACCTGTTCTGATTTAGAGTCTTAAACACAGAAGATTGAGCTTTCTTTCATGCCTAAATAGTGGCATTTGAGGCTGCAGTTCTCAAACTTGACTTCTTGCTGATGTCATTTCTTAAAAATGTGTGCTTAAGCAATGATATCAAAGATGTAAAGACTTGAGAGGTCAGAAATGTTGTCTGTTCATGCTTCATAAAGTGTCATGTTGAGTACTCAAGTAGAAGATCAGTTCTTGATATAAACTGCAGTTTTAATGACTTTTGATCAGAGGTGTGAGTTCAGGTCAGAGTCTTTGAGCATAGCTCATGTGAGTTTGCAAATAGTGCGATTTAGCCACTCAGAAACGCTGTTTTCTTCAGGTGAATAGGGCACAGTAGGTTTTCAGATGATGTTGTTGGCTGTAAATCAGTTCTTCAAGACAAGATACTTATGCTCAAAGTTAGTGTGAAGACGTTTTAGAGAATAGTCAGAACAGTCAGTCTTCATCAATGTGATAAAGTTCTTAATATGCTTGACCGTTTCATCTTTAATTTTCATGAAAAACATTCAGGTAAACCTTGTGAAGTCATCAGTAAGAATAACAAACCACCTTGAACTGTCATAGATGATGGGCGTTATGAGTTCAACAACATTCAAATGAATAAGATCTAATGGTTGAGTCACTCACTCAATAAAAGCATTGTAAGAATGATGAGTCTGCTTGACTTTCATGCACAGTTCACAGACATCATGTCATTGAGAAAGATCTTTAAGATCTATGTTGTTGATAATCTTAAACAGACACTTAATGTTTGTATGGCCTAAATGGCTCAAGCATTGATGTCACATATCAAACAATATCTTAAACTCACAATTAGCTGCAAAGGCATGAGACTGAGATGTATTGTCAAGATGTAGCTGAAAAATCCTGTTGACCTCAGAAGCATATTTGATGACATTGTTTTTGTGACGTAAGGTGCAGTCACACATGTCAAAAGAGATATCACTGACGCACATGCAGCAGTCAGAAACAAGGTTTGCAGAGAAATCAGAGACATGCATAATGTCTTTGAGGATAACCTCTTGTATGCCACCATCAGAATGAACTAAACATAGTGAAACCATGCTCTTTTTAATGATCTGAGCAGGTTCATTAACCATTTTAAGAGACCTAGAAATAGGCTCATAGGTAAGAAAGAATTTGCATGTAGAACATAAGTGATCAGAGGCTTCAGTATCAACAATTCACACACTCATAAGGTGTGATTCTATGACAAACATAAAGCTGAGTGTTGTGGCATTGTCATCAGTCTTATTGAAGATTGATTTGATGTTGTTAAAGAACTTGTCTGAGAACTTATC
>JAABUP010009878.1_pt1 | contig 11507 bp, 7 predicted proteins | sample 5559201 | NCBI WGS metagenome assembly JAABUP01 (sample SAMN10711887, study PRJNA513373) | rock metagenome | isolation source: Antarctica rocks | place: Antarctica | reverse complement strand
GCAGGCTGTCCCCTGTCCAGCCCGTGATGAATGTGCACGGCTTGCGCCACCCCCGCCACGGCCTGTGCTGTTGCCAGGCGGTCTGGGGCGGAGCCAACTGGGCAGCGCGGTAGGGTCCCAACCCTAAACCTATAGCCCGGCTGAGCCGCAGGGCGCGGCGTCCAGCGCGGCGGCGGCGGCCGAGGCGGACGCGCTGCTGGCGTTCGACGAGGCGCTGTCCGACGATGGCGCGGAGGTGCGCGCCCCCGCCGCGCGGCGCCCGCACAGGCATCCAGCGGCGTCTGCGTGCGCCTGTCAGAGGACACTGCGCGCCAGGTCGGCACTAGCGGCATCAGTTCTTACGGTAGGGTCCAGGGTTGCATGGTTCCAGGGCCGCACGAGGCAGAGCCTGTGCTCGTTCACTGGCGCCACTCCCACAGCTGGCTTGTGCGGGCATCGGAAGTGCAAGCGTCTCCTCGTCCCTGTGCCTCGCGCTCGCACAGCGTCAAGCCAGATGCCGCGTTGCACACCAGAACCTTCTGCAGCCGTCGATGTGGCTGACTGTGACTGCGGCGTGGCTGCGGCTGCAGGGCCAAAATGCGAGGCCGCGCGCGCAGGGCGCCGACGAATCCGACGACGGCGGCGCCCGCCGCCTGCTGCGCTCGCATGTGGCGGCGGCGGCGGCTGCCGCGGCTGCGGCCAGCGGCGCCGCCGCCAGCGCTCACCACAAGCAGGCCGCGGGGCAGGTGCGAGGCTTTCAGTCGCAAGCGTGGGGCCCATGCGCGTGCTCTTGCTCGCTGCAGGAACGGCGCGAGGCAACATACTCGGCGCACGCAAGCGCACTGGGCCTACTTTGGGCGTCGAGCAAACACATCACCAACATTGTAGGTCAGTGCCAGTCACTCTGCACGGTGGCGGTGCGCACATGCAGCCCAGCAGCGCAAGGCGGCGACGCGCCGTTGTCGTTGAGCGTTGTGCGGGTGCGTGCGAGCGCCCCGGTCGGCGCCTCACTGCCGCGCCGCGGCGGCAGGCGCCGCCCGGCCATGCCTTCCCAGTGCCCGCCAGCAAGGCGGCCGCGGGCGCGGCGCCAACCGCCCTGCTTGTCGACGCGCGCCCGCGGCCAAAGAAGCCGTGAGCCGCGCCTGGGGCACCTGCCCTGGCCGGCAGCGTCGGGGGCCGGGCGCGCCGCGCGGCGCGCCGCCACGCCGCGCCGGTGAAGCGGCGTGCGGCACACGAGCTCGCTGGCTCCTGGCAGCCCAGGGGGCGCGCGCTGGTGAGTGCAGCGCGCTCGGCGCAGCGGCGGCTGGGCTGCGAGCGGAGGGAGGGGCGCGCGGCGGGAAGGCGCGCAGTCGTGGCAGCTGCGGGATCAGCCGCGTCTAGCGGGGCTGCGAGCGTCATGGCGGGGGTCTGCGTCAGCTGGTCGCAGCGCAGGTGCGCCAGCGAGGCTGGCCGCGGCGGTCGGTGCTTGCTGCCGCACGCCAGTTGGCCAGGCATGCCAAGCGTGCGCAGGGCGGGGGCGGCGAGAGGTGCAGGGTGTTGGGTGGGGCAGGGCCAGCCAGCGGAGGCTGTCGAGAGCGCTAGATGAAGCGTCTGCATGTCTGCTCAGCTGTGTGAAGCGCTCTTGTCTGCAGGCTTTGATGTTGGCCCTTATATATCTGGCCCTGGAAGTGTCTGGCCGGATGCGATGGACGTGGCGGGCCGCCGTCATGCCCATCCGCCACCCTGCCCCCCCCAATGGGGCGGTGACGCATTGGTGCGCGGGGTGCCGCGGCCTGCGAATCCTGCCGAATGGGCTTTCTATGGCGGCATCTGCCCCGTTTTGCCGCACGCCTGGCCCGCAGGCAAGCATTGGCCCCGCACCCCGAGGAAGTCATCACATGCCCTGACGGGCTTTTGGCGATGTATTGGCAGCGGGCTTTTGGCGGTGTGTTCAGCGGCGGGCGGCAGGGCAGTCGTCGTGGGCCGAGCGGGGGTTAGGACTTAGGTTTCCTGCTGTCACCTGGCTGGCTGCGTCTGGCCGCCCTGTGAGGCTGCCTGCTGTGCCATCCCTCGCTGCCGCCTCCAGCACCCTACAGCATGATCGGGGGCGGCTGGCTTCGGGGCTGGGCGCACGAGCGGAGTGCCTGTCAGGAGGTAGCCGGTGCAGAGACTGCACCGGGTGCCCCTGGCGCAGAGGCACGACATACGGCATCCCAGCCGTCAACCTGACGAGACTTGTTCGGCTTTGTGTGCGTACGGCGGGGGGTGAGTGTGCCCGCCATGAGGGTCGGGCGTGCATTTTGTGGCCTCCCCTCTCACATTGCGTGGCGATGCTCCACTAGTCTTTGGGCAGCGTCGAGACGGCGCTGGGCCTCTTCCTTGGGGGGCATGTGCGTGGGTGCGGGCATGGGTGGAGAGCTTGCGAGGCTAGGGCTGCATTCATCAGGGGCAGCGCACGGAGACGGGGCTGACTCAAGATTGTGGGACGCCGGGTGGCAGCGGGTTGCACAGCAGTGCGCCTGCGAGCAGCCCTATCTGAGTCTGGCGCGGGGCGGGGCCAACAAGGACCCAACCCTGCGGAGGCGGGGCTGCTCACGAGCGCCAGGGTCCGCCGAACAAGACGATGGGTGTTTCACAGCACGCCGACTCTGGTTGGGCAGCAGGCACAGTCGCCGCAAGCTCACTGTCTGGTGGGGCGCCCGGCCGAGTGCCAGCGGGGGCGGGACCGCCCCGCATTGCACCAGGCAGCAGCGCAAGGTGACATTACACCTGCCTCCTGGCCTGTAAGCATGCTGCTTGCTTGCATCTCCTGAGGGGCGGCGCAAGGAAATGGTGTGATGGAGTCTGATGTGTCTGGAGGCGGGTCAGGTCGTGTCGCTGACCTAGGTCTGAGCGCACCCATGTTTTGAGCGCTGGTCGCTGGTGTGACTTTGGAGTGATTTGCAGTGGCGTGAAGTTGCGTTTGTTAGTAGCACACACTGAGAGACGATGCTGGCGCTGCACCAGCATGGCCCATGTCGAAAGCAGTCGGCAGTGCATCGACAGCTGAGATTAGTGCCAGGCAGGGCTCTGCATAGAAGGTGCACGGACCGCTTCGCTCACGGGCACAAAGAACGCTTTGCAGGAGCAGGAATGCAGCTCGCACCCCGCGCATGCAAAGACAGGCGCAAGCAGTGGCATTGTGCTCTTGCAGGAAAATAAGGACGCACAACCACGCACACATCAGGCACGCACGCGGTGTGTTCGCCCACACTGAACCGTCCTGTGCCCGACTCTTCTATGGCACGCTCCTGCAGGGGCCTGGCGACCCTGGGCACGGTGCAGGGCGCAGCGGACAACCCTCAGATGCTCACTTGCTCCTGACATGGCTGCATGTGCCCGGAGTTGCAATCAGTCTAAAACAGCGTATCACTCGCGTACTTGATCCTTTCCTAACGGCTGGCGGCCCAGCCGCAAACGCGCCGCCGGCCGAGAACACGCCCCCGGTAACTGTCCTGCCCCATCACGCACTCCACAACCCCTTTGCTGTGGGTGACACAATGGGCAGCAGCGTGGGCCGCAAAACAAGAGGGCGGGCGGCTCGCCCGCGCGCGCCAGGGGCGAAACCTCCCTGCACACAATGATCACACATGCTGGCCCGCAGTCCCCGGCCTGTGGCGGGGCGGGACGCTGGCGGTGTGCAGCGGTGCGGGCGCGCTGGCGACCCGGCCGCCCCACCTGGAAAGGATGCGTGCTGCACGCGGGACGCACGTACCCCCAACAGGGAGCACGGGCGCGCGCAGCCGCAGGCTCTGCAGAGCAGCGCTGGGGGGGTGGCCACAGCCGGCCCCCAGCCTCTGCAACTTCGTCCAGGCAGGGTGGGCCGGGCCCCAAGGGCGCGCCCGGACACTCAGGTAAAATCACGCCGGAGACAACCCTGATCATCGCCCCGTGCACGCTGTGAGATATGCGAGGAGCATACAGCGTGAAGGCGCCTCGGCCGCGCGTGCGCCCGACAGCGACGCCCCTCACTCCGCCCGAAGCCAGACTCTGAGCAAACACAAGCACGCCGACGCCGCCGAAAAGCACACCCTGAGATCGCCGGCCCTCAACAAATTGACGCCGTCTCGGCTGCGCAGCCCCCTCCGCACCTGCAACACTGGACGGCCTGACCGCGGCAGGCCAGGCTCGACAAACAGCCTTTCTTTCTTTTTTCTGGCCCCTGTCAGGCACGCCGCTCGGCCCCCGGGCGCCGAGCCGCAGCCACCCTCAAGGTAATCGTCGTGTGATGGGTAACCTGCCCATGCGCGAGGGTAGGGCCACCCATCCCTTCTGAACCCGCCCCTCCCACCCCCGCGCATATAACGGGCCGCCATCCATCACACGACGAACACGCCAGAGGCGTGATCAGCGCCCTCCCGACCCTGGCCCCCCGGCCCAGCCTGACGCAGCCCAAGCCCACCCTTCGCTGCCAAGCATGGCAGGCTGGCTGCCAGTAGGCGTGGGCGCTCCAAACGGCTCACATCTGCCAACACCAAACTGAACTGTATTCAGGGAGAAAACCCTGAACCCCATCACTCGCAACACCTTCCCAGCAGGGCACGAAGCGCTGCGGAGCACTGGCCCTCCACTGCCAAAGCCGCCGTCCTGCTCATGGCTCTGCCAGCGCCACACCCTGCTCGCCCCTGCTCTCACGTACCTAAGCTGACCCGTGGCAGGGCCACATAGGCGCCCAAAAGCTGGTGCCTGCCCGCTCAGCGCCCGCGGCTGCGCCCAGGGCGCGGGGGCACGCTGCCCCGCGCGCCGCGCCGCGCCGGCGCCGCGCGCTGCAGAGCTGTGGGCCATAACCAGCCAAAGCCGCTCTGTGGTTCTGTAGCTCCGCAGGCGCGCGCCGGCGCTGCTGCGGCGCAGCCGCGCGCCCCCGCGCGCGCGACCAGCACTGCCCAGCGCCCGCAAGCCGGCCGCCTGCAGCGCCCCTGTGACGTCCGGCGACCATGCCGGCTCCCGTGCAGGGCTCCCGCCGGCTGCTGCAGACGCCGCGCGGGCGCCGCTGCTTGCGCCCACGCAACAGCAGCCACTGAGGCGGGTGCGCCACACCCCGGCCCGCCCCCGCCCTCGGCAGACCTACCCATACACCTGGTCAGGAGGCGCCCTGCAAGCCCCGCGGGGCTGTGGCCCTTGCAGCCAGAGCCGCCCTCTTGCTTGAGCACCGCGGGGTGCCGGTGCGCCTGCCAGCCGCCAGACCCTACCACCAACCCTCGCCCCACAGACCCCGCCGCCTCCTACGGCGAGCAGTCCCGCGGCGCCCGCCCCCAGCGCACACAGGCCGCGGCCCGCGCCGCGCCGGCGGCGGGCGCCTCACGGCTTGAGCTTGCCGCCGGGCGCGTGCCGGCAGCCCATGGCCGCGTCCAGCGACTTGACGCTGGCGTAGCCGGAGCCGTGCACGCTGGGCCAGCAGGAGATCTCGCTGCTGGTCCAGAGCCAGTTGAGGTACTCGGGGTGCTTGAGGCACATCTGGCGCTCGAACGAGCCGTAGCGCCGGAACTGCCGGAAGAGGCCGCCGATGCCCGGGTCGAAGTGGTGCGTGACGTCCGCCGAGTCGCAGTAGCTCAGGCTCACGCCCGCCTTGCGCGCGCGCACGCAGAACTCCACGTCCTGCGCGCGCGGCAGCCGCGCTGGGTCGCGCCGCTAGGGTTTGGGTCACGCGCTACGTTACGGCGCAGGAGCTCAGGCTTACGGCCGCCTTGCGTGCGCGCACGCAGGACTCCACGTCCTGCGCGCGCAGCCGCACTGGGTCGCGTGACAGGGTTTGGTCACGCGCCAGGTCTCGGCGCAGTGCAAGGGCGGGTTCGGCAGGCGCCGAGCGCACGCAGGCTCCGCAGCGCGCTGCAGCACGCACTCCTCAAATCCGCATCAGTCACAAAACGTACCGCCGCCCTGGACCCAGCTAACAGGGCTTTGGCGACGCACTGTTGTGGCCCGCGTCTCAGGTGCCCAAACTGCCGGCCTCACGCGCTGCCTATGCGTCCCGGCACGTTCAGCGCCGGCGCCGCGCAGCACAAGCGCGCCGCGTGCGCATGCTACCGCGCCAAGCTTGGGCCTAAATTGGAAAGCAGGCTGCCCGAGGTCAGGCGCGACCCATGGCGCCCGACCCCCAGGTGACACAGCTCCCTATCAGCCGGGGTGGACATCGTGAGCAGGGAGCCCGTCTCGAAGACGGGCGCACTCTGCGGTGCGGCACCTCCGGGCGCCCAAACGCCTGCCTGCTGGCGCGCATGGGGGCCGCGCGCGCGCACCTCAAAGGCGGCGTCCGGGAAGCCCGTGTCAAACTCCAGCGAGCCCAGCACGGGAGCCGTGATGGACAGGTTGCAGGTGCAGCCATACAGCAGCGTGCCGTCGCCCAGGCAGCGCCCATTCAGCGTGCCGCACACGTCGTGGTACATGCCTGCGCGCCGGCGCGCGGCCGTCAGCGGCGCGGGCGCGCTGCCGTCCATGCCGGCGCAGCGGCGCCCGCGCGGCCGCCATGCAGCGCGCCGCCCGGGTTGCGCGACGTGACTGGCAGGCGGCCTGCATGCATGGGCAGGGGCGCGTGCTGCCGTGCGCGGCGGCGCGGCGGTGGGCGCGGCGCGCCCTCACGGCGCGCTCACCGTGCCGCAGCACTTGCACGCATGCGGGCACAGGCTGGCAGAAATGTGCGGATGCGCCATGCACTGGATGCAGGCGCCGCCCACTCGCCTGGCTCACGTCGGCACAGCGCAAGCATGCAGGCGAGCCAGGCTGCGTGAATACGCTGCGCTACAGCGCGCAGCAGCAGCCTGCACCCGCCGGCAGCCCGCGCTGGACGGCAGCCCCGTGCTGGGACTTGGGGCTATAGCCTAGCCCTACCCTGCCCTGCACCCGCCGGGGACGCACCGATGGCGGTGCCCGGGCTGGACGCGAGCGTGCGGCCGCAGACGATGCCGGGCCGCGTGCGCTGCGCGCGCTCCATGGTGGCGGTCCAGTCGGGCGCGGGCGCGCAGTCCGCGTCCAGGAAGCAGATGACCGACGCGCCGTGGCGGCGCGCCCAGGCCACGCCCGCGTTGCGCGCGCACGCCGGCCCGCAGTTGGCGTCCAGGCGCAGCGTGACCAGCTGCGCCGCGCGCGGGCCATGCCGTCAGACGCGCGCGGGCGGCCGGGGAGAGGAGGCGCGCGCGAGGGCGCGCGCGCGACCCCGCCGGTGGCGGCAGCTTGGCAGGGGCGCAGCCAGCGGCGCGGCGGCGCCGCGCGCGCGCGCCCGGCCCGAGGCCGACCGCCAGGCGCAGCGTCGCCGGCACCCGCAGGCGAGGCCCAGCAGCGCGGGCACGGGGTGCCAACGCTTTTTCGTTAGCTGCAACCGGCAACAGGCGTCAGCAGACGCGATCAGCAGCAGGTAGCCCACGGCGGAGCGCCAGGCGTGCTATGGCCTGGTGCCGAGCGGGACGCCCGCGGCGCAAGCACGTGCGGGAGCCGGGGGTGCGACGCGGGGCTTGCTTAGGGTGCTGCTGGTACCGGCACCATGCGCTGATTTCTGCGATTGTGAGAATAGCGTGCCTGCTGGCCGGGCGCACAGCCAGCGCACACACAGCGCGCCTCACACACGCGCGCGTGCCTCTCCGACACGCTAGGTTTCAACAAAATATCAGGAAGCCTGCTTGCCGGCCTTGGCAGGCGACGGGCTAAACCGCGGTTTGCCCAACACTGGCACCACATACAACTCTGCTGCAGCACGGCCAACACGCGCCGCATCACACACCCGCAGGGCAGCCCAACCCGCTGAGCGCTGGGGGCGCTTCGCGCACCTGCTTCAGCTCGTCGCTCACGGTCGGCAGCGGCAGCAGCCCGCCATCGTCCACGAGCACGACCAGGTCTGGCGCGCGCTGCTGCGCGGCCAGGTGCACCAGCGTGCGCGCGAGCAGCGCAATGTGCTCCGGGGTTTTGGCAAACACGGGCACCACGACCGCCAGCACGCCGTGCCCGTTGGCCACGCAGATGCGCAGCGACCTGCGTGCGCTCGCGGGATCGGCGCGTGTGCGCATGCGCGCTGAGTGTGCAGGCATGGCAGAGGCAAGCCCGCCTCCCGGCCCGTGCGGGCCGCTTGCCCGCCGAGCTGCGTGACGGCCGGCCGGGGCGGCTCCCGCGACGCCAGCGGCGTGTTGAGCGTCGTGAACTTGCCCCAGTGGTAGCCAGTGATGGCCACCGCCTTGAGCAGGAACAGCTGCAGCCTCCGCGTCCAGGACAGGCCGGGCAGCCGGCTGAGGTGCACAATCGCGCTTCTCAGCGCGCTCCAGGCCTCAACGCATGTCATGCCGTGCTGCCGGCGTACGCCGGGCCGTGGTGGCTCCGAGATGAGCACGGCCCGCGGCCCGGCCGAGCAATCGCCTCAAGATATGTGGGAGTGGGAGACACCGAGGCGCGAGCTATACAAGCCGCAAGCTCAGGAGCCCGGAACCTTTTGCTTAGCCCACCCACCCTTGCCAAGTTTTCAACCTCAGGACCGATATCCATTGGTTGCCTCTAATGACCAGCCTGTGGCACTCGGGGCCTGTCTGTGCCATGCGTCTGATCAGCAAAGTGGGCTGCATCCAGGTGCAAGACCGTGTGTCGCAAGTGCAGGGCCGCTCGATGCATCAGAAAGGGTCTGTGAGTGTGTGGGCTTGCGGCACGTGTGCTGGTCCTGATATGCGCGTGTCAGCGGGCAGCGGCCGCCGCGTGAAACGACAGTGTCATGAAACTGAACACAAAAGTAGACATGCAATGCGCAGGCCATAGGCATAGCAAATGCAGCTACCAAAAAAGCAGACATCAGGCCAGCCAGACCAGTCAGTGTTCAGCCGCCCGCCAGTTGCCGTGCTGCAAGCGTCAGCAAGCGCCCCAACGCTCACCTAGGCGGACGGCCTCCGCTGGCAGAGTCGCAGCCGCCGCTGCAACCTCAGGTGCTGCAGCCACACCTGCCCTCTTCGCCTCCATGCGCGTAGACTGCGCACCGCGCACGCCCCAGCCTGTCAGGACGCCGCTCCCTAGAGCGCACCTCGCAGGAAAGCCACACTCTGGCAGCCCGGGTTGGCACGCATAGCTCTGGCTGGTTCCAGGCACGGTGTGCCCGAACCTGCTAAACGGGGCACTGCGGCCTGCGAGCGCTGCAGTCTGCAACCAAACCAGTCCTGCCGGTCAGGTTGCCCTTCCGAAGCGCACCTCTCAGGAGGTCCAGATGCAGCAGGGGCTCTCCTGCGTGAGCACAGACGGCGCACTAGAGCAACGGGCCTGCCAGAGGCAGGCGGGGCGAGGAACAGGGTGTGGCCGGTGCTCGTGTCGGTGGGACGCCGCGCCTGCCAGCATGCACGCATGATCAATGCCAGGCTCCGCTCGTGCACGATCGCCTGTAATACTGTGATACAAGATGGCTGCATGCATGCTTGCAGCTCATGCAACGAACTTAGCCAGTGCTTGCCTGCATGCTTGTGCATGCACTTGCTGCTGCAACTGTTGCCGCTGCTGCTGCTGCGCCTGCTGGTGCGCTACATGCGAGGCCCGCTGCTTGCATGCATGCCTGATACATGCCTGCTTGCTTGTCTGGGTGCTGCGCTGGGTCCACAAACAACAGCTCAAGCTTCAGCTGTGACCGTGCAAGCTTTGTCTCTTGGAAGGCCACAATGTCGGCGTCCGGAGAACTCCAAGAGCCTCTTCAAGCTGTCTGGCCTACAGATTGATGTTGAAGCCAAGTACATGCAGATAGGATCCCAGCAGCCTACTCACGCACAGGGGTGCGTGCGAGGCGTGCACTTGCCCGCGCAGAGGCTTGCACGCACCCCCGTGCGTGAGTTCGCTGCTCAGCAGTGAATGCGTGTACTTAGCTTTAACATCACTGGCGTGTCTATGGCAGGCCAGACAGCTCTGGCAGTGTGAAGAAGCTCCTTGACTTGACTATCCCTGTCTGGACTTCTTTGGACGCCGACATCATGGCCCTCCAGTAGACCTAGCTGGCGCTCTCAGAGCTGAAGAACAAGCTTGCATCTCTCGGCACTGAGTCCTTGTTTGACTTCTGCTGCACGCGCAAAGGGTACAGCGGCGCCCTTGGTATGCTGCAAACACCGAGATTTGCCGGGAGCACAGCAAGGTAACAGCTGGCCAGCAGGGTCTGCAGTGATTGAGATGTGCGGCAGAACTCTGGTGGCGTTCCAGAACACTGAGCAAGCTCAATCTCAGCTTATGATCATGCCTCCGCCACCCTAACCTAACACACCCTCAACAGCACCCTCAAGACTTCGGCCAAGCAAGCTCACCACCTACACCTTCCTGTCCGTCCACCGGTGGCTTGGGCGGTGCTAGGAGCCCGGCAGGCCCGGCGCACCGTGTGGCCAGGCTGCCATGGCAGACCCTGAGGACGAGCTGCTGGAGCTGGAGGACGATGGCGAGGCCGTGGACTATGAGGACTATGACCTGGAGGAGGAGGAGGAGGATGAGGGCGCGGCTGCGCCGCAGGGCGCAGGTGAGTGCGCAGCCCGGGCCGCGAGCGAGGCACAGCCCCCTCCATGGGCGCCGGCCACCGCTGATGCGCTCGGCGGGTTCTGCAGGCGCGGGCGCGCCGCTCGCCGCGCGCGACCCGCAGCCGGCAGCGGAAGCCTCGCGGGCCGCCGCGCGCGAACCTGGTGCGCCAGCAGCTGACGCGCGGCCTGATGCCGCCAATGTGTTTGCCCTTGCCGAGCAGCATCACCCGGGGTGCTGCACTGCTCCTCCTGCGCGAGGGCCGCGCGCGACATGTCTGGCCCGCCGCAGGGGCCAACGGAGCGCCGGCCGTCGCGGAGACCGGCGCTGCATCAGCCTCCGAGGCTTACGGCGCAGGGTGCTCGCCTCTTCACCTTGCTGATTTGTCTCAGGCGCTGTGCATCAGGCGCTTTGAAACTGGTGCAAAGCGGCTGCTCTGTCACAGCATCAGCGTGGGGTCGGTGCCCGCGTTGCTGGCGCCAACTGGATGTATCATCCTCGAGCCACTCCGCTGACAACGTGCTTGATCGGCGGCCAGGCCAGCCGCGGCGCCGGGGGTCGCCGCCGAGGCGCCCCAGGACCCCGCGCCTACCCTGTCGTACGAGGCATCCGAGGACGGCGATGGCAATGCTCCGGCGCAGCAGGAGGCGGTCTCGCGGCAGGCACAGCAGCAGCGGGGGGCGCAGCCTGGCAAGTCCAAGGCGCGCCACGCTTTCAGGCCCGCCGCGCCGTCCGCGGCCGGAGCTGAGCCCGCGGGACGAGACTGCCAGCAGGACACCCGCAAAACCGTTGTGAAAGCTACCTGACACCCTGCAGCGCTCGCTTCGCAGGCGGCCAGGGCCGCGCGGCTCCGGGCGGTGCCTGTCCAGGCGCCGGCGCCCGCGGCGGCGCCGGCGCGGCGGCGGGTGCCCATCCCCGCGCCCAGGCCGCGCGAGGGCGGGGCCGCCGACGCGCGGCTGCCCGGCGCCGGCGGCGCGCCGACCGCGGCGGTGGCGGATGCGCAGGCCGCGCGCGGCGCGCGCGGCCGCCCGGGCCAGGCGCCTGGCGGCGGCGCGGGCGCCTCGCAATTT
>JAABUP010009876.1_pt1 | contig 11508 bp, 13 predicted proteins | sample 5559201 | NCBI WGS metagenome assembly JAABUP01 (sample SAMN10711887, study PRJNA513373) | rock metagenome | isolation source: Antarctica rocks | place: Antarctica | reverse complement strand
CGCTCAAGACCACCTCGTAGTGGACCCCCACGCACTTGGAAAACGAGACACTGGGTATCAGTCAAAATCCGTGCGCCAGTACAACCCCGATTCCCAGACCCAGCGGGCTGAACTTGCACCTATGCCCAATGCAGGCCAAGCTTCGGCGCAGCGTACTACTGAGCGATCCAGGGAGGTTCCAGAAGATTGCAAGATCTGGATTGGAGGTCTACCCAGCAGTCTAGACCAAGCTCCAATTGAGGCAGTACTAAAACAATGCCAAGGCTTCATTCGCGCCACTGCTGCTATCGCGAGCAAATCTAACCCCCCAGCTGCAGCTTTTTGTTTCGCGGAGTGAGTAGTCACTGGCAGCAAAATCTCTTCCATTCCGCGTGGCTAACAGAATTCTAGGTTTCAAGATCGTGAGGCCGCCATGAAGGCTTTCAATGTCATACCTACGCTTCAGCCTGAATGGATGGCAAAAGGACAGACCCTAGCTGCGAATTGGGCGCGCAAAGACGCTTATGTTCCGGCCAACCTCCGGACAAGATATCAAGCCAACTCACGTCAGTCTGTTGCGGAGGCGTCGCCAACAAAGTCGCGCAAGGCTAGTAATGCGGCAGTCCGACCATATCAATCTACTCCGGAAGAGCCCAACAATCGCCGCAAAAAGTCAGGTATCCAACAGCAGAGCACTAAGCCAATGGCTGAAGATAGCAGTAATAGAGTACCAGCAAGCTCGGAGATGGTTCAGCTGGAGTCTGTCGATCCTGCTATCATCAGCTCCAGCCTCCAAGCTGAAGATTCAAATCTAAATTCTAGTCATATCACCAAGACAGAGCAATCTTCCCCCGTGGACCCCAGCACCAAGATTGGCCGCACCGATATCGTTGAAAAGTCTTCAGGATACACGGGCAATGCACCCTCAACGCAACAGCTAGCCACCGAGAACACAATTCCCCCCACTCAAACAGCAGAAGCGCCCAGTAGCCCATCAACGCTTGACGGGGCTCAAGATTTGGCAGCTCCTTCCAACAACAATTCGCCGAAGAAGAACAAGAGCAAGGCGAAATCTTCAAAGAAGCTGTCTGTTTCTGAGAACAAGAAGGGTGAGGCTGCAGATGGCATCTCTTGCCCCGAGCAGAATATGCCAAATGCGCAAGGTAAAAAGGCGGCTGGAATCGGCCAAGGAAAGAAAGCGAATGGCTGCACCAATGCGAAGCCTAAGGATCGCAAAGTTGATCCGAAGATCGATCCAGCGAAGGGATCATCTAGTTCGGCGTTGCCAGTGACTACCGAAGTCATGTCGGAAGATCAAGTTACTTTGAATAGATCTACGTCGGCTGCTAACCCGAAGAGCTCGCAGCGTGACGCCAAACTGGAGAGTTCTCAAAAGCACGCGAGCTTTACTTCTGGTTTTGCGAAGCGTGGCAACGCAGAAAATGCCATGACGAATGGAATGTTCAAAACAGCGGTCGCAGCAACGGATTCATCGAAAGTAAGGACTCGGGGTACCAGCACTTCTACGTACGATGGGGGGGCTAGCACTCCATCCTACATAGCTTCCACTGCGGCGACCTCTCTCCTTCATACTGAGCGTTCGAACAGCATAGCAGAGGATCTGAAGCCCTCCGAGCTGGCTCGAAATGAAGCATCGGTCCCTGGTGTCGATCCAGACTTACTGCGAAACAAGCTCGAAGATAAGACCATAGGCCTGGGTGTCACTCGAGCTCGTGAAGAGCCCGCGGTGAAGGACGCCTCTACAGAGGAAGGGCAATCAATCGGCGTCCCGGCAACCGCACCACACGGACCCGCGAATGTTGGCCAACGAATCGTGACCTCTGTTCCTGATCAAAACCAAGCCGCAGCAGGCCAGATGATGTCGTTTTCTTCCATTTTCAAGCCAGGTCAAGTTGGCCAGCTCGATCCAGAGAACCTGGCCTCACAGAACCCTCAAGCCAAAGGCACTTCAAGCAAGTCTGCGGCCAAAGCTGCGAAGAAAGCTGCAAAGAAGGCTGCGGAGCCAAGACCTAAGGTACATGTGAAGATGGATGTGAAGCCTGATGCGAAGTCAGGTGCGGAGGGATTTACTGGCACACCAGCCACGAGGATGACAGGTGATACGCATAACATAAAGCAAGGATCAGGAAGCTTGAATGGGATTGATACTGGTCAAGCTGATCAGCAGAAAACCTCCGAGAAGACACTCGGAAAGACATTAATGACCATAGCAGCAAATGTGTCGACTCCACCCTCGCCCTCCGCTGCTGGCCATCGTAGCCCAGAGCGTAAGCAGCCTCCACAAGTCCCCGAGCGCTTAAGCTCATTGGCGGTGATGTCGACTCCGATCGAGACGCGTAAGAGGAAGGCGAAGGTCTTCACACCTACAAAGGAAGAAGCTAAGAGTTCATCTACGAAGAAGGAAGCTAAGGGTTCAGATAAATTTACTGCAGATGAGCAAGCTTTGGTACGTAAATAGCGTTGTTCACTAGATAATTTTGTATATCAAATCCATAGCTTCATTCCAATTCCATCCATCTATTCGAACAAATATCAAGTCTTTTTAGTACTGGCTAATCAGTATGTGAACAGACGTCTCCCACCCCAATTTTGGCACAAGCGTCAGATATAACTCAGGAGAAGTTGGACCAGTCGAAAGATGCAGCTGCGTCTCCCACTGGTCCCGAGCTAGCTACGCAAGGCCCGGAGGCTACATCAACAGGAGAGAAAGTCATGCCAAAGTTTGAAACACCTTTCGAGGTCGAACCGCCCAATGAGAAGCATCATTCGAAGCCCGAGACTCCTCTCCTGGACAAGAAAGGACATGAGTTTGCCGCTCCCAAGATCGGCTCCCAAAAACCTTCTTCTGCTATTGAGGACTATTACCGGGAGAAGAGCAACTACCAGGTTTTGCACCTTGGACCCCGACTCGCTAGTGGTGTCACGTTCTGCCCATACAGCAAGCCAAGTCCCTCATCAGCGGCTTCCGCATCAACGTGTTTGTATACCTCTGATTCGTTGGTGATGCCCACGAATCGCGCCAAAGCAAAGGCCGGACTGGCTTTCAGACGAGCAGGCTACCACCAGCTTTCGAAGTCCACTCAACTGCAACCCGCGGACCCACGCCTGAGACGTATGGAGGAGATTGAGAAGTGGTATAACTTTGAACAGTCTGCAGGAAAAGATGCAGAATCACTGGTCACTTTAGTTGATATCCAGGGCAGAGTGACTCGCGATATTAAGTGCTCTGACTTTGTGCAGCATTACGACATCATCAACGGTGCTCATGATCTCCACCCGGCTAAAGAACAGGCGGCTAGACTTTCTCGAGTAACACTAACAAAGGAGGCCAAGGGTAACGATAAGCCAGATGAAAAGGCTACTAGTCAATCAGACGAGACTCAGATAGATGAAATCAGCGGTTCACAGTGTTCAGATTGCTCCGTCGATCTAAGTAAACGATTATTACCAATGTAGTTCAATCCTAGCTTCAATGGCACGGATAATTAGGCCAAGATTCAAACCTGGCAGGCGCAGGGCTATATATCTATAATACTTTACCAAGCCTGACAGATACCGAGCTCGCTCTTTCTTCACGAACACCAGACCAGACACCTACGCCCAGGAGGATGCGTAAGTCCCCTGCAACCTTCTTTACCTTCCGATTCAATGTCATATAGGATTGGACAGGTTTTGACACGCTGGAGAGGGTACATCTAGCGTCAAAGATGGCTTGCTACCATAACGGACTCCCAATCAAGTGGACACAGGCAGGCTGACAGCCAAAGAATTTGTGGATCACGTGGAGTCATCATTTGGGGAGGAGGCGCGGCCCGTCGTCGAGAAAATTACGAAGCTTGCGGAATTTAGCGAAGGTCTTCGCAATCAGGGGAAGTTGCGAAGCGGTGAGCTTGAATTGGGGTATTATGAATATGCTGGGGCCGAGGAGCTTGAGGTAGTCGAGGATATTGGGAGGTTCCCGAAGCGGACACATTACAAACCATTTGACAATTTCTCGAGTAACGCTTGCAAATGAAATCGTAGTTGAACTTTCAATTCGAAAGCATGCTATGCTATTTGCTACACTGACGCCATCGCTTCGTAAAAGCACCAAGTCAGGCAATCGTTTCTCTTTCGCTCCGTTCCTCATATGCATAATCCATTGCCGCCCCTAGTGCTTTTGGCTTACGGGCCAAAGAATGAAAGCATAAGAAGCCATGCCGATCGTTTCAAATAAAAACAGTTCTTTGTAAAACAGATACCAAAGAGAACAGGTTAGCATCTAGCTTGTCAGAAGATCGTCCCAAAAGACCCGTCATTCGGCAGTGCTTTGCGTGGACTAGCCGGCTTGCCATTCGGATCAACGGTAGGCTTGCGATGTCTATATATCGAAATCAGCGTGAGCTCAACAGCAAGAATCCAAGGGCATACCTGAATGTGAAGCCAACGAACAGCCCCTTCCCCATCTTCTCATCACGATCTGCCATACTCTCTAGCGCAGTCTGCTTATCGTGCACCTCCTTGTACTTGGCCATGTCTGCCTCGTTCGAAAAGTCATCGAAATACCCAGCATCAGTCTCACCATCAAGCTCTGGCACGAATGGTGCACGCTGCTCCCTCAACTTCGACCAGTCTACTTCTGCAAAGTAGACATGCTTGTTGATCTCATTAATGCTACGGAAGCGATTCTTTTTCGAATTGACGCAGCGCTGGATCAAGTCCCAGGTACGTGGTGAAAGGAAGTAGTTCGGGTCTTCAAATTTGGGCTTTCGGAGAACTTTGTCCCAATTGCGCAAATTTTGCCAAGTCTCGTCGACAGTGGCGCCTGCGAAGGGTGGATAGCCTGATAGGGCTTCGAACAGCATACATCCGAGGGACCAATAGTCGACCGTAAAGTCGTACTGCTCACCTTTGAGGACCTCTGGAGCCATGTAATCTGGTGAGCCGACTATTGACTTCGCGTAATTGACCTCACGCTCACGCAGGGAACGATAACCCTCTCGTCGCTCGGCGACTGAGCGCTGTTCCATTGGGTGGCCAAAAGGAGCGGAAAGCTGGCCAACCTCTTCAAGCTTGATGCGCATAGACTCAAATTTCTGGGGCGAAAGCATGCCCGCTGCTAGACCAAAGTCTGTAAGCTTGACATGGCCAGTTGCATCAATAAGGAAATTTTCGGGCTTGAGGTCACGATGGATGTAGCCGAGCTGGTGGAGAGCGTCGACGCAGCAGAACATCTCGGCAATATAGAATCGAGAGTGGCGATTGTGTAGAACGCCGGTGTTGTTGAGGAGTGTCCTGAAGTCACCTCCTGGGACGTATTCCTACAAGATACAGTCAGTAAACGTCCAGCATGGAACCAGCAAATGTAGCATACCATCGCCAAGTAGATACTCTTCTCATCTTGGAACGCATAGAGTAGCTTTACCAGCCATTCGCTCTTCGCTGCTGTCAAGATATCTCGCTCCGTCAAGATATGTCTGATTTCGTCCAGCTTGAAAAGAAGCTTCTTGCTCATGACCTTTAACGCACACACTTCTCTCGTATCTTTCTTCGCGGCAAGATATACCTGTCCATAACCGCCTTGCCCAACTTGAGTCAGGATCTGGAAGTCACCATGTTGCAGTCTTGTACGGCGCTTTCGGAGATTGGCTCGCTCTCTGCCCAGGTACTTGTGTCGTGCGGCTTCATATTCTTCTGCAGGCGTGGCAGGAGGTGGGGGAAATTGAGCGTTAAACGCGGTCTCACGGCTCTGGCGGTGAGATACGTAGCTAAGGAGGTCGAAGTAATGGTCGAGAAAGTCTGCCAACCATTAATTGGTGGAGTGAATCTAACCGCCGTAAGAGCTTACATAGCTGAGTGACATTTGCTAGACGTTTCACTTTCGGCATTTGGAGCTTCTCCAGCTCTTCTGCTGTCAGACCACGCTGGGTGTTATATCGTGCCTTTGCCCCAGAATCTGTATCTCTAGCTTGATATGGCTCCTGGCGGGACACTGCAGCTTGATTTGGAGATGGCTTCGACTGCCGTATACCTGGTGGCGTGTTCTCTTTTCCTTGCTTCCGCGTTGGACTGCCTGGGCCTAAGCTGTACTCTAAACGGTTGATACTCTGGTCCAAGCTCTCGTCAAACACCTGTCTGCCGGCCTTGTTGGGCGAGTGAGGGCTCAATTGTTGTCTTCCAAGCTTGACAGGACTGCCCGGATCGAGTCTCATAGCATTATCGAAGGCATCTGGGAGCTCGGTGGCTCCTGGCGGAAGCTTGCTCTTGCTGGGGCTCCCTTGAGGAGTGGCATATGGAGATGTGAAACCGGCGCTGGTTGGGGTGTGAGGTGACTCATAAATATCGTCTCTAGAACGAGTGTGGAGCAGAGGAGGTGGCATTGGCATGGTGAAGTTGGGTTTGCCTTTCTCCAGGGGCGAGGGCGGAGGTCCAGCAGCGGCCATGCTGTTGATGGGATCCGCTCTGAGAGAGCGTTGACAGTAAGAGGCAAGAGCCCTGTTGCAGGCTTGGGAAAGCTCGCTGGTGCTCTGAATCTTCCTAGAATTGGCTCAAACAGACTTCGTAAAAGCCATTGACGGTGTTGATGTGGCTGATATGCAACGCCAATGAACTTGGTCAGATAGCAGTTGCGGTCTTGGCAATTTTGGCTTATCCGTTGTCAGGGCGGCAATTCAAGAATAGCCAGAGCCAACCTAAAGTACGACCTCTTCTTCAAGTACTCGTCAGGCTACACTGATTTCCACTGCTCTGCAATGCGAATAACAAGACAGCTCGTGAATATAACAGCCAGGCTGTACTCGACCATGAAAATCTTTGAAAGCCTGAAAGAGACATCTCAAAATTTACTTGATGGCATTATGACTAGACTTTCTTGACTCCACAGTCTCGAGATTGCTGATCTTTACGTCAATCTACACTTTTGGAGATATTGATCTGTTTCCACTGTACTTGCTGTAGCAGGGCATAGACTGTCGCCCCAAATGCAGTAGAGGGAATATCTCAATGACGACTTTCCCTGACAGAACAGCAATGAGCTGCGTGATCTGCACGACATCTTACGTTGAAAGCTGCCATTTTCGTACCCTTGATGAGTGAAAGAGTAAAGAGTCTGAAAGATGACTTTCTGAAATACTGTATTTCTCTGCCCTGGATAGAATGCCAAATGACTGCCTCTTTGTACGCACGTTACCCGTAGTGTTGACCGTTATGGTTAGCTGGCTCCACTCTGGACTGCTCTTTTATAGCGTGCTCTATCAAATTTTCCTCGCGTTTTCGGCGCCCATTTTCTGTCCTACACCTTCTAGCTAATGTCGAGAAGAGCGTTTTCGGGACTGTGACTCTCTAGACATAAAATACCTGTCTGATCACGCAGGCCTCTAAAGTCCATAAATTTCCATCGAAAATCCTCCAATCGCAGATACGCGCACGACCAGGATGTTCTACAGCCACGAGAGTACGTCCGAGATTCCTTCCATCTATTTTCAATCGCGATAGCTAATAACCTTCTGCAGTTCTAACTTCCAGAGAGGGAGGCGTTGCAACAGTATGGTGTGTCCCGTCATGTTGAAGTCTGCCTGAATGTCGTGAAGTTGACACTTACAGGCTGGTCGCCACGCTCGGCTCCAAATCAAGTTCGAAGAGAATCAATCGAAAGGCTATTCTCGACGTCAACGTGCCGAAGACATGCCAGATCATCATCGAACCAGAAGCGCCTATGGCGTTAAGGCTGCAAAGCAACCTGCTGTCAGTACAAGCTTCGGCTTCTTTGACCCTTGCTGACACACTCTTCCTTGTCCTAGCTACGGGGTCTCGCGTGTCTTCAATCAACAATGTGGCTACATCTTGTCCGACGCGCAAATTGCCCAGAGTAATATGAGGGCACTGATCAATGCCGTTAAGACATCCGAATTGGATCTTAATGCCGGAAAGGCGCGGTAAGCCCAATCCTTCGTGAACACTTCGCTTGTGCTGATTGCTCCGATAGGCCTGATCAGCTCATGCTCCAGGATGATCCAGCTTTTCTGCCTGACTTTACCTTCCCAGGCCTCGACATCGACCTGTCTGCTCTCGACATCTCGACCGACGAATCTTCTCGACGATCCAGTATATTGTCACCACATTCACAGCGCTCAAGCCTATCCAGCCACCCGGATGCCGATGAGTCCATGCTAGGTCTCATCATACCCAGCTCTAATAGCGGAGATGCTGGAGACCTGGGTGGCTTTATCTTACCAGAGGACACTGGCTTGGCTCAACGAAGTGCTAGACAGGGACGTCTGTTGGATGACGAAGATGAAGGCTTCAACATCGATCCTGGCTTCACTATCGACGCTGATGGCAACCTCATAGAAGGGGGTACGCCTGGGCCTAGTGCAGCTCCAGCTGGTGGCGTAAGGCTAGGCAGCGATTCTGCTGCAAGTGGTCGCGTACGGCAAGAGCTGCTAGAAGGGTTGCAAGCAGGCCAGTATGAGGTATGATCATATCTCTGACACGTGTAACCCTAACTTATCTCATTTGAAAGCCTGGAGCTATGGATCTTGAACTTGACCTCCCACGATTCGACGATAATGATATTGTCCTTCCTGATGCTGAAGCCTTTCCGCCAATGGTGGCACCACCACCGACCGGCGCTGGCTTTCTCGAATCGTCTCCGGAAGTGCCAGGGGAAAATGAGTCGTCTGAATCTGCCGAAGCTCCTTTGCAGCGCAAACGCCGAGCAGCTAAGCAACTGCCAGTCGATGAGAGACAGGAGTTGCACAATGCTGATCTTGCGCAGTGGAAGACGGAATACTCAGCGAATATGTCAGAAGCAAAGGAAGCCAGGAAGCTTCATCGAGCCCCTTCGATCGCGAAAAAGAATGCAGCGATCTGGTTTATTGGTGCAGGTATCGGCGGTGTTGGCATAGGCCTGGGGAGCTCCAAGTTTAAGAGTCCTCTTGACATGTTTGCTGGAGATTCTATGCTGGAAGCTTTGACAGGCATCGGAACTACAGCAGCTGGACGCAAGAGAGGTCGCGAAGAGGAAGGAGACGAGGACTCGGACAGCGAGGCTCGGCGAACACGAATGAGAGACGGCGACGAGGAAGAGGTTGGTCGTGGTAATGGAATGTTTCTAGATGACGATGATCCTTTGATGATCTCAGCCGGCGAGGTAAGGTACCCCTTGTTCGAGTAATCGTAAGGCGATTAATGTCTCCAGGGAATCGAAGTTGGCCGTCATGCTCCAGCGCCACTTGAAGACCCCTCTTTCCCCTGGAACGTCAGCTCAGTCCTAGGATCTCGTCAAGGCTCCATTGCGCGAGGTCGCGGCTTCGCCAGCAGCATTGGCGGCTTCCCTACTAGCGCTGGCGCACTAAGCTCTCTACCAGGTGTTGGAGGTGCAGGCCCTGGATCCCTCGATAGGCGAACCAGCCGGATCCCCAGTGCTAGTCCTCTCGTTGGCCGCGGCCGAGAGCGATACAGCAGTCTCGAGTTTCCTATTCGCGAAAATGACAATGATCTCTTAGGTAGTCGTGTCAATTCAAGCGACCATGCAATGGACGATTTCCAACTTTATGGCCCAGGAGCGGCCGTCGATACCCAAACAGCAGCAAACTCTCAATGGGTGAAGACGACCTTGGATTATGAGGCCCACAACTTCCTGGACTTCGTCAGCGCTCAGATTGAGGCTATTCCAGCCCCTGCGGACGACGAGGAAGACGAGCTGTCCGGTGATGGTCAACCCAACGCTTCGGTAGCCTTCGAAGTTCTACTGCCACCATCACAGCATACTAAACTCGTTGCGGCACAAGCACTGCATCATATCCTTGCTCTTGCAACGAAGAGCCTCCTTGTTGTTCGGCAAGATGAGCCTTACGGTCCGATTGAGCTCACCCTACCCGTCGATATTTGAGGACCACTACGGATCCTTCTGGCTTCCCACATTACGAGATACCGATATCTTTTCTGCATAAGAACATGGAGCGGGCACTATTTCTTCCCTTCACGATTTCAATTATCTCGGCAAAACGGTTTGTCGCTCACATTGCTAAAAATCTTGCTACATCTATTCTTCTCTAGCGTATACCCACCCATGTACGATGTCGCTTCAATGTAAGACCAATACACTATACAGATCAATGAATGGCTTCTTCTCGCTTCAGCTGCAGATTGCCGATTGAATTTTTTGTCTGTGAAAATGCCTGGACTGCTGCAGCTTCGCGGGAAAGTTGGGTCTGATTTAGCTACATGTCCGAAGCCTGCGTCACTCTCTTTCTATGCCTCTCGCTTTCAAGACCTCCCTCTGTCGCAGAACTTACCACTACATGCAGTCCTCACAGCCGCACCCCAGACGCGCCGAATGACGTTGAGGACGGCACCTCGCGGGTACAGGATTGGAGTAACACCCCACAAATTAGCAATTGTGTTACTTACCTTTTGGATAGAGTTCTCTCTACACAAAGGTCTTCCCACAGCCAGAAATTTCAGCGTCTTGTTTTCCAATTTTCCTAGCTGTTCCTTGCTATAGGAACGCATCACTAACACCTAGGTTACTCTATGACTATCACTACTGCCATACCTAAAGTACAGAAACACCCTGACCTTCAGGAGGGAGGGAGGAAATATGGAGCCTTCTAAACAGAGATCTATATGGACGGCCTACTCAAGAATAGACTGCCAACTGTGACCACCGACCCAAACAAAATTGAACAACAAGCGAGAGAACACCATGGTGCAAGAAGCTTTACTTGTGTAGCAGGAGGAGCAGGCGAGAAGGCAACTATGGATACCAACCGTCTGGCCTTCACACAATGGAAGGTTCGCTCAATGGAATCCTTGCCTATCTTTGTCCTCAGTCCCTAACACCTGCTCACAGATGATCCCAAGGATGCCTCGACCCACGACCCACCGAGACCTACGAACCGAACTCTTCGGCCATAAGCTCGAGTCGGCCTTCATGATTGCCCCGGTCCGCGTGCAGACGATCTTTCACCACGACAAAGAGCTTGGCGTTGCAGAAGTGGCTAATGAGATTGGCGTGCCTTATATACTCAGCACAGCATCAAGCAGCAGTATCGAAGACGTTGCGAACGCTAGCGGTGATGGTGTGAGGTTCTTCCAGCTTTACTGGCCTCAAATTGACGAGATCACGAGATCAGTATGTCTATTGCCCTAAAATTGACTTGATTAAGACGTTGAGTTTGGGGGCGAAGGGGTGGTTGATTGGGGGTTAAGTCGCTCTTCTTGGTTGTTTCGAGGAAGTGGAAAGTTAACTGTGTCCAGCCCATTTGTTTACGGACTGGCTGTTGGAGGCAAGCTGGGAGCCAGAGATGCCATACGAGGCCTAGCGGATCTCGATCAGAGTATGGGACTGTCTGGAATTCGATGCATAGCGGACTGCAACCGTTCGATGATTCGAAGAGTGCAGTATGGAGGCGATATGACCTCGAGCCGTTGAAAAGCATAGGTTTTAGGAACACAACATTGAACATAGAACAACCATACATGCCTCATGATTCATATACACATTCACAGCGTCCAACCCATATT
>JAABUP010009875.1_pt1 | contig 11508 bp, 6 predicted proteins | sample 5559201 | NCBI WGS metagenome assembly JAABUP01 (sample SAMN10711887, study PRJNA513373) | rock metagenome | isolation source: Antarctica rocks | place: Antarctica | reverse complement strand
AAATTGGTGCTATTTCTGACTTTGATGCTATAGCCTGTAGCATAGGGGTCTCCTTGTTCAACGTAAAAGGTCTCGACGCTCGAGGATACTCGGCGTAGTTGTAGGGTTTTGAAAGAGGTCATGGGTGGATAGTAGTCCATTTGAGGGTTCGGACTTGCTACCGCTGGCCCAAACGGCTGTGCTGAGTACGCAGGTAGGGCATCAAATCCAGTTACACCGCCCTCCATGTTCGCTGAGTATCGAAAATCGAGGTAATTGTGGATTAGACAAGGTATTTGTTCTGAGCTTGATGATACTTGTGGGACTTGTTATACTCCTTTGTGTATTCCCTCACAATACTGTTGATGGGAATGGATCGATGAGCAAACGTGAAATCAGTATTGCCTTTATGTGCACTCCTTTCACTGTGCTTGAGCTGTAAAGAGCTTGGTGAGAGAACTTCTCCATTTTTGTAGCCATCAATAGTACCAAGCACATGTTCGATCTGCATTACGCAGTCACACGGTGCTGTTCACAGAGTTGGGAGGCGGAGTAATAAATGTGGCACGCGTGGGAGACGGATTTAGAGGGCCCGCTAGTCGAAGGCTGCAGCTGTCAAGAGAGCTTTAGCAGTCCAGTCAATCGACACACCATACTTGATATCGGTTCATCGGCCGTTCATCTCTTTGTGTAACGCAGACATGCATACCAAACACTTTCAATCAACGATTCTGCACTCCGTGTCTGGACGAGATGAGCTGCGCGATCGTAGATGGCGAAGCTCAATGGCTCAGCTCCAGGCATCTATTTTCGACCATGTAGAGGCAATTGCACCTTCATGACGCTAATAGCTATCAATATACTGCAACCTATCTGATTTGGTTGACTGTATCACATCGCAATTGGAACTTGAAATGGCTCCAGCTGTCGAGGCGGGCTCACTAGCAACCGTGATAGAACTCGCAGATAATCCACCAGAGCATCTCCAGTACAGCCCAGCAACTGATGTCCAGCAACCGCTGGTGCTCTACATTGCCCGGGTGCCTGGCTCGAAAGGCTTGTCTTGCTGCTACTCCTACGTCTGGTCTCCTCAAAGCTAACTATCCCAGCAGATGTCTTCCTCACGACGATGAAGCCTAAGGGAAAGAGTGTCACCGCCCAAGACGTGCAAAGCTCGCTATACTACGTACACGTGGATAGCGTGGAGGACTATGGGCTTCTCGACTCGGAGGGATCTGGGGTTGATCAGCCTGTGGAACACGGCCCAGGAATGAATGCTTCCATGGGCAGCAAGTCCAGTGTACGAAGGAAAGCGCTGCCTCAGACTTCGAAATCGGCTCTTGCTGACCGGCCGGAACCTCCACCTAGGCCCTTGGCCCAGCCCCAAGCGCACACACATATTTCGAACGGCATGACCCAAATTGCGCGCAAGCCCATTCGGCAAGATGGTCGTGAGCCCAGGAATATGGAGAAAGCTCCACCGCTCCCTGAAGGAAGGTTGCTCGGACCGCGTCCCATGAAGCAGCGCTTTCTCTCCGTCGATGGTGCGGCTCTTCGGAACGTCCCAGACAGGGAAAATGTGGATGTGAGTAGGTGGTCAGAGCAGCCTCCGTTGGCATCCCCGCAACTGCCTCCAAGACCAGATTCGCTTCGCAGAAGCAATTTCCATAACGCAACCCAGAGCGCCGCCCTCATCACCTCGGAGGCGCGAAGTGCCCATATTGAGGATGAACCACTGGGACAACATTGCTGGGATTGGGAGAAGAAAAGGGAAGAAAGGCGCTTAAGCGACGATATGGTCAGACGTGCATCTTCTCAATACAATTTTTCGGAGATGGAAGACGTCTTCCAGAATGCTTCCTTGACGCTGATTAGGCGGTATAATGGAGAACAGTGGAACGCTGGTAGAATCATGACTGGTAGTAAAGACTTTGTGCCCGATGATTCCGCGTGCTCTAGTATAGGTATGTCTATCGAGGTCTTGACAGCCGGCTACTCGAGATTTTGTAACCCGGAAGGTTCGCAAAGGAGCCAGAAACGAATTACTACAAAGGGTTCGCGCGAACTTTCATCAATTATGGAGCAAGGTAGTAATACTTCAAGTAACGAGGGCGAGGAAAAGGCCGTCTTTCGACGCCATCTACACCTACATGGAAATGCGCGGAGACGCAATGAGGGGCGCAAACCTGTTCCCAACGAGTCATCGTCTACTAAAGGAGCGAGATCGAGCTTCGATTTCCGAAGGCATAGCCAGCAAAGCCCCAATGGGGTCGACCCGTCTCTCAACGGCTCGTCTGAGTACAAAAGAGAGTCTCCAAAATTGCACCACTTTGAGAGTCCTTGGAATGGTGTCTGTGAATTCAGCACAGGCATAGCAGGCCGATCTTTGAAATGTAAACATTCATACCCGTCAAATAATACAAACTTTGAACCAGGAATACATTCAGCGACTGTCAGCGAGATACGCTTCAACCTACCAAGCTCTGCGGCCTTAGGAAGACCTACTCTGAAAAGCACAATGCCTGGAACACCAAGGGAGGCAAAGCGCTCTTCAATGTTTTCACCACTTCATAATCGAGGATCCTCATCTTTTGCAATAAACGAAGCGATAGACAGCGGATATTTCGGATCTAAGGTCGAACTTGAAGATCGCCTTGACCTTTCGCTAGGCCAAGAACATGCGGGCGGTGGATTTGGAGGAAAGCAAGCTAAGCTGGGCAAGCTAATCATCGAGAACGAGGGTTTCCAGATGCTCGACCTAATCGTTGCTGCCAACATGGCGCTTTGGTGGAAGGTCTACGAAAGATTTACGTGAACCAAGCAATCTTCTCAAATTTATCCACAACGTCTTCACATCCTATTGACTGCCCCGTTCGATATTTTGTGCGTTATGCGTTGTCAATTGAGCTAGTAACACTTATATGTCCGCTCTGATTTGGTTGGGCAGCATCACGTTAGCCTTGTGGAACGGCTTGGCATTTAACTTCTCCATTCAGGCGCATGCATCAATAGCATTTTCAGGCACAAAATAGCATTCAGGAACGTGTGAATAACACTAGTCAAAGGTACACCATCATTTTGACCATCATACCGACTCCTCGCTTCGGCTACGGTTGATGTGGAGCTTTGTGGGGTTTTCGCTTGTCACACTCTGACGTCCCGCAACAGTTGGCTAACGCATGAGGAACACAAATTGCCCAACTAACGTCGTTCTCCGCTCAAAATCTGTCTTCTCTCCTACACATCACTCCCAAATACTTCACACCCTGCAAACACTATCAACATGCAGCTCAGTGCCCGCCAGTTTCTCGTTTTCGCCCTACCATGGCTTCTCCTAGAGCTCGCAACGTCAACACCGACAAACATTACAAACCTAATCCTCGCTATCTCACCCACTGATCTAGCCGCCGATGAATGCCCAACGCCGCCGACAGAGTTCCTACCATATCCACCGCCTCCAGGATATCAACCCGGCCCGGGATGCCCGCCAGCCAGCTCAGGTACACAACCAAGTGAGAACAATCCTCCGGCAGGCTTCTATGGTGGCTCGGGGTCTGGGTCTGGGTCTGGGTCAAGCACGCAGAGTTTGAGCCCGGCAAACAGTCTGAGGGGAAGGAATCCATTTGCAAGAATGCTTGCTGGATTTTTCCCTGGACGCAAGCTGCGAGCAGGAGTAGGGTCTCCTTTTTGCGGCGGCGCCTTTGAAATGGTGGAAGTAGACGGAAGAAGTGAAGCGTTTGTGGCGTCAGAGGTGTTTGGGATGAGTCGTTAGCAACATTGGCGTGAGAAGGGGGGGGACCAGAAGATTTGGCAAGCGACATTGGGTTCGATAGACACGCTTACAAAATGTGGAAGGACTGTCAGTATCTCAATAACAAAGTCATTGCTTTTCTTTGATGTCAATTTGGACAACGAAAAATGTACCCATCTTCCTCGAAACATCTAATATTAAGAGCATCGAGGAAGACAATGTAGTGCTTAGCTGAATTGGAGCAAGACCTGGAATACGGGTACAAAGCTAGAGATACTCTACAGGAGTAGAAAACAAGTTCGAAAGGATGCACGGAAGGAACAGAGACTTTGTGCAAGTCTCTTCCGACGCGTCGATACTAGCGAAAATTAGTACCTTGTCCTTCACGTCTTTGGTATCTTGTTTCGTATTCTCTTTCTTTGCAGGTCGCCAACGGCCTTCACCTCCGCCTCCTTAGTCTCGACGCCCACTACTTCCTTTCGTGGCCAGAGATTTCTCCCAGGCTATGGGTTGCATACCGTCTCAATTTGGTTGACAGCAAAGCCACCACTCCCTACTCCACTGTCCCAAGCTCTTTGGTTCCCGTTGTCGTCCTTGACATTCTCCACTGGATACGTCGTTCAACGTAACTTTATGCTCTTCTCCGCGATAATGATCTTGTATTGGCGATAAGAATCTGATATCAATTTTATACCGACACACCCTCTAGCCCCCGCAAATGGGTCATCACAACACAACGATGAAGCACTATTCCTAATTGAGCCTTTTTCTCAAGTTTTTGCATGAATCTACATGAGCGCTAGTAACGACATCTCATGCCCCAATCGGGTTAGGCTGGTTTGGGGACGAAAGCAGCCTGGTGGCACATTGTAACACTACACATTATTTCGGAAATTGCAAATTGAATCTCCTGCCATAACTTTGATCATCAACGGCTCCTTCGTACCACTAGCTTCGCTTTGAATTGCATCGAGTAACCCAATGGCCAGTGGACACCTGAGTCGTAAATAACACTTCAAAAATCCAACCCCAGCGCCCTCGCAACCGCAGCCTTATCCGTTCACAAATCAATTCCCAATCCCATCGCACTCAAGCTTGACAGCATAAAGGATGATCTGGACTACGTATAGCCTTCTCCGACAAGGGTCTGGTGAATCGGCTTTTGGGAGCTTGAATTACCCATATTTGGGCTCGTCGATTAAAGACAACGTAAACAGAATAAAGACTCGAACCGCACAGTAAGAACCAACCATCTGTACCTCTTAACATTACTCGAAGTCTTGTCGAATAGGTGACGACGGCACTCAACAGCGTTACTTCTGCGAGCTTGACGCGGTGGCGAGGCTTAAGCTTCTTCAATGGATGCAAGAACATCCCACAAGCTTCTCAAATCGACAGCCAAACAAGTCCTTTACACAGGAGGTTAAATTCCGCCCTTTTAAGCATAATTAACATGGTAAGCGGGCTCTAACCCCACTGACAAGCTTTTCTGTGTTCGGCTTGATTTCATGAGGACCTAGATTCGACTTAGCATTGCAACCTTCGAGCGTGACATGACCAGTACAAGCACTTTCCTCCGAGTCATTATTATCCGAAGCAGACGGCTGCTTGCCTTGTATCTGTGCAGTCTGGTTTGCACCAGTAGTTCCGATGCTCCACTCCTGCGCTATCTGTACGAAACATAACGTTTCTTGATAGCATCTGCCAATTCTCCTCCCCAATGCCCGAGGGATCACACACCGCTACTGCTGTTGGGGCTGCTGCGTGTAGAGTACGAACACCGATTAGCAAACTTTACATCTTGCGTGCCGCATGTCCTCCCTCGACATGCTTCGTGTTGCGGTAGGCTCTGGCTTTCGCCAGAAGATCCGGACCTGTGGCTGTTTTGCCATTGATAGAGTTTGATTTGTTCCCTCGAAAGGCGAGGCACGATAGTTGGAGAAGGAAAATTGAATGATTGAGCTGGGGATGATTTGAATGCCAATGGTCTGGCCTCGAGATTTGGAACAATGATCTAAATCGCTCTGGAGATGTGAACAAAGTGCTGACCAGTCATGTCTGGTAACAAGCTTGACGATAACGACAACGTCATGCAACCTCCGAATTGCTCATGGTGTGGCTCAAAGTGAGATGCGAATTCAAGACGTTGTCAGAATCTTCCTATTGCACTTACACTCGGAAGATCGAGCCCCACCCTGTGAGATCAGTGTCTTACATTTGGTTTCAATGCCATCGGCTTCGGAAATGGAGGCAAACAACTCAGGTTGGCATGGGTTAGCGACGACAATGACATTGGTATTTATGTCACATTCACGTTCACCTTCAAATTCATCTTCAAACTCAATGTCTACATTAGTAACATGTGAGAAGCTTTGTAACGAGGTTGGACGGTGTGAACCATGAGGATGGTGGGTCCTGAGGGGCGGCCTGCGACGACGACGACGAGGGTCCGGCAGTCTGTTGCCGGTTTGTAATATCGCTCAAAGTGTTTGGGTCTGATTGGCGTGACTGATGCCCAGGATAGCGTGACCCTGGAGATCTTCCTATGACCTCTGTATAGTATGTATGAAAGGGTGGCAGTCATCGCGCACGATTTAGCGGATGATAAGCTGAGCTCCTTTCCGGCTGTAGGCCACGAGGATGACGGAGACATTGACATCGGTTCCGAATCAACTGTATGTCATCTATTCTTCGATCAGAGTGTATGGCGACACGGGCTTTCTCCTCATTCATATCTGAACAGAAGAGGATTAACCTTGCCCTGCAAGACGGGTATATGTTCCTCGCCAAGTGTCTATTGTCTCCACAAACATCTCAACAAGCACAGCCTCTGGTGCAATACATGGATAAGAGTCTTATGAGTTATTGACCCCGCTGGCGTGTTTGGAGAGGTTGCTTCTCAACTGTGACTCGCTTTTTGCTTCATTCAAGACTAGTAATAAGATAGCAGAGCTAGATCCGCGCTTGATTAGAAGTTTCTCCCCCCTTTCATTAGTATCGCGCTGCTAGATGTTACAGGAAGGAAGTTGATATGTCCAAGAGCGAGGAAAAAGGTAGATGGGGATGTGAAAAACCTGAAACGAATTTTCTTTGTAAGACAATTGGACAATGTATGAAAAATTCAAATGTTTTTGTCAATAAAAAGGGCTGTCAAAATAAGTTTTGGCTTCCAGCATTGCATCGTCTTCAACAGCGAAAAGACTAGTCGAGTCTTCTTCAATGGCAAGATATCGTGACGCAAATATTAAGCAGCTTACAGCCAGTCGTGCAATAAGGCAGCATTCGCACCCATATGGGCCTGCAAATCGTTGGAAGCTTGCTGCTCGCTGGATACCTTCTGTGCCCCGACGACCTCAGGTTTGTTCCATGCTTCTTCGCACCTTCCACCTATCAACTACTTACCTTTTTCTAGGACGAGCCCCGCGACCAAAGACAAACACCGACGTAGCACTTCTAATTAAGAAAGACACGCACCAACGTAGTACTTCTCATGAAGCGTAGCAGGTCACTGAGATGCTAACTTAGCCAGCCACTCCTGGCGCACTTGGTCTGCTAGCTTCGGACGATCTCTCCTTCGACTTGTTTTCGTAGTGACGCCATCCACTCCTTCTTAAGAACCTCCAGCTCCTGCTGATGAATTTCGGTTTCGGCGTCTGCTTTCGCTTTATTACGGGCAGCCTCGCGTGCGTCACTCCGAAATGCCGCTATGTACTTCTGGACCTGAAGGTTTCGCGTGTCCTCCTTTAACTCTGCTGAGCTGCGAACGAGCATCTGCCAGTTTCGTCTCTTTTGAACACAAAGCTGGTCCGATTTTGGCGGTTTGGATTTCCATTCCGTTCAATGCAGTCCTCAAAGCTTCTCCCCGAATCACGCTTTCTTGTGATGCGTGAATGGCATCGCGGACTCCTAATCTCCCCGCTTGCCTTGCTTGATTTAGAAAACTTCGTTATTGGGTAGGCTTCGTAGGCTCCACTAGTCCCACTTCAATGTCCAGGTAGTCGCAAGTCAGGGATGTAAGACAAATATGGAAGCAGCCCGAGAATGATCACAACATTTGCCCGGGCATTTAAAGCTTATGGCATAAAGTTATATATCGTGATGTATCAATAACCCGGTCGGCAAATGAATGGCGAGACCCTCTTGCACCTACAAGCAGACAAAGATTGTATAAGGGTCGCTCGTCTCGAAGGGTACGAGCTAGTTGCATAGAACGTCAATGTAGAACGAATCGGCAAACAACATCTGCTGTATTCGTCTCCAGGTGATGATGAGACGTGAACCTTGAATTTTCACCTGCTGTCTCGACTGTGAAGATGAGTAGGGTGAATTGTAGGTATCCTGGAAGAGTGGCTCAATACTGTGCATGTGATATGCTTACATCTCGATCGAAAATGTTATTAGACGTTTGCGTGTATAGACAGCGACGTATTCAAGGAGGCCTCGCGATGTAGATTCTGGAGATCGTTTCTAATTCCGTCGACATTTGAACAATCTTTTGAATGTGTGTCTCTTTGAGCAAGATTCGGCCATCCTCGTCTTTATCTGCTTCGAAGTTGGCCAGAGCGACTGCGTTTTGGAAAGTTTGAACACGAAACCAGTCAGGCGCGCATTTCTAAGTATCACCAGTGGCGTTGGCTGTTATTCACCATGCCCAATGATTAATATAAGACCACAATTATTTAATAATATGTAAGGAGGTGGTGGCCGAGATTGCGATCATCGTCACAGAACTCAAGCTCTGTGCATTTCTGCACGAAAAGATCTATTCGAGCACAATCCTCTGCATTCGTTGTTCAGGCCATCTCACTTTGAAGAAACAGTTCTGCGCTTGAGCATCACTGACTTCGAGCTGGTTCTTGGATCGAGGGTATTCTAGAAATGAGAAGGGAATTATGTGTGCCATCACCACCGCCCATCCATGAGATTTGGAGAGCCAGAACATTTACAGTGCCAACAACAGGAAGCTCACGCACGAAGTTGGCTCATGATTACGAAGAGGTGGTAGACCTAGACCGGTAGTAGAGCTGTGGGAGAATGTTAAGTTCGCTATCTAATATCGCCCTTTCAAAAGCACAAAACCAGGTTGCTGGGCGTTCTGAAATTCGATATAGTGGCTAGTCGAGTCCGCCGCGACGCTTACTGCTCTAGCTTGACCAGGACTGCTGTCTTTGCAATCTCACTTAAGGTCACGATGTGTGAAGATTGAATTAGTAAGATGGATACAGGTATGATGTTAATCGCGAATACGACTAACAAATAATCAAAATATATATTCAGGGAGCTACCTACAGAGACTAAGACGAACGAGAAGAGCTTCTTGATCGAGAAAAAACATGGACGAGCTCTTGTTTAGCTCAAGAAACGAATCCGTTGCACACAGAATGACCATAGACTCTGGACGTGGAAGGAGGGGAGCGTGGGAGTTCAGTGTGTCCTGATGCACATCGTCGAATGAAGACATCAATGCGAAGGCCTTGAAGCAAAGGGAGTCATCACGAGCAGATGTTGCGTTGAGACCGACTTGCAGACATAAATGATCAATCCATGCATCTGCCACGTCGAATGTCGAAACAGACATCTCAAACATGATTGTAGGTGTGGAAGCTTGGCAACGATGGGACGAAGCCTCTTGAATCCTTAGATCGAACGTTGTCTGGAGACGGAAGTGGGCTGTTCATGTGTGTAAAGCTGTAGCAAGTGCAGAAGATGGGTCAGGATGAAGAACTGCTTCCAAGTCCCAAGTCCAAAGTCTCAAGTGACGGAAGGTGAAGGCTTCCGAGATGTCCCATTCACCCTTAGCGAGCACTTCACCCATGAACATAATGAACAACCAACCTCAGCGAAACCAAGGACTGGGTTACTCACAACTGAGAAGTTGAATGTCTGATGAAGTCGAGCTAATCTATGCAATCTCCATCTATGAGTACATGCAAGCAAATCTCATCAATCGCTGATACGTGATTACGAGAAGAGGAATGAAGGGCGGCTGTGAAGCCCACCTCAAGCCAGACCGCCGCCCTTTTAACTTTCTGCAAGCACTTTTGACGCCTCAGGGCTTTCCGGAAAATGTGATCTGTAGTAAGATTTATGGTACAAACTTTTGACGCCTTTCGTAATCGCTGAAACAATACTGGATCGGCTTGGTAGGAGTAGGATGTAGGGCGAGAGGACTCAAAATCGGGTCCGAAATCATCCTGATTGATAATAACAAGCCAGCAGTAGTAGTACAGATCTATTCCGTGGCTCGGTATTCGATGGGAGAGTAATTCAGACAGGGACCGGGTGGTAACCAGCAGGCTTCGAGGCCAGGACAGCCAAGTTCTCCCTCTGAGCCTTCTCTCTCTCCATTTGCTCTTTCGCCGCCTTGCTGACCCTCTTTACTGGCGCTTTCGCTGGCGCCTTCGTGCCATCTTTGGATGCTGCTGCAGCTCGTGTGCCGCCTCTCGTAGTCCCACCACGGCCTCGTCCAGTTCCACGACCGCGCTTTGCTGGTCCATCGCCGGCTCTGTGGAATGTCAGTATAATCCTAGGAAAGGAAAGACAGAGTAGCGCGGACCTCTCAACCGCAGGCTCCTCCCCAGGTGGGATCAATGGCCCACTGTACACAAAGAAACCATCCTTACTCGTGGCAGCTTGCTCCTCCCAGATCAACTCGGTGTCATCAATGAAGTCGTCTTCCTTATCGTACATATCTTCTTTCATCATTCTCTTCTTGATAGGCTTCTTCGCAGCACCTGCTTCACCCGTCTCTTCTCCAGACTTTCCGATCATCCTCTCACCATCGACCATACCACCCATCTCGACGTTGCTATTGTCGGCGTCTCCGTCGGAGAGGTCAACGGACATCTCGTCGCCCGATCCTGAGTTGCCACCGTTCTTGTGCGCATTTTCGAGGGCAGCGCCAGCGGCGGCGACTCGAGCAAGTCGCTCACGTTGTGCAGCAAGTCGTGGATGAAGCGCATTGAAGCCGTATTGTTCCTCCGCCAGACGTGTAAAGTTGACGTACTGGTTATCGCCGTCAAGCTTAACATTGAGAACGACAGTGGGTGCGGTCTTCTCTGGTCCCGAGCTGTCATACCCGCCACCAAAGATGGAGCCGGAGAGTAGCCCGCTACCAGGCGGAAGTGCGAGGGGATCTTCTTTTGGACGAGTTGGCTTCGGAGAATGCGATGAAGATGAGACTCCAGTGCTTGCCTTTGGACTTGGCTTCTTGATGACCGTGGTCGTGGTGGTTGAGGGTACAGGAGGTTTCTCCGTGTCAAGATCTATCACCGTCGCCGGGCTACGATGCTGCTGTGGCATTGTGACAGAAAGGCTGGTCGGTGATGGATTGGAAGGTTGCTGCGCCAGGACGGGGATTGGTGGAGACAACCGAGGTCGCTTTTGCTCTTGCGGGGATGATGTTTTGCCATCACTCTCGCGCTTTAGCTGTGGAGTGTAGACGTAAGAAGACATGTCACTTTGTGGTGGATCTATCAAACTGTTGATCGACGGTGACGCGCTTGCACTGGCAGCTTTGTAGAGTTTTTGAGGTGTATGTGATGGCGCCAATGGAGAGCTAGCTCGAGGTGCTGTTGTAGAGGATCTAATGGGGTCGTAGTTTTGGCCACTAGTGGGTCGTGACTGCCCTGCGAGATTTTTAGTGTTGATGTGTGGAGTGGGTATAGCTTCATTGTTTCCGTTTTGGGGTGGAGTGTGGATCGCAGGAACATCAAAATGTGCGGGCGGGACTGAGGGACTAGGCAGCGGATCTGTCTTTGTTTGGCGGGATCCTTGCA
>JAABUP010009874.1_pt1 | contig 11511 bp, 11 predicted proteins | sample 5559201 | NCBI WGS metagenome assembly JAABUP01 (sample SAMN10711887, study PRJNA513373) | rock metagenome | isolation source: Antarctica rocks | place: Antarctica | reverse complement strand
GTGGCATACGGCGCAGTTGGCGGAAGCGCTGTTTCATCAGCCTGGCGGGGAGCAGGGGGAGGAGCAGCGGGACGATGTGAGTGAGTCGCTGGATGGGTCGGAGATTGGGTTGGCGGTTTCGGATGGGTTGGATAGGAGTCAGGAGGAATTGTATAATACGCTGCAAGGGTCGTCGTGGGCGCCGAAAGGGTAGGCGGGAGTGGGTCGTACGGCCTGAGCATTGTGGTGTCGTGCCAGTCATGACGACCAGGCTTCTCGACATCAGCTGGACGAACTATGTAGTCGGGACTACGACCTCAGGGATATACAGCACATTGGCTTGCATAGTCCAAACGACGATCTACCCACCACTTGATTTGAGAATGTGGCCGGTGTCTGAGGGTTTGCGGGACACTTGGTCTCAAACACTGCCGGCGACCCGATTTCGGCGGGAACGTAGTTCGGGGCCAGTGTGCTCTGGACAGGGTCAGGACTGAACCGATTATGTCGGCGGGGGCCGGGCGCAGCTGCAGCGTACCCGTTCGATGGTCGTGGGTATTTTTCGGCTCAAAAGCTGCTCGGACGGCGCGCGTGAAGACGCTAGGTCCCCACGGGAAACCCATACTTTCGCAAGGCGCCGATGATGCCCGATAGCTGCACCTCGAGGCACAGAGGCGAGACCCTAGCAATTACATGTTGGCTTGGGCTTCGTGCTACCCTGCGTCCTCACCGCACTCCCATGATACAAGCTCGCTCTGCTCTCGAGACGGTTCCAGGGTTATGCTGTTTTGGATAGCGCTGTGGCACACGCCGCCTAGGGGGGCATGGCAAGCCCTGGTCGTCATGCGCAGACTCGGAGGCAATATCGGGCTAGCGAGCCGGAGGATTGGATTGGCGTTACGGCCGACCGATCTCGACGATGAAAAGGGTGTCCCCATGCAAGTGTAAGCTTGAGCGGGAAATCTAGTATCAGTTCGAGAGCTCGAGATACCCGCAAGTGTGATATCTCGAGCATCGTGAAACCGTGGTCTCAGCGGTGTCCCAGCGCGATGGTCACGTCCGCGGAACCCACGTCTTCCACGAGGCACTCCTTGCACGCAAATAGTCGCCACTCTCGATAGCTTTCACCAAGCCCCATAGTCCACTAATCGGCCACGTATCCCAAAATGCCTGCGTCACCGACCACTCCGCCGCATCTCGCTCGTGATCACCCTTCACCTTATCGTACACCGTGGGCAAGGAGGTGGCGTGGTACTTCTCGCGCAACTCATCATACCACGCTGTATCGAAACCCGCCCAGAATTCCTTCTCCGAATAGTACGTCTGAGCGTACAACCACTTCATCCCACCGAGCTCCTGGAGCTTCTTCTCAATATCCCTGTTAGCCTTCAAGAAGCCCTCGCGTGTCGTTGGCCCGAGTCCCCACAACCCGATATTCAGCAGCGGTTTCAGCGTCGCACCATCGGCCTCGTATTCGTCGAGATGCGGATGCATAGTAGGCAATGGACTCTGCTTGAGCGGACACAACCAGAGCGGATAGATACCCAGCCGGCTATCGGTGTAGTCCACGAACTCGGACGCTGTCGCGTAGGGTAATGCGACGTCCTGGACGATCATCCTCTCAGACTGCCCGCTAGCGTGGAGAGCTTTGTACAGCATACGGGTGTGCAGGAAATCGTCCAGCCACCAGCGCGTGAAGGCGTTGAAGGGCATGCCGGGGAAGTATTTGAAGGACGCCGCGCCGACCCAGAAGCCGCCGCGGTCGTAGCGGAAGAGGTAGTCGGGGAGTGGGATGGCGTCGGTGGTTGGACCGGTGGAGTTGGAGATGCGGGATTGGACGTGCAGGTAGAACCAGGGGTCGCTGGCGTCGGAGAAGCGCTGGATGGGGGTCCCCGGGGTGGGGTCGTCGGTTAGTCGACCTGTGATGATGGCGCCGTGGGTTTTAGAGTACATGATGCCGTCGAGATAGTCTAGGTCGTTCGAGGGTGTAGCGAGTTCCTGTAGTTTGGCCATGACTTCTGGCATACCGTTCGATATTGGGTGGTACGTCGTCTCGACGAACTTTTTGGCTTTGCGAAGACGGAGCTTGACCAATGTGGTGACCCCCAGCGTGCCAACGGCTCCGGCAGCGCCGTGGAACAGATCTGGATGCTCCGTCTCTGAGCATACCAAGACCTCGCCATTTGCGAGAACCATTTCCACATGCTCCAGCGTGCGATCGAAGAAGCCGTGGCGAAAGGAGCTAGACTCTCCCGATGTACCAGCGTAACCTGTGATCGTCAGTCAGAGCACAACAACAGACACAGCGGAATCCTTTAGCTTACCGCCTCCTGCTGTGATGCCCGGGAACTCCATGACCACCGGCGGGATGAGGCCATGCTTCAGCGTCTCCTCAATCAGGCGATCCATGGGCACGTTGGGTTGGACGAGGGCATACGGTTGTTCCGCATCGGTATTGACGAGCAAGACCCTGTTCAGACGGCTCGTGTCCACCACTTTTCTCGGGTCTCTACCTGTCGCCGATTTGCGAGTGCTGTTGGTCGAGCCATGGTAGATTCTGAATTTCTCGCCGCGGTCGTAGAAGCTGCGCACTGCTGCCGCTACCTTTTCCACCTCCCTGTTGTGGTCGTCGATCACTTCTGCGGTGTAAACATCTACGTGTTGCTCTTCCGTCCACCGCTGCGTGCACCGTTCTCTGCTACTACATTGCTGGTCCGCCATAGCAACCAGACGGGCAACGCAATATGTTTTCACAAGGGCTGGGGGAATTATAGCTCTGTGATAGACGAGGCGGCGTGTCAAAGTTGCAACGATGGTAAACGAGTGACTTGGTGCGTGTGTATGGCCTGGTTGTGGCGCTGATGATTGAAACTTCTGTACTGCTCTTGTTGGCTCCCCACGCTCACTGCATGTGGTTCTACTGAGCGTCTATGACGGCGGGTTCAATCTGCTTCGATGGCTGAGACCATCCCGCGAACGAAAAAAAATGTGGCCGGTCAAGAAGCAAAAAGAAATTGGTACTGTGGTCACTACGAGCTATAGACAGGTCAGCATTGGTATGTCTCACAACTGGTGATGTTAATGAACGTACGGTCGAACTCGCGACCTTGGCGTGTCATATGATTATTAGCACCACGCTCTAACCAACTGAGCTAAGCGACCATAGCATAAAGAAGTCCAGCTGTGTGCTATATCAGCAACAGATATCCGCGAAGTAGCGCCAGGAGTACCATTCTTGAGCGGACTGATCTTGACGCGTGCAAGGCACGCTGCGAGATCCTTTCGCTGCTGCGCCGGAAAGAACGCGTGGAAGCAGTGATACTTCTCGTTGACGCGCACCTGCAGCTTCCAAGCCGCTGTGGTTTCCGACGGCGTGTCGAGGAAGAGACAGCTCGGATTGGGCGAATGCAGGTCCCGATCTGTCGAAGATGATGTGGTCGTGCGCGAACACGAGGGTTAGAAGTGGATGCTGTCCTCCGACTCGGGCAGCGGGACTGGCGGAACGGGGTGGGTTGATGCAGGAACTATTGATTGATCGAGGCGAGGAATCTGGTGGTGACGAGAAGGTGAACCGCCTGCGGTGTACGTCGCGTGTTATCTGGGCATTCGATCTCGTAGTTGGGTTCCATTGCCGTCATCATGTCCAGCCCGTACAGGCAGGTCGGATAAACACGCGCTCTCATCAACGAGCACGAACCCGTCGAACACAGAGAGCCATTTTGGGAAGCTCCGTCGGTGCCGTTGCAGCCGAGAAGAGCTCCGCGTGGTCCACCTCCACATCCACCTCCACCATCTGGAGTCAACACAACACCTCTCCGCAACTTCTCACTTTGCCACTTCACACTTCGCCCGTATCGTGCTTTCCATTCCACCCTCACACTCGCTTGCCCCTCATCCCCACGCGACTTCATCTTCATCCTTATTCATCGACACCGCTCAATAGTTCCAGAAGAGCGGCTAGCGTCTCGGCGGCTTGGTGCACCCGCGACTCCTTACTTGCCGAGAGCATTGGCGTCTGGGCCAAACACGCCCCCGTCGTACAGCTCGCCATTAGCCTCTCATAGCAGCAACAAAGATACGATCATCACTGTAACAGCGCCGCGCGCCACCGCGTCCCGGCATATTATACGCGGCTACACCCTAGACCGTGCCGACCTTCGAACGAACCGGAGCCACGACTGAAACAGCATCTACAACCTCACAATGGATACTTGGCAGGCTGCACAGAGCTGGATACTCTTCACAGGCGTTGTGGGCAGTCTGGGAGCCTACTATTACTACTCGCAACGTGGAACGGGCTCGGCGGCCAAACCCCGTCTGGAGCGGCGGGCTATTGCGGCGGACTCCCGTGGCCGGAAGCAGTCAGTCGAGCGCGTCGATCGCGACACGAAGGGCAATTCGAAGAAGACTGCAGACGGCAAGAACCAGGGCAAGAAACGGAAGGTGGCCAAGCCGGAGCCAGTGCAGTCACAACCTGCCCCCGAGATAATTGTGCAGCAAGATGGGCGCGAGGAGAAGGAGGATATGAGCAACAAGAAGTTCGCCGAGCAGATGTCCAAGGCGAGGAAAGGGGCCGATTTCTCCGGGCCGAAGGGCAAGGAGAACCGCATCAAGACTGTAAAGCAGAGGAGTGCAATGGACGCACCGGTGCTCTCCTCCGGCTCCTCGCAGGCTGGTGTTGACGCAGATGACGACATGTCGCCAGCCGCTTCTCCCGCGCTCCCTGCCGGTGACGCCTCCGATATGCTGGAGCCGACCGCGAAGGGCACGTCTGTGCTCCGTCTGACTGCGCCATCCCAACCGGCGAAGCCGAAGGTCGTGAGGCAGTCTAAGGAAGAGGAGGTTGAGACCAAGAAGCAGCGCCAAAACAGGATGAAGAAGGAGCAGCAGAGGGCAGAGCGGGGAGAGGATGAGAAGGCGCGCAAGGCGCTCGAGGAGAAGCAACGCCGTGCAGCACGAGAGGCACGTGGCGAGCCTGCGAAGAACGGCATCCCTGTCTCAAAGCCACCAACCAACAACGCGTGGACGGGGCCTAAGCCCACCACGAGCGAAGCCACTCCCGCTGTCAATGGCAACGGTCCCACCAATGGCCCACTCCTGGATACCTTCGACGCCGAGTCCACTGCCAGCTCGAACGGCGGCCCAGAGCCCAGCACCGCAGCTACTAGCACTACTGAGGCCGAGGCGAACGACCGCGACCACGACAAGCTGTCCGAGGAGGACCAGGTAGCCATGGCGGTGAAGCAGAGCGAAGACGAGTCTGGCTGGACGACCGCGGCGCCGAAGAAGAAGAAGCAGGAGAAGAAGAAGCCGGCGGCGGCCGCAGAGGCGAGCGGCAATAGCACGCCCGTGGAGGCGACTGCTGTGGCGAAGAAAGCTGCTCCTGCTGTTAGCAAGCCGGCTGTGAATGGTAGCGTGCCGTCTGGCTTTCTGACGCTGAACGATCAGGGAGACGCGAGTGACCCGGCTAGCTGGGACCCCTGAGCTTCGTCCGTTGTGTACGATAACGCGGATCGCCACCTTACGTTCACTGGAGTGCTCGGTATAGAGGCCACGATACTGGAACCGGCGGATACCTTGTCTTCGCCGTCACGGCCTCCCCGGATCATTGCATTGTCAAGGTAAGTCTAACAAAATTCCCCTGCATTCACATGGGCGGCGCGGGAGGAGGGTCGGAAGGATTACGGGGGAGTTTGTGATACGTGGGACATGGGCGGAGGCTTTGACGCAGGAAATCGGGGCTGCGTGAGGTATTGTACTGTTGCGCGTTCATTTCACATGCCATGGGATCGAGGGCGAGCAGATGGGGAGGAAGGAAAGGCAAGCGAATGCTCTGCCGGCTAGCTTTCGCTACCGCTGTTCGATGGGCGGGCTGTACCTTAGGGAGACGGATTATGGGGGAAGTCATTCATGCAGTGACTCGGGAGGACATTGAATGTCACCTCTCGGCCGTCCAAATTGATGATTCCCTCAGCTTTGACCAGTGCGCTTGACTGATGTGAGCTCTGACATCAGCCTTCCCACTCACTACAGCGCTATCTCAAGTGTCTCGACGTTTACTCTGAGCAGCTGAAGACCAGCGCAGTCAGCTGGTGGTCTCCAGTGCTTGCCCTTCATTGTCGTCCTGAGAGACGTCTGCCCGCATCTTATTCAACCGGCTGTTCCTTTGTTCATCTCCGTGGTTTCCGGAGTTAGGAGCCAATATTTGATTGAAAGGTGCCACTTGGCTTCACCCGCTCTCACCCCACAATCCACCACCGACCGCCTTCGCTTTTCGAGCTCCTTCACACCGCGGTCCACACTCCGACCCTCCAACAACATTTGCGCGCCGCAGAAGTGTATTGCTACCAGGCGTACACATACCGCTCCTTAACATAAGGTACACCCAGACGCTGCCGGCAGCTACGTCACATCATCGAACCGCGAACAAAGCTACAAAAGAGCCTCCCACGATCAACCCCCCGAACCCGATCGACCACCTGTCTATACACCGCAACTCCTCAACAACAGTCTAGACGGACCGTCCACCCAGCATGGCGCAAATCCGAGGCACAGCCGGCTACCACCTCGGCAACAACCAAAACAACAGCAACAACTTCAACAATTTCAACAGCAACAGCAGTGGCATGGGCATGGGCAACTCCTCGCGCCAAGAAGCCACCAACGACCCCTCCCCCCTTGCCGCTATCCGCGCGCAGACGAGCAAGATCGAGGACTGGCTAGACACGTACAGCGACCCCATCAAGCCGTACTTACCGGCTATTGGGCGCTTCTTGATCGTGGTGACGTTTTTGGAGGACGCGTTGCGGATTATGACGCAGTGGGGGGATCAGCTGGTGTATTTGCATGATTATCGGCATAGTAAGCTTTTACCATACTCAGAAGCTCAAGAGGAAAGTGGGCGGGAAAGAGGGCAGCGGGAGGAGGCTATCTGGCGGGCGAGTACACAGTGCTAACAGTATGACAACAGTCCCCCGAGGCATCACCCACCTCTTCCTCATCCTCAACGTCTGCGCCATGACGACCTCCTCCCTCCTCATCATCATCCGCAAGTACTCCGAATACGCCGTCATGGGCCTCATCGGCGTCGTCGTCACGCAAGCCCTGGGCTACGGCCTGATCTTCGACCTCAACTTCTTTCTGCGCAACCTGAGCGTCATGGGCGGCCTGCTGATGGTGCTGTCGGACTCGTGGGTGCGCAAAAAGTTCGCCCCGGCGGGCTTGCCGCAGCTGGACGAGAAGGACCGGAAGATGTATTTCCAGCTTGCGGGGAGGGTGCTGTTGATTTTCTTGTTCGCCGGGTTCGTGTTTGCGGGCGAGTGGAGCGCGGGGAGGCTGGTGGTGATTGCTATTGGGTTTGTGGCGTGCGTGATGGTTGTTGTGGGGTTCAAGGCGAAGTGGAGCGCGATTATACTGGTGATGATTTTGAGTGTGTTCAATATCATTGTCAACAACTTCTGGACGGTAAGTTCGGGAATGGCATGACGACTATTGACATTTGAGAAAGACGAAGAAGTATGCTGACGATGAGATTTCTACAGCTCCATCCTCACCACCCGCACAAGGACTTCGCCAAGTACGATTTCTTCCAGATCCTGTCCATTGTGGGCGGACTGCTGTTACTGGTGAACATGGGGCCCGGACAGTTCAGCGTGGACGAGAAGAAGAAGGTGTATTAGAAATAGAGGACGGCTCTTCCTAGGGGGGACCTACGCACCATCTGCGCTGAGGCGTTGCGCAAGCGCATGGGTTTGGATTCAAAAGTATCTAGATGCAGCAGCCTGTATCCAAAAAAGGCGAACCGCCATAGTCGCCGTGTTGCTTCAATATCTTCGTCTCCGCAGTATGTTGATCTGCTGTGATTTGGCACGTGACACCGCGCTAGCTTCTTGCGGGTACAACAACCAATGCTCAAGCTTTCGTCCTCCTCGAAGTGAATCGTCGCATTCGAGAACCTTCACCCGATTTCACTTACACCTTTCACAATCACGCGCAAAACACAATGGGCCCCGCCACGCGCCGCGCACAACAAAACGCTCGTACCTTCGTCAAGAGCGCGCAGAGCGGCAGCGGCTTCGTCAAGAAACCCGTCCGCAAGTCTCGCGTCCCCTCCGGCCGCGGCGCTTGGGATTTCGTAGGAGTCAACGACGACGAGGACGCCGATGTCAATCAGAATAATGATGTGCGCGAGTCTGTAGAGGTGGAGCAATACGCTGCCTCACAAAACCCAGACGCAGAGGAGGGAGAAGAAGAGGACGGTGGTGGAAGTAGCGACGTAGAAGCCGCCCTGAAACCCTTACGCGAGATGGCGGATAAAGTCGGCCGCGAGGTGGAGGCTTTCGCCGTCTCGTTTGATCAGTTTTTGGAGGAGGTGCTTACGGAGCGGAAAGACGGGTACCAGAGCGCGAGGGATCTTGTGGGGACCTACCAGGCTTTTGCGGAGGAAGAGGTGGGGAGGTTGAGGATGGCGGTGCAGAGGGAGAGGATGGTGGTTTTGAGGGAGGAGTGGAGTCGGAGGGCGGAGTTCGCTGGTTTGGTGGAGGGGGAAGTGGTGGGTGGTGCTGTGAAGTGGGGTCGAGGTGCGGGAGGGGTTGTGTCGGAGATGAAGGCCGAGAAGGTCGGGAAGTTGAGGGATTGGCAAAGGGAGAGCGATGTTTGGGAGCTTTTCTACCTGGTTATTGATTTCTGGTATGATCGCGACGCAAGAAGGAAGAAGAGAGATGAGGAGTTGGCGGAGTTGGCGGCGCCGCACCGCTATACGCCTGAGAAGGAGCTGTGGGAGCGGTTTTTGCTCGAGGACGAGATCGCGAAGGTGCATCTCCTGTACAAGCAATGGTTGGAGCGGACTGCGGATCATCAGGAGAGCGATCTACCCAGTATCATGCAAGAGCTGGAGGCGCGGTCGGGCACGGGCAAAGGGCTATGGAACCGGGGTTGGCTGAATACTCGGGAGCGAATCAAGGGCGAGAAGAGAGTGCGGTCGTGGCCTAGTCCTTCCGACTCCGTGCAGCCGCAGATCAGGACCTCGGCTGGCAACGATATGCTGGTCACGACGCTTGACCCGGATGCGCCGACGCGGCAGGACCGGACGCTGGAGAAGCCGGACCGGTACTTTGAGCGCGCGGTGTGGATCGCTTGCTGGGAGATGCTTCGTCGGGGCCGGTCGTGGACAGAGGTTGTGGAGTGGTGCGAGGAGCACAATGAGGGGTGGCGGGCGGCGGTGCTGAGTCCGGCTCTGGATGCCACGGATGCGCTGTCCAACGCTGCCTGGCGGAAGATGTGCTATCTTGCTTCGGACTCTGGATGCTCGAATGACTACGAGGCTGCGGTGTATGGCTTGCTGGGTGGCAATATCAAGGCGGTGCAGAAGGTTTGCCGGACCGTGGATGATCATCTCTTCGCACACTATAGCTGCATGCTGGTACGCCAGTTCGATCACCACCTACAACAGCGTTACCCGGGCCGGATCGCCTCCCTAGCAGTGCGACGAGCCGATGGAGACGATGTGCCCGACACGGAGGAGAAGGCACAGCAAGCCATTTCTCAGGTTCTCAAGCAGCTCCGCGCCGACCCAACAACCCGGGACGAAGCCGTCACCCCATTCAAAATTATCGAGAGCTATCTACTTGCGAACGACGCCGAGACCCTCGCCGCTATGGTCGGTGCAGGCATCTCGGACCTGGATAGCCTTCGGAGCGGAGATGAAGAAGCGGTGGTACGTATCCGCGCGGTGCCCACCGAGTTGCCAGCAGAGGCTTCCATCGCGGCGGACTGCCACGCCTTGCGTATCGTCACGCACATCTACGCTATACTCACCGCCATCGACCCTGACGAGCAGCCGAACGACTCCATCACGGCGGAGGAGAACGTGTTGGCCGCGTACATCCAGAGTGCCCGGCTTTCCGGCAAGCGCGACCCCATTCCTGTTTATGCGTCGCGGCTGCGACCTGGAAGATCTATTCTACTGATGTCGCGGACGCTGCAGGATGTTCACGAGTCGCGGGAGCAGCGGCATATGCTGGATCTCATGCAGAAGTACGATCTGCCGCTGGTAGAGATTCTGACGGAGCAGCTGCGATGTACTTTGACGAGTAATGCTGATCTTAACGACTTTTTGGAAAAGCCGCTGCGGATAGTAGAGGACTGCGAGATCTCGCAGCTGTATCCCGGTCGGAGGATATTCGATGGGTTCCTTGCTCTGGATCTTACAGACGACGATGCGATGATTGTGAGGTCTCTGCAGTGGTTTCAGCTGCTGGAGGGACATTGGCAGCTCACTTTCCAGTCGCTTGCGAAAGCTCTGCGGGCGTGCCTACGTGAGTCCTACGAAGCCTCTGGCGTATACAAGACGCTGACTATAACTAGTGACCGGCCGCTTGGCATGTGCGGTGAGGATCGTCCAAGACTTCCCCTCTGCCATTATCTCAGAGCAGAAATCCTTCGCGATCCTCGGGCGCAATGTGAATGTCTTGGACAAACATCCCGCGCTCGCCGCCGAGGACGACGAAGAGGCGCTCGAGTGGGAACTGCTACGCGAGCAAGCCCGTTCCTACTACGAGCTCGAACATCTCGTCCACGCCATCCACGCTCTAGCCACATGGGCGGCGCAAGAGCGCGCCTTCACAGCCGCGAACAAGACCAGCGCTTCCGTGCCCTCGGCAATGCGAAAAGCGAAGAACGAATTAGACGACTCCATAGCGCCGCTGCTGACTGGTATCCTGCTCTGCGCGGACAACGAAGAGGACCAGAAGCAACTCGACCTCCTCCGCAATACCTATCTGCCGGAAGTCCTCATCGCCTACGCCACGGCGCTGTACACCGCAGGCCCGACGATCAGTCGCGAGAGCTACATCGAGTCCATGGACCTCTCCGTCGCCATTGCCGCGGAAGACAACGGGCTCACGGACACTTTCACCACGGCGAAGAGGATGCGTGAGCTGGTGAACGTTTTCGCGCAGACGAGCAAGATGATGTTGGTTATGAAAGGGATTAATAAGAAGGTCAGGAAGGCGGATAAGATGGGGAAGGATCTGGGGGTGTGGGAGATTGGGGCGCTATTGGGTGGGGGGGCGGAAATGGACGGTGTTGATGCTGCGCCTGATGTGTCGTAGTATGGCATGCGGTGGGCGTGGATGCGCTTGTTTGGGTGGGCGTGGCCGAGGCCGATGGGTGGAGTAGAGGAGGCTGCTGCGGTGTGGAAGGGGTCTTTGTTGGACTGAGGGGACGAGCTTGTCGAACCCATTGCATTGCGGGCTTGTGGACGAAGAGACTGGAGCGCAGAGTCGCGGGTGTTCGATTGTGTAGGGTGCCTTTCATGCCTACATACATGTACTTGCCATACGTCCACCAGTGCGCCGTCGCTCTTTCACGTGCCAATTGAACAGCAAGGGTCCCCACCCTTGACTTTGACATGTGAAAGCTTGCTCTCCCAAAACATTCCCGCCGTCTTTGTTGACTGCCATGCCGCAATGACATCCTTCCCACCCAGCAGTGCTATTCCATGGCATTATCGTCGAAGATCGCGACCTTCGT
>JAABUP010009873.1_pt1 | contig 11512 bp, 11 predicted proteins | sample 5559201 | NCBI WGS metagenome assembly JAABUP01 (sample SAMN10711887, study PRJNA513373) | rock metagenome | isolation source: Antarctica rocks | place: Antarctica | reverse complement strand
ACACAAGAAGGGCAACGCCAAACACAAGAAGGGCAACGCCAGTCACAAGAAAAGCAGAGAAGGCGACAACAGGCAGACAAGCACAACACAGCATAGAACAAGGCATGAAAGTGTCACGTAAGGCTGTTTTTTTGTTGCCTACAGGCAGCTGGCAGAGGCCCCAGAGGGAGGCAAAGGCAAGAAGGGCAAGGCCAAGAAGGGCAAAGGCAAGAAGGGGGAGAAGGGAGACAAAGGGAAGGGCAAGGAGAAGGGCAAGAAGGAGAAAGATGATGGGGAGGGCGCTGAGGCGCCGGTCATACAGGCTGTGGGGAAGCACTTCAATCTGGATCTGAGTCAGGAACAGCACCGGGCTGTGGCTTGCCTCTTGGCTGACCATGAACTCCAGGCGAGTCTGGATCTGCTCTTTCCTCCACCAAACAAACATATGAGCTTTGCCTGCTCCAAGATGTGATCAGACCTGTTGGCTGGCTGAAGCATCGCAATCCTTGTGTCTTCTCAAAGGCACCTTGCCGTAGTGCCACCCAGACAAGGCAGAAGATGAAGCTTCGGCATGCCTGCTGGCTGGACATGAGCTTCTGGCAAATGTAGACTTGTGTCGTGTCTATATGCATCACAAGGTTGTATAAGGATGGTGTTTTGAGGGGCTCACCTATGTACACTGTAGTGTTACAGGTGTAATACAATGTTGAGGTAATGTGTGGCTGGTGGGATGTCTAAATGTCAACAACTGCAATCAGAGCACATCTGAGACTGGGCATTCACAAGTCAAAGTCAGCACCAAGCTCCTGCAATTTCAGACAAGCATGGCTGATCTGTAGACAGGTGTTGGGGTGTTTGCATCCTTGCCAGCATGAGTTTGTTGCATCTTCCCCAATTGGCCATGAGCTGCTGGTGAGCACAGGTGACCCTGCCTCTTGTGACATGGCAGGTGAACATCCGTCAAGGCATGCCTGGCAGAAGCTCCTGACCAATGATTTGTACCTAGGTGATGATATTCAACATTCCTAGTACGTACGGACTGTTTTTGTTGTTTCTTGTCAGTCTGCTGAAGCAGTGGTCAGGTGGAGGGTTGATGCTTGTTCTCAGTGATTGGGGTAAGGTCAGGGGATCCATGTTTCAGAATTAGGGTCTAAATGTAGTATGGCGTAAGATCAAGGTCCTGGTTCCCTGTGTGTGCAGGCACAAAGTTTTGGACGCTCCGCCTGGTTCAATGCCACGTTAGATGGGCGCTTGGTGGTGCAAAGTAGCAAATGGCTGACACCAATAGACCTGCAGCAGTGGCCTAAGAGCCTGCCCAGTAGGGGCGCTTTGGAGCTGGACGTTTTGCAGCTGCCCCAGAGCAAGGTGCCCTGGATTGCGAAGGACGGCAGCATTGCAGTTGGCAGAAAAAGCACTGCACCAGCTGCTGCAGCAGTGCCTGTGACAGAGGCAGAATCTGATGAAGGCGCACAGCAGCATGTGAATGATGCAGTAACGGATGGTGATGCTGGCTCCGAAGCCAAGACTGTGCAGCAGGCAAGTCAACAGAGAGAAGGCGCTGAGGCAGGTGGTGTAGATGATCATCATCCAGCAACTGGGAACCGCAGCAGTGAAGTAGAAGGAGAGCAGAGCATGCAAGGTGCTGCTAGCCTTTCTGTGCCAATGGAGAATTTACTGACGTAAACAATCAGCCAATGCAGCGTCGGCAGCAACTAATGTCTGTCCATGGCGCAGCTTAGACTTGACATCATTGCCTCAACCGATGTCTGCACATGACTGCAAGGCAAGAAATGCTTTCCATAATGGAGCTAAGGACTGACAGTTGTGACAGGAAGTCACTTGTTTAGCGAACGCATGACCTTGACAGTTGTATCATGTCAAACCCTTGTTTGATGTCTGCTGCTTATCAATGCGCTTTCCCACGTGTTCCGCACTGTTCCTGCTGTGCTTGTGACTGGCAACTGGTTCCCTTGATAGACTGGATCTCAGATACACGTTCCCAAGAATACATTAGTTTGCAGAGCTTGGTAAAATGCCTGGATCATAGATGTATTGCATCTCTGGCAACTGGTTATTGGGTGCAAAAGCCTAGCTGGCTTGTCTGTGACAAAGAACGTGCCAGCGGGTTGTCTGCTCGACTTAGTTGCAGTGATGTAGAGCGATCTACTGTATTCACGTGCCACTGGTGGCACGTAAACAGTGCCACCAGTGGCTGCCACAGTAGTGACTAGTGTTAAGCTACCAACTTGCAATTGAAACCTCGTGTTTACAGTCGATCTATTCTTGACAGGTGTCTTCACAATTGGTACTGCTACAACCCAGCAGTCATTGATTGTCGAGTTCAAAATGACATTTCCTAACCGCATAATCAGCACATTGTTTGCAGTGCATCACGAGCTGCGCAGAAAGCAGAAGCAAAAAGTAATGAGCGTTGACAAAACAATGACTTGCATCACTGGTAACAGGAGCAAACTTGGAACCGTGACATATATACACCCTGCTCCCATGAAGCGTTGTCTCTAATTGCTATAATGAGTGGCTGACGCAGAGCTGTGCAGCGTAACCAAATGTTTGACCTTGAAAAAGGTTAAAAAGCCAAGCAAATGAGGACATCAAGGATGCAAACATATACTAGCATCACTACTCTCAACTGATGTTTTTGACTCTGGCAGGTTGAACACTTCTGGTATGATACAAATCCACTTCTCCTATGCTTGCCGTCATCTGAGTCCGCAGTCAAACTGCATCTACTCAAAAGCACTCCTCTGTACCTTGCCCTGTACAGCAGCAGATAACAATCAGACGTTGGCATGGACCAGGACTTTGCAATCCAGCACACGAAGCCGCCACAGCATTGCTGACTCATGCCAGCCGTGAGGCATGCTACCTTGGTATGCTATACAAGGTGCCGAAGTGCAGCACTTGTTGCAAAGGATGTTGCAAGGAGAACAGCGGGCGGGGATAGCATGCTGGACAAGGCATCACAAGATGCAGTACAAGAGTCTTGGCCCTCTTGTACACTAGATACAAAAGTACTTTGATACATATGAGACACAAAGCGGCCACATCAAACATAGAAAGTATCCTTACCTTTTTGCGGCTGTGACGTGGAATGAAAGGGCTATCTAATATTATGAGGTTGATGCTGAGCAACTGACAATACAGTCAAGCCAGATCAAGCAGGACAAGCTTAAGCATACAGTGTGACTATCATCAGGATAGGGTGATCTTCCACTGCACAGCACTTCCTCTTGACGAAGTGTATGCCATATGCATGCATCCATAAACGTTCAGCTTGCAGCATCCCACACAGCATTGCACATGAGGCCTGAGCCGACAATATTCATTACTCAAGCATTCAACAAACGCATGCAGCTGATTTGCCTTTGGCATGTCTTGTGCGCAAGGAATGTATCAGTGTTAGCACGTTTGTGCCTGCAGTGGCATGCCAGTGACAACATAGCTGGGCGTGTAGTACTCTGTCACTAGGGCACTTTACTGCCTCTGCAGCACTGCAACCCTTGTGACGGTCACAGCCTTGATCCCCATTTGGGCTGCCAAGCAAGTACTGGCAGCACAGTTATTTTAGCCTGTCACCAACTTCGTGAGCATCCTTGCATAGTAGCCTGCCGGATCGCATCTGCCTTTTGTTTTGTTCAAAGCACGCAACCCTGTGATACCGTTCCTGTTGCTGATCTGCATAACAAAGCCTTTCAAGTTTGCAAAGAACACATTGTCCTTGTGTGGCTGATAGAACTGCTGACAACATATGTGTAGCTGGTGGAACTGCTGACAGCGTGTACAGATGGCAATCAGGTATGTGGTAGGTGGCTTGCGTGGCTACAGAGCTGTTTTACTCCATGTATGCATGTACTGGACAGCATTGGCAGCAGCAGCTCACCAGGTAATCAATATCTGTTGATGCTGCATTGTCCAGCGTTTTAATAAGGGCATCAGAGTATGCATACGGCGCATCCACATGGAGATGAGCACGCAGTGGGCTGCGTGACTTCAGTCTCCTGCAAGCAGAGACATGACTCAGGCTGTAGATGAGGAACCAGTGATGGTGTGTAGCAGCAAAGCTGTCCCAAGCAAGGGGGGGGGGGGAGGCATCCATGTGCATGGCCAGCAATGTCTGCTTGGTGATCTTCCAAAACAGCATTGCAACTGTGGCACCATCCAAATTATTAGACGCATCAAAGGAAGATCAATGTTGTGGATTATTGCTCTGCTAGATGCAACACATGGTTGATTGACTTTGTACTGTTGTTGAGGCACACAGGTTGCCTCACCATTCCAATTCTAATGCATAGTGTAATTCTGTGTGTACATGAGCCAGCTGCAAATGCCTGACCAACAATAAAGGTAACGAAAAACTAGTAAACATCATAGATTTTACCGATATCATATTTTTGCAAAGCAAAACAGTCTCACCTGTATATTTCTTCTGCTGCTGCCATTGTCAACACGCTGCAATCCTGGGGTACCTTGAAACCGTCAGGAGCCTTGGCCGCAACTGCAGGGTCTAGGGACAGGCACACCAGCACCTGTGTGTTTTTAGGCATAACAGGGTTTAGTCAGGTAATAAACGCCTTGCATGCCCTGCAGGCTAGTTGGGTGGCATCAAGCTACAGGCTATCAACTAGACAGTAGTGCTTGAGTAAGCAATAACAACATACATGTGTGCACAGCTGTACAAGGTACAGGCAACCAGCAGTGTCTGGAATGCAACATGCTTGCCATAGGCTTTTGAGTCATGCATCAATCATCAATACGCTGCATCAATTAGGTCATGTTGGGCAGCATGCGTAACAGACTGTCAAAGTCCACAGCAGCTGAGGAAGACCAAGCAGATTGTGTGTGATGTTGAGCTTGTAAGCAGGCACAGCGCTATCAAGGGTGATACTGAACTGTTACATGCAGACAGACCTCCTTTTGGCTGAGCGCAAATTCATACAAATGCCTATCTTGGAAAGTATCTTGCCACGCAGCATCCACCGGTTGATTGAGCTCACCGCTTGCCTCCGACGAAATACACACATCTCTTGCAGTTGCGAGTCCAGATCACTAGCTGGAAGACTTGAATCGTACATGCTCTTGCGCTCTTTGCAAGCTTCTAACATGTACGCCAGATGCCGCCGCTCTTGTTCATCCGTGCAAGCCCCAAGGTTGTTTGCATCCTGCAGCATTGCCTTTCCTCCCTGCTGAGTCTCCCCATGTGGTGCCAGTCAGGTTTGCCTGCAGTGCAAACGGCAGTGCTGCATGACCTACAAGCCTAAACAAGTTAACAAGACCTTTTCATAGCTGCTGGATGATCCCCATTATGCCATAATCATGCTCAGAGCCTAAAGGGCATCAGGATGTCAAGTTGGCTCTTGTCTAAGCTCAAAGTCAGGCAATACAATGTGCACGCATCATGCTTCGACTAGATGAAGGTGTTCTGGGATGTTCGACCTCAACAATTGCAAGCGATTAGGCAGCAGCTGGTGTTACATTACAGCAGCTGTACTGGTCTCTCTGTACACACCCGACCCTAGGGGAAGACTTGTGTTGATAAGAACACAATTGAGTGAATGAATGCATGAATGAATACTGAACGAATGAATGGACGGATGAATGCATGGACGGATGAACGAATGGACGGATGAATGAATGGATGAATGATTAGATGCACGAATGAATGCACCAATGAATGAATGCATGAACCAAAGAATGTAAGAATGCAACCAAACTCACCAAGGTCCTCAAAGGCACTTGACATCTGTGAGGTTGGAGTGTCACCAATGAACTTGAACAGGGTTTTCTTCGTGACGTGCTGGCCTGATTTACTCTCTCTGTCTCTCTCTCTCTCTCTCGCTGCACACAAAGCCAGTTTTGATGTGGAGCATGCTGTGACTGATTTCTCCCAGAGAGCTCAGACAAGGGGGCTATCACAACAAGGCAATGCAACTGCTTGGTTTGGAGGGAATGGTATGCTATGCAGCTTCTGTCACATACAGGAAAGGAGCCAATGAAGTACAAGTGTATATAAACTTGAACTGCTTTAGGACAGCTGTGCTGAAGCACCCAAATGAAGGGGCAACCATAATTGAATAATTTTGATAGTAAGTAAAACGCGTGCTTAGCCGACAGGCATCAGGTGCGTTCGGCACAGGTCAGCTCCCTCCAGACAAGCTTGTATTAAGCATCACAAATGTCGTGGTTTGACTGCAACTTGTGAACATCAGACAGGCGCAACCATGACAATGCCAAAGCAAGGCTGGTGCTACTAGCTGCAACTCTGAAGCACCTTTGCAAAGCATCGTGTGCTGCAACAAATGGCATGGCTTGTCTGGCAGAGGACCATGCACCAAGCAGAGTGCCCATTTACCTTGCTTGCCACAGAACAGACATCAGGTTGTCTAGCCCCACTGCAGAGGTTTCAGTCACAAGCTTGCCCCAGATCTTCACGTCCCGCCCAAGCTGCTCATGCTGCCCCATCACTTTTGCTGTTTCTTGCATGTCATGTTGATACTGCTGCCAAGCAGAGGTCGAAGGGTGTGGGCAGCCATGCATGCGGTATCGTTGAATCACCATTTGGCAGGTCCGCAACAGCCTGGCATTCCTCCCCACTTCAGGCTGTGCTTCCACATCCACATCTGATCTGAACACTGCAGTCACATAGTCAAACGCGGTCTGTATTCTTCTGTTTATAGGTTCTGATGGTGAACAAGCACAACTAGGCTTGCATGCTTGGTTGCCAGATGCCATGCAAAGTCCAGCACCTGTATCTGCCTTTGCTTGTGCGGCTGCTACAGTCACAGCAGGAATTTTGCTTTTACACTCAACACTTGAGCAGAAGCTGCTCATCAATGGCGTTTAAGGCATGAGAAGCTTTGGTTGGCAACATGAGTGTGTGTGGATGGTGTTGCGCTTCAGGCACCAGAGTATGAACACCACAGTATGCTTACACGCATTTGATCACAAAAAAAAGGGAAGAAAAGACTACGCCAAACAAAACCCATATGCACTGCAGGGCTTACCTTGCAGCAGCGCTATCTCCTTTGGACTGAGCTCATGCGCCAGGAAACATGCCGCTGGACACTGAGACATCTCAGCAGTAATCTCCATCTCTTCAGGCGTGGAGTAGGCTGATGTACTCTGGCGTGCTCTCACAATGTGGCAAACGGCTGCAGCAGTTCGTCTACCAGCCAAAGGCATGAACCTAACTCCCCTTGCCTGCACACCATCATCAGCCCAAATGAGATACGCACACTGGTCTGCTGCAGGGCCTCCATCTTGAGAAATTGGAGTGCAACAGGACAGGTGTATGCCTCTGCAGCTGTTCTTGCCAAGGCTGTTGAAAGCTCCGTGCTCATTTTGTAGAGGTTGCAAGCTGCACATGCAAGCGCTGAACAAAACCAGTGCTGGCTTGTTGTCAGGTCAAAGCATTTGGACCTCCTGCAGCACTGTTGTACTATTGCAGACTTTATGATTTTGTGTGAACCAAATGCATGTGGTGGTTTCCTTAGGGAATGCTTTGCATGTAGGAAGCAAATCTTGTCTGTATGAATTCACTGAACAGAATTTCTTGTCTGTTGGGTCCCAGTTGCCCCCCAGGACATTACATATATTGATTGATTGATTGATTGTAACAATACTTTACCTTAAGGTTCCTCACAACATTGTGGAGGGCTGCTTGGCGTGATGGCAAGGGCTGTTGCTGAGCAAACAACAGCATCTGTTTAACACGAAGTTCTTCACATGGTGAGTTTGCAAGGACCAGAAGAATGACATTGTAGTCCCTGTTCACGTCAAAGTCATCAATTCGGCGCTGCAATCTGTCCTTGTCCAGCAGTCTGTATTGCATTCCCAGGGGCAATGGCTCATGCTGCCTGTTCAGCAGCACGTTGAATGTGAGTGGATGTGACTGGAAGTGTCAATGTGTGTTGTCAAGGATGTCAATATTGCTTGCATCTTCTCACACAGTCTCATGCTTGCTGCTGCAAGTGTGCGAGCAGCACTACACAAAAATGATGACATGAAGTGCTGCAGGTGAAGAGACAGCTTACGCAACGGGCAGACAGAACATACATTGTCCTCAGCAGGTAGAACCACATGTTCAGACAATGGGTGACTTACAGCAGAGGGAAAGAGTCAATGTCGCGCCTGATGGGCCAAAGCACCTTCATAAAGTTTGACAGATCAGCATAACCCTCATATCCAGCCTGCATTACAGGCTCTATGGCCACCTATGTTTGCACAAACAACAAGACAGGGAATGCATTGACATCTCAGGTCAAAAGGTGCCTTGGCTTGCTGGACATCACACAGACAGTGCTGAATGACATTGGCAGCTGAAGGTATCATGTATGCCGTCATCAAAGCCATTAGCTTTCCCATGCTTGATGCAAAGACATCTTAGAAATCTGCCAAGTCACATCTTAGGACACTAGCAATCAACAGATGTTGCCTACCCACAAAAGATCTACATGATGTGGTTGTTGACGCTGGGAGATGGCCTGAGCTGTTGTTGGCAGAGCCGATACGCCCGTATGAGATGCAACTGCACCTGCTCGTGAAGAGCTTGGGTGCTGCTCTGCATAGCAAAGCAGGGAGGTCTGACTGACATATGGGTACAGTCATGTTGCACTTTGTCAGCTGGCGCAGACAGATTCCTGCAAACACGGTGATCCATACTGTACATGAATTGCAACAGCTGCGCACAAGCTGCAGAAGAGTATAGAGCTTGTAGATTCATGTCTCTCATGGCCAGAAAACTGCACCTAGAGCTCCAGCCTGACCAATGGGTTGGCTCATACAAAGAGGGGTGCTGCTGGCCGTATGCTTTGCAGCCTTAGCAGCAGCCTCAGGCAGTACAACCCCTGTTGCAGTGCTTGCACTGTTGTCAACACTAGGACCACATGCTGTGTTGACCTCAGGGCCAGCTGCTGTCTCCAAAGGTCTCTTGTTAGACTGATGTACCGGTAGACAGGATCCACCTTGTGCGACAGGCTGCTGAGACCTTGACATGGCCTGCACACATGCAGGCACCCATGAAGTACGCTGTACCATTCTGTTGCATGCACAGCACTGAAGTGTATAGGTTCTGTGACTATAACAAGAGCTTTCTTGAGTTCTGTGCCTTGTTGTGAATGCACCCTAAGCCAGCGTTTCAAGTCACGCATCTGCCTTTACCATGGCTTGCTTGAGGTAGCTCTGGTGCAGTTGTCCATGATGCTGTTCTTCTTTTTTTGCATCATCATGTTCTAGCAAAAGCTGCTGGGCCTTCAATTTGTCGGCCTGTGTATCCTGACGCAGTTGATCCAGCTGAGCCTGAAGCTGTGTGCACAACGCTGCCTTATCTCTAGCAGCTTTTAGTGCTGCCCTTGCTTCCCGGGCACTGCAGTACATGCAGCAAATGTCTGCAGACATTTATGAGGGTCAGATATGTTGTGCTGTTAAGGTAAAAGCAGATTAAGCGTTGTATAGCTTACACCTATGATATGTGTCACAACAACGCGCCTGATCCATAGTTTGGTTTGAATGGTCTGAAATCCCCATGCCATGGCAAGGCCTCAGTGCAGTAACTTCACAGATACCTTTGGTCTGCTTTTTGGCGCTTCTGCTCAGCAAGTCTTGCTTCACTGTCAGCTTGGCTGGCAAGCCCTGACGCTTGCATCCATGGACTACTCTGGTGCAGGCTGTTTGTGGCCAAGTGTTGCACAGAAGAGTTGCTAGTCATAAGCTTGCACGGCTTCAAGCTGGCTCACAACCTGTAGCATACCAGCAGAAGCCATCAAAGCAGGCTTGAAGCCTACTTTGGGTGCTTGCAAGTGCTGAGTCTCTTGACTGTGCAAAACGTTGCTGACCTGTGATCCTGCAGAAGGATTCTGCTGCACTATATGTCAGAAATGATATGCTGAAGCTATGAATCACGATATTCTGAGGTCGTAGTACGACACGTAATCAAGGCGCAATCTCAGCAGGGGCTTGTACAGCAGCTGCTGATGCCATCACCACAGGCTCTGCCTTGAAAACCTGAGGCTCAGGTCTTGATGCCTGTGACTCATGCTTGAGAACTCTGGGCTCGGACCTAACAGGCCTGCTGGCATGCTGTGGTGCCCTGGGATGCACTGCTACAGCAGCTGCTGGCTGTGGCCTTGGTGCCACGGGCTTCAACACGCCGCCGGACACTGTCCAGCCCAGAAACTGATCAGAGGATGTTGCGCGTCTTGACCTGTTGCTTCTCACCCTTTGGGCCCGCTTGCGTAAGCCCCAGCGCAGAAGAGGAAGCCCAATGTGGCTCATGGGAAGCGGCTCAGCCTCATGCTGCTGAGCATGCATCTGCAGCAACAGCTTCTGGGGTTCCTCAGCTTTGAGCTGAGTTGGAGACTGAGCGAGGTCTGCAGCCCGAGCTGCCTGCCTGCTGGAGCGTTTCACCTCTTGAGGCTTGCTGGGCTGCTGTACTGGCACAGACGCTTGCTTGGCTTCGCTCCATTGCCGCTCTGCTTGCCTCAAGTCAGCCAGCAGACTTGAGCTGCCCTTGCGAGGCATAACAGCTGCCTGGGTGATTGCAGCTGTGGCTGCCAGTGACTGTTTGGCAGCATTAGAGGCTGCTTTGGCGAGCTGAATGGCATCTGCTGTGGTGTGCTGACCGCATGCACGCAAGGAGCCCGAGGGCTTGCGCTGAAGGGCTGCGTAGGGGGACTGAAGGGGGGCTGGGGGTTGCTGGGGGGAGTGGGAAGGGGCCCAGTGAGCTGCCTCAGGCAGGTGAGATGAGGTGACATCTCTGCCTGAAAGCTGCCCAGAATTGTGCAAGCAATACTGTGTACCTGCAAGGCATGTGACAGTCACACCAGCACTCAAGCACAATACATTCCCATATCAGATGCTGCACACATGCATGATAGTTTCAGCCCTGTTAAAACGCCATGCAGCCTTGCCTGCTGTTATGTGTCACTACATAGATTGCCAAGATGTCAGACTATGCAGGAATGAACAATGGAGACGTACTAGGCTTGGCATCAAGCTGCGTGTCAACCTTAAGCGGCTGAAATTCAGCAATCTGAACAGAACCAGGATGTCCACTAACCTGAGGCTTCTGGATGGCTAGCACTGACACTCTGAGTGCAGGCAGTCTGCTCGGCACCCCTGCCAGCACGATCTGCCCAGGTGACTGCGCTGTCTGAGTCATCAGCACACCTATGGTTCCCTCCGCCAAAATGAGGGTTCTGGGGGTCCACTGAAGGGGAATGGCCTGCCTTTGGAGTGCTGCCTGACTCGTTTTGCATACAGCCACTGTCATTGCTGCCGCCTGAGCTGTTGCACTCTTGTGACAATGGGGACGAGGTATTCAAAATTGCAACAGGGCCAGGGCAGGAAACTTGGTGTGTTGATGCAGACTGTGCTGCTGCACTGGATGGCTGCTGACCTGCAGGAGCTGGCATCATGGGGTTTGGCTGGTGCAAAGGCCACATAGGGACTTGCTGGTGTTGCATCTGGCTCCACATCAGCATGGCAAGCTGACTCTGCAGGACAGGGTTGCTGAACA
>JAABUP010009872.1_pt1 | contig 11512 bp, 12 predicted proteins | sample 5559201 | NCBI WGS metagenome assembly JAABUP01 (sample SAMN10711887, study PRJNA513373) | rock metagenome | isolation source: Antarctica rocks | place: Antarctica | reverse complement strand
ATAGTTCTGTAAGGATACTCACCGAAAGAGCTCTACAAGACGGTGTTACATGGCGCCTGATGTTGCGCGATATTTCTGGCCCGGACATCGAACGACGCGACAAGGCACTCACCTGTGTCCGCTTCATTCTTCCTTCTTGTATGAGGTCCCATTTGTACTCCAAATCTTTGTATGCTAGCCTTGTACTAATGTGGCCTTCAACGTGCAGCTCGAGACGATGAGAAGACCGATGCGATTGTCTGTTCCTTGCAGACCTTCACAGCAATCATAGATTGCCTATGTAATCTTATACCAGAAGCTTGTGAGGCAGAGCGCGGCTCTGACAGTGGTTCGCTCTATCACACACAACCTGAACGTGATGCCTTACATATCCTGGAATACATCTTTCCATATAACATTGATAAGGCCATCAAAGCTGGATTGATCAGTAAATGGCTCGCCAACTACCCATTTGGAGGTCCAGACGCTTCACCGTCACGCAAACATGAGATCATGATCGATATATCCAATCGACATTTATCATACGAGGATGATGAATTCGGCCGCTCCATGAACACGATCCTTGGCCATGTCTTCAAGGATGCCGTACTTCGACATCAAATGATAAAGGACGTTCTCACGGACGGACCACTTGCCAATGACTCAAACGGCCGTGGTCCTAGATGGGATCGCAATAGCGAGACCGAAGCGTGGAACCGCATACCGGAAGGAGCCATCAGGATTTCAAGTGGATGGTCAACGGGAACTCGGGAGATACTCGACGATCGAATGGATTTTTCGGACTGGTTCCGCCAGGTGCCTGAGGGTGCTGTAAGAACGAGCGAGGGATATTCCTTAGGTGGGGGCCAAAGACGAAGAGAGGAAAGTATTGAGGAGAGGGCCTTACGTCGCAGGAGAAGGGAAGCGGTAGTAGTGGGGAGGAATGGGCAACCTATCCAAAGTGAAGACATCATCCAGAGGGAGGCAGCGGTGTTGCATGAGGTAGTAGAAGAGGAGTCGGAGTTTGACACCGCAGACACTTTCGATTGGCTGGCGAGACCTGACGGTGTTGATCCAGTGTCATCTTGAAGTCTCACTGGGGGGATATAGCAAGACCCGGTTTGGAGCTGCACTTTTTGCGATACGATACCCTAGCATGCAATGCAGATATACACTACGTTGAAACTCGACCAATACTTCAAAGACCTTTCCATGCAAGCTTTTGTAGATGATCCGCCTTTTTTCTGCTGTTCTTTATCATTCCCATATATTTCAACTCAGCCAGAGCTCGCGAAAAGAGAGCCAAGGCTTCGCTCCTCTCCCCATCATCATCTTCCCCGCCAGTGATAGTCCAGAAAGCTTCCCACAGATCCGCCGTATTTATGACCGAGCCCGACTCGAGGTAAAGCTGATAAAGTATGGCAGTGGCTGGTGGGCTGCTCTGCAACCCGGCGCCTTCGCCCGAGGAGCAGCACTCGCAACCCAGATAGTCGTGCGGTGAGCTTAACGCTCTTTCGATAGCGAAGCGTGGTCTGGGAGTAAATGCGTCGCGGAGTGGTGATTTGGAGTCATATATCAGAATCTCGCTGAGAAAGAGATCGGATGGGTTAATAAGGGTGGTTTGAAAGTACTTCAAGAGAGCATTGTAAGTGCGATCAACAATTTTGGTGTACGCATTGTCCTGCGAGGACATTTTGGCGGAACTCATGCTGAGAGAGACTTTCTGCGCCACTACCGTTGTACGGAGGGCCGAATTTTGGATGTCGTAGGCACTTCGCAAGGGGAGCGCATTCGGGTCCATGGATCCTGTGATTTGCTTAAGGTCTGTCTTTATTGCTGTTAGGTCCAATACAAAATCTGAAGACGGTGACGGGATCGCTGCTGGTAGGCTGAGCACATTATCCATTGTATTAGACGGAAGTTTTTTTATGGAATTGAGTATGTCGTTGAATATGGCAGACTGGAGTAGAGACCCTGACATGGCTTGGATATACAACTCTGACCAAGGAGCGTACGAAATCCTAGTATGACATGACTGTAATCTGTGAAGCACTCTGAGCCCCATCAAAACATCTTTCATTGCTTTGCGGCTATTTGTGATTTCTCGCATTACAGCCTCGTTAAGGCTTTCATCATCATCAAGCAAGTCTCGGACAAACTCATAGTCGCTTTCGTCGATCAAACTTTGAGCATACCTGTCTAGATATCAGCAACATGCAATCTCACGACCCGGCGAAAGCAAGGAGATAGACCTTCTGAAAGATGGGATGTTTCGGATCGCTTCGTAGTGTTCCTTCTGCAAAGGGGCAGCCGTAGGAACGTCGCAGAGTAAGACGCTCAATGGGTTGGCAAAGAAGTGTGTCATATACACATACTGTTAAGGGGTCAGTAAATGCTCGAGGGAAATAGAGAGTCGAAATACCTTGAGAGTCTGGGCAAAAGCTGCAGGACTCTGTATGAAGTCACGTTGTTGTTGTAGTATCCGACTACTTATCGCCGGACCGAAGTACACGGCTGAGTCATCGTAATGGATGGCTTGAAAAGTTTCGTCAAAGTCAATATGCTTCAGACCGAATTCTGCTCCGGCAAGGCGTCCGATGGATTCCTTAGGAAGTTTTGCTTGGAACAATTCGATCGATGTTGCTATGCTGAACAGGAGCACGAATGGTATACGGTCACCCCAGGAACTTGATAATTAAGTCAGCGCTGGGTTCCAAAAAATTGGTTTGAAGCCTGAAAGAATGACTTAATCTGGTCGGCCAGAATAGCGTGGAAGAAAGCTGTTTCATGTGCATCCGAAATCGGAATCTGAGAATGTACAGCAACCTAAAAAGGATTGGTAATTCTGAAAGGACAGGAAATCTGAACGATCGAAGGACCTTTACGGAGGCATAATCAGGACGCGACATTACTCGGCTCGTGTTTGAGACGAGGCGTCGCTGGCATTACAGTTGCAAGCTACACATCTGAACTCTGCCCCCTGAAACCGAATATGGACGTCTGAGGAGTTTGGTAGAGCGAAGGGCATGATAACAAGTGAAGTGCTTACCTAAGTACTTCGATAAGCTCTGCTACTAATGCAGCTTCGAAGGCCTCACTGTCTTGGAATGCGATTATGATTTTACGGATTGAGTGAGCGTAAGTATAATCATGTAGAATCTCAAGATCGTAGTTCAGGCGTCGGCCCTGCTGTATATTGTCAGTAGATTTTGATTACAAGTACTCTCAACTTGAGAAACCTTTTTGTCAATCATGGCCATTTCTTCATCGTCTGCCACGACTTGGCTTGTGGCATGTTGGTTGATATATTTCAGGGTACTCTTGAGATTAGGGCACTGCCCAGAGCTCAATTCGATCAGAAGGGCGCGCTCCTCTAGACTCACACGTTCTGCTACCGATGGAAGATGCAAGGATGTATTGTTGTCTGGTCCAGCCGCGATCAGGCCTGTTGGAAGCTTGCCGTTTGATCTGATGTGACGTGAGTAAGGTAATTGAAATTACATCAGCAGCGACGCACTCTACGAAGTCCTGAGCTACAACATATGAGACAATTTGATTGACAGTGTCATCACTGGCGAGTCGAACAGTCTCCTTGATACTGTCAGGATCTACCATAGGCTGAGACGGCACCCGTTAGAACATACTCACATCAATAAGAGCCTCTTTCGGACGCCACATCTCATTGTAATTCAGTTCCCGAGTCTGCGCGCTTTGAGCGCTCTCTGTGCCTCTTAAGAGTGACACGAATAGCAAATCGATATCATCGCTGGCCGATTCAGGAGCTCTCCCTGTCTTCCTTCGCTTCGAAGGCCGTTTGGGAAGGCCATTCCGCTCGTCAGGTGCAAAGACATAACAAGCATGCTCAGACTGTCAGCATAATGAATGTTGGTCTTTGGGATGCATCTACCTCGTATTCGGTCATGATTTTGTATTTTCTGAATGCTCCATTCCATTTGCCTTGACACTTTACACATAAGTCCCGTCATGTCTGGACCTAAAGCTTGGCAGGTGCTAGCCGGCCGGACCGCGTGGCTAGCGTGTTTGATCAGCCTTGCTGGGCGAAAAAGTCATTATGCATATTGACGCAAACGCCCAACACCTCACTCAGATCACATTCGGAAATCGGTCGATAGTTGGTTTCAATGTGATGTATAGAACAGCAAGACGTTCTAAATATTACAGGAAATTTTCCGGTGAAAGCGTGAGCATTTGTGGGCGTCGTTACTGCGAAGGCCCCGGTGTGACCTGAACAAAGGCGGACTGAAAGAAAGCTGAGACTTCACTTTTGGTTTCGTATTCGCCTTTCACTCTATGTATCTAGCTCGCAATCTCACTCATCGCTCTGCTGTTCGACTCTACAAATCATCTCTCGCACCAACAGCGAAGATGTCAACCTCAAGCGCCCTCTTCTCCAATGCTTCGCTGAAGGCCGCCAATGCACAGCCATACAGTAGCATGGAAGGCAAGCTCGATCCCATGTTATTACAGGCTTTAAAGGAGATGAAATTTGATTTCATGACTCCTGTTCAAAGTAAAGTGTTGGGAGAACTACCATCCCTCAAAAGCGATTGTCTTGTGCAGGCGAAGACTGGTACGATGGTCCCAAAAACTCTTATACAAGACCGTTTTCTAATATGGTCAATGCGTAGGAACTGGGAAAACCACCGCCTTTCTCCTTCCAGCGATTCAGACCTCGCTCTCGGAGCCACCAGGAAAGGGACAAGTTTCGATCCTCATCATGTCCCCTACGAGAGAATTAGCTCTTCAGATCGCAGCAGAAGCCTCCCAACTAGTGTCCAGACTGAAGAGGCCCATAGAGATCCACACGGCGTTTGGAGGAATGGCGAAGGCAACCGCCCTAAACAAATTCAGGCGCGGCGATCCGAAAATTTTAGTTGCAACCCCTGGTCGACTCAACGACTACTTGTCCGAAGACGATGTCAGAGACCGATTTAAGGGAATGAAGACATTGATCTTGGATGAGGCAGATCGGATGCTGGACCAGGGTTTCCTTCCTGCAATCCAACAAGTACTTCGCGCTCTACCACCAAAGAATTCGCCGATGGGCCAATGGCAGGGTATGTGTTTTTCTGCGACCATCCCTCCGAAGATGAAAGAGGTTCTGTCACATGTACTGAAGAAGGATCATGTCTCGATTTCCACCATTGACGCATCCGAGCCTCCAACACTGGCCAAAGTTCCTCAATTCTCTGTCGTGATACCCACCGCTGTAGACACCTTCGGGGCTCTCTTCTCCCTCATAAAGGAGGAGATATACAATACTCGTGGAGATTCAAAGATCATAGTGTTCGGAACAACAGCAAATCTGGTTGCCCTGTATTCGAAGATCTTCGAGAACCAGATGGATTTGAAAATTTATGAACTGCACAGCCGGATGAGCCAGCCAGCTAGGATGAAAGCGACTGAGGCGTTCAAAGCTGCCAAAAGTGGGATAGTATTCGCCACCGATGGTGAGATGATCCTGCCTTTGGAGATTTTGATTTCTGGTCTAACATGCACCCAGTCATTGGACGAGGAATGGACTTCCCTGACGTCTCCCTTGTTCTACAGGTAGGGATTCCCGCTGACGCAGACTCCTACACCCATAGAGTAGGCCGGACAGCTCGAGCTGGGAAAGACGGACGAGCCGTTGTCGTTCTCACCCAAGCAGAATCGTTCTTCCTAAAAGTTAATCGCCAATTTCCGATCGAGCCATATCCAGCGTTAGCGAAGATCCTGAACGACAGCAGCTCACGAGACCAAATGAACAGCATCATGCATTCCATTGACCCAGAAAGCAAGCGCAAAGCCTATCAGGCTTACCTCGGATTTATGAAGTCATACACCAACAAGCTAAAGATGACTAATGCGGACCTTGTCAGGCTCGCGAATGATTTCGCATTGAATGGGATGCAAAGCGGGGAGGTACCCGAGGTTGAGAAAAGGACTGTCGGCAAGATGGGCCTCAAAGGTGTACCTGGGATTCGTTATGCAACGGTATCTCAAGATGATCACCCGAGCCAAAAGAGAGCTGCTCCCGCCCCAGATCATGGGTCTCAGGGTGATGGCCTCTCAAGAAGGCTTCGACACCAAGGGGTTCCAGGATCTGCTGGTGCTCTTTCCGGCGGCGGTGAAACCTGGAAAAGCTGGGATGCTCATGAATCCGAGGGGAGAAAGCCATCTGGAAGGAAAGCACCCAATGTACAGGGAGGGAGAGCACCTACAAAGGGTTATCCTCGCATGCGTGGAGGCAGTGGAGGTGCAAAGAGGAATGGGACCCACCAGAATGCCTCAACATAGTCATGGCAAAAGCAGGGCGGCGAAAAGGCCGTTACTAAGGCACGGGATTCGTGCAACAGGAGGAATGGTAAGTATTGTTTATTTTGAAGGCGAAGGTCCTGCCTTCTTGCCTCTTAGTCTTTAGATAGATACCCACACGATAGAACAGCATAGACAGATGTGATCAGTCCCTCAATCTTCCAATGTCATGCACTCTAGGTGTCTGTATTGTGATCGTATCTACCTAATCCCTCTTCACTCCCACCGTACCAATTTTGCGAAGGCCAAAAGCGCCGATGCAACAAGTGATGATCATGAAGGCGAAAGCGGCCCAGAACGTAGCCCTGTAGCCTGCCTCTAGTGCCTCGGGCGAAGTCTTACTCTCATACTTTGATTGTCCTGTTACTGAATTTGATATGACACCCATGACTGCAAGACCAATTGATGTGCCAAATTGGGCTAGAGTGTTGAAAACTGCTCCAGCTAGTGATTGGTCTCGTTCTGGAAATACGTCGGAAATGACCAAGATGCCTACTGTGAATAACACTATGAATGCAGAGGATCAGAATGTGTTGTGGGTGGCCATGAGATGGCTGGAGAATCATACCGTCGACACTGAAATACGATAAGACCTGAATGTTCATGTCAGAAGACAAAACATCGTGTCACTTACAGGGGACTCACCTGAGCGAAGAAGGCGTCGTACCAATACGGCCATTTCGCATTTATTAGGGCCATCAATAGAGGGGCTCCTGCAGACAATAATGATGATGCCATGACTAGGTACGAAACTGAAAGTCGGTGGACGAAGAAGCCTGTTGTCAACTCAAGAGCCACCCCGACGACTATGCTGGGACTAAATTATGAGTCAGTATCTCCCGGAGAAGGCGCCGGTTCAGGTATGATGACTCATTTGAGAGCATGTCTCTTGCAACTTGGAATTAAGGACAGCGACGAGAGTAAGGTTCAAGGCGTTAACAAGACTTACAGAAATCGAATTGAGGACTCGAGCGCAGAGAGATGCTGCACATTCTGAAAGCTTGACCCTCATTAGGGAGATCCTAGAGTAACGACCGGACTCAGATACTCACAACAGGCTTACGAAAAGCTCCATAGTTTGCATTACCGCGAACGATAGAAGCACCATAAGACAGATGGTGGTGAAAACTTTGTTCTTCCATATGGAATTCGGAATCAGGGCTGGTTTGCGCAGCTTTTCCTGGCGTCCGACCCAGAAAATGAATGCAGGGACAAGTGCCAAACTGATGCTGAGCAGAGCGACGTTGGTTGGCTGGCGAATGTGAAGCACATCAGACGTGATCATCCTAACCGCATAAAGAGCGATCAGTATGATAGACTTGCTATCACTGAGGATTGCTTACGCTAGAACGTATGAGAACAAAGTCAAGCAAGCGCTAGCTATGCCAGCTCCAACCCAATCAATGTCTGAGGCCAATCGTTTGAAGATCGGCTCCTCTCCTAATCTATCCTTTGGCAATGCCCAAACACCCACCAGGAACAGGCCGAGCATCGAAGCTCCGGAGATGTAGAAAGATGCGCGCCAGCCTATGGTGTCGATGAACACTCCTGAAAGCACCAGGCCGATGGCAAAACCAAGGACCTGGCCTATCCCGAGGCAAGAGAAGGCGATATTACGTCTCGTGCCACTGGTGATTGCCGTGCTAATGATTCCCATAGAGGTAGGCAAGCAGAGTGCAATAGCAGTACCTTGCATGGCTCGGAACATGATTAATTCAATGCCTGTCTTCGGAAATCCACAAGCAAGTATGAAAAGGCCAAGCATCAAGGTTCCGGTGAGGTTGACGATGCGGCTTCCGATGACGTCTGCAATTGAGCCTGCGAGAAGGAGGCATGAACCGCTAGTGAGTCTGATTTTGATCTGATCAGTAAATATAAGTCGACTCATCGTGTTTCTTTCCCGATTGGCACTCACCCATACACTGATTGCGGCCTGACACGGTTTCATAAAAATGTCAATACATCTCCAAGAGAGTGTAATGGCATGCAGAAATCAAAAGTCTGGTGAGAAGTAGAGAGGAGACGAAATGAGATGCAGGTCTCACCATAGCAGCAAATCCTCGGACAATTCTAGGTCTGCGGAAATGTGGGGGATGCCAACGGTGAGAAGACCAATAGTGACGCTATTGACAGAAAGCACAAGAGTCAAGATCGTGATAACAATAATTGAACGACCACTCTGCAACACATCAGAGTGGGCTAGCACTGCTCCTGGAGGATTGATAGTAGCATTGACATGAGCCTGATCTGTACTGCTCCGCTCGACCTCACGCAACTCAATCGAAGGTGAAGGGATTGTAATGGTGCTCATGCTCTCGAGAGACTTACATACAGGAGTAGAGCTGTGAGTCAGGGAACATGAATGGCAGTACAGATGAAATTTGGTACAACGATCATGAATATGACTGTGCACAGAGTCTAGTGAAAGGCGCTACCATAGAGCCGGCTAGAACCTTCTACCATCGTGCCTAGTCCTATTTTCATTTCTGTCAATAGCACTGGATTTAGATTTTGGAAAGTTTGCTGAGATGAGTAGGTTCCCAAATTTACTTGATGGTGAAAATGGAGCATACCTAAGTATTTTGATTTGCAAAATCAGAAAACCTCTAACGCTGTATAGATTAGTGGCAGATGTAGCTAGAACTATGTCGGTATACTGAATCAAGTATATAGTAGAAACACGCAAAATTGTATGCATAAATTTGGGTTTCTAAGTCGACCATCAAGATGATATAAATCATAACCATGTCGTAGATTTACTTCGTCTTCGTGCGAGTCTCATATTCATGCTCAACTTGGGCTTGCGTCCAGCCGGTCTACAACATTTTCGGCCGAGTCGTGGGATCCAATCCACCCAATATTACCTTCAACACCGCACGCATATTCGGAAATCTTTCTCCACCTCTGACCCTTTACTCAAGAAATCCAAGCCGAAAGAGAGCTCAGAGCAGGACTCAGAGACAGTAAGGCCCAACGTCAAATGGTATCAGCAACTTTTCCCATGGTCTACCAAGCGGACCCGAATCAATGATGATATTGGAGCACTTGGCGAACAATATGACGAGGCAAAATTTTGGAAGGAATCTATGGAGGAGGATGATGCCGACATTCGCGAAATGGAAGGACATGGAGGAAAGACCACGATCGAACCCCTGCTTGCAACCCTGCCCAAAGAGGATGCACAGAAGATTAGAGAGGCTATAAAGAAGGAAGAGCTTAGAGATGCGCGCAAAGAGAAGGTGATGGAGAAAGTAGACCGAGAAATTACAAAATACATGCCCAAGAAAGAAGAGCTAGAAATTCGGTGGCAGCTGCCACGGGAGCAGAACTCCTATCTAAAGACACTGAATGAGAACATCTGGAACGCCTCCAGCAATATTGCCAACCGGGAACAAAGGAAGAAGCTATGGCAATCTTACACGAGGTGCAAAGCCTTTCTCCCGCCTTTCCTACACTTAGTACCGAAGAAGTCTTGGAACGTCCTGTGGGCCAGCCAGCAAGCTGCCACACCAGACGATCCACATTGGGGCCCGCATACGATTGTATTATCCGAAGATATAACCGAGGCAGGAATGGAGTTGGACGTGTATCAGCGAATAGTGTACATCGAAGCTCTCAATTCTCAGGATCATCAAGAGAAAGCTATTGAACAGTGGCAAGGGCTTAGAAATATGATTGGCGACGACAAGCGAGCTTCAGAGGAACATGAACTGTTGGGGGTACGATTATTTGCATCTCACGGCGATCCGGAAAAGGCTGAAAAGCTCGCGCTGAATTTCCTCGATGCGAATAATCATTCAGAGTCTCAAATTTTGATCCCTATAATGCATGCGTGGGCTCAACGAGGCGATGATATAGGAATGCAACATTCTTGGGCTCTATATCTTCGCTTTCGTTCAAATTTGGGCGAAGCAATGACTATGGATGACTACGATAATATCTCTCTGGGATTCCTGAGCATTGGAAGGACCGACGTTGCCCTAGCGGTGTTCAAAGACATGATGCTCACTGGACAACAGACAGACCAAGGCTCTCTTGAACTATATCAGAAGTCACTGGCCATGCTGGGAAGAACGCAGTCAAGTGCCATAACAGTCGAAGATCTCAACAGGATTTCCCTGACTGGGCTCACAACTCTGCCTCGGAGTTTTCAAAACAAGTTCTTCTACGGAAAATGGTTGAAGAAATTGCTTGGTATGGGGGCAGTCAATGCTGCTGCCCAGGTAATTGATCTGATGTATGAACGAGGCGTAAAGCCAGACGCCAAACACCTCAACGGAATTGTTGGCGCTTGGCTTAGAGCTGGCGTGGACAAGGACAAAGAGGCTGCCGAAAAGATGGCCTGGGCTATGATACATCAGAGATTGGAGTTCGTTAATACGCGCCGACACGGTCAGAAGCCTAGTACCTCGAGTCTGCCTGTTGTGTCAGGATTACCCATTCCTCATCATCTTAGACGCTCTGTCGCACCCGCCAATATTGAAACATTCTCACTTCTTCTTCAGCACTACGGTCGGAGAACTCAGGATGATAACATACAGACAATTAAAGATGCCCTTGAGCTAGCTGAAGTCCGACCTAATACCTATTGGATCAATCACCTGCTCTACATCGACTTGCGGCGCGGACAGCATCAAGCAGCTTGGATCAAGTATAAAGAGATGCTCAACGCGATCAACAAACCGGATCTCGAAACATATTCTTGTCTTTGGGACTGTGAAAAGGCTCACCTCGACAGCTTGATGTTACATACACATGACAAATTCCCTGGTCCACGACGGATTATGTCTGACATGATGACCTGGTTCTCAGGCGTTAGTGCCAAGCCAGAGGAATGTGAAGCTGCACGGGAAGAGTTTAGCAAAGAGCTTTATGAAAAGATCATACGCTGCATGGGCCTCGCTTCCGATCTAGAAGGAATCATAGTAGCACTCTACGCCCTAAGAGAATCATTCGGCTTCTATCCAGATGGAAACATCAATCGAATGGTCAATCTTCAAGTAAGTCGTATGAAAGTAGGCGGGGAGAGAAACGTCCCGAAGTCTGGGCGCCACAGATCTGTAAGAAATGAACGAAAAGCCACCGCAGACAAGATTGCGCAAGTCTTTACGCTTGTCGCCTCACAGCGGGGAAGGATGCTGGCGCAGAATGGGATGAATGATCTCGCGCAGTTCGACGAAGAGGTCCAGAGGGAAGAAAGCCTCTTCAGGATAGC
>JAABUP010009870.1_pt1 | contig 11513 bp, 16 predicted proteins | sample 5559201 | NCBI WGS metagenome assembly JAABUP01 (sample SAMN10711887, study PRJNA513373) | rock metagenome | isolation source: Antarctica rocks | place: Antarctica | reverse complement strand
GTCCTGGCGCTGCTCCACTAGTACTGAACAACTTGCGCTCTGCTCTGGCAACACCGCCATCACTGCCAAATGCCCCACAGGCGTATATCTTCTTCACCTGTTGATTGTGCTGGAAATGCCTCTGCTGGAACTTTCAGCTGTGGTAGTCTGCTGGAGGATCTTCACTTCGCTCCTTCAGCTTCTGATTAGTCTAGTGAAGTCTGGGTGGTTTTACTGTCTCCATTAGGATCGCGATAGACAACTTTCATCGGGACCTCGAGCTCAAAGGGATCGTGCCGAGTCCCTTCGATTCTCGGACATCCACTGAGTAATAATTGACCCAAGAAACTCGGCGGGAGGGATTTCGGAGGTTCAACAAGCAAAGGCAAGGTCGCCGTCCAGATAGGGTTTCTATGGACTATATACATACTTTGCGCTTTGCAGTTGCCACGTTGAAATTTCCCCTTCTATGTCATATGGTGGTCCATACTCTTGTTATACCTAATTCTCAAGATAACTGGAGACCGTCACATAACCCCTAAGACCATCTCCAGGATGGCAGAGTTGTGGGAGAGAATCAGTCCCCTGTTCCGTGGTGGATTCCCCAACAACAATCCGAATACTTTGTGCGGGATTCATTGCCACAGCTATTTCCACAACGCTGAGAAGAGGGAGGAAATAACAATGAAAGAGACAACCTGTGCCAGAAGATTCCTCAAGACATTAATATTGTTACACGGTAACCGATCAATTGTGTCTGAATCGCCCTTGTTAGAGCTACTCCCGCTCTACCCAGCCGAATGACATGCCCACCGATGACATTCGCAACCGCCCTAGGCAAATTCGCAATGCTACATGCCTGAGGACATGCAACCGAGCTCTACTTCCTCTCAGCACGCGTTCTCAGCGTAGGGATGTTCTTTGTTATGGTTTCCTATGTCTAGTCATGACTTAACCTGTGGACTTGGTGTTTTCCTCTTATATAAGCACACTTATCATTGAGCTACTCTACCAACGTGGCATCACGAGTAGTACTTGTAACTTAAGATTGTTGCACCTCATGACCAATCAGCCTTGCACGCATGCAACTTCATTGTTTTTTTCGTTCTAGATCATAAGAATGGACCCCTATACCCATAACAACCTCCAACAGCCTTTGTTCTACCAACGCAGTCTCACGTTCCGTCGTCGCACCTTCTCATCTACACTAACCATGACTCCCTTACGCAAATGCCACCTCGATGCGTGATCTCAACAATATCAGCGCTGCGAGACCCAGCCTTTAGATAAAAGCCGATCCAGCGTACCTGCATCTCTCTCGCCATCTCAGAGAGTGACGATAGCATGGAGATTAGGCGGAAATATCGACCTTTTGTAGCGGACGCGGACATGGACGATTGGGTAGGCAAGTTGGAGTTGAGCACCGTCATGAAGATGGCCGAGCAGGACTTAGGAAGGACCGGGGAGAGATTGAAAGTATTGGTGTTGTTTGGAGGTTTGAGGCGGAGGTTGGTAGCCCTCTGCGTGCATGAGGCCTTCACGAGATGCTCATACGAGCACGATAGATCCTACTCGCGGCTAGTAGCACTCGAAGCGTCCCGCATCCTCTTCAGACTTGGCTGTGATGTCCGGGTGTACGATCCTACCGATCTGCCGGTCAAGGACGATGCGCGGCACCAGCACGAGAAGGTGCAGGAGCTGCGGGGCTTGAGTGAATGGAGTGATGGCCATATCTGGGTCTCCCCCGAACAGCACGGAAATCTGTCACGTGGCTTCTTTCATCTTTCTTCGACGCCCTCCTTGAAAGTTCCATGGTCCGCAGTGTCCAATCCAGACGGATGGGCCCTGATATGCGACCCCACAGACTGGAGTCTTCAAGGATCAGATCGACTGGATCTCACTTTCCACCGGCAGTGTACGACCCACTCAAGGCCGTACCCTCGCCATCGCGCAAGTCTCCGGAGGTTCGCGATCCTTCAACGCCGTCAATTCCCTACGCATCCTGGGTCGCTGGATGCGCATGTTCACAATCCCAAATCAATCTTCGATCCCAAAGGCTTACACACAGTTCACAAGCGGCAGCGGAGATGATGGAAGCAGGCTGATGCCAAGCGGAAATAGAGAGCGGCTTGTCGATTGCATGGAAGGATTCGTGAAATACATGATTGTCATGAGGCCGCACTTTCAGATATTTGGGGATCGTTATAGTGAGAGGGAGGCAAGAAGGGAGAAGGGAAAGTTGCTGAGGGGAAAGGAGAGCGCTGCGGAAGAGAATATTGAAATAAATGGTGTCATGCCAATAGAGAAGACTAACCGTGTCCGCGGAAAAGACAAGATCAACGGTGTACAATTAGGTAGTCTTTAGCTAACTCTCAATCACTGATGACTAGACTTTGCTTGTACCAGCAGAGATGGTCATAGGGATAGAACGTCATGGATGAGGACGCGGTGCTTTCGTATTTACAACGATTTGTTTTTCAGGCGTGTTTTTCCATTTATGGAAGTGTAGCTAGTTCTAGAAAGAGGTAGCTGGTAGACTCTTCAAAACGCACTCCCTTGCTGACAGAGCTTATGTTGTCCACGGCCCCGCCTGATAGTCATCCATAAGCTGCACGAACTCCTCTCCAGCGCGGGCCCACCCGCGGATGCCTTCCAACAGCGTGTAGCTTTTCATGACCGGATCGTCCCCGTCTCGGATGTAGTCGTCGAACCAACCTGCTGCGCGGGTTCCCCGTCCACGAGACGGTCCTTATTAGAAGGGAATTCTGTCAGCTAGCGGCGTTCCTAGGCGGAGAGCCAAAACCCGAGAAGTACGAGAAGTTTCCTAAATGGACAAGTGAATGTGGTGGGCCACGGTACTGAGATTGGAACTTGAGGCAGGGAGAAAGCACCAACCGCAGTATCATATCACCTTCTCGATTTTGGCGGCGGAGAATAGAGCGTACAGGGTCGGGACCGTGGCGTACAAGCTTTGTGCGGGAACATTGATTGATCCGTGGATGGTGCCTCCCTATATACCCACATCAGCGCTCAGATCGTAAGTGACATTGACGCGTTCCGCTATATGCCTATATTCGTTGTGGGTGGAATACCCACCTCATGGTCGGTCGTCAACGAGCACGAGATCCTTCCCCACTTTGGTGCCGTCACGGAATCATTGGAGGAGTTCGGTGCGGGAGATTGATGCTGGGAAAGTTTTTCTGGGAGAGGGATGGGCGGCGTGCCATGGAAACTCGGGTTTCGTGTTTGAATCATTCGAAGCCGTCGGGGCAGTGTCGGCCATGGCGAGGTGGGGGGAGGTCAGCTTTTTGCGCAAGTGGTCGTAGTCGATGAGGGCAACGAGTTATTATAAGCGGTATGACGATATTGGCGAGAAAGTGTTTCAACTTTGATGTCAAAGGGAACGTTGGTGGCTGCAGTCAGTACGAAATGGAAGAATTTGGTCACGATCGGGACATTGCTCAGCCATTTTCAGGCCAGTCCTGAACGTCCCTCGTCCTTCGGTTTGAAACAGTCATATCCAATGGAGCAGGGCACGAGGGCTGGAAGGACGTGACATTCTCTGTCACCAGAGCCTTCCTACTGGTCATAGAAAGGAAGTGTAAGCAAAAGGAATGGCGAGATGTTAGGGTGAAGTTGTGTTGTAACTCAACGGTGCCAAAGCTTGTCACTGAATAACGCTCATTGGCCGGCAACGCCTGGTCGTTACCAAATGACGTTAGCTGGGCTCTGAGCTCTTAGCTCTTGACCGCGAAGGCCATCCAGTATACCATTACTGACCTCTTATATATAATGGGTGCGAGTATGCCTCAATCAATCTTGCGAGATCATCGCAAGCAATCATCTTGCATGAAACATTCTCTGAGTAGCTTTCAAGACAAACATCGACACTTGAGGTTCGTTCATCATGGTCAATTCACGTCCTGAAAGCGACCGATCGAACAACACAGACGTCGCCGCTACCTCGCTTTTCGATCCTGAAACCGCAGGGCTCAAGGACCGTGACAACCTCCAGCATCCAGCTCAAGATCTCGAGAAGAATCCGGAGAATGGGGTGGCACCAGAAGCGAAAATGTCCGCTTTCAAGAGTCTTGGCCTCCTGGACCGCTTCCTCGCATTATGGATCTTCTTAGCCATGGCCATAGGCATCATTCTCGGAAACTTCGTTCCCAACACCGGTCCTGCATTGCAGAGGGGGCAATTTGTGGGCGTTTCCGTTCCTATTGGTATGTTACAGCACCGCCTTCTGCATTGACTCATGTCCACTGACAGACGCAGCGATCGGGTTGCTCATCATGATGTATCCCATTCTCTGTAAAGTGAAATATGAGACTCTGCATCATGTCTTTCGAAAGCGTGAGGTCTGGATTCAGATACTGTTCAGTATTGTAGTCAATTGGCTCATTGCGCCGCTACTTATGGTATATCTCCCACCCTTCACGGCTGGTTGACATTTGACTGATGATTAATACCAGCTAGCGTTGGCATGGGCCTTTCTACCAGACAAGCCTGGTCTTCGCGAGGGTTTGATCCTGGTAGGGCTGGCAAGATGCATAGCAATGGTAGGCAATCCTTCCCTGATACACATCTAAAGTGCTTTCGGTTGATAGATTGTGACAGGTTCTGATATGGACCGGTCTCGCTGGTGGTGACAACGAATACTGCGCTATCCTTGTAGCCATCAACTCTGTTCTCCAGATGGTACTCTTCGCTCCGCTAGCCATTCTCTTTCTCAGAGTTATCAGTCACTCTAGCAGCGGGGTTGATGTCTCATACTCGACGGTTGCCAAGAGTGTTGCCGTCTTCCTGGGCATTCCCTTAGGGGCTGCAATCCTCACCCATTTCTCCCTTCGCAAACTCGCCGGTCCCAGTTTCTACGACAATATATTCCTTAAGTGGGTCAGTCCATGGTCCCTCATCGGTCTTCTCTTCACCATCCTTGTACTGTTTGCTTCCCAAGGTCGTCAGGTCGTGCACCAGATCGTCTCGGTTGTACGAGTCGCCGCACCCCTGATCGTCTATTTCGGCGTCATTTTCTTCCTTACCTTGCTCGTCACACACAAACTGGCTTTGGATACAAGCTGTCCGCCACACAAAGTTTCACCGCTGCCAGCAATAACTTCGAGCTCGCGATTGCTGTTGCCGTCGCTACGTTCGGTCAGAACAGTGATCAGGCCCTTGCGTCGACTGTTGGGCCCCTGATCGAAGTGCCGGTCTTGCTTGCGTTGGTGTATGTTGTTAGGTGGATTGGGAGAAGACGTGGCTGGAAAGACTAGGCTTTCTACTCGACAAGTGAGCATGCCTGGGGGCGGACAAGCATAATAGACAGCGTCTTTTGAGCATCATGTCGGCGTTCTGTGACTGTAAAACCCAGAATAGAGACATGTGAAGATACTCTCTAAATGATATATACATTCTTGTTCCCAGTGTTCGGCCCAGCCCTGCGAGTGTCCACTGAGTCAGAATCTCCACCGATCCATTGTACAGTCAATAAAACAAAACTCCAACGCAACTCACGAACGAAACCCCCAAACCCCGGTATCTCATCAACGCCTGACTTCATCATCAGTCGCCTCAATGGTCCCCTGCACAACAAATTAATTACACTGTGAGGTGCTTTGTTGTGAATTGAGGGTGCTGTGGGCGGATGGAAGTTGAGTTCTCGCTGGACTGGAGTGAAGGGTGAAGGGGAGACGGGAAGGCGGTAGAGATGCGGTAGAACGTAGATAGTGGTGTCTCTCTCTCTCTCGTCGTCTTGGCCAGAATCTTGTCTCTCTGTGACGTGCTTGCCCCTATACACATAACCCCCCCCCCACCTCTCAACCCCATGGACCCATCCAGCGATCTCCAGTGCATCTTGATGTTATATCAAACCCAAGCCCTCTGAAACGACCATCCAGACCTCTCACTCATATCAATCGTAAAGTAAACAAGCTCCCGTACGCATATCACTCCATGCCGCCAAATCCCTCGACTACTCTACAGCCAGCAGATTGCGGGCTCAATTCAAAAAAAAACTAGCCCTAATACTGTCTCACCCATTCTCTGCAACCGGTACTGTGGCTTGTTGTGCCCTCTGGTAGAGTGCTCATTTCATGGCAGTGCAGGTTGAAAATCGGGACACATGATTTGTGTGAGTACGGAAAGAATAAGAAGCGTGTTGGCTAGGCACTGGTAGCGGTGTGCATGCGTTGTGGATTGTTGGGGCTTTGCATCTTCGGGATTGTTTGCACGATATAAAGGGGTTTTGTTGTGGTGATCTCGCTGGAGTGTGCCATCGTTTTTGTTAGGGAGCCTCGGCCCCAGAGTTTCTCTACCCGATTGCAACGATTTTCCTTCACTACGTCTTCTGCTAAACACGCCATAACCTCACCACCACTTCTCACACAACACTCTTTCCTCCTCCATGCCCTCTGCATGCCTCAGGACTTCGACAAACTCATCCGTCATGGCTGGCGGCCCACAAACATAGCACACTACTCCAGCTCGATCCTCCGGCTTGCCGATAGCTTCGATCAGGTCATCGTGAGTCACGCGGCGGTGCTGCGCTGTAGTTCGTGAAGTGCCTTCGATCTCTAGCGAGAATGGCGAAATCCCGCCGGTGAGGTAGAGCTGCAACCGGAATTGGATACCAGCCACCGTCTGCGCGATAGCCCGGAGACGCGAGAGAAACAGCACTTGATCCTGTGGCTCCGGCTGGCGGAGCGTGTAAAGAAATCGGACTTCTTCAGGCATCTGTCTCATCTGGTGAAGATGAGATATGACGGACATCAACGGACTGCTGATCGTCAACTGCTGCGTGAACACCTCGAAAGGTAGCTTCCATCGCCTTACTTGACTCCAACCCCTCCTGCGATGAAAATGGCCTTTTTAACCCTTCGCACGTCTACACCCGGAGGTGGCCAGACGAAGCTACCTCCGACCCTGACCAGCAAATGAGATCCCAAGATTTCCTTTCCGGGTCTCCACAGCCACGCGGCAGGCGGATTTCGAGGAGATTTCTGTATTGCTAGTTCCACGTGACCGTCCGATTGGTCGTTTTTAGGGGAAGCATCTTGTGGTGTGGATGTGATTGTGAAGCCTCCAGCTTTGGGAAGCCCTGGGATGTGTACATCTAGCCATTGACCTGGCAAAAACTACACTGTATCAGGCCATTGTTAGCTTGAAGAAATGACACCGTTTGGAAGGTTAGCTCTGGAACGTGTAAACATACTTTTATTGGTCGTCTATCAGGAGGCACCAATTGTAGGAGCCGCATAGTGTCGTTCACCTGCTCAATGCGGTTTAAGATGACATGATGTATTGCACTCTCCCGATGCTCTTGTGCGGTCCTCTCCTCGTGGCTCAGCGAGGATCGTACGCTTGTGCTCATGCCTCGATTGACAGTGCTGCCAAGGGCGCAACTATTCTGAAGCCGGCAGCAGGCGGCGAAGTGGAGATGAGAGCTTGTTTGTGCTGCTTTACCAACTAAATGGCCAAGTCTAGATACTGTGGAAGGTAAGAGACACATGAGGGTTGTAAGTGAGGATTGTTTGGAAGGTTCGTACGCATGATGTAAATGAGATGACGCAAGTTCTCTGGGTGCAAGGGGTTGGGTGCAAGGGGTCGGGTGCAAGCAACTACATAAATGGAGAAGCGAATACAGGTCCAACTACATCTACTTGTACTTCCCAAACATAAAGTAAAATTGTCTTCATCCGGCCACTGAAACCAGTCCTAGACATACAATAATAGAGCCAGGACTCAATATGTCTAATACCGCCGTACCGGCATTCCTCCGCATTCCGCGTGAGATACGAGATCAAATATACGGTCATCTCCTCACCCATCCAGGAGGCTTTGAGATACTGCTTGGTAAATATTCTAAGCACGAAAAGTCTTCCCTCGAGCCTAAGCTCCTGCTTGTCAATCGTCAGGTCAGCTATGAAGCTTCCAGCATTCTCTATGGTCGTAATCGCTTTCACTTCAATTATTATCTGTCTCAAGTCACCCGATTCCTTCACACTTTCCGTCCCTCCATCGTTGCCATGTTCCGAGATTTACATATTGGTTACGCGGATATGAATTTGGTTGTGAAAGGGGTGCAAAATCCAGAGTATGAGGAGGCAACGGAAGCATCGGAGGAGGCACCCAAAGCATGGGAGGAGTTTTGTGCGCTGGGCTCAGGAATGCATATGGGCATTCTCACCATCGATCCTGTAGACGACATCGAAGTCTGGATCAAGGTCGTCCAGCACTTCCTTGAGCAAGCGAATGTGGAAGAGCTCAGGATTCCGAATCCTGAGTTCTATGGTTCGAGGCGTCCGAGCATGACGGCTCTCCTAAGTGCGGGGATTGGCGAATACAAGTTAGTCAGAGAGGATAAGGAGGTTGTTGGAGACCATCGAAGAATGATGATATTTTTGAAACCTCAAAAGAGTGATCGAGACAATGCCTATTCCCGCTAGCGGTTTCGTCAGCCTCCCTGCTCTTGACCTTGGTCCTAAGCCAACTATAAACACGTTCTCCGAACACTATTTCATTGACCGCTATTCCCATGGTCAGCCACTGCGACACAACCTTACCAATACCATACCAGTCGGAGCCTACGACAAGGTCAACAACTCTGAAATCCAATCTGCATGTCCACCTCTTCCATCTCGTCCACCTCACTCTTCTTCCTTTAACCACGTGAACTTTGCGAATAAATCTATGACGAGCTTCTTCGCTGTCCGGACAGGGCTAAGATATGTACCATTCGTCACAACCATACTACGCGCATGGGCCGGATTTCAATCTGCAGCAGCCATTCCAGGCTGTAACCGGCAACTCTACAAGCCAGCTTTAGAAATGCCTTAGGATTTCGATATCTTCGTCTTCGGCGACCCACCGAAATCCAGCCTGAACTTCCTCAGTCGTATAACCTCGCAAAGCGGAGATCTCATTCGCACCCTCAGGTTGGGAAGGACGTAGTACTATATTCTAATTCCGACAGGAATTGTGTGACACTGGGTGGGGAGCAACGTGTGATGATCTTGCAAGCTCGTCCGCGTGCACACAGTAATCACCATCACAGATGCTGACGGTTTACGGAAAGATCGGTACTCGAATAAGACCATCCAAAAGCTGGGGCTTGCATGGATATCTAAGGGTTGATCGTTAGTTCGAAAAACAATAGGACGAACCCCGCCCGAAATGCCTTCGCCCGTATGCTGGGTCAACCGTGTGTCGTTCAGTGTTTGGCGTTGACCATGCCTTCACCGTCAGGAAGGCCAGGGCTGACGGTACTGCGACGATCACCAGGTCATCACCCAGAACCTGCCGCTTCGTGTCCTATACTCGACGAGAGACCTGGCATCCCGTGGGCTGCTCAGAGTGTCAGTAGCATGACACATTAGAGATACATTTCGGCATTTTTGATTCTGGAGGGAAGCAGCACAGCGAGTTTTGAGTTTATGCGATCGGCTTTCCCCCTTCCTTCCAACGATCAATTCTGTAGCTCGCACAGCTCGTAGAGCTTTTTCTTGGCGTTCATGTCTCAGGTCAATCATCAAGCTTTTGTTTCAGGATACATGTCTAGCCGTGAATGCTAATATTAGTGCCCGAAGGTTCCTTACAAGAATCAAAAAACATTCTCGTCCGCTCCCTGCTGTTACTCATTCCCACAGACTATTCCCGATGTTCAACCGGATCCTACACAACCTGCAAATCCCAATTCTCAATTTCTGCTATATCTGCTAAAGCTGTCAGCGCTCCCTCGAAGACAGGCTGAAGAGGTGCAATTTGGAAGATACACAACCAACCTTGATCCCCAATTCCTTGTGAAACGGTTCGTCGCGTAAGATTCAAGGGTCCTAGCTCTTGCGTCCAAAGAAGGGTAGACACCAGGAATCTGTGGATGTCGGTAATAGTACGTGACGTGGTTGACTTCGCAGACTTGTTCGTCGATTCCACTCTTGTGTCTTTCGCAGAAATATCGAGAGCAGAGTAGACACTGCTTGCTATCGAGTTGCGCGTGTTTATGCGGTCTGCGCTCCCTCATCTGGCAGCAGACAAAGCAATCCTCGGCCATCGTTCACCTGCGGGCCAAAAGTAGTAGCCGGACGACGATTTGTCCGTTACGAACCAAAGGTCTGTGAGATGATGATGCCCTTTACGTTCCCTGGTAGTATGCACTGCTTTTAGCCGTAAGGTCTTGATTCAGCTCGAACTCGGACCAAGCGCACATTATATCCCCATTGTCAAGGAGGCTAAATTCTACAAAGAGGGGCCTTATCGTGCTGGGCCTCGTGTTGGCTTCTATCAACCAATCAATGTCCCGAAGTCCCCGCATCTTGTACAATCTCAGCACTGCACCTCGATGAACTCTTAAACCGTTCCGAGTTGAAGCCGCCCTCCCGTCCCGACGAACCCTAAAAGTGTGGCAAGCGCCGTCCGCGAGCTAGCACCCGCAGCCCACGCTAGCTCCAAGCTCTGTGATTGGCGTATGCAACTTCAGCCCATCACGCACGCCCACCCATACGATCCTTGCCCTGCGCATAACGACTGGGCGCTTACAAGTACCAAAGCTTGGTTGGATGCACTACGGATGTAGGTGGAAACTCAGCGGTTGCAATGCGGCCAAAAGACTGCAATTGGCAGAGCCTGAATGATGGTGTGCGATGAGGAGTTGGGACCGACCACTACATGCTTTGTCTTCTCCTTCTTTCCACCATCTCCTATATACGTGTACTGAAGGACACAAATTACAAAATCGTTATCATTTCTATTGAGCGTTGACAGCGCGGGACTAGCTTTGTGATACCATCATTGGGCGGGGAAGCTTTGCGACAGCAACAGCAACATCAGCAGCAGAGCGCAACTTTCACCCATCTCCTCGTTGGCAGACGTTCTGTCCAGAACCAACACAATGTTCATCTCTCGCCATTGGAAAGCGCCCAAATTTCTCATCGCCCTCTTCGGTCTTGAATTCCCGTTTACCGTCGCTGCTCTCGCTTTCTTCGGCATCGCCAGTCCAGACACCTATCGAACTGTACTCTGGAATGAAGGCGCCAAGCATGGCTGGAATTCGAATCCGAACGAGGTGCTTTATGCTGCCGCGAACTATCGGACGTTGACTGTGCCTATGGTCTGGAGTCAATTGTACGTTCGAGCACTTCTTCACAATCCGAATCAAAACCTCTTGAAGTAAGCAGTTAACATAACTGTGACTTAGTATTACAAACTTCAACGTCGTCATCTCCGTTCTGTCCATGTTCATCCTCCTTGTCAAGTCTGTCATGTACATCACCCATACCTTTCCCCCCCTCGTCTCCATCCTCGTGCACGCTCTCCTCGTCGCCCTATATGCCGTCAGCATCCACGGTCAAGCCGGCTCCGACATGAGCGACCCACATCACCCACAACCCGGCGCGCCGTGGTATATCACGCAAAGCTGCTCCGTCGCCAACACAGGGGCTGTAAGGGGGTTTTGTCAGCAAGCGAAGGGAGCATTCGCCGTTACGATCGTGATGTGGTACGTCCTCAGTCCCTCATACTATCTAATCTCTACCCAA
>JAABUP010009868.1_pt1 | contig 11514 bp, 10 predicted proteins | sample 5559201 | NCBI WGS metagenome assembly JAABUP01 (sample SAMN10711887, study PRJNA513373) | rock metagenome | isolation source: Antarctica rocks | place: Antarctica | reverse complement strand
ACAATGCCACCGATCCTCCCCCCTCGATGTCCGCCCACACCAAACCCACCACCGAGTCAAAAGCAGCCGAGACGCATGAAAGTGGAAGCCCCACCTTCATGTTCCCATACATCACCGGTATCCTTGCCTTCGACACCCCTTACCTCGGAATCTCCCCCGGTGTCGTTGCTCACGGTGCTGAACAGCATTACAAAACAGCCACGACTGCCTACACAGGCCTGACCGAACTGGCCGGGGTATTCGGCTACGGTGGCTCAAAGCCCCAAGCACCCAAATCTCCGCAGCAGAATCAGAAACTTTTGACGCAAGGCGCGGACGCTATGAGTGCGAGCATGACGGCTGCGAATGAGTCTGGTGGTGGCGGTGCTGGGGCTGGATGGCAGAGGTGGGGAAAATATGCTGTGTTTGCTGGCGCGGCGGGGGCAGTTGCTGCGGGTGGTGCAGCGGCATATTTGAAGAGAGATACTATTACTGAAGGATGGAGTTTCATAGGTTCGCATCTCGAATTCGTGGGATGTCTCGCTCGAGGCGAAGAGCTGAAGACGCGGCTTGACCGGATCGTACAACTCAACAAAGAAAGGAACATCGGATTCGCCAATCTCATCACCGTCCTCGGCAAGGCTGCCTCAGCTGTAAAGAAAGACGGCACGACTGTCGCTGGTGGATTTGTGGAAATAGGCGCTGTAGAGGGTGTAGAGCCGAACGAGCGGACTTTCTGCACTATTCCCAAGAGTGAGAAGAATCGCCGGTTCTTTGAGAAAGCGAAGAATGATAAGGCGACTGATGAGATGGCGGCGCATATGGGGATGTTTACTGCGAAGGAAAACAGCGGATACTTTCGACTGGGTGAACGCTCGAGGGATTTGATTACTCTATGGATCAATCCCGAAAAGAGTGCATGGTATAAAGACAGTGAGACGCAGGGAGGGAATGTAAAGGTAATGATAGATATTGAGTTGGGTGATGAGCCAAATGCTTGGGCTAGCGAGGAGCCTGTCAATTGAAAGGCGAAAACGCTTGAGCAATGGTGGCCTGACGGCTTATAGAAGCAGATTCCTAAACCCGGGCCGAAGAAACGGAAGAGTGAGGATGGTGGGAAGACTGGCAGTGCAACGCGTGTCAAGACCGCGGCTGCTAAGAATGAGCCTGGAGTCCCTAAGAAGAAGCTCGATGTTGCAAAGAAAGGGGTTGGGAAGGTAGAGAGGGTGCAAGGGATGAGTAGTGGTGAGGCATGAATGGAATATGGTTGTGGGTACTTGCATCTGTATAGAGCTCTATAGATAAATATAGATGATATTACTGTGATTTGAGTGAATATTCTGACCGCTATCTATCCGATTATTCATTACATGATTATCAATCATCTCAGTTCTCGGATAAACATAAAAATCGATCGAAAAACCCGCATTGATTCTATTACTATTCTACTCGTTACCATAAGCAGATAGCATTACCATCACACAAATAGCACCGAGGAACTTTTTACTGAAGCTCTTCCGAACTCGCACCGATTCTCGAATCCCGAGCTCATTGTTTAGATCCGGGTCCAGGGCGTGCAGGGTTAGGGTTAGCACTGAACACTGGCCATGAAGGAGGCATAGTAGAAAGCAGCCTTCGAGTGCATCACTCTTGCTAGGCAGTAAGTAGACGAGAGGACATTGTTGAATCTGGTGCAAATTTGGATTAATCATCAAATGCCTATACATTGAGAAAGGGACATTGTTATTTCACAGCTCACACACACACACAAAAGCAAGGTCAAACATGAGCGCCAGATATCAGTCTATCCATTCTTCTGGAACACAGCATCCAGAAAACAAGAGAAAGAAGTCTACAAGCCATTGGTTCCAAGGGGGAAGTGGCAATGAGGAATTCCTCACTCTCGACTGACATCTCGCCCGAAGATATAACTCTTCAGCCAGTCCATACAGACAAGTAGTCTGTTGCGGGTGCTGAAGCACATGTTGACGTATGCTGACTTCCAGAACCTGTATATTCGTGTCGTCAGTACCACACCAGCTTAGAAGTCCTTCGTCGAGAGACCACGACTTACCAATAAGTGACCGTCCCCCCACTTGCAAAATTCCCACTGAGCCAACTGATATCCGCGACAGCCTTATCGTGCCCAATATACGCCAAGCTCCCTTGATGACTATACTCAAATGGCCCAATCTGCTTCACCCTCCTCAACTGCCTCTGCAATGCCTTGATATTCTCAAAGATCGCCGGAAGTGCATCCCCACTAGCCTCCGCCTGTTGTTGAGATAAGACCGTGAGCTCAGCGTTGATCGTCTCAGTCTTAGCCAGCGAATTAAACAAGCGAGCGAGGAAAGCACCTTCTTGAGATGCGACTTGGGCGGTGGGTGCGTAGTTGGCGATAGCGCAGTCACCGACGGCCCAGATATTCTCGGTGCCGTTGACGACGAGGTATTCGTTGACTGCTAGCCCACGGCGGGAATCCTTTTGCGCGGGGATCTGGGACATCAGGTCTTTAACGACGGGGCGGAGAGCGTTGCCGGTGGCCCAGACGAGGAGGCCGTAGGGGAGGATTTCTTTCTCTTTGGTGCCGTCTGGTTTTGTGAACTCGGCTTCGATAGTCTTGTCGGTGACGTTTTTGACCATTGTTTTTGTGCGGATCGTAATCGATTCCTCCTTGAAGGATTTCTCGGTGTAGTCGATTAGTTGTTTGGAGAACATGGGTAGGACGTTGGGCAGGGCTTCGACGAGCGTGACGTGGAAATTGTCAACGATTTCGGGTACCCATTTCTTGAGATCTTGGTCGAAGAAGTCTTGGAGTTCGCCGGCGAATTCGACACCTGTGGGACCGCCGCCTACGACGACCATGTGAAGGAGGCGTTTACGCTCTTCGGGCGATTGGTCTTTGAAGGAGGCGGTTTCGACGCAGTCCATGATTCGTTTGCGGATTTGTTGGGCGTCTCCTACTTCTTTTAGGAAGCAGGAATTTTCCCTCACTCCTGGAATTCCGAAGGTGGCATTCTCAGCGCCGACACCTACTACAAGCATGTCGAATGGGACTTCTGTAGAGGATGTATCGCCCTTGATCTCGGAGTCATCGTTTATGTGAACGACCTTTTTCTCATAGTCGATCTTTGTGGCTTCAGCTTCGTAGTATTTAACGGTGGCTTTCTTGTGGCGCAGGATATTTCGGACGGGTTCCATAATCGAGCGGTGCTCTATCGTACCAGTCGTACATGATGGCAGTAGGGGCGTGAAGAGGAAGAAGTTTCGAGGAGAGATGACGATGACTAGATCGAGCAATAAGCTTCTCTCTTCTTTCAATTCGAGCATGTGGCGGCCTTACCATTGTAATTCTCAGTATCAAGCTTCTTAAGCAAACTCACAGCTCCCCAACCCGTGCCTATAGCTGCGTCAACCACTGTTCTTCACATTCCACTTGCTCCCTAGCATGCTCCCCATACACTCCCAAGGAGCTCACACATACCCAAAATCACAAGCGTCTTCTTATTCGGATCCGCCTCCAACTGCTCCTGCGGCGTCCTGAGCAAATAAATCGTATATCCCATATACCCCAATCCTCCAATCGCGCCCAGATACGTGAGTCTCCACAGCCATCTCAACGTCGTCCTAACTCTCCGTCTGGGTTTCGGTGCAAGCACGTCCGCATACGACCGTCTGCAAAAAGGCTGTAGGGAAGTGCGTGAAAGGGAGGGGGAGCTTTGAGTAAGGAGGGAAGATGATTTGATGGGCGCGCGTGACAGCTGCAGCTGCAGCTGCGGGTTTGAAGGGCGAAGACGTGAAGTGGTTATCGTGCGTCGTATCGCTGTATTTGATAAAGCTGAAGCTGGCTTGTGGGATAGAAGCTTCGATAGAGGTCGGATGGCCGATTTGGAGGCCATTAAGGACGTACGTAAAGAAGAAGGGCGACGGTGAGCAAAATTAATTTGAGCTCTCCTTGGTCAGCCCTATGCTTTTTTGGTGACAACTACGAGATTAAGATCCTTGGCCCTGGTGGCCCGGCTATTTCCGTATTGCTGTCCTTGATCGAGACAGCGAAGCTTCGAGGAAGTGGGCTTGAAAGTTTCTTATCACGGTAGGTCGGTAAATACGTTTGCCATGAAATGCAGGATACAAAACGCTAGAAGAACGTGAAAACCCCCAATGCTAAATGCAGATAGACCATATTCTGTCCGCTTTGGTATTCCTATAACCCAATCCCATAATCTCATTCCAACCCATCGATATCATGTCCAAGACTCAAAATCGGGTTATTGAGCGATCGGGTGGCCCAAAGGCATCCAAGTTCGCCGCTCGTCCATACTTCTGTTGACCCTTCCGCCGGGCGTGAGGGGTAATTCCATCCTTGAATTTGGCGAAAGGCTACCTGATCTGTCTTCGTCTTCGCCAACTTCATCTGCTAGCCTGGCAAAGTAGTCTGCGAGTCCACTTCTTGGATCGCCGTTGATTAAACTGTTGTATTGAGGTGGAGGCGTCAGGAGTGGTGGTGGAGGATCATCGTCTTCGAAGGGTGGTGGGTTGAATGATGGATGTCGGAGTAGGTGCACTGGTCTGCTCTGACCCGAGTTGGGGTCGTGGACACGTGCTGCCTGTGGTCGGGCTAAATTGACTGCCGATGGTAGCATGATGTTGTCGATGCTTGAGGATGAAGCATTGCCATTGGCTTGTTGTAGCGTGTTCAGGGTGGGTAGTAGTGACGAAGGAGAGTTGCGTCGTCTAGGAGCGCCAGGACATCCACAAGAAGAATGCTCCGTGAGTAAGGTGGTTGATTCTGGGGAGGTGTAGGCGGGGAGAGCGATGTTGGCTTGGGTGGCACGGCATGATAAAATATGAAATGGCGAGTCGATTGATATCTCGAAGTGTCTTCGCTTCGTTGGGTCTACAATATCGGGTTTCGATAGCCTCATGACTATCTGGAAACCCGGTCAGTAAGGGCGCTTGCCATAGGCATCAATGCTGCATATTTACCTTGATCCAATGATTGACCTGGATGCCCTGATAAGTCGTGTCGAAATGAAGCCTCGAGAGCTTGTCTCTCTCCCGCATATTGTGGCAGCTCGGTAATTGTACGCTGAATTCCATTTCTGTTGGTCCTACATTGTGTTCGCCATCCAAGTTGCCCAGTAGATTGGTCGTGTCTCGAGGTACGTTCTCGTCGCCTCTTGCTGCGGCTTGCCGTCCATCGTATGCTACACCACCACCTGCAGTGATCCGCACAGAGCTTCCAGGGTAAGCGCTGGTGCTAGGTGCATCTGCTCTCTTCTCGAATAATTGAATTTTCCGCGTTGGCTCGAGACGGTGCACGCGCTTATTAGTAGTATAGTATTGAATGTTCTCGGTCACGAAGACCTTTACTCGGTGGCACTGCACCTTCGCTAATGGCGTGAGCTTGAAAGCTATGGGCACTTGAGCACCGAGTGGAAACGATTTGCCAGAGATAACAATATCATAATGCAGCTGGTCCTCCCAATTCCTCGATATGGCAATTGGCTCGACCTGCTCAAGGGAGCCTTCCGCTGGAGCACGGATCAGAGTGACTTCCTTAGATCCTACTAAATTTGCTCTGAAAGCTCCTGCTCTTTCAACGGTAGCTTCAAGCTCATACTTGACTTGGCCGAGGTCGACACATATCGACTCAGGAAGCCGAGAGTCGATGGGCAGTTCAAAATTGTAAACGTAGTCTCCAGGAGTGAACAGGCGGTACCCCTTTTGCGCAACGGACGAACCACTACTATTATTCGCTCGATCGTCTTTGCCAAAGCTTCTGGATTGGTTCACTGACAGTGAAAGCTTCTTTGCGTCTTTGGAGCTGACATTGTTATTGACGGATCGTCGGTGTAGTTTCTCAACGGAAGAGTCTGTAACTCCGATTTCTATTGTGGTTGCCGAAGGGCCTTTGAGTGACTTCACTTGGTCTGCCCCGGAGCCATATTCGGCCGTCTGGAATTGTGCGTTGAAGAATGGCCATGTGTGGTTCATAATGCTCTCCTTGTCTTTGAATTCGGTCTTCTTTGGAGGGATACCTGGAATGTCCTGTCAGCACGAGTCCAAAGTCTTGCTCGGGTCATAAAGAAACCAACCTTCTGGCCATTCCGTCTCAGCTCGACCCTGAAATGCCAACGAGATGGTCTTGATCTTGGCGCTCTTCGAAACCCTTAGGTGAAAGCTCCCCCTAAGCATAGTAGTTGTCTGATTCCCCAGCTCTGACTGATCGATGCCTTGTAGAAACAGCACTGGCTCCGCCAACGAGATTGAGAGTGAGACCCCATTACCAGAAGCTATTGGCTTTTCCTCGCCGGCGCCTGCAATACCGAGGCCGCTGCCAATACTTGCATTCGAATTTGTAGAAGCCGTCCGGACATTTTCTGCTAATGAAGGTCGATGTATCATTCCACTGATGGGTCCGCCTACTACCGAGCTGGGCCTTATGCTCCCCCTTCTCGCACTTTCAATCGCTGACATATCGTCGTGATTGGGCGGAACTAGAGGAATTTCAAGGCTAGCTGATGCCGCAGCACGCTCGAGAAACGGACGTCCTATAGTACAAGGTATCCAAAAGTAGACCAAAATTTTTGCGTAGTCCTGGGCTTTCAGCAGAGCACTACGTGCGAGCTTTTCCCAGGTGCGGTCAGGATTCGACGCTGATACGCGATCGTCGGTGGACGGTCGGAAGAACCGCAACCGCCGCTGTGAGGGATATCGAGGAGGTGGGTAGCCCGCTTGGTAATCTCGGAGGGGTTTAGAGGGGCTCGGAGGGCGATAAAAGAGACGCCCGCTGCGAGACTTGAGTTCTAGGTAGCCTGTCATGTTGGAGGATGTTCGTTAGCAAAGATGCAATGCAGGCGTCAAAGGTACAGGTGAGGTCTGCTTCTGTTCCGAGAACGAGAATGAAAAGTCCTAAGCAATTGCGAAAAAGTTCGGGGGAGGCAGTCGCGATGTCCAAATCACGAAAATTGCAAGAATGCATTGTCCCGGGTACGTACAGGAATGTCTCGATCTCTCATGCGAGGGACCCTGATTTTGAGCTGGAGAGAGCTTCCAAACTAATGAATAGGCATTGGCGCTGGGAATTTGGTATGATATGTTTCCCTTGGTGTTCAGTACTTGAGCGGTTTAATTGTCCCAGCGGTTTGCATAAGCCCGTAGGATCTGGGCGGCTCATGCACGTCGTCAGCTCAGTATTACAAGGCGATTGCGGAACCCGCTATGAAGCTGAGAATTTGCGAGTGCAAGTGAAGCTCAAATTCTGGAGGAACAGCATCTGTACATACTTGCTGTTGATATTTAGAAAGCAGGATCACATGAGCTGCCAGGATGTGGAATCAGAGAGTCGTCATCAGACGCGGCTGGCGCGTGATTGGCTGCTCGTTTCAGATTAACAGTCTATGCCTTCAACCGTTGTCTATAACTGCTATATAACGTTCGTCACAGAGAATGAATACTACTTCGTGCTCACACAACATCAATCGAGAGCGTGTTCATTGGCGTATGGCGTTCAGTGATGTCGGAGCCGCTTGTTCGGATTGCTCGGGAGCCTCGGCAATGAGTTGTACTTTCTTCAGCATCTACTATGTCCGCTACTTCTTCAAACGTGCAGTAGTAGTGCCGCCAAAGCACCAGATGGCTCCCTCTTGACCCTTTTCAAAGCCACTCGGAGACGGTCACGTACTCGTGGGTGTGACAGCGCTACAGGATGCAGATCATCACTATTTGCACCCTATATCTGGGGAAAGCGCCAATCTTCATCCGTAAAGTGGTTATATCTGATTCAAGCTTTCATGAGTGAGAGAAAACAGTAAAGATCTCCCGAGGCAGTGTCCGCATTTGGACCCCAAGTTAGATCCAGATTTTAAGCGTCCTTCGAGAAGTTCTTGGTGGTAGAATTAGTGAAAGAGAGTTGGAAGGAAAAAGGTTTGGATAGGCCGGAGGTTTCGTTGTTTTGTTTGTATGTTGTAATGTGGCGCTCCGCTCCAAGCGGAAAAAGTGCTGTCAAGCATTCACTCGTGATACCTCAGTGCCAGTAGGCCTTTCCAGTATGGCGAGCCTTACTGTGCGCAAGCCTTATTGCGCAGCAAGCTATGATGCCGCAAGGTAAAAGATTGTCAGCAAGTCATCCTCTATTTACCTGCGCTTGCTAATAGTGGATCAAATTGGAGACCTGGATCTTGAACGTATTGGTCTAAAAGTTCGAGGACAACGATGGCTGCTAAAGCTCGTGAATTACAAGCTGATCATTGTCGTAAATAGCTAATGGGCCTCCGAGCAAAGACAGAGAGCCAACCCAGTGGTATAGAAATCATAAATGTTGCCAGAAAACTCCAAGCCACCTGCTGAAAGCACAGGAAACGGCTTAACAAGGCCATGAGTTCCCTCATTTTCGAAATGTTTGAGTCGTCACACATATGCAGGAGTTTCCCAGTCCACTTTCGCTAAGAACTAGTTGCTGGATCACAGTACAGCCTGCGTCATCCTCCCCTTCCTCGCAAGATAATTTTCCAGCAACCCATCCAAGCGATTGCTTATCTCCCCTAACTTTCGATTCTCTTCCCTATACATGTTCTTCACAATAGGATGATCCCGCCTCGCAGGCTTTACATTGCTCTTATCATGCACCACAAGCAGCAGGTCCCTGACCTCGCTATCATCGTCTAAATATGCTCGCAAGCTCGCATCGCTCCACGTTGGCGTCGATGACTGCGCTGTTGAGGCTGGGGTTTCTTCGCGAGCGTCGCGCGGTTGGGGGGGAGCTTCGACCAGCTCGGGGGACGAGTCTGGGGGAGATACTGGGGATGTAGAGGGGTCTTCGACAGATGAGGTGTCAACCATGAGTGGTGGAGGTTGATGAAGTGGACGGTGTTGTTCCTGCGGTGAGATACGTTGGTAGTCTTGTTGCGGGTTGCGTTGGTATTCTTGCGGTGGAGGTACCTCAACAGGAGACTCGGAGAGCCGTTCCCTGGATGGTGAATCGTTCTGATGACTGATTTGCAGAGGTCTGGGCCCATGTCCATCGCGCTGTGCTTCTTGCGCGATGGCAAGATGCCGCTCTTCTGGCTCTTCGTGAGACTCCCGCTCTGACGGTGGCTCCGAGGGCTCGTCTTCGTCGGAAGTGGAGTCGAAGTCGTCCATTTGCATGCGTTGCTTCGCCTTTCGTGCTTTCTCGGGTTTAGGGTCCGAGGGCGTCGATTTAAGGGCGTCTCTGATGGGGGAGAACATTCCGCGTCTGCTGTCCTTCGGCGAATCGGATCGTACGGGCTCTTCGTGAGCGGATGGGGCTGCGTTGAAGTTCAACGATGGGGCTGTTTCTTCTGTCACCATACTTGTCTCGGGTTGAGCCATACGCATCGAGCCATTTGGTTCGGCAAGAGAAGCAGGTGGCGCCCTACTCGGGTCTGGATTGATGGTACTAGGTGGCTGTTCTGCAGTACTCGGCCTCGAGCCCACTGCCTCCCGTTGCGAATATGACGACTTTGGCGATAATTTGGCGGGTGGAGGTTTCTGTAACTTGCTGGTCTGTCTGTGCGGTTGTGGGGTAATCTTCGCGGCGTGCGCTTCTTGTGATAAAGACTCAAGCGACTCCTTGGGCTGCGGTGACTGCCTGGAAAGCTCGCTTGATGTCTTGTCGCCCTCCTCAGCGTCTTTATCCTGGCCTTTGGTCTTCTTGTCCTTTCTTTTGAACATCCCACCAAGCATGCCTCGCTTCTCCTTCTTTTTCTTGTCTTCTTTGCCTTTTTGCGGTGGATCGTCCTTCTCCAGGGAGTCGAGGCTCACCCTGGTCTTCAGCTGGTCAAGGAATATTAGCTTTATAATATGGCTCACGTCAGCAATACGCACATCTCTGGCTTCGCTTGTTCTCGCCGAATTCCCACCAGAGTCTTCGCGCAGGAGACTTGGTGTTAGATTGATCTTCCGCGTCTCCACGCCGTCATCTTTGAAGAATGAATCAGTGTTCCTCACAGTGCCCTTTCTCGATTTGCCCGCAGTACCGTCATCTATCACGGTCAGCGGAGAAGAGTTCTCCGAATCTTGCTTGTTTGACTGACCTGAGCGCTCGCAATTATCATCGCTCGTGCGCATGTCATCTAGTGCAATATCGTGTTCAAGATTACCATTGCGCAGGCCTTGATCTGTTACCACTTCAATGTTCTGTCTGCCATGCTGTGCTTGACTTCTAGGCTTGAGTGGTTCAACGACTGCACTATCATCAACGTCTTGTTTTTGCTCATTGTTTTGTGTGGCGGCGGAGTTGTCTTGTTCTGGACCAAGGTACTCGCCATTGCCCTCTTCCTCCTCTTCTGACGAATAGTCGTTATCTGAAGGCTCGACGTACGAAGGGGCTGTGAATTGGACTGTCTTTGCGTTGCGTCTTTTCATAGCCTTTTTCAATGGATTCAGGGGGCCGCCGGACTTCTTCTCTTCTTCATCTCCAAGCATCGTTTGTGAGAGCTAGATTTCAATGGCTTAGCGAATAAGCTGGGCATTGTTTGGGACTGGGCTTACATCAAGATTTCTATGCTTGTTGAGCCGCGCCAGTCGTTCTAGGGGTGTTTCGATGTGTTCTGCTGGTAGATAGCCTGATTGTCTTAGCTACAGATCATGTTATAGATAATTGGAGGGGCTCACCGATGCTGCTGTCTTTGACAACTCGTACAAGCCACCAATAGCTATTGCTGTCATCGAGCAGCACCATGGTATCGCCCTTCGTAGCGTTCGCTTGACCTTCGACCGTGGCGACGAATGTATGCAAGGCATACACGAATTCGAAATCGATATCCTCTATCTCTCGTAAGCACTCTCCGCCCCAGCCTGAGTCGACAAAGCGCGCGTCATCAACGAAGGAAATGTCTTCGGTATCATCATCAGGGGGTCCACATTCCTTGCCGTCCCAGGATCCTTTGGATGCTGGCGAAGAGTTGGCAGATGAGGCTGCCGAAAGCTGTGCGTTGTCAAAGCTGTTGTCCAGCAGAGGGTCCTCCGTAGGGAGAAGAAGATTTTGAAAATTCTCAAGATCCTCTTCGTAGGAGTCCTCCAGGTCATCGTCGAAACCCTCATCCTCGAAGTAGGTTGCTGGCTCCTTCCGATTCATAGTGCTGAGATGGTCCCAATTTCCCGTTCTGGTACCGTCCACTGTAGCACGAGATCCGCGGTCCCTGGAATACCCACCTTGCTGATGATGAACCTTGGACGGGGTGTGTTCCTCCTCGTTTCGCGGGAACGAAAGAGGATAATATTCGGGAGTCTCAGAAAAAGGAGAAGAAGAGAGAACGTCATTGGGGGTTTCCCGGGGTTTCCCCTCGTTTTCTGGGGGAGATGTTGGGGGAGTAGCCGAACGAAAGAAAGCGCCCCGATTGGGCCAAGGTAACGCACCATCGTCGCCTATTGAAGGGGAGCTGGAGATTTTGTCCATCATATCGTCGTCCTCGAGATTATCATCTCCGTCAGCATCTCCTGCGCCTTCGTCTGCTCCTGCGGCACCATTCGCTCCTGAGTTGCGGAGCAGATTGTTCGACTCATCGCCTG
>JAABUP010009867.1_pt1 | contig 11514 bp, 14 predicted proteins | sample 5559201 | NCBI WGS metagenome assembly JAABUP01 (sample SAMN10711887, study PRJNA513373) | rock metagenome | isolation source: Antarctica rocks | place: Antarctica | reverse complement strand
ATGCGCATGTGGAGGCCGTATCAGCAGCGCGCTGCCGGCAGGCCAGCGGGCGCATGAGGGGCGGCTTGTCACGATTCAGGCTCCCCAAGCCTGCCTGCCTCCGTACTGGTCGCCCCAGATCCATGACTTGGTCTGTGCCTCAGCGGGGTGGTAGATAAAAGCACGGCATGGCCTGGGCAGATCACCCTGCTGTGAGCGCCCCGCGACCAGCTTGGTGGACCCCTGCGCAAGGATGTCTGGCTCGGGCATGCCGGGCTGCGGACAGCAGCCCTTGCACAGGCTGGGCCGCACCGGGAACGCCGCCGACGCACGCAGCGTCGCGGCCAGCATGCACGCCTCCCCAGTCGGCAGTACCGGCACTGGCTCGTGCGGGCCGTCCGCCTGCCAGCAGACACATCGGGACTCAGCACCGGGGCCCAACATCAGGTGACAGACATGGCACACGCTATATAAGCGACGCCTGCCACCTGCACCCTGCACGGGTCCTCTCCGCGCCTTGCACAACCGGGGCCCCCGCATGAGCAAGCTGCATCAAATCTGACTGGTATCAGCCGACAGAGACATGCACATGCGTGGCGCTGGGCTTGCAGCAGCCGCCCGTCTCTGACACTTTTGGTTGCGCAGCGGCGCCATGACACTGAGCCGGGCGCGTCCCACGCCCTCGGGCGGGCCACGCGGCAGGGCGCGCCTGCAGCGCCGGGGCGCCCTGCGCCGCGGCAGCGCCGGCCGGCGCGCCGTCCTGCGCGTCCGCGTCGGCAGGCGCGGCAGGCGGCGGCAGGAGCAGCGCGCGGCGCGGCGGGCCGCTCACGCGCGCGGTCAACTGGAACGGGTCCGCAGCGGCGGCCTCCCAGCACGCGGCCACGGCCCCCGGGTCCCCGCGCTCCTGCGGCGCGGCTCGCCGAAGCGTAATGAGGGGCGCGGCGCGGCGCAAGGTGTGCACCGGCGAAGAGAGCGGTGGGGCTGCTCTCAGGCTTCTGGCTACAGAGATGGTGCATGCACCAACGCAAGGGCACCAACGGGAGGTGCCTGGGTTCCGGCACCTCCGGCGCGGCCAGCCAGCCGTGTGCTGGGCCACCTTACCGGAGAACAAAAGGCAGGCCAGCCTGGCTTCCAGACGCCCGGAGAGGTCTCCGCGGGCGGCGCTCGGCGCGGCGCACCGGCGCGGACTGGTACGCCAGCTGCGCGGTCAGCGCCAGGCCGCCGGGCCGCGCCGCGCGCAGCCGCAGGCCGAGGCGCCACGTGCCGCCGGCCGCGAGCGCGCCCAGGTCGACGGCGGCGGCCGGCGCCCACGGCCTCGCCCCGGCCGCCTCGCCCTGGCCAGGCCCCCCGCCGGGCGCGCCGCCAGGGCTGCACTCCCCGCCGGCCTGCCCAGCCGCCGCGCTAGGGGCGCCGGCGGCCGTGCGGGCGCCCGCGCCGCTCGCCGGCGCCAGCGCCGGCCCAGGGCTCGGGTCGGGTTCGGCGGCGTGGCCCAGGACCTGCAGGGTGGGCGGCGCGCCGCCGTCGCGCGGCGCGGCGCCCAGGGTCAGGACCGCGCCGTGCAGCGCGTCGGCGGCGGCGACGGCGACCTCCAGCCGCGCCTCCTCGCCGACGGCCACCTGGCGCAATTGCGGCAGCCTCAGCGGCCAGGCGCGGCGCGCCGCGGCGGCTGAGCCAAGGATGCTCTAAACCTAACCCTAACCACCACACCACCCCTCCGCCCCCGGCAGGCAGGGCGCCTCCTGCGCGTCGCGTGCGCCAGCGGTGACTGCATGGTGGCGGAGCGCGCAACCCATGCCATGGGTGTGCCCGCCTGGTGGACTGTGCATGCATGCATCTCTTGGGTGACAGCACAACCTGGGACACCATGAGTCACCACTGGCCCACTGCCTCATGCCTGCCAAGGCCACGGCATGGGCTCAAGGACTCCCGCGCAATTCTCCAGATCGGGCGCCTGGATTGCCACAGGACCCGCTTGCCCTTGCAAGCACCGCTGTAGCGCGCCGTGGTGGGTGCACAGCGCAAGCTCGCCTGAGCGGCGCCCGCGATGCGCAGCTCGGGCCGGCGGTGGCGCGAGGGCACATCCAGCTCGTAGACTCCCCCCGCGACCGGCGCGCCGACGCCGCCCACCCCGAACGGCGACCGCGCGTCGCCGCTCTGGCCCGTCCAGCCGATCGGCGCCAGGCCTGCGCCGGGCATCCAAGGCGCCTCTCACACATGCTGCCAGCAATGGGTGTCCGCACCAGGTATGACACAATGGTCGGATGCCTGCCCCGGCAGGCCAACCATCATGCATGCGACTGTCTGTGAGAGAGAGCGGGGGTGGCAGGTTCCACGCAGGCGACCAAGCGCGCACCGGGCGGGAAGCCGGCCAGGCTCCAGACCACCTCGGCGACCGGCCCGGGCCGCAGCACGACCTCGGCCACACGCGTCGGCCCGGCGCGCCGCGGCCGCCAGGCGGCCACCGCGCACGCCCAGCGCCCCGGGCCCAGAGCGCTCGCCCGGCCGGCGCCAGGGCCCCGCTCAGGCTCGGGCGCGAGCTCCTCGCCGTGCGCGCCGGCGCCGGCCCCGCTATCCCTGTAGCCCTCGGCGGCCGGGCCCGCCGCCGCGCCGCCGGCGCCCGCAGGCCCTGCACCCGGCCCTGGTGCAGCGCCCTCCGCTGCAGGCGCGGCCGCTCCAGACGGCAGGTCCGGAGCGGCGGCGGCGGCTGCGCCGCCGTCGGCGCGCTGGGCGTCCCGGTCGTGCCGCGGACCGTCCGCGCCCGCCCCGGACCCGGCACCAGGCCCTGGCAGCGGCCGCGCGGGGACCCTGAAGCTGCCGTCCGCGTCGACAACCACCACCTGCGCCTGTCTCACAGCGGCATCAGCTTGCAGACACGCCCGGACGGGCTGAGCCACGGCAAACGTAAATAGCGCAGAGCATCCGTCAGGTCCTGCGGCGCGCGGGCATGCGCCGCGCGCCCCGCTGACGCGCCGCAAGCGTCTCGAACGGTCGCCGCGTCCAAGGGCGGCCCCGCGAGTTTCTCGTGCTGCGCTGTGCTGGCTGAGCTTGCACGCGCAATAGCTATCAATCCCATGAAACGGGCCTGAGCAGTGAGCATGGTGGTGCTGCCTGGCAGCAGGCACCCCTGGCAGCGGGCGCTGTGCCTGGAGGACGCGAGGGGCACCGGGGCGCGCCTCCAGCGCAGCGGCAGGCATCTCCGCCGGCACATTGCTCCAGAGCGCCACGCCAAACCGCAGCTCCTCCGCGGTCGATGCTGCCGGCCCGTCGGCGCTGCCGCCCGCCTCGAAGCCCGCCCACAGCGCAAACACGCCCAGCAGCCCGTCATTGACAGGCCGGACCTGGAAGGCAAGCGGCGCGGCGGCCGCGGCCCCCGGCGGCCCTGCGACCCGGCGAGCGCGCTTGACTCAGGGCAACGTACTCGCTATACAGCACCTGCCCGGCGCCACGGGTCGCTTCGGCAGAGGCGGGGGCTGGTGCGCATCATGGTCTCCCCGCGTAGGCAGCGCTTTGCTCCTGCACCAGTCAGGCATGCGCCACCGGCGCAGCAACAGCGAGCTCACGCGCGCCTTGGAGGGACAGCTTTTCAATGTGTGCGCAAAGCCATCAACAGCGTGAGCGCAAAATCTGCGTCGTACATGCGGCCGAAGGCCGCTGTCCTGCCGCACTGCCCGCAGATGCAACCCCGGCGCCCCAGCGACCTGCCAGGTGCCAGCCCCAGCTCCGGCGCCTGACGCTTGGCGCCTGGCGCGCACCCGGCGACGCGGCAGTCAGCGCGGCGACGGCGGCCTGCGCGATGGCAGCCCGCTGCGCCGCGTCCAGGCAGCGCGGCAGGGCGGACAGCTCCAGCGAGTACGCCACATGCACCTGCGCGCGCGGCGCTCGCGCGGCGTCAGCGGCGCCTGCCGATGGGCGCGAAGGGTCCTGCACCGGGTGCCGGGCGCCCTGGGGCGCACGCAGGCAGCCGTGCAGGGCGTGTGCAGGCTGCAGGGCGCCAGGGCGCACGCAAAGCCAGGTGCGCTGTCACTCGCGCAGCCTTGCCAACCACAATGTAAAAAAAAAGATGTCCAGTACAGCATGTGAGGCAGGGGCAGCCCGGCCCGACCTTTGCGAGCTTGAGCCGCACGGCGCACTCGCGCAGCTCCAGCAGCGCGGCCGCCAGCGGCACCTCCCAGCGCTCGCGGCGGTACAGGCCTGCGCGGCCAGCCGCCGGACCGTCAAGGCGCGCTGCAGCAGGACCGCCGTGTCACCGGCGAGGTAGGGCTGGTAACACTCGTTCTGTCAGTGCAAACCTGAGGTGGCAAAGCCTTGCCAACATCTCATGCATTGCACTGCTTGCTCATGCCAGCCGGGGAAGTGCTGGAGCTGCGATGAGCTACCAAGCCCACCGCACCTAGGCAGCGGCGGCCGCAGCCGGCACGCCGAGGCAAGCGGCCGCCGCGCGCCGACAACAACATCGCTGATGATATGCTGTGATAGCTGACCGAAGGATTCTGCTCCTCGGCGGCAGCACGCGACCCACTGCTCCCACCCCCCACGCGTGCCGCAGGCGCACCCGCCACCGAGTCGAGCAGCCGGCGCGCGGCCGCGGCGTCGTCGGCAATGAGGTGCTCGCGCGCCATGAGCGCGGCCAGGTGGTACGCCAGGCGGCCCTGCCGGCCGCCGCCGTCGCGCGCGACCAGGTCGTGCGCCTGCGCCAGGCGCGCCAGCGCGGCCGCGCTGTGCTCCGCAGCGCGCGCCGCCTCGCCGGCCTGCGCAGCGCGCCGCGTTCGGGCACGGAGCCCCCGCGGCGCGCTGGACGGTGCGTGCAGCTTCCATGTTCCTGGTGCGAGTATGTAATGGCTGTTTCATGCTGATGTTCGCCTGGGCCGCCATTCGCGCGGAGTCCCCGCACCTGCAGAATGGCGTGCTGGCGTGGTGCAGTGCACAGGCGGCAAGGGACATGTTGTTTCCGTGACGGCAGGTTCACACATGCTCAACACCCCAGATCTGTGCCGCCGGCTCTGCACCGGGCGCGCACGGGCAGGCGCCCTCTCGGCGTGTCCACTGGCGACCCCGGGGACCCCAACGCTGCAGGCGCGCGCACGTGGGCGCCTCTCACACGTCTCACACAAGGCGGCCATGGCTGCCACGGGCTGCGGAGCCTGTGCGCGCGGCAGGGCCCCGCGCCGCCACGTGCTGCTCGAAGGCCGCGTCGGGCACGCGCTGCCCGGGCGGCGCCAGCAGCTGCCCGACGTACGCGCCCGGCACGAGCGCGACCGCGGCGCCGGCCTTGCCGGCCGGCGCCGCCGCGTCGCGTGCACGCGCGGCGCCGCGCCGGCGCTCAATCGCCGCGTGCGCGGCGGCCACGAAGAAGTACGCCGGCCGCGCGTCGCGCTGCGGCGCGCGCGCACAGCCCTCACGCTGAAGCTTCCGTGAGAAAGGGGTCGCTCTCGTGTTGTCACAGCACCTTGCGTGTTGCCTCATTGATGCATGCTGTTATTTGAAAGGGTGAGCGCCCCAGGGCGGCAGCAGCGATGGGCCCACGCGCGTGACCAGGGCCCAGTCTGCCACGAAACAGGCCCATGATGACAGTGCGCCGCCCCGACACGCCGACGACAGCTACTCCGAATGCCGTCGACAGCGGCGCGCCTGCCGCGGCAGCAGCAGCGGGTCCACGCGCGTGGCCAGCAGCTCGCCGACGACGGCGTACTGGCGCGCCAGCCAGCCCGCGTGCGCCGCGGCCGCGCCGGCCGGCAGCGGCAGCGGCGGGCGCCGGAAGGCGGCCATATGGCCGCGGAACTGGCCCAGCGCCTCGCCGACGCGCTGCTGGTGCAACAGGAGCGTCAGCACCTGGCGCGCGCGCGAGCAGGGTAGGGTATATGGTAGGGTAAAGGGTAGGAGCATCGCCACCTGGCGCGCGTGCGCAGGTTAGGGTACAGGGTAGGAGCGCCTCCGCCTGGTGCGCGCGCGCGCGCGCGCCGCTCGGCGCCGCCCGCATGCAGGGGCCGGCCACGCTCGCTGCCGGTGCGTGCCACCAGCCTGCGCGCGGCAGCGCCACATGGAGTGCTTTCTTGCCTCAGCAAGCGGACAACTGCTTGTCTGCGCAGCTGCAAAGCTCGGCACACGTCGGGTCGCACGCCGGTGCCGCAGAGCCTGGGCGGACAGCGCAACACATCCGCGCGTGCTGAGCACGCCCAGGCGACCCTCACCCTACCCTACACCTGAGCCGCAGGGCCGCGCCTTCAGGTGCACCAGCTCGGCGACCGCGCACAGCTCGGCCCAGCGCTGCAGCGGCGCGGCGCCCAGGCGCGGCGCGCGGCACAGCTCCGCGTACGCCGTCTGGTACGTCTTCACCGCCGTCGCCCAGTCCGCGCGGAACTCTGCCAGCGCGGCCGCCTGCGCGGTTCGGCAGGCCGGGCCATGTGGGCGCCCTGCCGCCAGTGCTCCAAGCGCGACTGGCGTGGACAGATGCGCACTCATTCGGAGATGCGCACCCGCTCGCGGTCGTGACGACTCTTGAGGTCTTCGTTCAGTGCTTGCATGCACCTCACAGGGCGCTCCGCATGCAGGTTGCACTGGGGGCCGCGGGCGGCGCTCTGCAAGCAGGCACCCATGACCGCCAGCGCCAGAACCCCCGCGGCAGGCCCGCCACGCTGGCGCCCCAGCAGGCAGCGCGCGCGCGCGTTCGCGGCGGGGCGCGCGCCTTGAACGCGACGCGCGCGGACAGCTCCGGCGGCGGCGCGCGGCGCTCGGCGTGCGCGGCCAGGCGGCGGCGCGCATCGTCCAGGTAGAAGGCGCCGGCTGCCTCGTGCAGCAGGCGCGCCAGGCGCCGCAGGCCCGCCTCGCCCTCCGCCGCGCTCAGGCCCGCCACCCACCTGCGGCGGCGCGGGCGCTCGGGGCCCGCTGTCGGCGCACAGGGCGCACGCGCCAGCTCCAGGGCACGCCATGACCTGGTGCGCAAGCAGACCCTGCGGGCCAGACGTTACTTTCTGGGAAAGGCGGCTTCCGGCCTGGCGCGCCGGCGCCCAGTCGCGCACAGCCTCGCGGCACGCTCGGCGGCGGGCGTCCCGGGGGAAGGCTTAGGGTGAGGAGGTTGTGGAGGGCGCGCCGGCGCTCGAGCGCGCCCTGCCGGCAGATGGGCCCCAGCCGCTCCTCCGGCAGCTCGGCCGGCGGCTCGCCGGGCGGCTGCACGACGACGACCACGGTGCGCGCGCCGCGCGGGCGCGCTGCCACGCGCACCGCCTCCAGCGCCGCCAGCACGCGCGTCCAGGCCGCCGGGTCGCCCACCACCGCCTCCCTGCCGCGCGGCGCGCCGGCGACCGTCGCGCGCGCGCGGCGGGCGCCTGCAGGGGCGGCCAGGCCTGGCGCAATGACGCCGGGCACTGGCTGGGCTGTCTGATGTGGGCGGCCGCCGCCAGGGGCGCCGAATGCGCGCACTCGCGTCGCGGGGTCGCCCGCCGCCGCCGCCTCCTGCTCGCATCTCCGCCGGCAGGTCAGGCGTGCGCCGCCCAAGGAGCATGCATGGCAGACCAACCTCGGCCATGCCTGCCGACTGGGGCGCATAGGCACTGAAGCCCCAGGACAGACCCTTGGCAGTGCCAGGTCCCGAGCTGGCCGCACCGCGCGTCACAGTCCGCTTTGCTCTGCATTGCAGCGCCCCTGCACAGGCCAGCTTCACTCCTACGGTGTGTTTCTACTTAGCTCTCGACCCTTACCGCCCTTGTTTCCGCGGGCGGGGGGGGGGCCCCCCCGCCCCCCCCCCCCCCCCCCCCCCCCCCCGCGCCCCCCCCCCCCCCCCCGCGCCCGCGGAGACCCCACACCGCGCGCACGCCGACGCTGCACACGACTCCACCGCCTGTGCAGTGCAGGCACCTGATGCGCACGCTGACGCGAGCCGGACCTGAGGCCCCGCACCGTTCCAGGAAGAGCACGGCCACCGCCGGCCGCTGCTGCCGGTGCTTGGCAAACCAGTCCGCCTGCCGCCCACGAAAGCAGCTCTGTTGCACCACCTGCCCCAGCTGAGCAGCACTGCACAACACCCTACCTGTCAGCAGGGGCAGGCAGGCAGGCCCGAAAGGAAGGTCAAAGCTGATGCCGCCGCCGGCGCCCGCACCTTCAGAATGCCCGCCATGCTGGCTCCGCTGGAGGACTTGCGCTCCCCTGCAGCGCTTTGGCGAGCGTCAGTGTGGGCGCGGGTATCGCTGGGCAGGTGCTTGCGGCGCATGGCGCGCGCCAATGCGCATGTTCGGGGCGGACAGGCGCAGCGGGCGCACCGAAGAGGCGCGGCGCGGCGGACGGGTCGGCCACGCCCAGCGAGTTGATGGGCGGTTTCTGGGCCGCGCGCAGGTACTCGCCGACGCGGCCATGCAGGCTGGGGCAGCCGAGCAGCGCGACCAGCGCGAGCGGCGGCGTGACCACCTCGGACGGGTAGAAGTCCAGCGCCATCCTCCGGCGCGAGCGCCCGCCCGGGGGCGTGCCCGGACTCCGATGCTACATGCTTGCCGAGGCCACAGGAGCTCAAGAGGCGAGGTCCTTGTGCGCGTGCGCTGCCGTGCTTCTGTGTGTTACAGCAGCTGTGGTTGCAACACTGCAGACGATCGGTCAAGCCCGTGTAGTGCAAGTGTGTTTGGTGAACGCTTGTGCTATACAAAACCACACTGATACAACAACCTGCGGCTACCGCGCTGCTGTGCACGCCTCCCCTCCACCCACTTGCAGCAAGTTCTGATGTCTATAAGCACTGACTGTTAGCACCGACTATTAGTACACAAGAATGCCCCTTTTGGCTGATCAGCCACACAGTGCTGAATGACATTTCAGCTGTAAGCATGTTGTACTGTACTTACACAAGCTCCCACACACAGCTACATACATTGCCTCAAAATGGCCACACGCGGCGCCCAGCAGTTCAGGCAGCACGTCCCGCCCGGGCGCCCGCCGTCAGAAGCCGCACGTGGCCCGGATCGCGTCCGCGACGCGCTGCTGCGTCGGCAGGTACAGCGGCTCGAACACGAGCGGGAAGGGCGTGTCGTAGCCGCACACGCGCGCCGGCGGCGCCTCCAGGCGCAGGAAGCAGCGTGCGGCCACAGCCGCGACCACCTCCGCGCCGAAGCCCGACGTGACCGGCGCCTCGTGGCTCACCAGCAGGCGCCCGGTCTTGCTCACGGACGCCTCTGTGCGCGGCGCGGGCGGGCTCATGCCGGGGCGCTTGCCTGGTGGCCAGCGGGCCGCCTCTCTCATGTCCATGCTCGTTGGCGCCCTCTCAACTTACTTATTGGCGCCAGTGGCACGCTCGCCAGGCCTCCCCAGGTCAGCCGCCGCCCGCCCTCAACCTGCTGGCAGAGGCCTTTGCCGCACATAGTGAGAGGGTAGCGGGCGCAAGAGCAAGCTTCCTGAGCAGACTGCTTCAATGCTGCACACCCGTCGGCACCGTTTGCCTACTTTCAAGCAAGCATGGGTGCAGCCTGTCTGTCCTGCAGCCAGTCTGCGGGAAAGCCGGTCTGTCCAGCGGCACGCCAGCTTGTGTGCGCCTACGTTTCAGCACTGATGCGGAGGCGCGCACAGGCGCGTGCCTGCGGCGTGCGTGCCCGCAACACCCAGCGGCGGTCTGAGAGCGCCAGGCGCGCACCCACGGTAGCGCGGTCCCAGGGCAGCAGCGTGCGCAGGTCGATGACTTCGCAGCTGATGCCATCGCCCTCTGCCACCTCCGCGGCCTGCGCGCCCGCACCGGCTGCAGCTCGCCGGTCCCGACGACACCAGACGCCTCGTGTTGTCAAACATAGGTGCATGCCAGGAGCTGGTGTGACCATGGGGGGCCGCACCGCGCGCTCAAGCACGGCGACCTGCTGACCCCAGGCGACGAGGGTGATGTCGCTGCCCGCGCGCGCGACGCGCGCCTCGCCCAGCGGCAGCTGGAAGTCGCCCTCCGGCACGTCCTCTACGACTGTCCGGTACCTGCGCGCCCGGCCGCTCAGCGGCAGGCCAAGCGCTGCTTGCCTGCACCCACCAGCGCTGCTGCGCCGCGCTCATGCCTGCCGAGGATAAGTGATGTGTTCAGGGCATGCGCCTGTCCTGCTCCACACACAAGAACCGGCCCCTTCCTGCTCACGAGCTTTCAGCCACTCGCTGCCTTCTCAGCCACGCCCTCCCGTCGCACATGCCTTCCACTGGCCTGCATGCGAGCCTGCTCCGGCACGACACACATCAGCAAGCTGCTCGTGGCCGCGGCAACCAGCGCCCCCACGACAGCCCGGGAACAGGCGCGCCCCCCCGTCCCGCACCCCAGCGCATGCGCTTCCGGCGCAGGCGGCGGGGCGCCGCACTGCATCTTCGCCTCGAAGAAGACGACGGGGTCGGGGTCGCGGATGGCCGCGAGCAGCAGCCCCTTGGCCTCGCGCGGGCCGCTGGGCACCACCACCTTGATGCCCGGCACGTGCGTGAAGACCGCCTCGGGCGACTGCGAGTGGTAGTGCCCGCCATGGCCGACCGCGCCTGCACAGGTGGGCTTTCCTTTCTCCTGTGCAGCGGGCGACAGCTGCGCAGGGGCCAGGAGCGGACGCGAGGAGGTGAAAAGTGCTGTAGTGATGCCCCGCTTCCGCGCACAGCCCCGGCACGTCAGCATGCACTCTGCAGGCGCGCTCACACGGCGATTCTACCTGATCAGGAGAGCTGCCGCTGCTGCTGTGCCGACAGCGCCCATGCACGTGTCGAGCTGCTGGGGCAGCAGCTCGCAGGAGTCCCAGGCTGAAGGAAGGCTGCGGCGGGCGCACCGTATGGGGCGCGCACGGTCAGCCCGCCGCAGTCGAACGCGCCGCCGCTGCGGTAGCGGTACTTGGCGGCCTCGTTCACGATCTGGTCGTAAGCTGGGTAGATGTAGTCGGCAAACTGGATCTCTGCGACTGCGGTGCAGCCGAGCGCTGCAGCGCCGATGCCAAAGCCGACGATGCCCTGAGCGGACGGAGGGCGGAGGTGGCAAGCTCGCGTGAGGCGCTAATAGCGCATCACTTGCTCTTGCCTGACTGGGGCAGCGCGGAGGAGAACAGACTGCTCAACAGGCAGCGTGCCCAGCCTGGCTGATACTGCCGGAGGATACGTTTGCTCAGCCTGGATGCGGGGCCGACGCTTGAGCATGGATGCACGCGCTGCATTTCAAGTTTGACGAGCCAGCGCACGCCTACCTGCTCTGACAGCGGCGTGTTGAAGCAGCGCGCAGCCCCAAAGCGCTCCTTGAGGCCGACCGTGCAACGGAACACGCCGCCAAAACTCACATCCTCCCCAAATACTAGCGCCCTGCGCCCGGCCAGTGTTCTCGCCTCAGGTGGGCGCATTGAGCGCACAACGAGCAGCCGCTGGCCTCAGTCAGTGGTGAACACCTTTTGTTCTCTTCCAGAGCGATGTGCAGCGCGTCGTTCACGGCCGTGCACAGGTTTGTCTGCTTCGAGGCACCAGCTGCGGTGGCCGGCGCAGCTGCGCTGGCAGAGAAGGCGCGCCGCGCACAGCTGAAGGCTGATCGACTGCGAAGCAAGGCGCACGCCATCAGTGAAAGCACCTTGCTGC
>JAABUP010009865.1_pt1 | contig 11515 bp, 15 predicted proteins | sample 5559201 | NCBI WGS metagenome assembly JAABUP01 (sample SAMN10711887, study PRJNA513373) | rock metagenome | isolation source: Antarctica rocks | place: Antarctica | reverse complement strand
ACGCCAGCGGCGATTGGGGCGACCTCGACGCCCATGACCGCGCCGCCAATACCGCCGCCCTCCGCGACGGCTCCCGCCTCCTGAGCGCCTACATCATCGGGGAAGGCGTCAAAATCTGGATCATCACCGAGGCCGCCGACGAGGACGGCCACCGCGCCGCCACCACCCTGCTCCTGCCGGAGGAGTATTAGGCGTGTAGGTCTATCGAGGGGAGCCGCCCCGCCCCCCTCCCCTCCCCCACGTACGAGGAGACCCTCCCATGACCACCAAGACAACCGCCCCCCTCCCCGCCCCCGCCTGGTGCGAGATCGCCGTGGCCGACATCGCTACCGACGGCACGAACCCACGCACCCTGTTCGACGCCAACGGCGACGCCGGGCTGGCCGACCTCGCCGCCTCCATCACGGCCCAGGGCCTCCTACAGCCCGTCATCGTGCGCGCCAACGCTCAGGAGGGCCAGCCCCCCTACCTGCTCGTCGCCGGCGAACGCCGCCTGCGCGCCACCAGGGACGTGCTCAAACGCCTCACCATCGCCGCCAGGGACGTGCTCAAACGCCCCACCATCGCCGCCATCGTGCGCCATGACCTGACCGACGACACGGCGTTAGAGGCGACGGTCCTGGAAAATCTCCAGCGGCGTGACCTCCACCCCATGGAGGAGGCGCGAGGCCTGGCCGCGTTGCGCGCCCGCCCCGGCTACACCGTCGCGCACATCGCTAAGAAGCTCGGGCGCCGCAAGGAGTGGGTCAAGGACCGGCTCACGTTGTGCGACCTCCCGGCCACGACGCAGGACCTCTACCTACACGACTCCACCGGGCGGCTCACCCTGACCAAGATGCTCCGGCTCCACGAGTACACCCACGGCGGGCGCGATAACGCAGGCTTCCCGCGCCTGATCGAGGCCATGGCCGAGGACATCACCAAGGGGGTCAACAACGACGCGCACCCGAGCACCACCGCGAGCCTGCACGCGGGGCTCGTCAAGCGCCTCACCCACTGGCACACCGACCAGGGCGGGCGCTACGGCGACAACTACTTCGACACGTACGCGGTGTGCCGCGCGTGCCCGTTCGCCGCCTACCGCTCGCCCTACGGCGACTACGAGGGCTTTTGCCTCATGCCCGACCACTACGCCATGTTGCACGCGAAAAGCAAGGCCGCGTATGAGGACGCCGAGGCCGCACGCCAGCGCGACGCGCCCGCCGCCCTGCCCGGCGCCACCCCTATCGGCGTCACCCGCCCTGTCGAGAAAACGGCGGCGCAGAAGGGCCAGGAGACACGCAAGCGCCGCCTCGCTCAGAAGGCCGACTACACCCCCAACCTGCTCGCGGTGCGCCGCGCCGTGGACCTGATCGCCAACGTCGAGGCCCACGACCTAGCGACCCTGGCCGCGTACACCCTCTCACATGTCAGCCTGAGCAAGGAGGAGTGGGGCGAGATCGCGCGGCGCCAGGGCGTGGACGGGACCGCGCTCATGCGCGCGGGCGGCAGTACGCGCCCCAGCGCCGCGCACATTAAAGGGCTGCGCGCGCTCGACCCGCTCGGCTTGGTCAAGGCTACTGTCGAGGCGGTGCTGATCCGGCAGGCCCAGGCTGCGCGCGACTACGAGCCCGACAACCACGACAGCGCCGGTCCCGATCCCGTCTTCAAGCTCTACACCGGCGATCAGACCAGCGCCCCCCCCACGGCACCCGCGTCGCCCCCGCCGGCCGTCGCAGACGTGCCCGCTCCGGCCCACGACGCCGCCTGACTACCACCGCCCACGCCGGGCTGTCGCCCCACAGCCCGGCCTCCACCCCCAAAGAAGGACCAACATGACCACCAGCGGCCACGCCGCAGACGACGCCGACGCCCGCACTGAGCAGAAGGGACACCCGATGGACACTGTTGACATAACGCCGACGCCCGAGGCCTGCCTCCAGATCGCCCGGCTCTTCCGGGCGCAACGCGCGGACGCAGAGGCCCTGGCCGCGCGCGCCGCACAGGCCCTCGACAGTCTCGACGCCCTCGACGACGACGCCCTGGCGCCGTGGGGCCGCGGCCTCTTGGCCGCCGCCTTCGAGGCGTTGTACGAGGACGAGCGCGCACGCGTCCACCACATGGACGAGGGCCTGGGGGCGTTAGGTCCCTACGCCGACGACGGGGAGGGCTCCGCCAATGTACCCTAACACCCACGACGGGGAGCGCCGCGCGGCGCTCCACCGGCTCCGGCGCGCGCAGCTCGCTGAGGCCCGCCGCATCCGCCTGGCCGTCGCCGACGCCTACACCCTGACACCGGCGCACCTGTGCGCCCCCTGCCGCGCCCACCCGCTCGCTGAGGCCCGCCAGGTGGCGATGTACCTCATGCGGACGCGCCTCCTCTGGCCCACGCCCCCCCGCAACGCAGCTTTTCCCAGCGAGCGGATCGGCCGGCTGCTCGGCCACCGGGACCATTCAACGGTCCTGCACGGCGTCGCCGTGATCGCGGCACGTCTGGTCACTGGGCGCCCGGAGGACGCTTGTCTGCGTCAGATGGTCCGTGCCATCGGCACGACACTCGACGCTACCTACAAGGGTGAGGACGTGCCCCGCCAGCGGGCCGCGTAACCGGAGATGAGCATGAGGGGGCCAGTCGCGGAGGCCGGCCCCCACCGACAAACGGAGTGACGTGCCGGTCACATGAGGCGGGGCGTATAAGATCTCACCCCGCCTCACATCTGTCGGCCACCAGAGGCACAGGAGGAGCGGAACGCGGTGACAAGCACGCATGTTTTCATGGACGACGTAGCGGATGAACAGGGGCGTGCGTTACCCTCCAAGGGGGAGGTGTCCATGCCACTGACGATCGACGGCACCCTGTATTACACGACGACCGAGGCGGCCCACGAGTTAGGCGTGCAGCCCACGTCACTGCGCAAGGTGGTAGCGAACGGGACCATCGCCGTACGCTACGTCGAGGAGTTGGGCCGCAACCTGATCGCTGTGGACGAGTTGGAGCGCTATGGCAGCGAGCATGCCGGACAGCAGGGCTGGACTACGCGTAAGGACCCCAGCTACCAGCCCACTAATTCCCGCGCCGCCTACTTCCGCGCGTACCGCCAGCGCAAGCGCCAGGAAACCGCCGCACAGGCGCATACCGCCACCGATACAGAAACCGGGGCAGCCCCGATGATCGACACGCAGACGAAACAGATCGAGTGCATGAGTAAGCAAAAAGAACGCACAGGTACGGAGTCCCTGGCCGGTGCGCCGACCACGCCGGAGTATAACGAGCTACTCGACGCCGACCAAGCACGGATAGTGGGCCAACGCGACGAGCTAGAGGAGCGGGATCGCCGCAGTGGTCACGGCGCGCGCGGCGTGGACGAGGGGCCACTGCGGGCGGATGACAAAACATAGCGCGCTAACGGGGAATAGTTGACATAATAAACGAGAAAGCGCCTGAATGTATAAGGAGCGTTAGACCATGAGTAGAGTGGTGGCCATCTCAAATCAGAAGGGAGGTACCGCGAAGACCTCCACGACCCTCGCCCTCGGTGCCGCCCTTGCCGAGCGCGGCCAGCGCGTGTTGCTGGTGGACCTGGACCCACAAGCGTCTCTCACCGCCTCCATCGGGGCGGCCCAGGCCGACCGACCGACCGTCTACGCGGCCATCGCGCACTACATGGAGCACGACGAGGCGCCAGCGTTCGACGACTATATCCAGCCTGTCGCCCCAGGTCTAGCACTCCTGCCGTCGAGCATCGACCTCGCCGCCGCCGAAATGGAACTCATCAGCGCCAACCGTCGCGAGTACGTGCTCTCCGAGTTGCTCGCCTCAGTAGAGGGCGCGTACGACGTCGTGCTGATTGACTGTCCACCCAGTCTGGGTCTGCTCGTCGTCAACGCGCTCACCGCCGCGCGGGAGGTCATCGTCCCTATCGTCCCCGAATACCTCGCGGCCCACGGCCTGCAGTTGCTGTTGGGCTCCATCGCGCGTATACGCAAGAGCAAGCTCAACCCGCACCTCACGGTCGCAGGGATCGTCCTCACCATGGTCGACAATCGCACGACGCATGTGCGCACGGTCATCGAGGAGATCCGGGCAACCATCGGCCGCCAGATTCCTATCCTCGGCGAAATCAAGCGCAGCATCAAGATGTCGGAGGCTGCCGCCGCCGGCGTTCCGATCACCACCTACGCCGCGCGCAGCGAGACCGCCCTGGCGTACGGCGCGATCGCCGATACCCTGATGCACACATGGGGCCTGGTCAGGATGGGAGAGGCGGTGGCCCATGGCTAGCCGCCCACAACAACGCGGCGTGGGGGCATTCTTCCAGGCCATGCAGCCCACCGGCGTCGAGGACCTGGAGGGCGCCCAACTCATCGACATAACGAGGCTCGCTCCCAACCCGTTTCAACCGCGCAAAGAGTTCGACGGGGATAAGCTACGCGAATTGACCCTCTCGATCAAGCAAGTCGGCGTGCTCCAGCCACTGCTGGTGCGCCAGGCGCCAGATGACGAGGGGAGCTATCAGATTGCCGCCGGCGAACGCCGCTACCGTGCGGGCCAGTTCGCTGGGCTGTTAGCGCTTCCATGCACCGTGCGTGACCTCGACGACGATGCCATGGAGACACTGGCCTTGCTGGAAAACATCCAGCGCGAAGACCTCAACCCAATCGATGAAGCTGAGGCATACAAGCGGCTGATGGACCGTCGCAATTTCTCCCTGCGCGACATGGCCGCCTACATCCACAAGAGCCACGAGCACGTCGCACAGCGCCTCCGTCTCCTCGACAGCCCGGACATCGTGGCCATCGTGCGCGCTGGGTTGCCGCCATCAGTGGCGCTCTCCATCGATCGCTGTGCGGAGCCGGACCGCAGCGCGTTTATCGCCCGCGCGCTCGATGGGGACCTGCTCAGCCTCTCCGAAGTGCGCGCGGCACGCACAGCGCAGGGACACGCCTCACTGTCAAAAGTGTTGACACCTGGGACGCGGTTGGAGGCGCCAGGCACCACGTCCAGCGTATCGGGGCAATCCACTACCGAGAACGCCCTGCTGTCAAAAGTGTTGACACCTGGCACAATGCGCGATAGTGAAGCTCCGGATCGAGGGACAGGTACGCAGAGCCTCGACCAATCCTCCCGTTGGGTACAGGCTGAGGACACGCAGACTGGCGCACTCTTTCATGTGGGAAACGGCCGTGCGGAACGCGAACAATTACGGGCCGCATTGCGGGCCGACCTGGAAACCTTGGACGGGTAGAGAGGGACATGGCCCACCTGCACGCGGACGACACGACAGACGACGCCCGAGCGACGCATGTCACCCTAACCACGGATCACGTCACGGCTGACGCCGCTGGCCCGCTCGCCGCTGCGCTGCACGCCGCTGGCGTCGCGGTCGAGCGGCACGCCTTCCTGCCCGTGCGTGGTGAGGAGCAGCATCCCTCGGGCGTACTCCTGCTGGCCACGGACGGGCTGCCCCTGCCCCTGGCCCGGCTTGTCGTCCCCGCATCGGCCCCGACAGGCGTCGCCTCAGCCCTCGCCGCGGCCCTCGGGGGTGGGCAGGGGGAGCGTGCGGCACCGGCCACGCTTCAACTCAAAGCCGACGGCGTGTTTGTCTCCATTCAGGAGCCAGGATCTACGCGACACAATGCAGGCGCTCGACGCGCTCCCGATCCAGCTTGCGCGCCTGGACACGCGCCGGGAGGAACGCCGGCTCATCTATAATGACGGCACCTGGCGCATCGACCCGTGACCGTGCGGTGGTACAAGGGGGCCCCATGGAACACGACATAATAATGGCGACAACGGCTGAGGAACGCGACATAACAAACGCCGTGACGGGAGAGGTAGGGGAGGCGAGCGCCGCGCCACTCGTCGCTGTGCCGACGACGGACACAACGACGGAGGCCGAGGCCGAGACCTCACGCGGAGAGGCGCTGGAGGCCGCGGCGTGGCGGCCCGTATCCTACGCTGTTGTGCCCCCGGATGTGTGGGCGCTAGCCCGTGGCATCGCGGTCGTGCTCGGTGAAACGCTGCCCCCGCCCGTTCGCATCATCACCCGCGCGGTGGACCGCCTCGGCCCCGTCCGTGCCCGCGCCCTCCTCGGCCAGGCCCTCACCGTCGAGGCTCAGGGCGGTCTCACCCTCCCTGACGGCACCCGCCGCACCCCCGGCGGCGTCTTCTTCTTTCTCGTGCGCACCAGCGACGAGATCAAGCGGGAGGACAAAGCTTACATCTTCCCTCGTCAGGGAGGCCATCCTCCGCAGGCCGGAGGCACCGGCGCCGGCGCGTCTGCCCCGTCCCCGCCTCCGCCCCCGCCGCCAGCGGCCTGGACGGACGACGATTACCGCGCGATCAATCAGCACCTACACGACGAGATAGGGAGGGCAACGACCGTGAAGATTACTGTCATCGGCCGGCCGGCCAAGGTGCTCGACCGCGGGCAGACCATCGTCCTGAGCCTGCGCCAGGACACCGCGCCCTCGCTGCCCAAGGGCTTGCCCGCTCCGACCACCGGCACGCGCTACGCCTTGCTGATCGCGACGAAGCAGTGGGCCAAGATCGCCGCGACGCTCGACGCCGACCCGGAGGACGACCTGATCGCCGAGGGCTACCCTTCGCTCGATCCGCGCTTCCCCCAGGGCATCACCGTCCACGCCACCAGCGTCACGACCAAGCGCGCGCAGGCCGCCAAGCGCGCCGCCCAGACGGAGGGAGGTGAGGCATGAGCGCGTGGGACGACACGATGGCGCGAGGCGCGATGCTGTCGCCATCGTCCGGCGACCGGGCACGCGCGGAGACCTGCGCCACCTGTGAGCGGCTGGCCCCGCCCGGCACGCTCCGGTGTGATGCCTGCGTGAACGCGGAGTTCAACACGCTGCGCGCCACCCACGGGGAGGCGTGGCATGACGTGCATAAACAGTGGCGGCGCAGGGAGCTAGGCCATGGCCAGCCCTAACTCCCTCGCCGCCATCGACGCCGCCGCGCGCATCCTCCTCGCCCACGCCGACGAGATCGTCGCCGCCTGCGCCATGGCCCACCCCACGGTCGTCGTCGGCATCGTCCCGGTCCCCGAGGAGGACGCCGTGCATATCCACCACACCGCGCGCGGCCTCCTCCCCGCCAGCGCCGCCTATGAGGGCCTGGGCGCCCTCATCGTTGACCCGCGCACGCACCGTACGCCACATGAGGTCCGCACCCGCATCCATCACTGGGCCGCCTGGCGGCGCGGCCTCCTGCAGGGCGACGCGTGGTCTGTCGTCCCCCGCGCCTCGCCCGGCCCGGACGACCCGCCGTCATCGGCGGGATAGGCCCGCCGACGGAGCGACGGACTGGACACAGGGGAGAGGGGGAGAGACGCGATGATGGAGCCGACGCGTCGGACGCCGCCCCCGCTGCCGGGCTGGAACGACCGCATCGCCGTGGCCCTTCTCGTCGTCGCCGGGCACCCGCGCGCCGTCGAGCCCGGCCCCCTCACGCCCGCCTGGCGTCTTTCGTCGCCGGCCGGGACCTCCCCGCCCTCGTCGCCCTGTTGGACGATAGCCCCAGCGCCCCGGTGCGCCACGGTGCCCACCAGCTGCGCCGCCTGCTCCGCGCGGGCCAGGCCCAGGTCTACCAGCGCGTCCTCCCCGGCGTCAGCGTCGCCCTCGGTGATCCCTTCTTTCGCCTCGACCTCGCCCGCGCCGCCGCCCGCGCCGGTCTCGACCTCTTCCCGCCGGCCCGCTGAGAGCGCCCGTCGCCCGTCCGTATCCGGGGACCACCCTGGGTCCACCCGGCCTATCACACGGGGCCACAAGGCGGCGTCCCTGACTCCGCACACACGTTGCTGGCGTAGTCCCACCGTGGGACCAGCGCGCCGTTTTCGTGGTCCCATCGTGGTCCCATCGCGGGACCACACCCCCGTTTTCGTGGGACCACGCGTGGTCCCGGGACCACGGTCATGGTCCCACGTTTCATACAGGAAAAGGGGCCTGTGGTCCCACGCTTTACCCTAGGCGCGGTCCCACCCCTGGTCCTAGCACCACGCACCTGGGGGACCACGCATAGAGACTAGGCATAGAGACCACGCAGGGGACTACAGGCGCGCTGCTGGGACAGACGGCCCGCGCGGAGCGCCAGGGCCGCAGGGGGAGGCACAGCGCCTGCGCGGGAGAGGGGCTGCGGGGAGAGGGGGGGAGGCCCCAGGCGAGGACAACGCCCCGGCGTCACATTCACGGTCACGTACGGATGGTGACGGTGGCGTAGCCCCCCGCCCTGCCCGGGATCGTCCGCCCCACTCCAGGCAGCGCCGCCGTGATGTCCCCTTAACACGGCCTTAATGTCCCTCGCCTACAATAGGAAGGAGTGGGGGCGGCCCGCGCGCCGTCTACGTCTTCGCGCTCGTGGACATCGACGGCCCGCAGCGCGCGCGGCGGACCAGTGGCCCGGATAGGCGCGAGGGATGACGGAGGAGGCCGAACGCATGAGAGGCGTCATGGCGACGGGGAGTGGCGGGGCGGCGTGCAGGCACGCGACGGGCGCGCCCGCCGCAGGCGCGCACCCCCGCCGGCGCGGCCGCGGCGTCGTCGCGGTGTGCCTGGAGACCGCGCTGGTCCTCGCAGCGCTGTGGCCCGGTGGGCGGCCGAGCGCGGCGGGCGGCCCGCGCCGCGACCTGTGCCCCGGCGGGTGGGTGCGTGCGGCCGGCATGCGCGCCCCCCGGCTCTTCCAGACGGCGACGCCGCTCACTGACGGGCGCGTGCTCGTCGCCGGCGGCGGGGGTCCACCCAGCGCGGAGCTCTACGACCCGCGCGCGGGGACCTGGACGGCGACCGAACGCATGCGCGCCTTCCGCTACAACCACACGGCGACGCGGCTCGCCGACGGGCGTGTGCTCGTCGTCGGCGGCAACGGCGGCGGCAACACGGTGCTCGCCAGCGCGGAGCTCTACGACCCGCGCACTGGCCGCTGGGCGGCCACCGGGCGTATGCACAGCGCCCGCGCTTTCCACACGACGACCCTGCTGCCCGACGGCCGGGTGCTCGTCGCCGGCGGCCAGGGCACTACCGACAGCGGCGGTCCCGCCCTCGTGAGCGCGGAGCTCTACGCCCCGCGCACCGGCCGCTGGGCGGCCACCGGAGCCATGCGCGCCCCGCACCGCTCCCACACGGCGACGGTGCTCCGCGCGGGGCTGGTGCTGGTCGTGGGCGGCCGGGTGGGCGCGGACCTCGCCGGCGACCGCAGCGCGGAACTCTACGATCCCCGGCGCGGCGCGTGGGCCACCACCGGCGTCCTGCACGCCGGACGCGTCGCCCACACGGCGACGCTGCTCTTGGACGGCCGGGTTCTGGTGGCGGGCGGGTCCGGCGCGGGCGGGTCCGGCGCGGGGGCGGAGGTGTACGACCCGCGCGGGGGCCGCTGGTCGATCACGGGGTCCCTGCGGGCGGCGCGCCTCGGCCACACGGCGACGCTGCTGCCCGACGGCCGGGTGCTCGTCGCGGGCGGGACAACCCCCACCACGTTCGCTCTCACCAGCGCGGAGCTCTACGACCCGCGCGTGGGGCGGTGGGCATCCGCTGGGCGCATGCACGTCGGGCGGACTGGCCACACGGCGACGCTGCTCTTGGACGGGCGGGTGCTCGTCGCCGGTGCGGTCCGTCTCGTGACCGGCGACGCCCTCCGGCCCCTCGCCGCCGCCGAGCTATATGTGCCCGGCGCGCCAGCGACGCCGTGGGGAGGCGTTGGGGCTTGCTGAGATCGGTGAAACGGATGCGTCAGAATTCAGAATCACGGGTGACAGGGAGCCAACGGGTCGGGTATCCTTCTCCTTTTATAGAGGTGCGCTGAGCTAGACTTTGGCCATTTGAGCGAGGCATAGGGGATGCAGGCAGACGAAGCAAACGACCACTCCTGAGAAAAGAGGTGCGCCATGCTTCGCCTGCCCGCTCACATTATGGCCCGTCTTGAGCCCTTCGCGCCAGTCTTCTCGCGCCGCGTCTGACGGCATGTGCCCACCCTGGTCGGCGGGGCCATCCTCGCGCCGCAGCGCCGCATGGTCAGCACGGCCTTGCGGGTGATGGGCCTGGGTCGCTGCGCCGCGTTCTCGACCTATCATCGCGTGCTCAACCGTGCCGTCTGGTCGAGCCTGCGGGCGAGCCGTATCCTGCTCGGCCTGCTCGTCGCGGCCTTCGTCCCGGAGGGCCCCCTGGTCGTCGGTATCGACGCTACGCTGGAGCGTCGGCGCGGCCTCCAGATCGCGGCGGCGGGGATCTATCGCGACCCGGTGCGCTCCAGCCACAGCCATTTCGTCAAGGCGCGCGCGTTGCGCTGGGTCTGCATGATGCTCCTGGTGCCGATCCCCTGGGCCGGCCGCACCTGGGCGTTGCCCTTCCTCACCGCCCGCGCGCCCTCCGAGCGCTACAATGAGGAGCACGGGCGGCGCCACAAAGCCGTCCCCCGCTGGGCGCAACAGATGATCCGCACGCTGCATCGCTGGTACCCCGCCCGCCCCCTCGTCGTCGTGGGCGACCAGGACTATGCCGCGATCGAGTTACTCGCCGCCACGCGCCACGTCGCCACCATCGTCACGCGGCTGCGCCTGGACGCGCGCCTGTTCGCTCCACCCCCGCCGCGTCAACCCCACGACCAGGGGCGTCCCCCCGGCGTCGGGCGCCGCCTGCCGAACTTGGCCGCGCGCGTGGACGATCCCGCGACGGAGTGGGCGACGGTGACCGTGCCGCGCTGGTACGGGGAGGACGCGCGCGCCATCGAAATCGTCTCGGGGACGGCGTTGTGGTATCACGGCGGCAAACCCCCCGTGCCACTCCGCTGGGTCCTCATCCGCGACCCCGCGGGGCGTTCCCCACGCAGGCCCTGCTCTGCACCGACCAGCAGGCGGCCCCGGAGCAGATCGTCGCCTGGTTCGTCCTGCGCTGGCAGCTGGAGGTCACGTTCCACGAGGTCCGCGACCACCTCGGCGTCGAAACGCAGCGCCAGTGGTCGGAGCTGGCCATCCGCCGCGTCACGCCCGCCCTGCTCGGCCTGTTCTCCTTCGTGACGCTCCTGGCCCACGATCAGATCGCTGCGGGGGCGCGCCCCGTCCCCGTCCGCCAGGTGGCCTGTTCACACGGAAAGTGGCCGGTTCTGCTCTCGTCTTGCTAGCAATGTTCAGCGGGGCGATCGCTCTAGCACTCGTGCAAGGGAAAACAATCTCCTGCGGCTGCTTCGGCGGAGATCCGTCTCGAGTCCGGCCCATGCGGCGGGGAATACTGGCGCGCAACCTAGGCCTGATGGTGGCAGCGGGCGTGGTAATCGCTGCCAAAAACCAGCCGGCATCGGTCGATGCGTATGTCAGGCGGGAGCGCGAGACGGCGTAAGGCCGTGCGACTCCTTGCTGCTCTCCAGTCTGCACTCTCCTCGCCCATTGTTCGCATAGGGCACTTAGTCCTAATACTACAACGTTAGGTTTGGGCAGAGGTGGAGTAGACTGAGGAGAGGAGGACCGCTGATGATTGCTGCCTACGCCCCCTTGATCGCGCCGCCCTCGGCGCAAGCGCCCACGCCCAACCTGGC
>JAABUP010009863.1_pt1 | contig 11520 bp, 10 predicted proteins | sample 5559201 | NCBI WGS metagenome assembly JAABUP01 (sample SAMN10711887, study PRJNA513373) | rock metagenome | isolation source: Antarctica rocks | place: Antarctica | reverse complement strand
GACGCAATGGGGCGCTCATCAGCCTGGCTCCTTGTCTGGCGCTGGTCAGTGGCGGCATTGCCGGGACCGGTTCGGTGCCTCCGCGCACCCATTGAGGTTCAGTGTAGCGGAAGAGTCCAGGTTTTCCTGGCAGCTAGGAAGGAAATACTATACCGCCATAGTACGCTGGTCCCGTAGTCTGCCCCGTATAATAAAGACACACACCCGAGGCCACCGAGCCCTTCCCGAAAGGACTCACTTTGGCTACGAAATTACACAATCAGATGACCGGGCCGGACCTGCACCCCAACGCCATCGACCCCACGACCGGGACGGAGCTGACCGTCGCGTCACAGACGACGTATGACAGACGCTGGCTGCAGACGATCGGCGGGACGATCACGCCGACGAGTAACAGCACGACGACCCTCAAGGTCACGAAGGCGGACGGCACAACTCAGGTTTTTGACATCGACACGACGAACGCGCGTGTAGGTGTTGGGACCAATGCGCCAGATGCCACCTTGAAGGTGACCGGCGTGACCGCCATATCCTCGGGTTTCGACGGGATGGGCGATATCTACAGCAACCGGAACGTCTCTGGGGGCAGCCTGGAAATCGGCTACGACGCGACCAATAACTACGCCAACATCGTCGCCCTGACCGAGAATATCGCTTGGCGTCGCCTTCATTACCGCGCGCTCGACCATATCTTCCAGGCGGGGAGCGGCCCGACCCAGGGCGCGGTTACGTTCTCCTCGCAAGGACGGGTCGGCGTGGGCCTGGGACTCAATGGGGCGAACTCGATGATTCAGGTGGCGGGGGCCATCGCCACGGCGGTCACCAGCAAGACCGCGGCCTACACGCTCACCGCCAGCGACGCGACCGTGCTGGGGGACACCACCTCCGGCGCGTTCACCTTGACACTCCCCACCGCCGTCGGGATCACCGGGCGCATCTATACGGTCAAGCGCGGGAATGGCGGCTCGAACAACCTCATGGTGTCCGGCACCTCCGCCCAGACCTTCGACGGCGCGACGACGAAGACGCTGGGGGCGCAGTACGCCGCGCTTACCGTTCAGAGCGATGGTGCGAACTGGCAGATCCTCTCGACGCTTGGAACCGTCTCCTAAGCCTCTATGGCCAACCTCTACCACGACCAGTTGTCCGGCAGCGACCTACACGACAATAAGGCGTACGCTTCGACCGGCACCGAGCTGTCGCCGGCGTCGCAAGCCAGCTACGACAACCGTTGGACGCGCCAGACGCGCACGATCAGCACGGCAGCCCCGCTTTCCGGCGGTGGTGACCTGTCTGCGAACCGCGCCCTCACGCTGCCAGCGGCCACGGCCTCGCAGAACGGCTACTTGACCTCGGATGATTGGACAACATTCAGCGCCAAAGGCTACCGTTTCGAGTCTGTCGTCGGCCCGGCCAGCTCGACGGGCAACGACTACACCTGCACCGGCACCAACGACGACGTGCCGATCCAGGCCGCGCTCAACCTCGTGCATGCGGCGGGTGGTGGGCGCATCGTCTTACGCAATGGGGTCTACACCGTGCGCCCCGAGCTGCTAAGGATCTACAGCGATACCATCCTCGAAGGGGAGACGCGCGACAAGGTCATCATCCAGGTTACGGACAACGGCACCTTCTCGCGCGTCTTCCGCATCGACGGGACGGCGCAGACCTACGCCACCAACATCCAGATTCGCAACCTTTTCATCTCCGGGGCGCTGGTCTACCCGTTGGGCCAGTCTCCCCGCAGTAATACGTTTGGGATTGCTTGCGGCTACGTGGAGAACCTCGTCGTCGAGGACGTGCGCTTCGAGCAGTTTGAGATGGGTCTCTCGGTGAATACCGGTCGGCGCATCTGGGTCAACCGCACGGTGGATTACACGGGGAGTTTGACCGGCGGGTCAAAGAACCTCGTCCAACTGCTCGGCGTGTCCGAGGGCGCGGTGACTAATTGCATACACTACGGCAATGACACCGCCCTGCGCATCCAGGGATGCCACAAGCTTTATCTCGGGAACAACAAGTGCTACACCTCCAGCATCGAGATCGGCAACGCCCAGGGCTTCGGCTACAGCGACTACATCATCGTGGCGGGCAACTACCTGGAGGATGCCCCGGTCAACCTCATCAACTTCAGCGACGGCGCGGACCAAGTTAAGAGCGTGCTGGGCTACAGCGCCGGCGTGGACAACGTCATCGTCCAAGGTAATACCTTCCGTCTGCACAGCGTGGCGAACCTCAGTGGGGTCCTGGGCGAGAACTTCACGACCGGGACGATCTCGAGCATCAGCAACGTCACAGTCCACGGCAACGACTTCCTCTGCGACACCCCGGTCACTATCAAGCAGAGCGGGGTCAGCACGATGGCCAACAATGGGCGGGCCATCAACTGGTCCATCACCGGGAACACGTTCGCCGACTTTACTGGCGCGTCGGTCAGCATCGTCTCCGGGATCGACGTCTCAGTCCACGACAACAAGCTGCTCCACTTCAACCGGGGGGCGGGTTTGGGACAGGCATATGACCGGTGCGCCGTGGCCGTGCGGGGCACCGCGACCTATGGCTCGTCCTACGTCTCCATCAAGGACAACTCAATGGATGGGAACGCTACCGCCTTCGCCTTGGCCGTCTACCTCGACGACCCGTCGCTCATCGACCACATCGACATCGAAGGCAACAACATCCGTGGGGTCGGCGGCGGCGGCGCACAGCCGATCTACATGGTCAACGGGAAACCATCGGGGGTGATTCGCGACAACCAGGGCTACGCCACCGAGTCCTCTGGCATCGCCGCCGCCGCCCAGGGCACGACCTCAATCACGATCAACCACGGTCTGGCGATGACCCCCGTACTGAAGGACATCACCGTGACGCCGACGAACAGTCTCGGCAACGCGACGAAGTTTTGGGTGAGTAATCCAACATCGACGCAATTCAACATCAACGTGAATGCCGATCCCGGCGCAACAACGGCGACTTTCGCATGGAAAGCTGTTGCTTTGTAGGACTACGCGATTGTCCTGACCGCCCAACTGACGCCGTCGATGAGCTCGTCAACCTCCTCACTCGTTGGTTCTCGCTCTTTCTTATGCGAACAAAGATTGCGTATATCGCCAAGATGCTGAATCTTGCGCCAGGGAGCGGTGTCGTAGATCCCCTGCGCGCGTAGGGGGTCATTCAATTATGAGATCGTTGGGCCCTTCTTCGCAATTCTGACGTTATGGCGCTTAGCAAGGCGCTGTAGGTGATCCTCAAGGACCACACCGGCCAGCGCACCAGCCGCTCGAATACTGACCTTCTTCAATTGTCTAGCTGTGATCAATTCTGCGTCCTGGATATCCGCAATTACCCCCGATTCCACGTTTGCCAGCACGTCGGGCAATATCGACGGCGCGGCCACGAAGACCCTCTCGGCGCAATGGCAGGCCGTGCGGGTGGTGAGTGACGGGTCGAACTGGTTCGTGGTGTGAGGGGTGCAGATCAGTGGGGGTCGAACGAGCGCTGATCGGGGGCACATCACGGCGGGTTTCGGGCCATCTGTACTTCTGGCACGCGCCGTGCGTCCTGTACCCGCGAGTCAGCGTTAGCTGACCGGCAACGAGAGAGGGGATCGAGTATGGCGATCAAGACGACGCAGGAGAAGTATCTGCACGAGCTGGGCGACATCTATGACGCCGAGAACCGCTTCCTTAAGGGGCAGCAGGAGATGCTGAAGGCCGCGACCGACCCGACCCTGAAGGCGGGCATCGAGAAACACATCGGGGAGAGCGAGCAGCAGGTCAAGAACCTGGAGCAGGTCTTCCAGCTCCTCGGCGAGAAGGCGAAGGCGGAACCCTGCGACGCCGCGAAGGGGATCGTCACCGAGGGGCAGAAGAACCTCAAGGAGGCGGGCACGGACCAGATCCGCGACTGCCTGATCGGCTCCTCGCTCACGAAGGTGGAGCACTACGAGATCGTCAGCTACACCGGCCTCATCATCGGCGCGCAGGCGATGGGCAACAAGGAAGTCGTCACCCTACTCCAACAGAACCTCCAGCAGGAGGAGCAGACCGCCAAGCAGCTGGAACAGAACGCGCCGAAGCTGCTGAAGCAGGCGATGCAGGCCGAGGCGTAGCGACCGCATCAAGCGCACAACGAACGAGACAGAAGACGGGGGCTAAGCAGGTCCCCGTCTTCTGTTGTTTGCCACCGGATCGCGCACCGCCACCTGGCCGAGCAACCTCAAGAAGGGGGGAGGTAGCCTAGTTCTATCAACGACAGTTAACACACAAGATATCGTGACGATGAGGTGGTCGGGGAGTGATTGGCTTGAGGTGAGCCGGTCGTTGAACGTGAGCTAAGGTGAAGCTGGCGAAGCCCGCCTCGTGGCCCATCAGTGCTTACCTGAGCGTGGGATTCGCCAGCGGTCGCTAAAACGGTGTATCGTCCCCATAGTCATCGTCGCCAGCCGGTGCCCGCCGCGCCCCGCTCGCCACCGCCGCACGCTGCGGACTCGCCATGCCCGATCCGCCCGTCTCGTCCTCGTCCCGCCCGCTGAGCATGATCATCTCGCTGGCGATGATCTCGACCGAGGTCCGCTCGATCCCGTCCTTGTCGGTGTACTTGCGCGATTGCAAGCGCCCCTCCACGTAGACCTTCTGGCCCTTCCGGAGGTATTGGTTGCAGATCTCCGCCAGCTTGTAGCCACCGGAGTCGAACGCCACGACGCGGAACCACTCCGTCTCGTCCACCATGGTCCCATCGGCGCCGCGCCGATTCCGGCTGACCGCCACGCGGAAATTCGTCACCGCCGAGCCTGACGGGATGGTGCGCATCTCCGGGTCCGCGCCGAGATTGCCGATGATCTGCACCCTATTGAGCCCGCGTGCCATGATCGTCCCCTTTCGCGCATCGTCCGCCGGTCGCCGCGCCATCGCCCTGGGAGAACATCCGTCCTATACGTTCAGGTTGAGTATAGATCGGATTATGCGAGATCGCCATCGGCTCGCGGACCGCAACCTGGCCGAGCAACTTCAAGAAGGCTGGGGGTAGTCTGGTGCTCTCGACAGCGGCGAATAGCTTAGATGTGATTGTCGCCCGATGGAATGGGTCGAACTGGATCGAGGTTAGCCGGGCGTTGAACGTGAGTTAGACCTATACTACTTCATGCTGAGATGTAATCGGGGGCAGGACGATGACCGTGACGAACGATAAGATGTATTGGCGCTTTAACGGTGCCTATGAAGTTCTCAAGTGGTCTCTTGAGCATGTTTTTGAAGGCTTGGACCAGTTGACCACCCTCCACCCTAAAATCACGAAGATCTGGGCCGATATCCAGCAGCAATACCCCGGTTGGGATGGTTCGATACCTAATGATCCTACAGGTAGAATTCTTGATCATGAGAAAGAATTACGCGGGATGCGGGCAGCGGAGAATGCGGTCAAGTGTGGTACCCGTACGGCGATCTGCATGGCCGCGATTCACTTCGAGACTACGTTGAACGCTGTCTGCTATTACAGCCTTGGCGGCGTAGCAACAGAGGGGATAGAGCGGCTTGATTGGTTGGCGAAGATGGAGCTGCTGAGCGCCTACAAGCACCAGAAAGCGTTCAGGGGTTCAGAGCCTTATAAGGCGACGCGAGCACTACAGGACTGGCGCAATGCATTCATGCACGGTAAGAACCCTGATAGACCAGCCAATAAACTGAAAGACAATCACTTAGTAAAAACCGCTGCGCCTGTCAGTCTCAATACGCGACTGGTCGTCGAAGACGCAATTACCATCCTTGAATGCTTCATGCAGGCTATGGGACACCTCAAGTTCCTCAACACCTCCCCCGAAATGGACTTGATCGTAGACGAGACCGCTGTACCCGAGTTCGCCACCAAGATGAAGAAGTACATTTTCACGGAAGACGGGCGTATTGACAGCGTTCACCCTTAAGAGCGCGAACTGGCAGATTGTGAATGTGGTGGGGACAGTCAGCTAGTCTGCGACCTACTTCGTCTCGACATGCCATTCTTCTGACGATAGGCCCACGCTCTCGACTGCCTGGACGCAGAAGCGATACAAGTCTGCCGCCGAGAGATTCGTCTCCATGTAATACCCATTGGTAAGTTGACGTGGGGAGCGGAACCCGGCACCGCTCGCCGCGAGCAGTCGTGGATATTTGGCAACGATGGCGCTAAACTGGTCGGTGTCGAGATCCCCGAGCGCCTGGAGCGTTTGTTGCGCCACGTCGCGCCACGAAGTTACCGAGATGCGCTGGCCAAGTATCACCAGCGTCGTCGGAGTCTTGCCGGTGACGCCAGATGTGCCCTTCTTAGGCAGCGTGTCTTGGCTCTGCCCAAAGAATGGCCAGATCGCCAATGCACGATCGGCGAGCGCCTCGGCGCGGACCCGGATCGCCTCTTCATCCCACGATTCGACATCGCCGAACCACTCGTTCATCCCCACATGGCTCTCTCCGAAGCGCTTGCGCTTACTCGGGAAGTCGCCATTCGACAGCTCGGCGTTGTAGGCGGTGAGCGTCAAGTTTCCGATGGTGTGCAAGAGTAACTCGTGGATACGCTCGTGGTCAGCCCCCAAGTGTTGCTGCCACCACGGGGTGAGGGTCTGCGGCATCACATGCTCGATACTCAAATTCTCGAACGGCACGACCTCCTTATTTCCGAGCGCGGTTTCCAGGCGTTCCAGGATCAGTTTGGTGCGGGCGACGCGGCCACCGGCGGCATACATCCGCGACGCAACGAAGCGCTCGCGGAATTCGGCATCGCGGGGGTAGTTCTTCGTCCAAAGGTTCTCTTTGACACCTTCGATGAGCGACGTGGCCTGCGACGTCTGGGCATGTAGCGAGGGAAAGATTTTGTTGAGCTGGTTTGTCGGGACGGCGCAAACCGCCCGACGCAGCATGAAGTTCTCCAGGATATCTAAAATCGCGGCGAACTCATCGGCACCAATTCTGCCGCCGTTGTAGTCGTCATACACGTTCAGCAGGAACGGATAAGCGACTGTGACCTCGATGCGATTGAGTCGCTGCATGCGCTCGCGCAATCCGGGATGGTCTTCATTCTCCGGGCGGAGCAGCTTGGCGTAGAAGGTTGAGAAGCGGGAGACTTGCTGGAGGTAGGAGACGATCTCCAACTGCGACATCGCCTCGGAGCGCTGCCTCAGCGTGAGATAGACGTCGCCCTGCTTGACAATATCGCCGCCCTTCATCAGGAAGTGGCGGATGAATTCCGTCAGGTTGTCGCCGAGCTGCTCCTGCATCGGCTCCCAGTGGACATCATAGGTGTCCTGCTGATCCTCGGGCCTGATCTTCATGAAGAAGTAGTTGCGGATGAGGTCGCCTTGCGACAGCGGCCTCCCCTTGGCATTGAGGCTCTCGAAGATGAGATAGGGGTCCTCGTCATGGTTGAGCACGATGTCCACCATGACCAGCTTGCTCACGATGAGCCCTTTGAGCAACTCCAGGTCATTCGGCGTCTGGTCTTTGAGGCGCTTGCTGAAGAAGGCGACCGCCTTACCTATCTGTGTCTCCTGCGAGATGTCTTCCCCGTGCATCAACTGCTCGAATGCACCGCGATCAGCCTGAGTCGGCAAGAGCTTCCAGAAGTCATTACCCGACTTATAGCGGTTGGTGAGGTAGAGGTCATTGATTTCCTCGGCCAGTCGGCTGCCCAAGAAGGTCTTGGCGTGGTTACGCAGGAGGGCGAGGATGATGAGGACGGTAGTCAACCTTTGCTGACCGTCGATGAGGAGAAATTTGGTGACCCCGCTCGGGGCAGAGTCGTAGGGGATCGTGACGGTCGAGCCGATGAAGTGGTCGCGGGGCTTCTGCTCCTCGCGCAGATCCTCCAGGTCGCCCCAGAGCGTCTCCCACTCCTTCGTGTCCCAGCTGTAGGTGCGCTGGAAGAGCGGCACCATGAATTGTTTGGTGCCCTCCAGGATCGATTGGAGCTTGGTTTCCGACGCTTTCATACCACGTCTCCCCATACAACTTCACGCGCCGGTAGAATAGCACTATTGCATGGATTTCACACGCCGATATGTCTGTGATCCGCACCGCCACCTGGCCGGTCAACAGTAAGGTGCCGGGCGGGACGATGCCGATCTCGACGGGGTCGAATGGGCGGGATGTGTATCGGTTTAGGTGGGATGGGAGCGCATGGCTGTTGGCGGGGTATCAGCTGAATCTGATCTAGGGCACACCGTTAGCTACCATCCTAACCTTCCAGTAGCATTATGGTGTCTTCCCGTACCGCTGCCGGAACCTCAAAACTGACCGACTGGCTACACAGTAACGTCTTTCTGGATGGCATGACCTCCTCGGCCAAGAGCTCGAAAACCGTGTCGTCATCGGCGTATCTGGTGGTTGTACCGAGGGGTAAAAGCCCCTCTAGATCATAGATAGATGGTTCGCGCACGCGGGCACACTCCACCTCAGCCTCAATAGAAACGTTGAATACTAACCGGAGCTCGATGCGTTGGTCGTCGAACTTCCACACGAACACATCATCGAAGTCTGCTACAACACTGACGATCTCGGGTCTGCCGGTCGGTCGGTAGTAGTTACGCAGGGATGTCTCTACCGGGAGCAGACCATACCCAAACCACCCGATGGGTGAATAGGCCAGCCCCCGACCCCATACATCGATATCTCTAGCGATGACCTCCTCCACCGCGCGCATGTCGAGCCGCTCCGACACCCAGGCGCCAGTGACGAAGGATACCGGTTCGGCATGATTCCGCAGGAACGTGTCAACATCGGGGAAGTAGTCAATCCGCGCGCCACGGTCCGTGCAGTCTTTCAGCAGGACCGTGTGCAACCCGGCCTTGCCCGCGTCGGCAAAGTCTTTCGTATTGAGGGAGATGAACGCGATGCCCTCATCGCGGTTCTTCGCCGCCTGGCCGATCAGGCCAAGCCAGATCAACGTGTCGCGCAGACCGTCACCGGTATCCGAGCAAGGCTTGATCCGCCCGGTCGCACGGCGGATTGCTTCGGGAAGATCATCCCCATCGAGTTGCAGCCGCCGCGTATTGCCAGGGTGAAAGACCCGAGCAAACTGTTTCTCCCACGCCTGGATCGTTCCATCCCGAATGCTTTCGCCATCGATATCAGGTAGCCCGATAACGCCGCGATTCGCCGCGTCCTTCAAGGTCTTCACCGTGCGAGCCACATCTTCCGCGATGGAACGATGGATGTGGGCGCGCACCTCGGCCTCGACAACATGGTGGAGTATCGCCACCGAGCGCGTCTTGACGAGGTAATCGAGTATTTGGCGTATCCGCTGTGAGCGCAACCACAGGTCGGCGATGAGAATGTTCGCGTCAAGAGCGACATCCATGCTGATACCCTCGCTATACTCTTGCCATGTTGTGAGTAAAGGGCATACCATGGCTGTCACCACCGTAGCTCACCTAGTAGACCGCTACATTGCCCTCTACCGAAACCATGCCGCAGACCTCGGCCCGCCCTTTCGCGTGCCCGCATGGCCTATTCCCATCCCGGCGTTGATCCGCTACACTCGTGGTCATAGCAGCCGACAGTCTGGTAATGCCCTGGCCCCTCATGGCCGGTTGCACTATACTTGGCCGAGTTTTGCAACATATTCGCACGGGGAGGGGGCAGGCATGGAGCCGCGCGACACGATCCTCGTCGTGGACGACACCCCCGACGTCGCCGACCTGCTGCGCGAGGTGCTCGGCGGGGCGGGCTACCGCGTGCTCGTCGCCCCGACGGTGGACGTGGGCCTCACGATCCTCGCGGCCTTCGTGGTGCGCCTGGTGCTCATCGACGCCCCGACGCCGACCGATGGTGATGCCCACGCGGACAATTTCTGGGCGGAGCTGGACCGGCTTGCGTACGCGGCACGGAAGACGCCTTTGATCGTCTATGCCGGGGAGAACCCCGAGCGGTATGCCGCGTATGCCGCGCACGGCTACGCCGCCCACCTCGCCAAGCCCCTCGACCTTGACGCCCTCGTGGCGACGGTCGCCGGTCTCCTACCCGCCAAGCGGCCCGACCCGACCATTGCCCACGGCCCCGCCACCGCCAGCCAGGGCTGAGGCTACGCGCAACAAGAGGTCATCCAGGTCAAACGGCTTCTTGATGTAGCCGCGCACCGCCCGCCGGGCGAACGCCTCGTCGTGGATCCCCGCCGTCATGAACAAAATCGGCACACACGCGGTGTCCGGGCGCGCGCGCAGCAGGTCGTGGATGGCGAAGCCATCGAGTCCCGGCAGGTTGATGTCCAGCAGCACCAGATCGACGCGGACCTCGGCGACGAAGGCCAGCGCGTCCGCGCCGTTGCTCACGGCGGTCGCCTGGTAGGCGGGGATGTCGTTCAGGACCGTCTCGATGATTTCGGCGATGGGGGCGGTGTCTTCCACCACCAGGATCGCGCGTTGTTCCATGGCCACCCCGTCCGTCACGCGCTCCGCCGACTCGCGGGAGAGTGTCGGCCCGCCGCCGCCACTGTAGACCAGACATAACGCAGGGGTCGTGCCACGATTATCCCTACCTATCCCTGCTACACTGACACTATGCCCTCCGTGCCGATTACGTCCGTCGCTCACAGCTACCTCATCGACACCAACGGCGAGTACGTCGTCGCGGACAGCGCCACCCCTAACGGCCCGCTCGTTACCGCGAACGCCTCCCTGACCAGTAATGCCCGCCACGTCGTCACCCGCGCGGGCAGCACCGTCGTGGCCGCCTCTAGCGGTCGGGACATCTACACGCGCGGCGGCATCGGCCCGCTGGCTACAGACCGACCCTCGCTGATCGTCCAACCTATCACCGGCATCGCTCCTTCCACCGCTTTCCTCACCGAATCCGGCAATCGCCTCCTGACCGAATCAGGCTCTTTCCTTTCCTACCCCTAATTTATGGCCGACATTAGAATCACCCAACTCCCCGAACTGACGACCCCCACCGACGACGATATCCTGCCGATCATCGACAGCCCCAGCAGCGGTGCGACCACCAAGAAGGTGACGAAGGCCAACCTCGTCGCCTCCACGGTCGCCACCATCACCGTCCACACCTCGCGCACCGACAACCCGCACACTGTCACGAAGGCGCAGGTAGGGCTAGGCAGCGCAGATAATACGGCCGATAGCGCAAAGCCTATTTCCACCGCCACCCAAGCCGCCCTCGACGCTAAAGCGGCCCTTGTCCACGCCCACACACAAACCGACGTGACTGGCCTCACCACCTCCCTAGCGGGCAAGGAGCCGTCTATCACGTCCGGGACGACCGCACAGTACTACCGGGGCGACAAGACCTTCCAAACGCTCGACAAGTCCGCTGTAGGGTTGTCGGCAGTGGTGAATATCGACGCCACGGCCCGTGCCAACCATACCGGCACGCAAAGCGCGGATTCGCTCACCGATGGCACGACCAACAAAGCCTTCTTAGCCACCGAGCGCACTAAGGGAACGTCAGAGAACAACCTGGTTATATTACCTGCGCGGTGTATACTGCCGGGTATGAATGAGCAGGAACGGATTGCCGGTCGCTATGCGCAGGTGGCCGGGAC
>JAABUP010009860.1_pt1 | contig 11523 bp, 12 predicted proteins | sample 5559201 | NCBI WGS metagenome assembly JAABUP01 (sample SAMN10711887, study PRJNA513373) | rock metagenome | isolation source: Antarctica rocks | place: Antarctica | reverse complement strand
TATCCTCTAAGTCAAATTGTCTCAGATTATCTGCAACAAGTCTTATCATGGGTTCGCTGGCGCCTTCGAACAATGACTCGACTCTATTTACACTTCCAGCTCTTTTCCCCCCGGCCGGTATCACAAGCAATTTCGTCGATCCTGTCAGCTGTGACAACAGTCTTATTGTTACATGTGCAGTATGTACACCTTTAATGGTGGTATGCGTGATAGTTCGCTTTTATACCAAGCTCCGTATCAAACACGCCTGGGGTTTAGACGACTGTGAGTCTCTGGCTCCACCCCATTGTAGGTGCGCTAATTCTACGTAGGGGCCTGTATACCTGCTACAGTAAAGTTATGGTTGCCCAACTGCCATTGAAGGTTTCTAACGTCTATCCAGATTGGAGCTATAGGGTTTGCTGCTACAGCACTGTCGAGTGAGCAAGATTCGCAAAATTCAATGTTGTAAGCTGCTGACTTTCTCGTAGCTTTGGGTGATGGTGTTGGTCCTCACCAATGGGATGTTCCGTTCTCCGCTTTCACCTCGAGTCTGCTTCGAGTAAGGGTCTTCGCACCATATCTTGCGGTCAAGCTCTGTCTAATATGCACCTTTTTAGAAATTCGTCGTTCTCGACATGCTCTATTCTCCGAGCATCCTGATGGCCAAGCTTTCCCTTCTTCTTCTTTATCTCCAAATATTCCGGCCGAACGTCAGATTGAGATACTGCATATATCTTACCATTGGATTGATCTCTATATTTTATTCTGCCACATTCATTGCCTACGCAGTTCTCTCAATCCCTCGGCCTGGCCAGAGTCAATTGGAAGCTATGCTTTCAGTAAACACAGCCAGAGACATTCCCTTGGGGATCACGCAGGGCGTAGTCAATGTGATTAGTGACTTTCTTATATTCTGTCTTCCTATACCAGTGGTATGGAAACTGCAACTCCCCCGAAGGAAAAAGATTGGGGTATTAGCTATGTTCATGACAGGTCTTCTGTAAGTTTGTCTCCCCTTAATCAGTTGCGGGATACTGACATGTGATGCATGTAGCGCATGCTTTGCCAGTGCTGTTGGTCTCTATTACCGAGCCATATTGAAAAGTGACGGCGACGTAACCTGGCAGCTAGTGTTCGTCTTGCTCTGGGTGTCAGTGCATTCTCTCTCGCATCCCTTTAACCACTGACTGTTACCAGGGTTGTCGAATTGACAGTAGGCGTGATGTGCAGTTGCTTAACGTCATTTCCGGGATTCTTCCGATACCACCTGCCACTCATCAAGTCCATTGTAACCCTCTTCAGCTCCAGCTTCAGGAGTTTCCATCTCCAGAAGCTCTCAACTCTTGCTAGCAATCCTAGTAGCGTTGAGAAGTTGGCCACGAAAGACGTCAAAGTCACTCTTGGCTCTCGAGTCGACGGAAGAGGGCTCTTCCTTGATCCCGTGAGCGTTTTTGCAACAGGACCAGACTCGTCGCCGGTTTCAGGAGTGCCCAACGACCAATCCTCGACGGTAAACGAGAATGACGCGACACGCCGTGAGTACTACGAAGGAAGTGGAAAACGACAGCAGGCTCCAACCTTTAATACGCCAACTACCTACAGTCATCCCGAAGATGTTGAGGTTGGACTTCCAGATACTCTTGAGCGTTCTCAGCCCTCAGAAACGAAACGAAGCAAATTCGGATGGACTACTCGGTGGAAGACACCTTGGCAATCGGACCAAGCTCGCACCGGGTATTGGGACATCCTAAGTGTTTTTCGCATGGATGGCGCTAAGTCCAGCCTCCAGTCTGAATCTTATTTGGGGGACATTTCAAGTAGGCTATAATTACATGTCGAACATTTGCGATTGCGCCGTCAACACGCTTGTTATTACTACTCCGGGTCCGTTCACACGTCCGCAATTCCGGCTTTGGTCTTTCTCGATAGCCTCAAGAATTCTAGCTAGAGCAAATACAGCTCTTAATTTTGGTATTCCACAATGTGGCATACTAAAAGTTTGGTGAAATGCATCAGGCAACAGGCTTGGTGTCAAAATCAGTTGCAGTTGGGGGGCCAACAGAGCCTAGAACGTGCAGCACAAGCTCGTCAAGAGCAAAGAGTTTGGCCACCTCCGCTCAAGATGAGTAAAGTAGCTGTTAACCCGTCTTTAATTTCCTAACGAGTTTGGAACCTATCTTTTTGCCTAATATGAGGTAGAGATTTGGCTATTTCCATTCAAGATGAGTAGCTGCTACCCGTCTTTGTTCCGAGTGATTCTAAAACCCAGTTTCGTGCCCAATTTGAGGGTAATTTGCCTTTTATCTCGATTCGAATATTTGAATTTCCGAGACTCTTAGATGTTTTTACACATGATCCTGGTAAGCTATCGAAAAGAGTAGTAGTATCGAGGGCTAACGAGTCGGGAATATACAGAAAAGTACCGTAGGAGAGTATGAAGTTGATGTATCGACGCTCAATATAAGCTATAATCAGGCAAGCTGTGGGTCTAAAGTGAATTTAGATGCTCAAGATGTTGCTCCAGATATTTAATTTTCTGCCCAGGTCTAGCGCACTAGCGTCAGAGAATGCACCCACTTGAACGCCAAGGCCCCCTCTCCTTTCCGCATTCCTTGGACACCCGCACGTACACCTTCCTGAACGTCTGAATACTAGCGAGATCTTGGTGGCTTGCAAGGCGGTCAATCTGCTCCTCTTGTGACGTCTCGTAAGCATGGTAGGAAATCCTATTCGTTCATCCCTGCAGCGCTACTTTTGATATCGATGTTGTCGTGGTAGAGCATGCGAGCAGGAGGCAAGTTGCATGGCAATATTTCGTCAATATCGTACATCTTTGTATGAGTCGGTAAATAGCTGGTGTCGCTCGGGTCCATTGGCCAATTGATCTTGTTTGGAGCAGCCATGTATTTTCCTTCTTCCTTGTGTTCTTTGATGCTCGCTGTGGCTGCAAACGGCCTCCCATTGAGCTTACAAGCGCTGCCCTTGACCCACGTATCCAAATCTGCGTCGTGCATCCTTCCAAGCACGTTCACAGTCCCTGAACATGGCCCCCCGACTCGAAAGGCAAGTCGGCAGAATCCCTCCTAGTCGCTCACTCAGATACGATCCAGCGTCTAGAAATAATGCGCAACAAAATGCAGCGCTGCAAAGGTTGCGAGAAGCACAGCGACCCGACGCCATCTTTGGGCAGGCAGCACAAACTCAGTACGCCTATGTCCACGAGCAAGGCAATCGCAATGGCATCGCCCAACAGTCCTCAAGTCAACAGGAACAAGATGAAAAGCAGCTAGAACACCTACTTGGTCACAAAGCATTCGCTGCACCTTTAAATCAACCTGGCTTTGAAGGTAGCGCTCCAGCGAAACTTCCGACACATTTTGTTGAAGTAATCGACTATTATTGGCGCAATGGCCATCTTACTCAGGATGTCAGCAACTATTACAAGACCATAAATCAAGGAGACTCTGTGAACGTTCCTGGCCAAGGTGGTCGACGTTCGCTGTTGCGAGATGTGCTCTTGAAAGACGGTCAGTCTGATACGCATACTGGCTGGGAGAAAGTGAAAAACCTTGGGTCCGGCGGATTCGGTGCGGTTGAGCTTTGGCAGAAAGCACGTGTGAGCGGTCCAGTAAGTGCTTCGCGGGCCCTATCACGAGACTTCCTAGCAGAGAAACTCATGAAGAGAGAACAGCCAATCAGAACAGCAGTCAAGGACACAGTCGCTCATGACTTTTTCCGGGATTACTGCGCCGAGGCACATTTTACTCGAAGGCTCAACGATATCGGTTGCATTAACGTGATAAATGTAAGCTACAATCCAGAAACTTGGCCTGCATCCCAAGCTGACCCTTTTACTAGGTCGCCGAATGGGCCTTTATTGGGACCAGTACCTTTATTGATGATGGCGGCAGAAATCACAGATTAGGACCTAAGCATAGGATTTGCTATGAGTATGCTGAACACGGGGATCTGTTCACGCTCGAAAATTGGTATAGAGCTAGAGGGTAAGTCTCAAACTGTCCCGCTCAAAGTATTAAAAATCGTGGTTCACGGACTCATTGGTGAGTAGACTCGTCTTGCCCGAAGCATTCCTTTGGCATGTCTTTTACAGCGTCACGAACGCCCTGTTATACTGCGCCTGGGGACGTGGTGCCAAACCAATGCAGGTGCCAGAGGGAGAGCGGCCCGGATGGGACCCCATCTATCATGGTGACATCAAGGAGGGGAACATCTTGATGACCGAGGTAGACGAACATCAAGATAGCTTGTATCCCTGCCTCAAATTGTGTGATTTTGGTAGCCCGCCCTTAATTCAACCTCCTTATTGGCGATGTCACTGAAATTTCTAGGTATGGCCTGGACGATTCGTAGGGACTTGCCAGCAATACAACGTGCGAAGAGTGCAGGGAGGACAAATGCTCTCGGCCTAGGTGGCACTCAAGGGTATGTCGGGGTGACCCTCAATGCCTCTAAGAACTTAAGAACCATTCGTTAACTTTTGTGACAGGTACATGGCACCTGTGAGTGAAACAGCTTTGGCGACACTCGAACGATTCTGATGAAGAGAATTAGGAAACCAGTCAATTGCAAGACGAATCTAAGCGCAGGTACGACGAGCTCGTTGGCTCTACCACTGATATCTATGCCCTCGGAAGAACACTGCAGTATATGACAGACCTCATCGGCGAAAAAATACCCTACGGTGGGAATGCCCATATGTTCCGACAACAAAACCATGCAAAATTGCAAAAGCTCTATAGCGCAGAATTGAGGAACCTGCTTGATGTGTGCCTGTCCAGCCATCCAAGTGATCGTCCTGAAGTCTACAACCTCTGGTATACAACTGAGCACCACATGAGTTGGACACATCACAAGGCCGAGGAAGAGCAACGAGCGGCTATTGCCAAGGGCCACGATAAGGACTGCTTCCACAATAGCGTGCTTTTCTCGGAGGCATCTCAACAGCGCTATGACAACGACCCACTTTTCAGAAAACAGTACAGGACCGCTAATCTCGAACCATTATGGGACCAGACTGGTTTTGAAGGAGGAAGCCAACCGCTAATGCCAATACCAATTCAGAGACAGCCTTCAGCCGTGCGTAGAGATACAAGGTCTCTACTGGGAAAAAAGAGGCTGAACAATGGCGGTGCAAACCGGCGTAATGCTCAAGTCGCGCCGCAAGGCGGATTCGTGACATCTGAAGAGTTGACGCGGCGTGAAGAGTTGCGGAAGGAGCAGGAGAGGAGATATAAAGAGCGATTGAGTCAGAAGGGAAGGAACAGAAAGGAAATTAGAGACCCTAGGTGGGCCGGCATCAAGAAAACGGTGACGAAGATGTTTGGATTTGGGCGGCGATGAGTTGACGAATTTATTTTGCTGGCGTTGTTATATCAGTGAATTTAGAATCAAAAGGAGCCGCGCTGCGTAAACTGTACTCGTACACAAATCATTTTCCCGTCCAAAATCTTTCCCCAGTATTAACCCTTCAACACCCAAAATTCTTTCCGGCTCCATAGCTTTCAAGATGGAGCGATCAGACGGCAAAGACCCGTTCCTTATGGCGACGTACTACGCACCTAGCGGCTTCAACATTACCACGATGGTGGAGTTGAGAGCATTCTGCGCTGGATTCTTTGAACTCATCCGCACCAAAGCAGCCACCAAAGAGCAGCTCAACAAGTTCCTTACACTGATCACCGTCTCCAGTACTCTATTTGCACGAGCAAGAGCTGTGATTCCCGAGCTCCAAGTTACGGAGGACGTTACAACACACCCAAATTCAAACATCGAACGCGTCCTCATTGCAACGAAGCCGTTCCGTGGTACACCAGCAACTACTTGGGGTAGCCTTCCTGACGACCCAGTCTGGTCTCAGCTTGCCGACGACGGGCTTAAGCAGATTGCGATGGGGACCAACAAAGAGAATGCTCCCGTCTCAGCCTCTGCAGTGGCCTCAAGTATGCCCCCAATCTGAGAATTCACAGAAGACAGCTGAATTATGTTGATCTAGCCAGCGAAGCGAAATTCGAAGCTCAAGATCAGGCCACTCAAGCCACGCAAGCCAAACCCAAGACCACATTACGCGTGAATACTGCAGTCTTCGTTCCACGAAATAACTACGCCTCTCAGCAACTCGTATGGTCTCCCACCCAAGGCTCAAGACAAGCAGAGCCAAATGAGGTTTACCAGTCTCCGGCAAAGAGTCCATCTTTTGTCCCGAGTGTGACAGTGACCTTACCCACTGCATTCGAATATGAAGGTACGACTTCTAGTCTGACAGCTAGGGATTATATGAGCCAGGCTGGGACACCTGTGCGCCATGCCGGAGCACCGTTCTTGACTTCTGGCTCGAGTTCCGACGCTGCTATGAGCTATGCTGGAGCACCTGTGAGCCACACCGCTGGGCCACGCTAGGGCAGCTTTCACCACTTCAGGCGACTTTTCCTATGCCACGGAGAGCCACACTGGAACTCCAATGAGCTACGGTAGAGAAGCTTTCAAGACTTTCAGCAGCCCTACCAATGCCATTCCGAGTCATGCTGGAGGAAAGCCCAAATCTCTGACGGTCCCGCCGGGTCAAAAATACCGAGCACATATTCGAGGGATTCCTAATCCCTTACGTATTCCTTATGCACGCACACACTCCTCATCTACAAATCGCACGACTGAGGATGAAGCATCTCTTTTTCACATGGCTGCGGGTACTTCGTTCAGGGTGCCCAATCCAAGCGGGTCATTACCCTATCGCCGTGCACTTGACCCTACCCCATTCAATCCTCGTCAAGCCGCTAGTAACTATCGCCCTGGTGCAGAGATTTGGGGTGCTCAGCACTCAACGTTCGTCAATCCAGTATCCGAAACTTTCCTTGATTCAGCGTCCGACCAGCCCGTGACCATACCAGCGCAAGGTCACATGTCTGATGTCGATTACTGGGACGTATTGCATGAACGCGAAGCAATTGTCCGTCACCAGCTAGCCACCAGCAAAGTGCAGCTGACGGAGCCTCGACGCCAGTACATTGACATGCTCTGTGAGGCTCGCATCCGGGCTGTTTCCACCAAACTACCTGCTCGTGGCCAAATGGATACACGTCGCTGGCTGAAGACTCTTGACTATACGATGAAGGGGATTTGGCAACCTGGAGACGAGGCCCGTGGTGGCATTATCGTGGCACGCAAAGCGGACTTCCAGATTGCAGTCAACAGGGCGATTGAGGCGGCTGTGAGGGAGCTGGACTACTGAAGGAGATTGGGACAGCCTGTCAAGGTACTCCTCATTACTCGACGTACGAATGGTATGTCTGCATTGGATAGTGGCATCATGAGCATTATCTGAGAGCCACTGGGAAGGGAATGGCATCGTCATTACAAGCTGTCTCTACTAGAGCTCGTGTCCGGGGGAGGAGACACATGCACAATAACACAATGCGAAAAGCAACACTCAATAAAATTCCACTCTACGAGTCACAACGGGCATCGTGAATCCCCCTGACGTGTAGCCTCATTCCACATTTACCATGCTACTACTTCAACATACCAGCGAAGATTGAGCCAAAGTCAGCGATTAGTAAATCAGACTCCTAGAGCGCGTGGAGTTCAAGAGCGACAAATATTTGCTTTGTTTCTGCCTTTACTTGATAGAGCAGAGATAAGATGAGATGAAGTTGAGAGTCGGCAATATTTATAGGTACCCGCAAAATCAAGCACCCGGAAGCAGCTACTACTTACCTTAATAAGCAGGGGATGACATCATGTTTCACGCTTCTCTAGCTGTCGATCTGGAAATTGCATGATTGAATTCGGTACGAAAATGATACCCAAATTATGCAAATTCCACCCATGAATGTTAGTAGCAGGTGCAGGTGCAGGTGCAGGGTCCGCCGTCCGAGGTCTCCTAACTCGCTAGACAGCAGATAGAACTAGCACTTACCAACGAAATACTCAAGATCTGGCAGCTGCCATTGATATCTCCCCATTGTGGTCACTCTCCTTCCGTCGGTCCCCTCTCCGCTCCTCATATCTCATGCTTCTGCGGGGAAAGATGCCTGTCTTTATGCTCATTTCTTTGGTGTCGGCTTCAAGATGCTGCGTTTGCTCACGGTGATACCCACAGCGACGTCACACAGAATCGCGTGATCAAGCTCATCTCTCCTTCTTCGCCCATCTTCATGCCGCCTACTTGACTGCACAATCCTTACGTTGACTACAGCTAGACTGTCATCATCCTCTCGCAATGGAGCGTTCGTCTTCCACTGAGGAGTCAGGCCCGAATCTCCTCCCCATCCCACCAGCCCTCGAATTTCCTTTCCCTCGAAACAGTGCCGACTCCTCAAGAACCAAGCAAGGAGACTCCTCCGAAGATGCTCCAGTCGCTCCCATACATCACACCTCTCTGCCCAGCAAGAACCCAAATAGTATCAATGGAACGATCACTCAGCCCAAAATACCAACGACACCCGACCTCGCGAATCCTTCAGAAGCATCTAAGCCGTGGCCAAAGAAGAGGAGGCTCGTCTCTGAAAGACCTGTGTCGACAAAGAGGGCATCCTTGATAGGAAGACTTCGGAGAGGACAGACCGGCCATGTGCCTAGCGTTCCGAACAGTCCTGCTAAAGGTCACCTATCGGAAGACTCCACATCCTCCTCGGACGAAGAAGATGCACACCTAAAGCTTGCCTCAAGACCTTCCCACGTCAGTGGACGGCGTCCAAGCAACAGATGGAAAAGCGGGAGTGTGCCAGAAGCGAATCGGCGAAGAGAGAGCGAGGGGCAGTTCCGAAAATTCTCAGTGGGCAATGACAGCTACAAGACCAAGGGGAAAGTTTCAAAGAGGGACGGTCGCCTGAACATCAGCGTCAATGAAACCAACAACCGCGGGTACTTGGCCCATGCACTTGGTGCTACTCTTCAGCGTCATTTGACTCAACCAGGCAACGTGAAGGAGCCCATTGACCAGTCCTTTTCCCCACTACATGAAGAAGACAACAACCGACGGCCGGATCTGGTAGCCAGGCTTTCTGCTCTTTCTCAACAGCCGTCGCTCGAACAGGACGCCTCAAAACCTCCTCTGAACATAGTCATCATGGTCATTGGCAGTAGAGGTGATATACAGCCTTTCCTCAAGGTTGGAAAGCTATTGAAGGAGGATTACAGACATCGCGTACGGATAGCCACACACCCAGCCTTCAAGAAATTCGTGGAGCAAGACTCGGGTCTAGAATTCTTCTCCATTGGAGGTGATCCTGCTGAGCTTATGGCGTTCATGGTCAAGAACCCAGGTCTCATACCCTCGGTCTCCACAGTCAAAGCTGGTGAAGTCGGTCGGAGACGAGATGCTATGTTTGAGATGTTTCAAGGCTTCTGGAGAGCCTGTATCAATGCCACCGACGACGAAATCGATACCTCGAATTTGTTGATGATGGACGACAAACACCCGTTTGTCGCAGATGCTATCATCGCAAATCCGCCATGCTTTGCTCACATTCACTGCGCTGAGGCTCTTGGAGTTCCTCTACATCTAATGTTTACGTTTCCTTATAGCCCCACGCAGCAATTCCCGCATCCTTTAGCGAATATCAAGAAAAGTAATGTCGATACTAATTATACCAATTTCATGTCATATCCGCTGGTCGAGATGATGTAAGGCAATCTATCAATTGGGACGTATAATCTTGCTGACGAGAAGCCAGGACATGGCAAGGACTGGGTGATCTCGTCAATCGCTTTCGAGACAAGACTCTCGGCCTCGAGCCTGTGTCAACACTCTGGGCGCCAGGCCAGCTTTTCCGGCTGAAGGTGCCTTACACGTACATGTGGTCACCCGGTCTGATCCCAAAGCCAGCGGATTGGGGCCCAGAGATCGACATCTCAGGCTTCGTTTTCCTCGATCTTGCTTCCTCTTTCAAGCCACCGGAAATCCTCGCCCAATTCTTGGAAGCCGGCGAACCTCCTGTCTACATTGGGTTTGGGAGCATTGTCGTCGACGATCCTGACAGGTTCACTACCATGATTTTTGAAGCAGTCAAAAAGGTTGGCGTCCGCGCTCTCGTCAGCAAAGGATGGGGTGGCCTTGGCGACGAAGACAACGTACCGAATAACATATACATGCTCGAAAACACACCTCACGACTGGCTTTTCCCACGCGTTAGCGCAGTCGTACATCATGGGGGCGCTGGCACGACAGCTATCGGCTTGAAATGTGGCAAGCCTACAATGATCGTACCCTTCTTTGGTGACCAGCCGTTTTGGGGTGCCATGGTAGCCAGGGCTGGGGCAGGTGCTCACGAAGCTATACCTTACAAGCGACTCACTGCCGATAAGCTTGCGGAAGGTATCAATCAGTGCCTATCACCAGAAGCGAAGACAGCCGCCGAGAAGCTTGCAGAAGACATCGCAGAAGAGGGTGACGGGGCGAAGAATGCCGTTGAGTCATTTCATCAACATCTGTCAATGCAAGGCGAGCACTCGATGCGTTGTTCCATCCTTCCGGAGCATGTCGCAGTGTGGACTCTAAAGCGATCGAATCTACGACTTTCCGCGCTTGCAGCCGAGTTGCTAGTTGAGAGGAAGAAATTCAAGTGGCAAGATCTTAGACTGGCGCGGCATCATGAGTGGAATGATTTCGAAGGCCCTGGGGAGCCCTTGACTGGTGGTGGCGCTGCTGTTATGCATTCTGCTGGTGGCATCGTCAAAGGTGTCGGCGGCATGCCTGTACGATGGGCAAGAAGGATCAGGAAAAGGGACAAGCTTGTTCGAAAGCAGAAAGAAAGAAGAGCTTCTTCCGCCGCCCGGAAGAGTGTACAAATGGAACAGCCGCCGAAGCTGAATGGCAGTGCGGAGAAAAGGCCAAATGGTGAAGGAAAACAACAATATGCTGAAAATAGTGGTAAGCTATTGCATAGAGGGGAACATGGCACGGAAAGACATCTTCCAACGGCAGAAGCTGTTCCAGGTGAAGCCACTCTTGGGGGTGAAAAACATGGTAGCCTTCCATCCAATGGCGAGGTATTCAAATCGGCGCCCACTCATCAGCAATATCAGCATGATGACGATGATGACGATGCATTCTCCGACGTATCTGAGGCTTCTGGGGACCATATCGCGCGAGACCTTATGGAGGAAACGGGAGCAAGCTTCGCCAAGACGGGCGAAGCTCTTGCTAAAGTTCCAATGGACCTTTCCCTGGCCATAGCTCAAGGCTTCCACAACGCACCTCGTTTATACGGCGACTCCACCGTGCGCACACCCCCTCGTATATCTGGTATCCAATCTGGTCTGCGAGCTGCGGGCTCGGAGTTCGCATTCGGCGTTTATGATGGCGTTACTGGACTCGTGAAGCAGCCTTACGACGGCGTCCGCCAGAACGGCGCTCTCGGCTTTGTGCAAGGAGTTGGCAAAGGCATTGGTGGTTTCGTCCTCAAGGATCTCGCTGCTATCATAGGGCCATTCGGGTATACGCTCAAAGGTGTACACAAGGAGCTGATCAAGAGTCGTCAGCCTACAGCTCTCATACGCAAGGCGAGAATGATTCAGGGAGGG